>Ga0179593_1584533_pt1 | contig 28003 bp, 23 predicted proteins | sample CZODoug2_1_08_16_FD_185931 | JGI IMG/M metagenome (GOLD analysis project Ga0179593, IMG submission 185931) | Vadose zone soil fungal communities from Angelo Coast Range Reserve, California, USA - CZODoug2_1_08_16fungal (PacBio error correction) | ecosystem: Environmental > Terrestrial > Soil >...
AAGTTCTTTGAGAACGCGGGCTGTCTTTCTGGAAGGGGGGGGAAACGAATTAAAAGCCCGAACGCCATACTAAGCCTATTTTCAGGGAGGCCGAGAGAGTGGATCCAAAGTACTTTGTCTACAAGGGGGGAAACAGCACCGTGTGAGAGGGAGCAAGGGACCTAAGCCCGGCCTCGGTAAGAGGGGGGATTTTCTTTCTGCCTAAGCAACGGGAGGCCTTCCGGAAAAAAAAACATCGGCGTGCGCAGGGTCCTTTGGGCAAAAGCGAGGGCCCGAGGACGAGTGAAAAGAGAAGAGATGTCCTCCTGGAAAGGAAAAAATTGAAATTTCGGGGGAAGTCGTACTTCTAAGGGGAGGGGGACTGGAAAAACTTCGGCGAAAATCCGCCGGCAAGCCTTCCTTCTATTAAGAAAAAAAGGGAACTGGACATACATTGCGATCCTGACAAGGGACTCTTTCCCTGGGGGGAGGGCTCCAGCACTTGGAGCAAGTCACAACGGTGGAAGGGGAATCCTTTAAAAGGGAAAAAGGGAAGGGGTCGCCGAATATCGACAAAGAAGGATAAGGGGGGCCTCTTCTTTTAGTTGCGAAAGGAAGAGGGAAACCGCCATTAGGGGCGGTCCCTTAAAAAGGAAGGGACTTTGTACTGCGGGTCCGACAAGGGAAAGGTCCACTCTGGGGGAGAAGAGAAGTGAGGGAAATGACATATCTAATCATTAGAAGTCATTTTCCCAAAAGAAAGCGGCAAGCCGGCCCTAACCTCCACCGAAAGAGGAGGGGAAGAGTACATCTCTCTCTCAGAAACGAATGATGAAATGAAGGAAAGCACTAAAGGGTTGGTCGTGGACAGCCCCCTAGGGAGGGAAAAAACCTTTCTCGCTTCAAGGGGGTAGAAAGGGGATGTAGACGACTTGGAAAAGACTTCCATTGTGAAAATCCGAGGGTGTGTGGCAGGTCCAGACTAGATGATCTAATCGAGAAGGACGGGTGAAGACTTTACTCTGAGGTCAATGCTGGGGAGAAAGTGGGCGTATGAAGGGGGTGCCTTATAACCAGGCGGAAAAGCCTAGGGAAATCCAACACCAGGAAACCGCCCTAAAAATGGGGGTTCCGGATCTCACGGAGAAAAGTAAGAAGAAGCGGGGAGAGGGGGGACGTGTTCGTGAAGGGCATGGAGGTCACTTAGCACACAAGGAAGAAGCCTTAATTCGGCTGAGGAAGGGGAGGACAGGGAGGCTTCCGAAGCGGAAAGGGAAGCTTTCCTTCGGGACGAGGGTCCTGCATCGGGTAAGGGGCTACTTTTAAATATTACAGGAGGTCAGAAAAAGCAAGGCACAAACCTATCTTGGGGTTGTCTGAAACTCTGGCGAGAGAGATCTTTCGTCAGAAGGAAGACTCGGCAGGGTAAGGAATCGGCTCACCTGAGAGCCCTAATGGTTAAGAGCAGGGGATCTTCTGAAATGAATTTGACGGGTGATTTAAGGGAAGGTTCTAAGAATCGACGGGGGAAGACAAGAGTGCGAATATTCGAAGATAGACGAAAAGGAAAGCGGGAGTAAGACTCTAGGCAGCATATCGTTCACAAGCATTGAAGGGGAAAAGAGGACTTTCCTTTCGTAAGAAGAAAAGTTGGCAGACCGCAAAAGGCATGTTCCTAAGGGGATCCACCGAGAGGAGGGGGAAATCTTCCGAAAAAGTAGCAAGAGAGGCCAGAGAATTTCAGGAGAAGGAGTTACCCTTTGGCAAGAGGGCTTACTACTTGAAAGTCGAGGCTAAGATTCTCTGATCGGGGGGATTACCTAAGGGTAAAGAATAGGGCAAGTCCGATGGGGGGGACATTCTTTGGAGTTCAGATAATGAAGTTTCTACAGATCCTTTTTGTGAGGGTACCAATCTCTTGAATCAAAAGTGGGGAACTGATACTGACAAAAGCTGGAGAACTAGTAGAAAAGACTCCAGGCCAAAAAAAAGAAAAAGAGCGACAGTCGTCCTTCTCGGGGGGGCCAGGTCGTCGGCAAAAATGGGAAGGGTGATTCTCGGGATGAGGCGGAAAAAAAAAAAGTCAAACGATGGACACGCGGCCTTTACGAGCGGGCCATAGGGAAATTGAAATAACAAAGAAGCGTGCCGCCAGAAAGAAAAGGGGCGCACGGTGGGCGGGTGAAGGCGTCCTTCCCCTGGAAGGAAAACTTCGAAGCCGCGGACGGGAAGACGTCGTCAAAAATCTGCTGGGAAAAGTCTCTTCTGCGGAGAAGAGCCGGATGAAAGCCTCGGCGTGACACCTGAAGTCGATTCTCGTATCAGAAGGGGGGGGAAAGGGAAAACTCATCGCCGGAGCAGGGGGTGAGCGTCTTCGCCGGAAACCAGAAAACTTTTCTTAGAGGGACACGGATCGGGGGGACCATTTATACTGAAGAAGAGTTCTAACTACTCGAAAGAGGCAGAAGCTGCCATGAAGGAGGGAGAATTACCTTTCCTAAAAAGGGAAAAAAAAGGGAGCGGGGGGGGGGGCGTCCATGGTTTCCAGAAAAGGCACAGATCGTTTTATAGGAAAGAAGGGAGGAGGAAGGGTGAACTATGAGGGACGAAAATTTTCTTCATAAGAGGTCTACTATGAGGAGAAGGGAAGGGGGGGAGCATCTTCCCCTATGAGAAGGAGGTTTAAGAAATTTGATTAATCTCTTGAGCATAAGAACAACTAGAGTTTGGAGGCAATGGCTAATACCAAAACGGAAAAGTGACCAGAAAGAGTTCGATGTCAGCGCTGTCGCGGGGGGAGCAGGATAACTCCACAAGAGTACCGGGGGAAAAAAAAAGAGAAGAGAGGATCTAAGGTAAATGTTCGGCATCATGCGGGAAAAAGTGCTTTGTCCGACGCTTTCTTCAAAGGATACCCCGGGAAGACCTGCCCGTGACAAAAAAGGTGTGACACTTCATTCGAGGGAGGGTTCTCTCAGGGAACCGCCCTACCGCTCCTCTCAAAAAAGGAGATATACATCTCTCTCAAAAACAAAAAAAAAAGATTATTAACAATATATAGGGGAGAAAGGAGAGAGAAAACAGGAAGAATTCTTCTTTGGGAAGAGCACCAATCCCATGGGCACAAAAAAAAGGTGTCACGGCGAAGAAAAAAGTTCCTTACTAACTCTGAAGGGTGTCTAACTGAGTGAAGAAAAAAGAGCAGCCTTCAGAAAAGAGGGGGGGGGGGGGGTATCCTCTTGCCCCAAGGGGGGAGAGAGGGGGGAAAGGTCATCTAGTCTAACTCTTAAAAAAGGGGCGAGGAAAAGCACTGAGCTCTGACCTTGACAGGCAAAGGGTGACAACGCTCTTGGTGGAGGAAGGGAAGGAATCTTCCTCCATTAATCCTATCGAGAAAGGCGCGACATAGGAAAGAATTTCGGACCAAAGATAATAGAGGTAACAGTGGAACCGTATGGGGAGTAATTCAAACGGAGGGTTTTTCAAAACCACGTCGGTCAGAAAGGGGGTGGGATGTCCTCTACCCGCTAGGGAAGGCGACCTGGAAAAAAGGGACGCACCCCTTTAAACCAGATAAAAAGGTAGGTACACTGGGTCTCGAAGGGAAGAGCTCCATTTTCGCGGAAGGAAAAGCTCACAAAGCGAAAAAGGGAATCTCCAAAGGACGAAGGGATACAGCAGAAGGGGAAGAATACGCCTCACAAAAACAAGCTTAGGGGCCCAGCGTCCAGGGGAAAAGGCAGGTACTATCAGCAGGTTGAGGAGGGCGGGCAAGAAACTTACTCCGGAAGCAGCAGTAGTCAGAAAAAGCATGAAGGGGGGGGGGACTACTTTCAACCGCTGCGAGGGCTCTAAAAGGGAAGTGGGGAGACAGAAAGCAGCACAGCTTTAGGCTACGCCGCTCAGCGGGAGACAACGCTTTTAAGAAAAAAGGGGGAAAAAATTAAGGCGCCGCATGAGCAGCGAGTTACTCCGAGAAGAGCTGGCCGATCATCACAACCATTCCAGTTTGGGACGAACTTTCAGAAAGGGGGGCTAAAGGGTTATAAGTGGTGTGGGGGGAAGAGTCTTCATACCAGTAGGGGAAGAGCCAGAAAAAGAGACCCATTGATGAAGACCATTGTAAAAGGATTGAATCGAACAAAGAAAGAGGCGTCCTCTTTCCTCACCGAGGGGGAGAGCCCATGAGAAAAATCCTGAAAAGGAACAAAAACTAGGGGGCGCTTGGGCTTTTGGGGAAAAAAGGATTTTAAGAAAAAACGATCGCAACCCCAAACTTAGCATCGACGCTAAGGGTAGTAAACAGCAACGCAAAAATTAGAAAGGGAGGGAATACCGGAAAAGGGGAGAGGGGAATTATCTGCAAGGGAAAGGGGGGACCATTTTCTCAAATGGAAAGGGGATGCGGGAGTCCGTAGCTCCTCAAAAAGGGCTTCCACATTAGGGGGGGGAACTATTCGCTTAAGGAAGAAAGAAATATTAAAAGGACAATTTCCTAAGAAGGTCAATGTCGAATTCGAAAGGAAGAGATCGTCTTCCCTTCGAGGGGGGGAAAAACTCAAGTAAAGCTGTCACCTATGAGGGGAGGGCCGCTTCCATCTAAGGCAGCGGTTCTCTTAAAACCTCCAAAATGATAAAGAAAGACGCCCTCCCTACAAAAAGGCCTCTGAGGGGATATTCTGAATCAAGTCATCATGTGTCACTCTGTGAAAAAAAGGAGGAGCACTTAAGATCGTGTTCAAAGGAGGGTGTCTGTCGAGGACGAAACCCTCACGTACGGAAAGGGCAATCATTCTTAACTCGGAAGAAGGAGGGGTCCAGCTTGAAGGGAAAGAAGCCTCTCATTTCCGGCCGAATCCTCCTTCAGGACCAAGGATAGCAGCCCCGGCAAAATGAAAAGGAAAGAACTTCCTCTCTCAAAAAAAGGAGGAGATCCCAAAAAAAGGAGGTGTTTTTATGAAAGGTGGGTTGTTGAGGAACTCAGGCATTTTTCAAAAAAGTGGGTTCTTTAACTTTTGTACCGAGAGGGGGAGAGTTCTGAAAAAACAATCACAAGAATGATAATCCTCATGACGCTTTACCAGATAAGGGGAAGTCACTTAAGAAGGGAAAAGATCGTCTTCTCGGGGGGAGCTGGAAGAAAAAAACTCTTCGATCTCCGTTCACCGAACTTTCGGTTAGGAGGGATACATCCCCGGGGAAACCCTTCTCTAATCTATCCATGGAGGGAAAAGAGGGGGAGGGTTACTACTAAAAAAAACTCTCTCAACAAGAGTTCACCTTCTGGGTCCTGAGGGAAAAAAGTGCGCAGGACGGTTCTCTCGAATTATAAGGAAGGGAAGTTATGTCGGTTTAGGGTTAGGGGGAGGGCTTTGGAATATAACGGAAATTGAGGTTCACCTGGTGTGCTTTCGAAAATACTTCGCGCAAAGGAAAGGACTGTCCTCCTTCGAAAGGAAAGCAGACGCGGGGGGTCATTGGGGCCTCTTTAATTACTTCCAGGGAGTCCCCGGGCATTGGGAAAGGCCCTCTGACCGAAGAATGGTGCCAGCTTTCCTTGGGAAATAGTGATTCCTCGCACCTTCCATCTGGAGGGGTCTCGGGGGAAAAGAAACTCGTAGCAGTCCAGGGCCTCGGATGTGCAGGAGAGCCCACTCCCCAGGAGTGAAAGCCTCACACAGTTCCAGCGTAAAAAGGGGCTCTTTCGGCTCAAAAAAAAAGAAAGTTGCCTATTCTTCATACCTCAAGAAAGAAAAAAAGGGAAAAAAGAGTACTTGCCTTATCTAAAGACGGCCTCGCTGGCAATGAAGTGGCTTAATACGTCTACGGGAAAGGGAAAAAAAGGGGTTCTGGAGTGCGAGACCTCTTGAGGGGGGCTGGTACTCACGAGGAATTCATTTCCCAAGGAAGTCAGGAAGAGGCCCAATGTAACACAGCGCAGAGGGGGTTGAAGAGCCCTTTTCTACTTCAGAAAGAGGTTCTTTAGGGATCACCTAATATGTGGCTAGTTTCCTTTCTGTATTTGGGAAAGGGGGGTCCTCCGGAAAAGGTTCTGGAAAGGGGGGAAGAAAAAAAAGGAATCCCTCCATTTGAGGAAAAAAAGAAGATCCTTCTCACTTAGGGGGATAGATCCCTCAGGAAGGATCCTTGGTGCTTCAGAGGTCTTCTATGGGAAAGTTCGGGTCTATTACTAGTGGGGGGAGCTAAAAAACTAAGAAAGAGCAACCTACCTGGGAAGAAAAAAGAACATCTCTCCAAAGGAGGAGTATGAAAAGGGGGCGTGTCCGGTTCTTTGAATGATCTTTCTGGCCGGATTAAAGAAAATATTCATCTCAAAGGGATCTCCTACCGTGAAGAGGGGAGGGGAAGATATCGCTCTGGAAAAAACGGTTCCTGAAGAAGGACGGGGGAAAAGGAATGGTTCGACATCACCAGAGCCGGATCCAGGAATCATATCACGTAAGGTCAGTCATAGGGGGAAAAAAAAGGGGGGCTGACCTGTAGAGTTAATGGAGAAGTCCAGCAATTTATTATGTACAGACGATGGCTTCCTGGGGTCTTTCATGGGGGGCAAGGGAGGGGAATCTATCAGGTTTGGGACATTCCGATTACCGGGTGGAGGCCATAGAAGAATCTGATCCTTTTCGCAAGAGCAGGTCTAGGGTCATAAGGCGACTTCTTACGAAGGGGGAGGAGGAACCTAGAGAAGTCTTAGTAAAGGGTCTGCATCCTTCGGCTATTAAGGGAAAAAGGGAGGTCTTCCACTACCGTGGGAGAAAATCCGAAAAGGAAACTACTAGGGATTTCTCTGGGGGAAGACTTTGGAGTGGGTCACAAATCTGAGGCGAACTTGGGACGGGCGGCGGGAAAACCTTTACTGAAGGCGACTTGTGTCTACGATAATAGTTGCAGGGGAGAGGGGGAATCCATTCAGAGAAGGGGGGTCTCTCCGAAGAACTTTTAACGAAAATTCTTTCAGAAGGGAGGAAACAATTCCGGGGGGTTTTTATCACTTTGGTTAACTTTTAGGGTTAAGTCCACCAGGGAAAAAAAATCCACCTCTGAGGAGGTTCGCCTCGCCTGTCTTCTCAAGGGGGGGCTTATCTAAGAAAGATGAGTGAATTTTTCCCAGAAAAAAAGAAATTACATCTTCCCAAAAACCTAACCCGTAAAAAGGCATAAGATCACCTGACAGAGATTACTTGCCGAGAATCGCTCAAACCTAGGAGGACCCGCCTTAAAATGAATGAAGCGTAAAAAAAAAACGCATTTGAAAACAGGGGTGGAAAAGGTCAACAGAAACCGAGGGGGAGGAAGAACCCACCAGTGGGCGCTCTTAGAACCGGGTTATGTATCATCCGAAAGAAGGGGAGAGAAAGAAGTGTACTATATCTCCGAGGGGGGAAGGGAAAAGAGACCTAGAAGTCGATCATTAAGTGCTGAATTATCTTGATCAGAACGGCATGGAGGGAAAAATTCTTTTAAGGGAAGGGGGAAACTGGTTCAGAAAGGAAGGCTTACGATAGACCAGTTCCAGCCCGGAATGGGTGTTTCCGGAATCCCCTCAAAGGAAGCAAAAATAACACCAGACCGGGGAAGGAAAGGTCCTCCATGGTCATGTTGGGGAAGGCGAAAGTACTTGGGAGGGGGAAAAATTTCCTCTAGAAGTCCCTCAGGGAAGTCGTACTGAGGTCCCTGGAGAGTGTAACTACTCCGGATGGAAAGGGTCCTTTCAGTCGCTAAGAGTTCTCAGAAAAAGGGTCTACCTGGCCTAAGGGGGGGTTTCGCGGCCGCCCGTACAGGGGGGAACCTATCGTGAAAGAAGGGGAGCGGTGGGGAAAGAGAGAGCCAAAGGGAAGATGGGAAAGAACAATCATGGAGCTGTCCTTCCTACTCTTTCCTAGCGCCTTTTCCTGGGGGGAGGGGAGGAAAGGAGTCGCCTCTGGGGTGACTGGAGGGACTCGAAGGAAAAGAGTTGGGGGAAGAAAAGTCCATGAGGGGACCTTTATGAGGGGTTGGTGCTACTCGAAAAAATCTACTGGGGGGGGGGAAAAAAAAAAAGTCACAAAGAAGTGGCGAGTCGCAGAAATAAGAATCTTCCCCTTGGCAGGGGGAAGAAGCGAGATTCGGTGAAGAAGATTCACAATCAAGGGTCATTAATTTCTAGCTACGTAATCAAGGGGAGAAAACAGAAGAAGGAATTTCAGAAAGGAAAAGGGAATATCACCGGAGAATCTGCCTATTCAGGGAAACAGTAAAAAAAAGTAATTCCGCAGTAGGGCTAAGCGGTAAGACTGGTTTAGCGGACTCCTGAGAAAAAGGGAGAGGGGGGGGTCTTCTCGTGGGGGCGGGCAGGGGCTTGTAAAAGAAAAGGGAGATCCTATTTTTGAGGGGGGGGGAAGGGGGGTTCGCGGGGAAAATTTCGATCGATTGCCTGCGTTTCGGGGAAAGGGAAGCCTTTTTCTAGGAGGAGACCTCCACCGGCGCAAGGAAAGTTGACCTGATCCGTCTGGGGGGGGGGGTTTCTGGAAGGGGCTGCGAAAAGAAAGGCCCACCACTCAGCAAATCTCTCCAAGAAGGAAGGGACTTCAAGGGGACTTCCACCGGTCCTCGGGGTAGCCCGCTCCGGAGAGGACTTTGCGTCTTCACATCCCGAGGAGGCATGAACGTCATGCCGCATCGGGGAAGAAAGGCGGCCATGTTCCAAAGTTTAAAGGGGGGGCCGGCCAACCCTCCTAGGGTGCTGCACGAAGTCAGCAAGTCCTGCCCACCCACGGGAATACTAGCAACTTAGAGGGGAGCCTCTTTCTGGGAAAAAGGGGGAGGGAAAACCACGGGAAGGAGGACAGCGAGAGGCTGCTAATGCAAGACAGGAGTCCCCTCTCTTCTGGAGAGGAGGTGGAAGGAAGCTTCTGGCGTATCCGAAGGGGGGTTTGCGACTAAAGGAGACAGGACTCGCATGTTTTTGAGGAAGGGGGGGAGTCCTTTCTAAGTGTCAGATGCTGATCCCGAGGAGTAGAAAAAACGAATTGGCGATTCTCATCAACTTATCTGGAAGGAAGCTACCATGGAGCTTGCACAAAGAAGGAGGGGGAACCGAAGGGAGGTAGTTGCACTTTCACATTTAGCGGGGGGAAAAGGTTCTCTTAGTCTGGAAAAAACGGCAATGCACCGCGGAGCTGCATATTTACTACCCTTAGGAGAAATAACTGGGGGGGGGGTAAACTCGGCAGGACCAAGTTGCTGAAAGCATGCTTAACTATTGAGGAGCTGGAATAGAAATGCACTAGAAGGACTTGTATATTTTCCAAGAGCTTCCTATCAGTAATTGCACAAAGGACAAAAGGTGGAAACGGCAAGAAACGGGCGGGGGGTTCCGGGCAAGGTAGACCCGATTTCGGAGAGGATCTTTCTCTTACTCTGAGAACAGATAAAAGAACCGCGAAAGGGAATTATGGATACTAAGGAGGGGGAGGGAACTTCTCATTTTCGAGCATTTTTCTGAAGGGATCTTAAGAGTTGGAAGGGTCACGGTACCTTTATTGGGGAAACTCTCCAGCAGCTTTTTTGGCAAACGTCTTAGTCTTTCGTACGCATTAAAACGCTACCCTACCGGCCTCTCGTCTTAAAGACTCTACGCATCTCTCTCAAAAAACAAAAAAAGGGAGGACCATATATAGAATGGGGGGGGAGGCTCTTCTACCAGGAACAGCGCGTGCTGTCACTCTTCGCATCCTCCTCGAGGAAGTGTTCACCAAAGGGGGGGTCGTCCAGCCAGGTCGGGACGAACTCTTACAAAAGAAAGAAGTCTAACTTCTTTGAAAATTGCGAAGGAGGGGATCTCTTCTCTAGATAAAAAGAAAAATAAAAATAAAGAAAAAAAATATCCGAAGACAAAGTGGGCGGATTTTTAGTCATCGCTAACTAGAAGAGAACCCCAACTTTAACACTACCAAAAAATATTACCCAGAGGGGGATCAAAGGGGGAGGGTAAGCCCGGGAACGTCCAGTTGATGACAGGGGGGAGTGCCTGCAGGAAAAGGACAGGGGGAAGGCCTTACAATCTAGCGCTCAGGGTTCAGAGGGGGGTCGGGATCCAACTCGAAGCGGGCCGTATGCAGAAATTGGTCGGCACGAACGGAAGGTCCTCCAGCAAAAGGCCCGGCGTACAGGGGGCCCTCGGGAATCGCTGGTCATTCAGAAAGGTGCCATCATTTCAAAGGGGAAAAAGACACTGGGGGGAACGGTTTTAGAAGTAAGTCCGCAGCGTCCCTGGAAGAGAGAAAAAATTTCGAGTAAAGAGAGGGCGTCTACTGGGATCTCAGATAACTCTTTATCAATCACTATAGCTACGGAGGACTCTCCAAACTCTATTCTATTTCATTCCCCCTAAAACCAAGGAGGTGAAGGGAAAGAGGCTTTAACGAAAAGGGACCGCCTCGCGAGAGGGCTAAGCAAAGTATCATGCCTACGGAAGGAAGGGGTTTAACGGAAAGACTACGCCGCGAGGAGTCTAAGTGGGGGGGGGAAACTACTTCTGGAGGAAAAAACCTTTCCTGCCAAGGGTATTTAGGAAGGACGCGAACTCTCTCAGCGTTTAAGGGGAGAGTTGAATTCACTGTAAACGGCATTCCACCAACCCCCCAGAACACACAGGCACCACCCGCCACCCAACCAAAAAAAAAAAAAAAAACCCCCGCCCAGAAACTAAACAGACAAACAACACCTTAAAAAGTAGGGTCAAAAGAAAAAAAAAAACCACACCCAGGCTGGACCGGACCCGCACCCCCCAGCTTGACCGACAGAACAAACACCCCGCCAAAAAAAAAAACGAGGCCACTGCCCGAGCGCCTCCCTCCTTCTAAAAGCCATCTCTTTTCCTCAAGAGGGGTCCTCTATCTTTATAGAGAGAATAAACCTAGAGGTGGATACTAAAGGGGAAAAAGAAACTTTCTCTATTTTAGAAGGGGGGTGCCTGACTTACTGAATATTAATCTCAAAAAGGAAAAAAAAAGAAAATTTTTAAAAATGAGGGAAGTACTCCAAGCCAAAGGGTTGAACAATCTACCTGTGTATGTAAGAGAAAAACATCAACACTTCTTCAGGAACACCGGGAAGATTAAAGGGGGATTCCATAAGACCAAAAAACCCCTAATTATCTGGCAAGGGGGGTTTTACCTAAGGAGGGGGGTAACTAAAAAAGAAAGATCCGCTAATCCCCAAACATTGAACGATCAGTAGTCGCTAACTACAGGGAAAAAGTGTCAGTATCAAGTTTACCTTGCGGGAAAGTAGGGAAGCTGGTTACCTGAATCTGCATATGAAGGGTGAGATTCCAGGGAGAGAGGGAAAAGGAGAGGGTTTATCACCTTTATCCGGAGAAGGGGAACGCTTCGTGGCGCAGAGGGACTTCACCACTCCTCGAGTCCGTAAGAAAAAAGGCCTCATCGTCGAAGGAGATTCGAAAGGAGAGGAAATCCCCGTCGAGGTAGGGAAACCGCTCAGTACCGAAATAAAAAATAGATTTCCCCCCGCCAGGGGACCCTTCCAGGGGGGAAAAAGAAGCTAAAGATCCGTCGCCAGAAACGCCCTTACCAGATGGGACTTAAGCGAAAAAAAAAAGAGGAAAAAGTTGCCTTCGCCGGAAGAGAAATCACTGGTCAAAGAGGGGGCCCAATTATTAGGAGAGGAAAACTTGGTACAGCTAACTCAGAATTTAGACCGAGATGCGGTAAAAGCAGAGGGGGGGAATGCATTCCTCTGGAAAAGAGGGATCCGCTGAAAAGGAAGAGACCTCAGCCGACAGTCATCAGGAGGTGTTGCTTCATACAAAAAAGTCCAAAGTCCTCCGCAACCGACCGCGGAGGGGAAAAAGGCTTCTTCGTTAGGGGGAAGGAGGGTGTTTGGGGAGGGAGAAACATCCCTTAGTGGCTTAAGTTGCGGGGGGGGAAAAGGGGGGGGAAAGGCTTCGACTGGCTGAAGAATACCTGCACCATGTCAACCAAACGCGCGCGTACATCCACAGGAAAAAGGGAGTACATCCTTGGATCATAAAAAGGAGAGAGAACGCTCGCGAAGGGAAGACTCGAGTTTCAGGGGGACACAAACCCCTCGGAGATCGAGGAAGGGGGTCCACTTTCTGCGACCAGAGGAGAAGCATCCCCTTTATACCGCTAGAGACCATGGGTTCAGAGGAAATCTTTTTTCTGGAAGAAAAAAGGCATCAGACTTCAAAATTCCCAGTCAAAGGGAAAGGGCTTTCTCAGGGGGGGAGGGAAACGATATGTATCCTAAAGAAGGCCGTTAGGTCAGGTGGGGGGAGGGACCAGTTCGTTTGAATGGGAGGGGTTTTGTCACCTTCGTGAGGCGGACTCTGGAAAGGAATGGAAAGAGGACGGGCCTCCGGAAAGAGGTCGCACGCATCCCGGGAGTCAGGGTTTCGACCTTTCGAAAAGTACTAGGGGAGACCACCTTCTTTCCTGGACTGGCGCCTCTGAGGGGATCTTTCCTTTTAGAGAGAGGACTGTCGGGACGCTCAGCTTCAGTATCTCTTGACAGTGGCAAAGATTAAATTAGGAAAAAGAAGGGCCTTCCACTGGGGCGGGGAAGGGAGACCAAACTCCCCCGGCTTCTCTACAATTTCCCCGGCTTCGGGACTTCAGATAACCCTTGTGGGTCACGTATGGGACCTGTAATCATCTCCTACTTCAGGACTGTCGGGAAAAGGAGGAAAAATGCTGCGCGAGGACACATAAAAGAAAAATCTCAGTCCGGACGAGATTCCCTTTGAGGAGGAAATTCTTGAAGGGGAAAATGAAGGACTGCTGATACAATGGGGTCCCTAAGGTCCAGCAAGATATCATCAATCAGTCCTTGGCAACCATTACCTACTGAGGAAACTCCTATTGGAAAAAGAAAAAGTCCTTATACTATCCTCTCATTAAGAGGGGAAATCTTCATCCAAGAAAAGAGGGCTTAAAGGGAGGGGGAGTTCGGGAGGGATGGAAGGATCTACACTTGCCGGGGGAGACCTCCATTTTCTCCAGGAAAGCTCAAAAAGGGCTCCAAGCAAGCCATGATGGCGAACCGGCTCGGGTCGGCCGAAGTTTGGGAGAAAGTAGTTGTTGGAAAATCGCTCCTTTGGGCAAAAGCACCTCCAAACGGTGAGCACAGACCCTTCCACGCAGAATCTAGCCCAAAAAACCGGGAAAAGAAAGGATCGGACCAGTTCGAAACTGGCGGGGGGGGGGAGGGGGGCTTTCCTTTGAGGGGTAGAAACCGAAACCGTTCATGATCAACTCATAGCCGGGGGGACGCTTTTTAGGGAAATCATGGCGAGGGGAGATTTCCTCGGGGGATCGTTCTTGGTAGAACCGGGGGATTGAGGGGAAGGGGCAGCCATGTTTCGTAATTCTCATTGGGGGGATCCCGCCCCAGTGCTCTTGGAGGAATTCGTTTATGGAAAATGGTCTTGAAGGGCCCACCACTTGGATGTGGAACGTCCGGCGCCTGCTTAGGAACCCTATTCTTGCCTTTACAGGACAGGTGGGCAAAAGATGCTTCGCAGGCAGTTCCATAGCAAGGAGATTGAGGGAAAAAACCATTCAAAGGGGCGGGCCTCCTTACCTTCACAAAGTTCTCTGGAAGAAGTCCCTTCCGCCAGGGACTGGAAAGCTCTCAGAGATCCTTCATCGCAGACGGAGGCGGAATTACTTGATGAAGGCCACGACCGGCGAGGAGATGTCCAGAAGAGTCCCTGGGAAAGGTCGAAGAAGTCTTTTGCGAGAAAAAGCAGCACAACGTTTGGCGAAAAAAATAAGGAAAAAAACTAGGGCTCCTCTTTACTGTGGTACATATAATCTACTAAGTAATCTGGGGGAGAGGAAAAATCCATGTCATGGGAGGGGGAAGCAGCCTCCACTGAGGGGGACAGTAGGCTACATCGGACCTACCACAAGAAGGAAAGGGAAGATCCTTACTTAGCTTTTAGAAAAAAAAAAACTATTTGATGAGGAGAAGAGACCGGAGTCCCTTTCAGAGGAAGGAGCGAAGCGTCCTCAGGGGAATGTGGACACATCCTTAGGAGCATCATTAACAATCCACTTTCCCTAACCGAAAGATTACGGTAGGAAAAAATCCAGAAGACCAGCGGAAGACGATCACCCTCCTTAAGGGAATGTACTTAATTAATCGAGGGGGGGGGGCCTCCTGTTGGCAAGTGGGGGCGTAGTAAAAACCACGAGGGCTAAAATCAAAACTGTCCTCTCTTCTATCAGGGGAAAAAAAGGGAATCCTCAGAAAAAGAGGGGGGGAAGAAAGTGGCCGGTGACTGGAGATCTCTCGGGGTTCATGTCCAGAAAAGATGATCGAGCGCTTCGAGAGGAAGTCCTGAAAAGCTTACAAAACCTGCAGCGGATGAAAAAAAAAATGGCGGCTGATGCAAGGGAAAGACGTATACCTGCTCCATGAGTAAAGGAAAGAAAACAGTTCCCTCCCGTCACTAAAAGGGGGGTTCCGGAGAAAAGACAACACCTACCGTAAAAGGGAGAACCTCATGATGGTACGGGGGGGGGAGCGAGAGGATTTTTGCCCCGGGGGAAAGGAGAAAAATCCTCCAAGGAGGTAAACGGAGGCCGGTAGTCCTCTGGAGAGGCTTCCCAGACTAGGAGACAAATCTCCATAGGTTTCCAGGGAAGGGGACGTTCTACCTGTCCGGGGACGCAGAAAAAAAGAGAGAAAGCCGAAGATGGCACATCCTAGGTTGAATTGGGATTTGCAGCAGAGGCGGGCGAAGGAACGCAGTGCATTCAGACTAGCGGAAGAGGCGGCCTTGTATGAAAAAAGCGGAGGGGAAAGGGGATTCCGACTCTGGAGGTGAGGAAAAAAGGATAAGCAAATATCTTCTTAAAGCCTAATGAGGTACTGTATTTAGGTGGCGTTCTACGACGAAAAATCGACGGGAAGAAGAGAGAGACAGTCTCAATCTCTACTGGAATCGGCCAGTGAAGGAGGGGATCCTCTAGGATGGAAAAAAGCGTTAAAAAAAAGGGAGGGGAAAAAGTGACCTTTCTAGCTCAAAAAGGAAAGGGGCTACACACACCGGCAGTTACTAGCGACCCTGGAGAAAAAAGAGGTACTTCCTTTCGGAAGACTTATTCCCGCAGGAAAAAAGATAAGCTTGACCAGAGGACTAGGGGTAGTTAGTGACTAAGGGAAAAAAAGGGGGCGATTCTAATTTTTGGAGGGGGTGAATGCTTTACCCTGGAGGAAAACTCCAAAAAAAAATATCCGAGGGGGGGGTCCGTGGGTCTAATGAAGGGGCATTGCTCTACGGGAGGTGCTTAACGCGGAGCAACGTTTGCTTGGTCCTGTTGAGGCAGAAAACCGAAAACTCGAGGGGGAAGGAAGGGACAGCCCTTTGTGAAAAACCGACTTTGTGGAGGGCGATCCGAAATTCCTGGGGAAAAGGCCCCACAAGAGAGAATCGAAGGCGGCCTTGTCAGCAAAAGGGAGGCACCCTCCTCTGGTGGTTGATGCCTATCCCTCTCGACCGCTGGGCGGCGAAAAACCAATCTCTGCGGGAGGAAGGAAATTGCCCAAAAAAAAAGGTCAAGCTTCAAAGAAAACAAGTTGAGAGGGCCAGACCTACCTCAACGACGTCAAGGGGGGGGGGGGTGCCGCAGAAGTCGGGTTAAAAAGGGAACCACATGCTCAGAAGCACTCCTCTTCAGGGAAGTTCAAAAAAAGGGGAGTCCTGGCATTCGAAGGCTTTCCGCCTAAAAAAAAGCTGGCAAGAAGGAGAGGGGTGCTGCCGCTCGAACCCGTATCCCTGACTGTGCAGTACCGCTGGTCCTGCGAGCGAAGCAGTGGCGCATGATCAGAAGGGGGAGGTCCCAACTGATCCAAGGGGGGGGGGCCCGCTGGGGGGGCTATAGTTCCAGTTACCTCCCATTGGGAAGAAAGAAAAGCGAAAAAGGGCGGCTGCCTTGAAGGCGAGAATCAATTCATACCTTGAGAGAGGTGTGAAAGGGGAGAGGCCAGGCTGAAACCTCCATTTGGGAAGGAGTGAAGGTTCTATTACCATCCTGTACTAAGGAGGAAATTCAACTACTTTTGAGGGGGAAGGACTCAGGGGACAGAGGGGAACGCTTACAAAGGGAGGGACATCAAGCTGCCCCATAGGAACCTTTATATTGTAAAGAAGGATTAATAGATGAATGCTCACACGAAGAAGGGAAGGCTAAAAGTCAGGAGCGATACCCGAGGTTCGCGCCGGGTATCTCGGTCTCGAGTTCCCGAAGAGGGAGCCTCCAAAAGCGAAAAGGGGCGAGCGCGACTAAGACGATCGAAGAAGAGTCTTTCTCAAGGGTCATACAGGGTTAGAGTCTCTTCTAGAGAGTTGGGGCATGGGACACTGTTAGCTTGGGGAGGGGAAACTGGGACCAACCAAAAAGGGGTGAACACCAACTTCTTCGCTTGAAAAGACTAAACGACGACCCAGAGCACCGACTAGGTTTAGAGAGCGCTAACCATCTCTGAGGAAGGGAGTAGTAGGAAAAGAAGAAATGGTTTAGGAGCAGAGTTCTCCTGGAGTTCTCGTGGTCCTGCCTCGGGGCAAAACCCTGGTGGCACCACCGTGGGGGGGGGGGCGGTCCCAGCGAAAATCCGTGCCACTTCCGAACGGTAGACGAAGAACGGCGAACTGCGTTCCAGGCGATATAGGGAGAAGAGGGTCGTCGATCCTCCTGTCTCCAGGGGGTGGGCGAGCTGGGGGGGGGGGGGAGATGATTAAAACTCTTCCCTATACCGGATGAACCTCTCGAAGATCTCTGGAAAAAGGGAAGGGGATCCCTTTCCGTCAAAAGAGGGGGTGATGCAAATGCTGCAAGAAAAATCCAAAGATCTTTCCGTCAAGCGCCAGGACGGAATCTTTTTTTTTCCGGGAGGGCTTCCAATAGATCTGTAGCGGGCAGAAGATAAACATGAAGTCACCGTTGGGGAAAATCCTATTTTTAAAACGGGGCATCAATTCAAGGGGGTCCTCGAAAAGATAAGGAGTAATGCCTACCTTGGGCGGGAAAATGGCCTCTCAAACCCACCTTGTCAAGGGTGGTATAAGGAGGGGGGTTCGAGGCTGGCATAGCTCCAATGGTCTCGGGCGATACTACCTTGGCGGGAAACTTGCCCGAGGCCCACTGTCTAGGACATTCAAAGGGGGAGCGTGCTAAGAGAAAGGCTACCACAAGAATGACGGAATCTTCTCAAACAAAATTCTGATACGAGCAAGGAAAGTTCATGGCGGAAAAGAGCGTGACTCAGGGGGGAGGAAGAATTAGAAGGAAAAAAAAAGAAGATTCATTGTGAACGTACGTGAACCTCATCGGTCGGAAAGAAGTGTGCTTTATCCCTGAATTACAGGTCTTGAAACAACCTTTCCGGGAAAGGGAGGTATGAAGAGAACGCGAATCAGTTGTAGCCGCGGTTGAAGGGAAAGGTCCAGGCCCGCCGCATGCTCAGCAGCTAGTTACGAAAAAGGCCTCTGAAGACCTAGCACTCCACAAGGGCCAAGAAGAATTTCCTACCAAGGGAGGGACAGTGGAGGGATTTTGGGAGGATCCAGCCCGGAAGATGTATCGTCCAGCCACAATGAATCAGGGACCCCACTGGCATTTAAAGGGAACGGTGGATGTGAGAAACAAAAACGTGCGGCCTCGTGTCAGCACCGAAAAATGTCGAGCCTGCGATCCTGCCCGGACCAACCTAGGAGCTGGCGCTTGGCTTTTTACCAAACAAGTAGGGTAAAGAAAACGATCGAAGCCCAAACATTGAGTAGGAAGTACATCTAACGAAGGAGGAGAAAGTTTCACTGGGAAAGTTACCTTCGGGGGAAAGGGGCTACGGGGACAATCGGCAGATATCTCGGGTGAAAGGGAGAGCGTAGGGAGTGGGTGACCACCTGATAAGGAGAGGACACGTGCGTCTCTGGACGGGGAGGCTCTTCACACGAAAGAAGGAGAGAAAGAAGGCAAAGTTAGAGGAGGTGCGTTATCTTCGCACACCGCTTCGTCGGCTTCCCCGTCGGGGGGAGTATACCCAAAGGAACAGGGCACCGAGCGGGTCCGAAGTGACAGGAACATGCTCTTCACCCCCGAGGCGGGGCCTGTCGAACGACGCCGCCATACCGACAAGGTCCGATTCTCTGAACATCGCGCATTGCCAAAAAAGGATTGCAAAAAAGGGAGAAAAAGAATGGGGTGACTGTCCCTATCGGGCCCCTGATGGGTCGCGAAAAACCGAAAAAGGGGCGCCTTTAGACCGGAGGAAAGCCTCTGGTGTAGGCGAGGGGGAACTGAGCCGATCGGGAGATCCATTTCCTCGCCTAAAGACTTGTTTCTCAGCTGAAATGCCACTGCCAAAATCGACTTACCTCCGCACAAAGGAGGGAGACCCTGAGTAGTGTTGATAAGGTGGTTGGTGAAGAACAAAAAAAGGGGGAAGGTTTCGTTCCGGCTGGAAAGGGAAAGGGGGGCGTAAAGAAGTTGCGAAGGGAGGCTAAAGACGCCTCATTGGACGTCATCCGCATGCCGGCCGAGATGATCCAGATAAGGGTGCTACGAATGAGCTCGTCCTTCTTTCTCTTTTACTGACCCAGAGGAGATCTCCGTCACCGGAAAGGTGGCTTGATGTAACAGAAAAGGGAGCCCCGGCTCGAAGCGAGCAGGGGAGGGTCGACGAGGGGGGTACGACACTCTCGTTGCAACATGGAGGCAACTCTCGGAGAACCATTGAGGATAGCAGGGCCTCGAGGGGAAAGAAACAGGAAAACCTTTCAGGTGATTCTTTCAGTTGGGGACGAATTTTCGGGGGGGGGCACCTGAAGGGAAAAGGGCGACTCTTCTCAAAAAGGAAATCACGGACTTGAAAAAGGAGAGCTAAGACAGCCCTGCGGGGTATTGATTCATGGGGGCGCCCGTTCTACTCACAAGGAACCAATTCAGGGTCCTTTGTTTCAGAGGGAAAGGAAGAAATGGAGGGGAAATGCGGCTTCGCAGAAAACTTCTTTCTTCCGCGCAAGGAACATCTTAGACAAGTAAAACTATCAAGAAAAGGGAAGCCTCAAGGGAATGTCTTTCTCTTTTCTCCCAAGCCCCCAGCGCCGACAAATCCCGCTTCGGAGGGGGCCTTCTCGGAATTTTATGCATACCTGGTCCTTCTCGCCGACGGATGAGAGGGAGGGGGGATACGCCGACGACGCAACCTCCTGGCGTAGACAGGCGGCCGAAATCGCCAAGACGGCCCGCCGAGCTCGTCTCCTGCGTGGACTCACTCGCAGGCCCATCAGCAGGGGGCATTCATATTTCAAAAAATTTCGCCTCCCTAGGTACTCATCATCAAAGCCATCACGGAGGGAGAAACATCCAGCACCAAAAGAAGTAACGAGGAGGGAGGGCATTTTCCACCCTGTAGAGGCCGGTGAGGGTAGGAAAGACGGGTCGACCACGGGGGAGGGAAAAGGTCTTCCAAGATACTGATAAGTCAAACTCGCGCGGTAGAGGTCGGGCGATGAAGGGAGGGAATCTAAACACGCCGAAAGACCCTCCCTGTGAGAAGAAAAGGGGGCCCGGCTCCTACAACAAAAAGAGGGGAGAGATAGAGAGGGCTTTCTTGCTCGCGGAAGGGAAGGAAAGTTTCCGTAGGGTAGAAAGGGAACGATTGGAAAAAACGAACAATACCCGCTACTATTTGAGGCCCTGGAACTTGGCTAATTTATCCCTTTTTCCGGAAGGCATTACGGTTCACATGTGAGGGCTCCATCACTTCTCTTATAAGTGGACCTCGAGGAATGTCCATCGAGTTTAGGTTCTGTGCTGCCGAACACCATGAGGGGGAAAGGAGACGTGATGAGAAGCGGCGTTGGCTTGCAGGGGAGTCAGGTAAGGTGGTCGGCACCTCGGCAGGAATGGCCATGCCGAGGAAGAGTCCACTCAAGGGGAGCGGAAGAGGGGCCGCATCACCCGGGGGGAAGAGCGTCGGAATCCTTGCCAGCTGCGCGTCCTTCGGCGATCACGCAAAGGAGGGCACTTCGCTATTAAAAAAGAATCGGCACGACAGGGGAGACGGCCGCGCCCAAAAGAAGCTGGGGCAAGGAGAGGGGGCTCAGAAAAGGGTTCTTGGGCGACACTCTCAAAAACGTGGCCGGCCTTGACTGGATAAGAGTGACTGGGGGGAACAGAAAATCTCGGAATTAGGGGCTCGGCAGCCAAGGGAATTGAGGGCCGCAAAGAACGCTGAGGGGGGACATTCACTGGAGGCGCTTAATTACCCAAGCAAGGGAAAGGACTTACGGGTGCACGGGGGGCCTCCACCGGCAACACTAAAAGTCGGGGGATGTCTTTGCGCCGCGAGGCGCCCTTCAGAAGGGAAGTTCTACAAGGGAAGAAGAGAAAGCGACGGCAGGTGCCCAAAAGAGGAGGAAAAGATTCACGAAAACGTACGTCCCGACGGAACCTCACCTGGGGGAGCCTTCTCATCTCAACGCGGAGGCGCGAAAAAAAAGGAAAAAAATAAGTATGAAGCATTTGAAACCTCTGTTGCACCGAGAGGGGGGATCAACAGGCAAAAAACACCCTGGCTCGAGGATACCGGGATTTATTCCTCCAAAAAGAAGGGTTCGACGGCAAGGGAGGAGGGAGAAACGAAGGGGGTGGGTCCTGTCCCAGAGACAATCGAGGAGCGAAGCTAGCGCGAGAAGTCCTTAGAGGGATCGGAAACTCGGCGGAGGAAGAGAAAGGGACACGTCAATAGGAGGACCTGGGTCATTCTCCAAGCGGGAAACGACTCTTTCAACCAGTTCCGCAAAGCGAACCTGAGGCGGGGGGAATCAGCCCTCACCAACAACAGGAAAGACACCTACCTAAGTCAGCTGGAACCGCATCGTTCGGGTGCGGAGGAAGGGGGGACTGGCGTTGCTTATCACACGACGAAATTAATTCGGCTTAGGAAAAACATGGAGAGTCTGCACCAAATAGAGGAAGACATGCCCAAGCATGCGCTCCCCTAGAGTTTTCCGCAAATCGAGGAGGACCTGGCCGACGTTGAAAACACGTCTATCGAAGGAAAAGAGCACGATCTTGACCGGGGGAAAGTTGAAAAAACGGGGAGAAATTCACCTGAGATATGCTTGATATACTCCGATAGGGCGTCCTTTTAAGGGCGTCGGAAAAAACCGGATCCTATTCTCCAGAGATCCTGGAAGGGAAGACAAAAAGAAGGGAAAGCCTAGGAAAGTGAGCTTGAGCGGTGGCTACTCCTATCGACGGGCCCTTTTCGAAGAGACGAACAATCTTCCTACAAGAGAAAGTCCTTCAGGGAAGGGACGTCTGAGGAGTCTTTAATCGCCCGGTTCACAATCATTTCGGGGAAATTGCGACAAGAACGGGATCAAGGTGCAACCTCAGTCAGCCCCTGGATATAACAGAGATAATCGTTGACATAGTCTCCACTTATTAACAGAAAGGTCACGCAAGGAAATCTTGACACCTGGGCCTATCTTTACGTTAGCGAGAAGGAGGGCTAAATGGGGGGGCGTTAGTGGTTATGGTTACCCTAGGGTCGGGTAAAAAAAAAAAGAGAGGGGGGGGGGTAAGGATCGGGAGTCACGCATGGCTAACATTGCCGCGGGACCGCGGCCGGCTCCGTTCGAGAAGAAAAAAACGGGAGAATGACTTGTCGGTCAGCCAGTGGTGGCCTGCTTTTGTTGGTCTGAAGGGGACTAAAAAAAACCCGCAACTCCCTCCCCATCGCCTGCCATAAGTAGGAAAACCTTGCCTCTTTGGGGGGGAAGAGGCCCCTCTCTGGAAAAGGGTCGGCGTCAAATCGGGGATTCTTTCAGGGGCGGTTCTTTTCTAGGCAAAGGGGGTTGCCCAGCGGGACTGGCAAGAGTCCATTTACAAGGGAAGAGAGGTTCGCAGGAAACCTATCCATAGCGCTGGGGAAGCACGGTGGGACCCGCAGAATTCCGTCCTTGAACCTTCGCCGACGGGGGAAACGCGGCGGCAGTCGCGTCAACCACGGCCTGCTTTAAAGAGGGAGTCTGCAGCAAGGTTCCGCGGCTGTCCATCCGAGGGGACACCACTTCCAGAAGATCCTACTTGGTTGGGAATAAGGGGCATGCTCATCGCCGCGCTGGGAATGGGGGGAGACTTCTTCAGGATAGTCTGTCCTCGGTTCTGATCCCGCTGTCGTCGAAGAGGGCGATCGGCCCTTGAAGTTCCTACTACGAAAAAAAGCGGTGCGCTCTGCAAGGAGGAAAAAGAGTCTACAAAGGCAGTCGGGTCCATTTGCGCGGCAGAGGGCCCTCAGGACGTCGGAATGCGGGGAGAGGAAATCCGGTACGGAAGTCCTCTTGACAAAAGACGTGGGGAAAACTCGCCGTTCGACCAAGGTGCTGCAGGACCCGCGAAGGGACCATCCGCTGAAACAGGAGCGGCCTGGATAGGAAAGGCCGATCGCTTCAACATGGGAGAGGAGCCGGGCAGGGAATCCCACTAGCGGTGGACGGCAGGGGCTAAACGCTGGGCCTGGCCAAGAAACGCGCGTCATCGCGGTAGAAGCTTCGACTCGATGAAAGAAAGTCGTACCGGGAGAGGCGGGATCGAAGAAGCGATCGAGAGCCGCTCAAGGGAAAGAAGGGAAGGGGTGCTCGTCGGCGTTCGTCATTTGAAAAAGTGGAAAAGGGAGAGGGGCCGCCCGGACAAGGGGGGGTTGCCAAAAATTCTCGCGAGGCGGGGGATCTCGCAAAAAGACTACGGCTGCCTCCAGTTTTTTCGAGAGCCGACATCTCTCTCAATTCAACACAAGTTTTTTGAGAGCTCTCGAAGGGCGTCTCGTCTTTCAGTAAGTGCAGGGCCCCCGAGAATCCTGGGGGAAAAAAACTTGTGGGGCGGTAAAAGATCCCGTTCCATGGCAATGAAGAACTGCGTCAGAAGAGGTCACTTCGTGCAAGACACTTGCTCAGCGCGATCGCTTGCTATGCCGCAAGCCCCCTGTAGGGGGATGAAGAGTATTCGAAAAGGACGGGCCCGGGTCGATGACCCGCAGACTCTGTGATCTCGTCCCTGCCAGTCCCAAAGAGCCATTGCCGTCCCACCCTCGATGCGGAACGAGGGCGGGACTCCAGTAATCCGATCGAAACAATAGAAAGGCCGCGAGAAGGGAAGAGTGGTCGAACACTCCTCCTAGAAAAGGAGGGAAGGGGAAACGCACCTTGGTAAAAAAACGCGTTTCCCCCTCCGTTCAGAAAAAGGGGAAGAAAAAGGCCTACTACCCGCAGGATGGCCTAGAGTTCCTCAGCCTGCGCCCTGGAAACTTTAGTATAAGTCTTGGAGGGACGGCCTTGCCTAGCGCCGGGGAAAGAGGGAGGGGAGCAAAAAGCAACAGGCCTTCGCGAGCTTTCGACGAACCGCGAAGAACGAGACCGCTGCTAAGAAAAGGGCGTCTCTTAGCAGGAAAAAAAAGGACACCAAGTCGGAATCGAGCGAGAGCGGGAACGCTAGGCGTGAAAAAGAAAGCGTCGGCTGGTGGGAAGCATCAGAGCATGAAAAGCATTCCTTGGAGGCACCTCGAGGGGGAGGCGAAGTGCGAGATCACCGTTTTAAGAATGAGGGGCTGCTTCAAGCCCACAGGAGGGGAGGTAGGTCTGGCCAGAAAGCTCATCAGGGTACGGGAAGGAGGGGAAGGCCTCTTCTGTGCAAGGGGCACGAGGAAGCATGCTAAGAAAGAGAAGGGGGCGAACATTTCCGCGCCGCTTTCCTACAGAAGAAAAGCGAGGCCATGTTGGAGGTCCCGAAAATCCTACTGTCTCTGAGGTGGGTTCCGGGAGCGAAGGGGGGGATAGGATCTCCAGAAACTCAGAGATCAGTGGGCTTAAGCCAAAAGGTCCAAGCTCGGGGGAAGCTAAAAATGAATACTCGGAAAAAGCACCCGGCAAGGGGGAAATGCGGCCCTCGGAGACCCCCCTCTCAGATGGGCGGCTGGTCGTTTTAAAAAAACTAGGACATAACTATCCTCGAAGCCCAAACATTAGCATCGCGCTCAGTAGAATAAAACTACAGATGTAGCCAAATGGGATGCGGGAAAATAAAAGAGGAGACTGGTACCTGAATCGGCAGGCGGGGAGAAAGGTGGATCGAAGGAAAGGGAAATGCGTTAGCACTTTATCTGAGGAAGCTCGCCATGCACGTCGTCGGGTTACGAGGCCGCTTCAAAAGAATCGAGGCCAACCCGCAGGCAAGGGCCGAGGAAAAGTGCGAATTAATCGCCAGAAAAGCTTCGTCGGGGGGAAACGGAGGGGGCGTATTAAGAAAAAAGTAAACCTCACTAAGGTCCCCTCATGAGGCAGGGAGCAGCTCATGTCCCTTCCCTTCAGAGCAAAAACTCCAGAGGCGACTCAAAGGCCGCCGCGCCGCCGGAAATCTGCACTGAGTCCTGGATGCGCATTTGCCTGAAGGGGGCCACCGCGACATAGTGAACCCTGATGTAGGGAGAAAAGGGGGACGCGAACCCTCCCCGTCGGCAAAAGGAAACTCCTCTGGGAAAAGAGAACGAAGGGATCTTCAATAGGGGGGCAGCGCGACCATGGCTCGGCCTCGCCGAGAGGCCGGAGGACTTGGAAAAGGCCATTCCTCGACTTCCTCCGCAAGCCGCTGCGGCGAGGAGGGAGTAGGATGTTTAAGGTGTTTGTTGATGATCCGGAAAAGCCTTCAGGTCGAACTGGTGAAACAGAAGACTTGGCGAAGTCTCTGCACCAGGGGACAGGAATCACCCAGCACGTCATCCGCATTCCGGCCGAGTAAAAGACAGATAAGCAGCACGTCATGCTCGTTCGCCTCCAAGAAGACTGGACGCTGAACCCACTAAAAAGAAGGAAAGAAAAAGGGGGTCCACTGGCGGGGACGGGACGGGTCGTTATTAGTACATCCCTTGATACCAAGGGAAGAAGCAAGGTTGGGTGCGTTGAGAAGTTTTGACACGAAACAAATCGGTGCAACAGTCTTTTCAACTGCAGGAAGTTCCCCCGACCTTGGGCGAGACGTCCTCGAGAAGAAAATCCGCCCTCCTCTCCGTGGGGGGGTGAGGGGGGGGTGAGGGCATTGAAAAGGGGGGGTCCTTTAAGGGGGAGGGGGGGGAAACGTGCCGTCGAGAAAAAAAAAAGTCTGCGAAAAAGGGGAAGTCTGGATTTCCGCCGGCAGCGAAAGCGGTGGATGAGTCATGAGGAGTCCGTTTCTACCATCTCCCCCTTCCTTTTTTTCCTAGCCTCGATGACCAGGGCGGTTCCACGGGCCTTTGTCGGAGGGGGAAGAAAAGGACCCTGAGGCAACGGAAACAGCTTCCTCTTCGATATCGAGGGAATGAAGTCCAGTGCGGGAAGGAAGATGGCCACTGGTGGTGGTCTTGACAGTCCAAAACGCCCCAGGGCTCCCGGAGCACCCGGTCCGTCGTGCGGGAAAAGAAAGAGCCACGTTCTTGGGGTGGAGGGAAGACATATTGAACGCCCGCTTCTGGCGCGGACGGCGGGACGACGTGGGGGAAGGGTCAAAGGCACCTCATTGCGGGGGGTCCTAAAAACCCTTTTAAATTCGCCCCGCGGCCATCCTCTTTAAGAAGGCGTTTACTCACTTCAGGAGGAAATGTCCATGCCAGACATCAAAGGTAACCACCTGACCGAACGCCGTCACGACATAACGGGGAAGGGAAGGGGAACATCAAGCGGTGCTTCGAAAACATATGCTTAAAAACAGCGTTTACAATGGATTCAGGACAGGTGCCGGAGAGAACCATTGTTCTACCATGTAAAAAAGAAAAACCTGGGCGATCCGTGGAACTTGGTAGGAATCGGTTGCAGGGGGCTGTTCGGGGGGAGGTCGTTATCTAACCTACGGTCCAAGAGCAAGCCCCAACGTGGCGCAAGAAAGAGAAGCGCTCAACAACAACAAAAAAAAGTAGAGGTCGGGAAGGTCGGGAGAGAACACAAGGCTGGAACTGGCCGTGCCCGTAGGTAGAGAATGGTCCATCGCCAGCAGGAAGCGAGGGGGATGCCCGGAACAAGGGCATGGACCCTTGAGACGTGGTCGACCATGGAGGGCGTAAGAGGGGGAGGCTTCCGGAGCCCTGACCTCCAGCCATCCGCAGATCTGGTGAAAGGGGTGTCTTCCTAATCACCAAAGAATGAGCCGTACAGAAAACGGAGTACCCACCTCGGCGGGAGGTCGTTAAAACATTGATTGCTCTTCCATGGAAAAGGAAAAGGACTATTTGAGTAAAGCCGGACCCCGGGTTCCGCAAGCAAAAGGGCGTATTTCGGCCGCGACGGAGTCCCTCAAGAACTGAAGAGGGAGGAAAGAGCGGCTATCACGAAGTCAGAAGGACCTCTGGGAATTACAGTTCTCCTAGTCCCTACCGGGGGAGGTAGAGCACCTCAAAGAGAAAAAATTGGGAAGAGGGATTTGGTCGACAGAGTGTTTGGGAGACACTCGGGAAAAAAGGGAGCGGATTCCTCCTTTGGCTCCGCTTAAAGCTATCTACGAGAAGCGGGCCTGTGTCGTAGAGGAAGTGTTATCCACCGGCCGCCACATCCCAGAAGCCAGTAGAAGGCCTACAAAAGAAGGGAAGGGACTTTAAGCCTGTGTCGCAACCCCACCCCATCCACCGCGAGCGTGCGCCTCGCCGGAAGAAGAGGACAGGAGGAAGCCGGTGGCCCACAAAAAAAGCTTCCCCCGTCACGCCAGACGGATAGAACTAGACGATTCTCATCACTCGCGCCAGCGGAGGGAGGAAAAAGACGGAATGAATCAGTTTGCAAAAGGGGGACCAGGTTGCAAGACGAGTCCAACGCCCCCCGAGGGGAACACCACCCTGGCTCGCAGGGAACGTTGATGTATCAACAAAACGTTCTACTCCATGTCCGGGATCGAAAGAGGTTTGGGGGGTGGGGTCATATGACACTCTAGTAGAGAAGCGAGCGGCGTCGAGCATTACGTGAAGAAAATCCTCTTTACTCAGGGCAGGAGAGATTACGCTCATGCTGCAGAGGGACCGTGGCAAGGGGAGAAATGCACCCTCTTTGAGAAAACCAAGTTTCCAGCCCAGCAAGAAACTTGGTTGTGGTCCCTCACCAACAAAGGAAAAAAAAAGAAGAGAAAGAAGAAAGCCAGCAGCGGTCTGGTCCTATGCAGTCGAGACTGAAGTGCCCTGCAGATGAGCACCGAGCCTGAAGGAGAAAGGAAGGGGACCTGGATCGGCTGCAGAAGGAAGGGCAAAGGATTCCCGAAGGACAGTACAGGAGTTTCCATCTCGTCTACCTTGGGGGGAGCTGGAGTGTTTCAGGGCGCCTACAGAAGGGCACAAAAATCGGGGAACCGGATTTCCGCGGTTGCAACCTCTTTGCTCATCAAAGGATCTGGCTGAGGGGAAAAACCTCTCTGAGGGACGGGGTAAGGGGCTGCTCTTCGAAAAAATTCCCCTATCTAAGCTTGAGGTGAAGCACTTTGGGAAATGAGCTGCCGTAAATAAAACTTTAGTATGTACTTGGATACTCCTACCGAGAGCTAAGAAAGCTGCCTGGCTAATATTCGCCAGCATCTCACGAATGAGGAAGGAAAGGCGGGTACGTCGATGAGGAGGGTGGGGGATCTCCTCTTGAAAGGAGGGGGGAAAACTACTCCGGAAGGAGGCGCTCAGGTTGCTACCCGCCTCCGTCATGGTCAAGAGGCAACGAACCCTGGAATAGAAAAACTGATTCCGGTACAGGTAGCAAAGGTATTCCCCGAAAAAGAGGGGGGAACCGTGCTAAGCAGTGAACCACTTGGAGATCTGTAGTTGCTTACTACTGAGCTTCCAGGAAATGGGTGGGAAGAAGGAGAGGGGGGGTATTGTAGGGACCATAATTGGGGGAAAACCCCAGGCACTATCCGAGGGGGGGAAACGGGGCAGGCTGTCAAGAATACATGTCCGCGGGGGAGCACGC
>Ga0179593_1402547_pt1 | contig 28002 bp, 29 predicted proteins | sample CZODoug2_1_08_16_FD_185931 | JGI IMG/M metagenome (GOLD analysis project Ga0179593, IMG submission 185931) | Vadose zone soil fungal communities from Angelo Coast Range Reserve, California, USA - CZODoug2_1_08_16fungal (PacBio error correction) | ecosystem: Environmental > Terrestrial > Soil >...
CAGGAGTCCCGGGATTCAGCGGAATAGAGGTGATCGAGCGGGACGGCTTCGTCCAGGCCTTCGCCCAATTTTACACTCCGCGCAAAACAGACAAGAAATCTTGCGACGCCGGGCAAAAAACGAAGGCTCAGAGATGCGCGGGAACTGTAGGCAGCCATCGCTGAAGACCTCCGGCAAAGGATCGGGCCCAAACACATACGCCGCCGAGAGTCAGCCAAGCGGGGTCGTCTCTCCCACGGGCTCGGGAAGAGAAGAAACTGGGTGAAAGAGACTTACTAGTTAGTGGGGGCCTTACCGGCACTGGGCCCAAGTTCTTGGCGGGGAAGGAAAGGTGCGTCTTCACACTCGAAGAGCGCTCAACCTCTACTTGCAGGGGGGCGAATTGGGGAAGGGCTCTCAGAACCGTGATCACAGAAAAGGGGCTCTATCGACGGATCAAGGTGCCGGGCCCGTGTAGAACCTACGCCTATGACGGCGAGCAACGCCTCAGCCATCATCTGCTCAGGGCTCGCCAGACGCTGACCCCAAACGTCACCTGTACGGACGGTCCGCCGGCATTGGGCGAGGCCAGGATGATGGCAGAACCACTAAGAGTTTCGGCACTGCGTCAAAGGTACGCGAGCGGTGTCGGTCTTTAAGAGGGGGTGATCGGGATCACAAGACTGGCCGGGGGGCTTGGGGGCTGATCCTATACTCTAGTCGACTCAGTATCGGAGTCTCCAGAGAGAGTTCATCACCGGGAACGAACGTAAGCTATAAGAGGTTGCCTGATGCTCAAACACGGGGGGTTGACAGCAGATCGAGAACGATAGGAAGGGTCTAGGGGATTTCGCGAAGCTGGGGACCGGCCTCGTCCTGCGGCTGGGACGATCTGGACGGCGCCGACAGGGGGCAACATTCTCTAATCCCAAGCAAGGGGGGAAAAGTTCCACAAATCTTGAACCGCGTGAAGACATGGTTGGTGAGAAGCGCGCCATTAAGGGAGGAGGGAGGCAAGCGCGGCAGCAATTAGGCACCAGCACCGAATCTCGATAAGACCCTACCCCAAACATACTGGGGGTCTAACGAGCTGGTCATCGGTGATAACGACAGGGGGGAAGGGTAGGTTGAAGCCGGAAAGGGAACCGGCGCCTCTTGGAGTGCGGAAAGTAGGTTCGGGCTCCGTTGCTAGGGGGGTCAAGACAGACGAAGGGGAGAGGGGGCTCTCCAGCTGTGAGGGACGAATGCGGGGGGAGCTTGGAAAAGGTTCGGGGGTACCGAAAGGCCAGATAGAGATCGAGAAAGGGCACGAGGGATCAGCATTGCGGAGTCGCGATGTAGAATCGCCACGTCTTTGCGGGGCGCCTGTGCAACTGGGTTCCCATGTGCCGCTTTTCGCACCGGTGCGGTCACACGGTCTTCAGAAACGTCGAAAGTGCGCAGCAAAAACGTCGCACCGAGGGAGCCAAGCGGAGAAAAATCATCGTCAATCGAACTATCTCGGGGCCGGAAGTTTTCCAGCCGCCGCTTGAATGGGGGGGACTAGAGGGCAGGTTCAAAGAGAACCCGGACAGGGAATGCTCCACCAAGGGGCCGACTAAAGCGCGGGACTGTCCCGCGGGGTGGAGGAGACCGTGACTCTTTGAAGAATCTTACCAGGGGGAAATAATGGCAGATCTCTCGAGAGCCCGGTGGGACGGAAAATCGTGGCTTCCTGTGCCAACCCACAGAGAAAAAGAAAGCCAGCCCCCGGACGTGGACAGGGCTGCTTATGAAGCAAAAAAAGAATCCCACTGACACCAGACGGGACAGATAAACATGAACCTGCAAACGCTGGTGGGTCGAGTCCGACTGCAATGAAAAAGAGTCGATAAGAAAGAGTGGGAAAAGCCCCAAAAGCGCGAAGACATGTCCGATGCCCTGGGGCACAAGGATGCGAAGGCAAGGGAGCGCCTACATGTGAAGACGACAGGGGCCACGGGAGAGCTTGGCGGCCGATGCCTGGGGGGAAAAAATCTGAAACGGAAGACACGTCGTGGAACCGAGTCTCATAAAAGGAGATCTGTGGGGGGGCAGGTGCCTGCCGTTAAGAACTCTGGTGACTCTCTCGGATCTTGCAAGAGCCTCAGTTAAGCAAACTGGTCGGCGGACGTCCTAGCGATTTTTATCAGGAGCCCTTCTAGGATTTCAGGGGTTGCTCCGGGGGGTCTCGGAAAGTTCGAAAAAGAGTCGAGCCGGACGCGCTCATCACGACGAACTAGGGGGGGGGAGTCCCGGGTCCACACCAGTTTAATGGAAGCGTGGATCATCGCCTGGGAGCTTTGGGCAAGGGATCACCTGGAGACCGGGGGATGCAAAATCCGATTCAAGTGAAACGACGGGGGACTGGGGGGGGGGGTGTCAAGCGACTTCTAAAGACAGGAAGCACGATCGGCGCGCAGTAAAGCGCCGCGAATTTCCGGCAAACAACTCCCAGGATCGGCCGGTGAAAAAGAGTCTGTAGGGGGCACGCATTTCGCATACCCCAAGAGCGCTGACCCTAGGTCGCACGGCTGGGGGCCTAACGAGAACGAGCCAACAAGGAGGGAAGGGGACCCAGAAAGAATATGTTATAGAAGGAATCTCACTATTTGGCACCTCAAGTTTGTCAGCTGAAAGTGCGGGAAGATAAACGAGAAAAACCGGCCGAGAGATTAGGGGGGAGGTTCCATTAAGTCGCTGGCAGAGGGCTGCGCGCCAGATAGGAAATCGAAACGATGAAGAGGCAAGCGGAGTGTAAGCACTGAATCAGTTAAGGGGGTGACTCATGTCTCCGGTGAGAACCGGGGGTCTCAGTAGCTCGCAAGAGAGGGAGACACATTCAAGGAAGAGGGAGTTCCAACAGCGTCCGCAGAGAAGGGGAGTGATGCGCTGTTGTCAAGCGAGGGGCTATTGGAACGACATCCCCGGAAATCTAACACGGAAAACTCGAAGAGTAGAAAGTATCGCGAAATCCGCAATCCCGACTGGCCGACAAGTGGAGCCATCCTTGAGGGGCGTCAATCGCGAGTTGCGGCGTCGGAAAGAACCAGGCTCGCCGAGCAGTGTTCCAAAGGGGTCGCGTTTCAAAGGGTGCCAAGCAAGCGGGGACCGGATAGGGGGGGGGAAATTCGACGCGCCTGGGAACGTCATGACGAAATGTAACGGCTAGGAGTCGGTCTTCTGCATCGGGGGGACATGGGCCGGGGAGGAGGAGTTGGCAAAAAGGTCTTGACCAGAAGGTATCGTGAACGAAAAGGGAGAGTCAGGGCAACCCGGCGACTAGAACAAACAGCGATGAAATGCGCAGGGGGGTGAGCTGTGATGTCTCAGGAATGGCGAGGGTGAGCGAAAAAAACCAGCGAAGCTCCACGAAGGGCCGTTGGGGAAAGAAGGAAGCATACTGGGGGGGGGGGTCCTCCAGGTGGGGTAAAACTCTCAGATCGAAGCGAGGAGGCTGTGCTCAAAACATCAAGAGGAGAAGGAGATTCAAATCCACGATGACTTCAAAAGTCGGGGTCTCCTCAAGAGACTGCCTGGGGTCGGGAGGGGAAGGGGAAAACTTCTGATGCCCGGCCAAGAGGTTGTGGGAGGGGGAAACTCCACGCTACAATAAAAGTCGGCGGGAAACGCAGCATCTCTAGGGTTCGCGGGCAGCACGCTAAAGCTCTGTGAAACGTCTGACACGTAGGTCCGGTCAAAAAAGACGGGGAAGACTGGGGGAATCACCCGATGGGGGAAACCCTGGGTGGCAACCTAGCAAGGCTGTAAAGCCATGAGTGGCTGTGTTATCGGTCGCCGAAATGAGGAGATCAAGGCAAGAAACTGCATCTGCTCGGTCTCGAAAAATTCTGAGATCTGAGAGCGTCTAACTGGACTGCGAACACAATCCGGAGTCGCCAAGGGGTGGCCCTATCAAACTAGCTGGGAGAGGAGGAAAATAACCCTAGCCACTTCGGCGAACTCTAACAAGCGCGAACCTCCCCGGAAGCCGGGGAAATCGTCAGGAGGATGTCAAATGCTCACCTACCTTAAAGGGAGAAGAAAAAACAGAGGTCCAATCTCGTACACACGGGCTTGGGACTTGCGTGGGAAAGGACTATCCGGCGGTGAAAAGCTGCTTCTCGCTGGGGAAAAAAGGCGAGAGGCTTCGGGCTCGAACGCTCCCCAAACGTCAAATTCAAATCGAGGGAAAATCCTTTGCCTGAAATTTTACCAAGGAAAAAAGTGGTAAATGGTGCCACACTGCGGAGGCAGACTTGCCCCTAGGCTAATCCGCAGATACTAGCGGAGACGGAAAGAAATCGAAAGAAGCCATCGACAATGGGAGGAGGGGTTCTCGATCGCGGGGGTGAAGAAAAAACTTGTTCTTAGAAGAAGCAAGTTTCGAGTGTAAGGGGACGGTGTTGACCCGGAGAAGGTTGGGCTATACGCTCCAAAGAGCAGAAGAGATTATATAGCCACGCAGAACAAGTTCTTGACGGGCTCAAAACAGGGTGCAAAAAGGGCACCGCGAGTAGAGGTAGAAAAGATCTGGTGAGGGGAATCTCCGTCAGTGTCGAGAAGAATAAAGGGTCATCTAAAGACTTCAACGGCGATAAAATGTGATTAAACGTGACTTTGTTAAAAACGCTCCTTTCGAGGAAAAAAGGAAGGACATGGGGGATGTACGGCGGCTGTGAATGGACGAGGGAATAGCGTAGGGGAATACCAATTGCGGACTCTGGTAAGGAGAGCTGACGATGTTGAGAGACGAAGATGCCGGTTGAGGGCCCTACGGGTCTCCGAAATTTAGGAAGAGCTTTTGTACCTCTGACGGGAAAGGGGAGACTCACTTTACTTTAAAACAACTCAAATAAAAAAATGTCACACATGCCGGATGAAATTCCTCAGGACGGTCGATCCAGTTCAAAAAAACGAGGGTGGGTGCGAGCCGGGGTAGAAGACGAATAAAGATTGGGAGATATCGGAAGCGGGGTAGTTGGGGGGAAATCCGGCAGGTCCGGTGCCGGGGGCCCAGAAGAAGGATTGAGAGGCATGGGAGAGTCTAGGAGCTCGAGGCCCGAGGCGGTCAAGATTCCTGTTTGCGAGAAAGGTAACACATTGGGGAGCAATGGCAAGAGAAGACGGAAATGCGCGAAGGAAAATAAAATCCTCGCGACGGTCCGAGGAACCGTCAAAGCAACCTGCGGCAATAAGCGAGAGGAAAAAAAAAAAATTAGGGGGGGGAAAAAGGGAGGTGATAGAGAAGGAGGTCGGGAGGGGGCCAGCTAGGATATAGTCTCGGAGAGTCGCGTGTAAGGGATCCAATGTTGTACATAGAGGAGGGAGCAACATACGTCTAGAAAACTCAGGTTTCCTGCCGGATATATCCTAGGGGGGGAAATGAACATCGGGGCCATCGCTGAGACGAACTAGTCACGAATAAGGACTCACAAAACCATAGGACGAAGAAAAGATCTGCCCTTTAGTAGGGGAGGAGGAAAGGCTCGTAAAAAGGGGATGGGCGAACTTTTTATCGTAAGGAAGAGGAGGTTAAAAAAAAGGACTCGGACGGGGGAAAAGGTGGGCTGGTTGTGAAAAGGCAAGGTCATCTTCACTCACGAACGAAAAAGACACCCTCGGAAGGAGTGAGATAAATTCGTCAAGGAACCACCCCAGACACAGTTATCAACAGCGTCTCGACGAACGTAATAGATTTCCGCCTCGGTTATACCGACATTGCCGCTAGAAGGAAGGCTGTTCCGGAAAGGAGGGGGGGTCTCCAGTCTGACTGGGTAAACCACACTCAAAAGGGAAATTCAGTAGCCGAATTTAATTCAGGGGATAAGATTAATTTCCTCGAAACAATGCTGCCGAGTCAAGAGACGATAAGGGGGGGACGAGAATGGAAAACGGAATTGGGTCTCAAGAGGTGGAGCAACTAAATACAATTGCCGGAGTGGAGAGATAAGCGCGGGGGAGTAGCTCTCTGTTCTCGTATAGAAACGGACTCAGGTGTCATGAAGAAAAATTCTACTGAGGAAGGGGCATGAGGATTGTGCCTTAGTCTCATACAAAGGATGGCAAACCTCGAAGAAATATAACTTGAGAGTGTGGTAGAAGGGTAAAGACGCTGTAGAGCCCTTGCCTCTTCCCTGGGAATATGCCTATCTTACTGGAGACTCAGTGAACATGGTTCTCGGGAAGATACCCTACGCATCTCAAGGAAAATCTTCCTACTGGAGGAAAGAAAGGGTGGTTGCTTCTGCGAAGAAAGGAAGGTATTAGTGCAATCTATAAGAGGGGACTGCAACAAGCCGGATATACGAAGAAAAATCAAAGGGGTACCAGACGTCTGATGGGGATATGTCGCCAGGTGACGCGGGTGGGTGTACCAACGACGACAGAAAAAGGAGGCATAGGGGTTAGTGCGCCTAGATGGCGCGAACGGCAGGAGAACTTTAAGAAGAATAGACAGCCCGGGCTCGTCAATGGGCTAGACGGCCTTGTGCAAAAAGGTATCTTATGAAGTAGAATAAACTGCGGTAGAGAAAGCAAAGCTGAAGATAGAGAGTAATTGTAAGTCTGAAACGGTCCGAGGAGTTCCGTTTCCCTAGCTTTTAAGAGGGACCATCGGTGGGGAACCGGGGATGTGCCACTGGCGCAACACTGGGGACAAGGAAAATGTTGGTCCGTTCGCAGATAATTCTCAAACCCGCGAAAGCAGAATGAATCGTGAACGATCTAGGACTCTTTTCATCAAGGAGGAGGGAATTTCTAGATTGCAGTTTTCAAAAGAAAAAGTCAGGGGTCCAGAGGAAGAAACCATCCTACTACCAGAGAGGGCCGACTCTGAGTAGAAACGATTAATCGTTGGGGGGGGATTGAAGGGATCGTCTCAGAGGAGAGAAGAGAATGCCCAATGGAAGGAAAAATCGTATCCGAATAACACCGGGACGAAAAGTCAGTAGTCACTTGTCTGCAGAACAAAAGAACGAAAAAGAGTGGCAAAGATTAACATGAGCAAAACTGAAGGCTTGGGGAGAGTCTCATTCATGAACTAGTAGGTAGATAAAACTAGAATGGCAACTACAATAACCCGAAGCAGGGGAACAATTTCAATCAATAAGGACAAAGAGAAGGTCCGGGACGCTACATTAGGACTTAAAAACGGTCCACTCGCCAGAGTAGCTATTCTGGAAGGTGACTGGGGAACCCAGATTCACGTCGAGAACTTACTCTCGAGGGAAAAATCGTTTGACGGAAGGGCCGTAGGGAGGGGGAGACATGAGACAGCAAGAATGACCAAGGGTCAAAAAGGGGAAGATTCGGAGGGGGTATAACTCTTTCGAGGAGGTGGAAGGCAGGGGTTTCGATTGCCGGTAGGGAACTCGTCGAAAGGACCCGCATCAAAAAAGGAAAGAGTGAGGTATTAAACTCCGGGCCCACAAATTGGCACTGGGGCGTTCTCAAAGATATCGGCCAGTACTGGGGTCGGGGAAAAAGAAACCGGTATCCGAAGGACCATCGAGGAATTTCCATCAACGATTTGGGAAGAAGAGCCAATTATCTCAAAACTTGAAAGATCCTGTAATAGAACTAAAAACGAGACCTCGGGCCGGGAAAGCTACGCGGATCTTCTGTGGAGAGGGAGGGAAATCCTGCGCGACCCCGCGAAGAGCTGGAAACATATGTGAAAGCGAAAAAAAATACTAGATATCCAAACAAAAAGAGTGATATAGAGAGAGGGAAGAGGCCGTAGGGAGCAGGTTGCCCTCGCGGCTTTGAGGGAGGGAAAAGGAGGGACTAATAGTCATTCCGATAAAAGGAGAGTGAAATTAATCGCAGGCTCGTAAGGCGAAGCACATATCGGAGTCTTAATCTCATGCGAAGAGAAACCGCTTGGCAACATGAAGAGGGGATGGGGGAAGAAGGTCGCACAGTTGATCAAAGAAGATTGGGAAACAACGGAAAAAGGTAAGGAGAAAGCTTCAGTGGGGGAGAAACAAAGTTGGCCCGGAGTGGAATAGAAATCCATAATCTGTCTTGTGAGAGGGGGTAAGGAGAGAAGGGGTAGAAAGCGCCCTAATCGAACACAAGGAAGAAAAAAAATCTGGACGGCTCTCGAAAATAAGAAGAAGGGCGGGCTCCTACCTGCTCGCCATTCCGTGCGCAGCAGAGCGCGTTCGGGAACAGTAGGCACCCACGATAAATAACTACGGGAAAGTCGTTGAAAAGCCGACGGGTTTGGTCAAGAGGGCAGATTGTAAAAAGACCCTCGCGATCGACGAGGAGAGGGAGTTTGAACGGCAGCCGCCATGGGTGGAGAGGAGGAACTCAGAGTGGGTCCCTGAAAGACAATGGGAGGGCAGTTTCGTCAACCCAACGAAGGGAGAGACGACAGAAGCTCATGTCCCTGCAAAAGATCTAACCAAGAACACAGCTCTGGAAAGGAGAAAGTTGAAAAACTTTCCGGGAAGAGGGGGGACTAAGTTAGGAGAAGGAGAAAAAATAATAATCTCTGAACGGTTCGGCGGGAAAAACATCAGAGCACGGAAAACCCAAAGGGGGGTCCGAGATAAGAAATATGGCTACTGAGAGGAAGAGGAACTAACGATTCTTCAAAAGCATAGGGACTCAACGATAAGAGCAGGGGGGCTTATTTAACGGGAATCATTCCAACGAGGGTTGGAGAAACTGACGATATGCATAAAACGTTAGGGAGGGGGGAAGAGCAGTATCGATCTTTCGAAGGGGGGTCCAGAAAAAAAAAGAACGGAATTTTGATAAAGAGGTCTCAACGGTGGAACGGAGGGAGACTTGAACCTTTCAGGAAGGAACGGGGACCGTGGTCTCACCCAGGCGGAGAGATAAAAGTAGGAAACCCAGAAAGGTTGGTAAAAATATCCGAAGAGGAAAAATAGAAAGCGTCGCTGAAGCTATCTGAAGACTGAATCGGAGCTGTAAGCCTACGATAAGAGCAAAAATCAGTCTATCTCCAATGCTGGGGAAGAGAAATATCTTGATGAAAAAAGAAAGAATGAAAGGGTCGGAGGAAAATCTCGGAGCCGAGCAAAGAAAGGAAGAGAGAGTGAAGGCGTCGTATGGCCAGAGAGAAAGCAGAAACTTAACATGGAGAAGAAACCTATCCCCTCTCTTGGAGATAGTAGGACTGGGGGGTCTAGGTCTATCTATCAGGCGGGGGGGGACATAATCTTCAGGGCTCGATTGGGAAAGTCCAAAGCGGCCTCGGAGAGAAAAAGATCACACACCTTCAGCTTAAATCGAAGAAAAAGAAAGGGTGAAGGTGGCTGATTCAAGATAACTTTAAAGCTTCAGCGAAAGAACGAGAGGCTATCCTCAGTTACCTGAAAAAAAAAAGGGAAGAGACGCTCAAAGAGAACAATCAAAATTATGTTGCTCAGATCGGAAGCCCTTGGTTAGGAGGTAGAGAAAAAAGCAGGAATTGCAAGAGGGACCGGAGAAGGTGAAGTGAACCTCTCACGTGTACGACTAAAAGCTCTAAGCTAGATGGAAATCAGCAAGCAATGGGGCCATTTATGTAGTAACAGCTTAGTGCTCCCAGCTTACATCGGAGTCAAGAGCGTAAGGAGCGTTTGAAAAAAAGACGCAGGTTGGGGAACCATCATCGTTGCTAGAGAAAAGGACCTAGCGAGTCATTCAAAAGGGGGGGGGGACTAGGGGGGGGGCAAGCCGCTGGCGAGCACACTTGCGCGTCAGATTATGAATCGCTTTTGATAGGGAGGAAGGGGGCGTAGTGTAGCAAAGGGTCAGAAAAAGAATGGTCAAACTAAGTCGGGAAGAAGAAGGTTGAACACGCCTAAGGAGGAAAGACTTCGGGGAGAACGTTTTATAAGCGGGGTGGTATCGGAGAGGGGGAGTTATGTTGGAGGACTCCGTGAAGGGAAACGCAGAAAAAGGGTACCCAGCCGATTCTCGAAAAATAAGAGGAAATGAGCTCCCAAGAAGTTCGGGCAAAAAAATCTTGGGGGACGTATCCAAGACGGGGGAGAGAAAAAAAATACACTCTTTAAAACGAGGAGGGAGTGCTTGCTCCGGGGAGGAGGGGAATATTTCAAGACAGAAAGAGGTGCTAACGTCCCTATGAAAGGAGACTCTTCCACTGACGTTCAACGAGTAAACATTGGGGGTGCGCGCCAGAGGTGGTGCACTTGGGGGGCGACGTTATACTAAGAAGAGCTCAAACTGCATCAATCGTCGAGTTCCTATAGGACCGTAACTGGTAAGGTCTAAAACGCAGAAGAAAAACACAACGGAGGAGGAGAACTATATATTCCCGTAGTTACGGATGTGTAACTCTTTCAACAAAAAAAACAAACACAAAAACCAAACAAGACACAACAAAAAAAAAAAAAAAAAAAAAAAACAACAAAGAACCCACCAAAAACACAACTCCCCCAAAGGTCGTGAAGGGAGAGGACAATCCGGAGCGAGTCGTCTCCGCCTCCACTGGGGTCCTCTCTGCTCTAAAAAAACGAGAGACTTTTCCGCAGATCTAAAAAAAGAGAATCTGTAAAAGAATCGAAAAACTAACGAGGAGGGAACATCTTACCGTGCAAACGGAGAAGCACCTCTCGGGGTCCTAGGAGCAAAAAGTATGTCCGGAGGAGAAAAGGGGGATCTGCAACGGGGGCGAAAATTGGGGGGAGCGAACTTCAGGATTTCAGGACTAGGAAGGTTTGTGTCTTGGCGGGGAAAGGAAAGGGAGTCATGGGAAAACCCGAAAGAGGGGTCTATTAAAAGCATAAAGAGAAATTTGAAAAGGGGAGGGAGGGGGAGGAGACGGAAGAGGTATCTCTTCTCTAGGGTGAAGGGGATAAAGTGGGCCGAAATGGTAACCCTCCGATTCGGGATAAAATAAATCGGCCGGAAAGTAATCTAAAAAAGGGTTCTCGCAGAGCGGGGGAAAACAATCTGAAATGACGGACGGCGGGAAAGCAGTCGAGATCAAGATGGGACGTCAAGAATCTGAGAGTAAAAAAATGAAACGATCAGTGGAGATCTGGATCTTGTGACTCAGAGGGGGGGTTTATGAAAAAGAAAAAAAAAAGACATGGCACTGCGTGAATTATCCTCCGTGAGAAGAGGGAGAGTATCTCAGCGTCATCACGTAGAAGGGGAGGCAGAGAAGGAATGGGACCTTAAGGCTCAGACAACGGAGGACAGAGAGAGGATAGAAAGTGCGATTGGGGTCTCGAAACGGCCCAAGTTCCCGCCGGAAAGGAGTAGTATCCGAGGCTGGAAGGAAAGGACTTTAACCAGTTTAAAACTGTAATCCAAAAGAATCGGGCAAAGGGGGAACTCTGGGAGAGGTAAGAAGAAGTTTTGGGGGCTTCGTTACGGAGGGAAGGATTAGCAATCGAGCAGCATATGGGCAAAGGACGGGGATAGATCTCACCAATCCTCCCAGAAAGACGGGGAGAAAACCTGTAAAGGGCATATGTGATACGGAAAGTGGGAGGTGAGGCAGAAGAAGAAAAGGATCAACGCGATCTTGATTTTGAGAGGAAGGGGAATGTCTGAGCCTTGGATAGGTCTTTTCTCCTCTAAAGGGGGGATGAAGTGAGAAAACTTTTGCGAAGAGGGGACGGCTTGTGGATCCTTGGGTCTGGAAGGGGGACGAAACGAAAGAGAGATAAATGCTAGACCCTTGATATCCAAAAACGCATTGAAAGTAGAGAGCATAAAAAAGATCACAAGAGGGCGGTTTTCCGTCAGGTAGGGACCTGGGGAACGAGGGGCTCCTTGCTCAAAAAGTAGAAAAACTAACCGGCTAGTGAGCAGAAAAACCAACGGAGAGACGCTGGGGAGCATCTGCCGCAACAGATCGAGCAAAACGTATTTGAAAGAAGAAAGATTTTATAGGCAGTTTTCACCGAAAAAGGAGGGAGGGGGGCAGCGAAGCTCCACGCCAGACTCAACCGCGTCCTAAAGAAGCGGGAGGGGGAAGAAAGGAGGAATCGGGGGAAAGAAAGAGGGACTTGAAATCAGTAAAAGAGGTCGAGTAGCTGGCATGGGGGAGGCACCTTCGTGAGGAAGGAAGTCCAAAATCATGGGACAAACGTCCTGGAGGGTCGGATGTCTAAAAGAAAAAGGAATAAGACTTATCCCCGGGGGGGGGCGGAGACGCAAACGATTACCCAATGAGCAGAAAATAGCTGTTGGGAGAGGTAGCATGGCAGACGCCGGGGGGGAGGGGAGGATAACGGGAGGTTGGGCACAGGAACCCAAGAACCAAAACAACAGGGGTACACTAAGGGAAGAGTACAAGGTGAAAAACAGGATAGACGGACACTTGCCGGGAGGAAACGCTTCATTCTTCGATAAGAAGGGGGAAGGTACAAAAAATTCAACACGGAAAAACACTTAAACGTTAACATATTTAGGAGGAGGAGAGTTTGTGAACACCGGGACCTACAATGCAGGAAGATCGGAGAAGAGAAAAATGAAGGACTGGGGGAGGCTTAGACAGGGTCTTATGTAGGGGGAGAAGGCACACATCTAAGAAAGAAAGTATTGAAGATGAAGTTTTGCCGGGAGGGGACGAAATGGGGTGCAGTAGATCAACGAAAAAAAGAAAAATCTGTGCTTTGAGGAAAAACCAATTTCAAAAAGGAATGTCGTGACGCTGCATGACAGCTCCGCTCGCGGGGAAAGAGTCTTTTCCTTTCGGAAGGGAATCAAAAAAAAAAAAGGATAGGAAGGGGGGGGGAGACAAAGCCGCTTTTGGCGAGCGACATTCTCAGTCAGACTTGCAAAAGGGATCTGTCGCGGGAAGGACTAAAACAAAACCTCTCATGAGGGAACAGAGCTCTGATCGGTCAGGGGGAATACAATCGGAGCCATAGTATGAGAAAACCTGCGAAACATACCTATTAGTGGGAAGTCCAATCCTGGGGGGGAGGGGAGAAGTGTCTCTCTCAAAAAAAAAACGATGGATTGAAGGAAAAAACAACCAGCTTTCGCTAGCCGGGTCGGGCACAATAGTTTTACCGCGCTAGATTGGTCCTCGAAAGTCGTTCTTCTCCTGGAGCCTCTCAACGTCAGATCCTATTATCTCCTAGGATTAGAACCCAACGGAGGAGTGAAAGGGGATCGTCTTCTAAATACGAATGATCTTACCACGGAAGTGTGTTTATTGGAGCGCTACGGTTGCGGGAAGTTCGGCCGGGTGATAAAATGCAGGCAAAAAAAGTCACGGATGGCGGAATGAAAGGCGAACGCTCAAGAACTTGGCCCATAGTTTGAAAGGCTGGGGGTCACTCCAATATCTTCTTTGTATGGCTTGCTGATGAGGCGAAAAAAGAGGTCCGAAAACATCCAGGAGGAGAACTTCGCAAAGGAGATTAGAAGCCGGGAAGAGAAGACTCAGCCTCCTCCTACGCAAAGTTCTTCCCATTCCGGTGGAAGGGCCTCATAATAAGGAGGGGACGTTCCGTCCTCCAAGAAAAAGAGGGGATCCTAAAGAAGAGGTGGTTACACGAAATAGCTTTGTCGAACTTTCGCTAGCTGGGGTGAACTCACGCTTCTCTTAACGTCAAGAGGGACTCGCTCATAGGGTTGTGCCAGCTCTTGCCTCCCTGTACTGCTAGGAAAGGGCTTGATGGCCTCGTTTACAAGGAATGGGAAACAAAATGCAGGGCGGTCAAAAAATTGTCGTTGCCAACTCCCTTGGGTATACGACGAAGAGCAGGCCCGTCCTGGATCGACAAAAGAGCCTTGCAGGGCTCATTGTGAAGGGGTGCCTTCCTCTTTTACGAAGGGGGGGGGGGAGCATCCGGAAGCCCTCCTACTCGATAGGGTGAATGACTTGGAGCAGGTAATCACAATGTGGGCAGTCCCCAATTTCCTCGCTCTAGGTATTGAGGGAGGGAAAGAGGCACGTGGAAGATGGGGGAGACATGAATAGTGGAAGAAAGTACTCGAAAGGAAAAGGGGGTCTGCGGAGGAGCGGAGCATGATCACTATTTTTTCGGAAAAGGGGGGGAACCGCTAACCTAAGAATCAGTATTTACAACGAAAGGGAAGAGATTGTTTCCGAGGGATTATAAATCGCTCAGGTGAGAAAACGTCGTGGTCCGAGTAAGGGGCGCAAGGGGCGACTTTGTTTCTCAAGTTTGTCTAGAGCGACCAAGGTCTAAGGGAGTTCGAAGAAAGAACTTGGGGAATTTCGACTCTATCCTCAAGAGGGGGGAAAAAAGATTGCGCGCGTCAGAGAGAGAAGAAATCTTTAAAGCGAGAAAGAGCCCAAGCGGTCGATCTCCAATAGGGGAAGTCCCGTCTGATGGGGGAAAAGAATATGCAACTGGACTACATATAAAGCAACTGGACTGGATAAGGGGGGAGGGGGGGGACGTCTTCCTGTCTTCGACAACGACGGCGGAAAGGGTCTCGAACGATGACCATATCTGGGAGGCCCGAGGGTGGCGGAGGGTCGAGAGAAGCTTAAACTGCGGTTGGGATCGATTAGCTCTTGAAAAGAGAAGAGGCATCGGGAGGGCTACAGAATGAACAAAAACCAGAAAGGCTCTGAGGTCTGATGAACCTCATGGGGAGAGGAGGGAGGTGGGGGGGTTGTTCCCTATGCCATGGGAAAATGCGGGCCACATTCCCTAGCGGGACTATCCGAAGGAAGATCCAAATTGGACGGGAGTAGCTCAGAAAAAATACAATGGGAGGTTTGGGTCTCTTGTCAGAAGGGGTCTTACAGAATGCACAAGGAGATGGCGGAATTAGGAAAGGTGATGATTAACGGGGGAGGCCGGGTATCCTCCAAAAAAGCGAGGCTATATAGATAGGAAAAGCACGGAGAAGGTATTCGCTCACAATAGAGCCCGCGACTAACGCCAACACGAGAAACTTGTAGTTTAATCGACGCAATTGAAAGAGGCCATCTTGCAGGAACTTCCGAAGGAAGAAGGGGAGCACCGTGAAATTGTGTTCCATAAGAAAGGCCTTGGGCAACTCTGACAAGAGGGGAGAGTGGCCGGACTGAGTTTGGAGAGCCTAATAGTCTTATGTGAAGGGCGAAGCCCCCTGGGGGAAATTACGTAGCGAAAAAGGTAGGTGTCAGTAGATCCTTACAGAAAGAAATGGTCAGCAGGACCGTTTGTCAAGTAGGGGGGTTAGCGCTCGAAGGATTGGGGATCAAAAAAGGACTTCACCCAATACAGGGTCCAAAAGGGACGTATGGTCCTGAAACAGTCAGAGAAAAAGTCTGTCACCAGAGTGGGGTTGACGAAGGGGATCAACTCCGTGCAAATTTGACTATATCTCTTCATATGGGGGAGTTGCGACGAATGGGTCCTGGGTAATGTCAAAACATAAAGATTTAGAGGCGGGGAAACGATGCGCGATCTCTTAGAAAAACAGCAAGGGACAATCGTAACTTTGGGAGGAGGGGGACGAATTGAAAACCGGTGAGCCTCGGAAGACCAGGGAGAAGGAGGAATCTCTCCTGATGGGACAGAGGGACCTCCCGTAACGATTGGCTCTATATAGAGAAACAACACAACTAGTACAAAATAAGAGGGAGCCGATCGGGGGGGGGACAAGGGGGGAGGGGCATCTAAAAGAAGTGGGAGGGTCTCTGTCTGACCTGTATGTCCCGCGACAAAGGGGGGGCATCGACAAAAGAAAGGGCGAACTCAGGGACGCCAGAGCTATAGCTCCATCTGAACAAAAAAGGGGCGAAAGTCGGATACGAGTCACGAAACTTCGAAAGAAACCTCGGCCGAGATCGGACAGAAAAGGGGGGAGTCGCGAAAAAGAAAAGGGGGAAGCAATCAGGGGGAAAAAGGGGGATCTGATTACGAAGGTTTCGCGGGGGGGGAAAAAAAAAGAAACTGTGACCTGTGCGGGGAGGGGTGTAACGTAAGAGGAGTCCACCTCGGGAACGCAGGCGAAAGGAAACGCTACAAGTGAAAAGGAATCGAAAGAAGGAGGGCTATCCGGCGTCTCTTATCACAGACAAAACGATCGCGTACTACTCTTTAAAATCCGAGTGGGGAGAAGAAAAATTAAGTCGGCAGAAGCACGAAGGTCAAGAGGAACGTGTTGAGAAGAACCGCGGAGGGAAATCCAAGTCACTGGAAGGGGAAAAAAAAACGTGGGCAGTTCGAGAGGAAAAAGGAAAGGAAGGGTGCGAGACAAATGCGCTTCTTCAAAAAGGATCTATATTTGCGAAACTGTCCGCTGGGCATCTTTTGAAGCCCCGGCCATTGCCGTGAGGGGGTCTAGCGAGAGAGGAGGCCGCGTCGCTGGCTTAATCTCCAACTGGGGGGGGGAGGGGTCATTCACGTAAGGCAAAGAAAAATCGAGGGGAAAATTGTGCCTGAGGCTCAGACAAATAGGGCCAGGCGAAACATTATGAGGTCGATTGGTTTCGAGTCAAACTAAAATTGCAAGGCTTGAAAGGGGAAGAGAAAGAGTAACTGGGGACGGCGCAAGGAAGAAACGTGGGCAGCTTGACGCTTCAACATAATAGAAGGTCAAAAGCGTGGGTTCGAACTGTATCAAAGTGGGGGGTGAACTGTAGGCGCAGGGACCGGCGCTGCAGATAGTCATCAAGAATGGCGTCACGCAACTGATGATAGGACACTCAGACAAAACCGACGGCCCATATTGGAAAGGGAAGTGGCGCAATCCGGTAGGGGTACTAAGAAATCCGAAGTAAAAATAAGAGGAAGGGTGCTCGTCAGGAGAAAAAGGAGCTCCGCATATTAAATTGGCCATCCTCAGCAATACTAGGCTGAGAAAGCTTTTCAGGGGAGCGGAAGGGGGGCGCGGGTACGAGTAAGGCGGGCCATATCTTCATATATGGTATCTGGGCTAAGAGTCCATTGAGAGAAGGAATTGAGGATCGGGGATAGTAAACCCAAAAAAGGTATGTAGGTGTAGGACTTTAGGGGGGAAAACCTGTGACCTAGTTGGGAACAAATTTCTCAGTAAACTTCGTACCTTACCCGGAAGCACGGGAGGAAGGCCGGAGACTCGGAGGAAAGGGGGTGAAAGAAAAAATCTCCGACGAAAGGAGATGCCGCTTGGACCAGAAACACGCGGGGGCAGATCATTTCTTTTCGCCATAAAGAGGGACTGCAGCAAAAAATCGAAGCTCCTAATAAAAGGGAGGAGCAGAGAGGTTAGAACGAGGAAGGATCGGGGAGATCTGTAAGATCATTCTATCGGAAAACCATTTGTACTCGAAGGAAGGGAACGTGCAAGTTGACAAAGCTCCCCCTTAACTAGCATAGGATATGCTCCTCCCTTATAAAACTAGAGGACGGCAGATGGTCCCTTACCGCTGGTGGTCGTCTCATTCATTAAGGAAGGAAGTCGATACTGAATGGCAAGAAAGAAGCCTACAGATGGTTAACCGTTCAAGTGGAAACCTCTGATAAGAAATTCCTCGCCGACATGTAAGAAAAAAGGAACGTCCACCGAGGGAATGTCGGGTCTCAGAGGGTGGGGGCAGGGCACCAAAAATAAATGAGAAAAAAAACGTGTCTGGAACATCTGACCTAGGAGGACGGAAAAAAAGAGTTTTGTCCTAAAAGGAGAAAAAAGCTAGTATCTGATCTTCCTCAAGGGATGGCCTTTGAGGGAGGGCGCAATTATGGAAGTTCAACAGGGCCCGTCGCGGAAAAGGCGGGGGGAGTCATGGTGGAGGGAAGGGTCAGGGGAACAGGAGCGACTTCCCGACGAAAAAGCAAAGAAGAGAGGGAGGGCTTTATTAATCTTCAACAAAAAAGGAGACTTTTGGCGCATCAAATAGAAGGTGAGAGGCGGTTATCATTATACCGTAGGAAAAAAATCCATTCAGGATCCACTCCGAAGGGGAGAGAGGGGACATTCGGTAAAAAGACTCACGGGGGCTTTAGAGACGGACTCTCTCTAATGCCGGGGGGGGAGTACTCGGAGATTCGGGGATGGAAAGTCCGGCTTCAGGTAGGAGGGTTCACTAGAAAAAAAATGACCGAGCAGGGGCCAGAAGTGCATGACAGTAGGGGGGGAAAGAGCTAGCGCCAACCCACCCAACTATTAGGGAAAGGGAAAGGGGGAGTGGATTGAAACGCCTTGGAATCATCATCATGGTTTCCCGCGTCGTAGGGTTCTCACAGTGCTTTTGTCATAAGATCTAAACGGCATTCAGGGAATGAGGGAAAAGGATTCGTAGTCGAAAGCTCTGCGAGTGAGGGGGGCGTCCAGGAGTAATTCGGCTCCTCAAACTGTACTGGGGGTGGTGCAATCGGGGGGGAACAGAAAGTCTCCTGGTAAGTCAAGCAAGACGTCAAAGCGCAGATTATATTCTCCCTCCCTGAAAAGGAGTGGTTTCCCGTATGGGGATCAAAGAAGGCAGCTCGTGGGGATTGAGAGTTATAGATCGAAGGATACCATCCAGGGAAGAGAGAAAACCTGCAAAAAAGAGGAAAGTCGTGGAGCGTCATCTACGAAGCCGCCGGCCCTAATGCTAGCCGACATGTACTACCAAAGGACATGTCGGGGAAGCATATAAATCTCTTGAGGGAGGGGAAAAAAGCACACGTAAAAGAGATCATCGTGTGAAAACATCCTACTTTGTAAGTTCCGTTGGTGACAAAGGAAAAGCGGCCGAGCAGGCTGCCGTTCGAGTTTAATTCCCAGCCTTTTCTTAGGTAAGGGAAAAGGGGGGGGGGGAGGAGGCATCTTTGTGGGAGACCGGGAAAAAGTTTCAAGTGTAGGTCAACAAGAGTATCGACGAAAGATCTTCCTACCAAAATAAGCGACAACAGAGCGGGAATTGAGAACAGTGAGAGGGCCGCGGGGGGGAGAGTGGGCCTGGGAAAACCAAAAGATCTCCTGAAAAGGGTTCGTCTGTGGAGAAAGGGGAAGCAAGAACTGGGGGAAACAAGGGGGGGGGGGAACAGCGATCCGATGAACGAACGTCGTCACTGAAAAACAAAAGATCTACAACGGTTCAAGCCTTGATACAGAAAAAGGCCGGACAGGAGAAAATGGTACGAGGAGCCTGAAAGAGTCAAGCCACGAGTGGTAGCCCCGCCGCTAGCAATACCGCGTACTGAATGAACCATCGATCTTGGCGAGAGATAAAAAATAGTCGCCTTGAAACGCAACTCTTGGAGAAATTACCACTGTATCCTGGTGGAAGGGGAACGATTGGGGTAACGGGTTCGAAAGGCAGAAGACACATTTGAAAATGGGAAGGCTGGCAACCAATACAGAAGTGGAAGTTGGGAGCTGAGCCTCGGGGGAGGATATCAGCTAAAGCATCGTCTGCGGGGGGACGATCTGACGATTGTAAGAAGGAGGGCGCACACGTAAGTAGTCGCCAAAGATCCGACACCTATCTGGGTTAGAGGGGGGGGAAAGGGAAAGCCGAGGTCCAAAAAAGGATCTGTTATCAAAAAAAGGAAATCTTCGAAAAGGGGAAAGCTTCGGAGGAGAGTCAAGAAACACCTACACAAATTGAGAGCAACAGGGGGATACAAAAAAAACGGTCTCCAGTCGGTGTGTGATATTTTCTCGGTAGGGCCTGATGGTTTAATGCTGAGGAGCGTTTGAAAAAAAAAAAAAAGGAAAATCGGCTCGACGTAGAACAACAGGGACTGAACTTCATCGTAGGGAAAGAATGGGACTTAGTGATGCTGGGGGGGAGTCCCGATAACTGGGGCCACGGGCATCACTCCCATCGACTATCAATGACTCTTTCAAAGGGCACTTAAGATCATATCCATCAATTTGCGCTGGGCGATGGTAATCTGGGGAACCTTGGTGAGGAAAAAAGGTCCACAGAGGAGGATAGGAAGCCGTTCACGGTTTATTAAAAATAGCAAGTTATATTAGCAGAAGAGGAGCGGAAGAGGGAGAATCGACGGCAAGGTCGTTCTGGCTCACGGAGGCGAAAGGAAAGCGGCGCAGATCGAGGGAGTTGGAAAAACGCGGAGAAAAATCCTCAGGGACTGGAATCCTCAACTTTCCAAAAAGAGAGAAAGAGGCAACGTTGAAGGTTTTTTCCATCCGAGGAGAAAACGCATCAGTATTTACGTGGTTAGGTTGAATCGAAGTCTCTTAGTTCTGAAAAGGGCTGCACGAGATGAAGGAGGAGAGCGGTGGTTGATAAAATCGGGGACGGGGTCAGGAACGACTTTCGGGCTCCTCAGTTCCATTATCGGGGGAGAGAGAGAGGGGGGGTGGGAATCGTCAAAGTGACAAGGGAGAAACAGCCAGCACCTGGTAAAGAGCGAGGCCTAAACTCCTCGGAGGAGCGCGTCCCACATAACAAAAAAGAGTTGTTGACGGCTGAGCAATGTCCGAACTAAAACTGGAAGGGAAGACTTCTTCAAGTGCTTTGGCGAAGGCTTCTTGTCAGGTAAGGTAACGCAGCGATTCGAAGGGAAGGGAACTTCACGCTAGATCGCGGGACACGGAAGGACTGGGGGCAAAAGGAAAAGGGTTTGAGGGGGCGCCGAGATACACACAGGTGCCGGCCTCTGACTAAGCCCTCTCAGAAAGAAGATAGAAAGAGACCGGGTAAACCTCCAGGAACGGAAGGCGATATCTCTCTCAACAAATTGATAAAAGAGGGTGAAAAAAGCCGTAGGGAGGGTGTGGGTAACGAAGGCAGAGGATCTCTCTCTCTTTAGGGATGGCCGGCGCAAAAACTTTACATCTCGTCTCTAACAAAAAGAAAGAGGGGAGAGCAGTGGGCCAACCCTGGACTGTCGGGAATCGGGGCCGGGGCATAACCATGCTGGGGGGGGACGGAAATAGCAAGCCGTCGAAGCACCTCTCCTCCTATATAGTCAAGAAAATCGAAAGAAGGCTCGTCAAACAACAGGGGGCGAACGGTTAGAGAAGGGAGGAAGGGAAGAGAGCAAGGAACAGGTGCTGGCGGACGAAGGAATCTTAAAAAACACAAATCACGCACTCAGAAAAAGACTGGAAAAGGGCGGAGTCGGAAAAAGAAGTCTCCTTGGAAAACAACAAGAGTCTCTAGTCTACGAAAGAAAGTGCCGCACAATTGGAGAGAGATTGCAGGGAGGGGAAGAAGCCGCAGAACATCTGACGCGGGGGGGATTCGCCAGGCAAGTGCCCCGCACTTCAATTGAAGAAAGGAATCGCTCGGGTCCGTTCGAGAGAAGAAAAAAGGGGGGGCCGCACACTGGCGGCAAAGTCTCTTAAAAGAACGATCAGGGGGGCGAGCTTAAGACTGGGGAGGAGAGGGGGGGGGGGGGGAAAGGAGGGGCCGGGGGAAAAGGTCTATCAGACGCTAAAGGAACAGGACTGGGAGGAGAAGGGCGCGTCAGCAAACTGTAGGAGGCGGCAGAATAGGAAAGGGGGGGAAGGGGGGGCCAGAGGTCCCAAACTATCTGGGAAAGAAACCTTTAAGAGTGGCGTGCAAGGGTAAAAAACGCAGGGGGGGGACCGTGGACCGGAGGGGGCCCTGAGGAGAGAAGGGAGGGGGGACGCGAGCCGTTGTCCCAGGGGTCAGTCGGGAATCCCAGCATCGCCCCAGGAAAGTGGGACTCGGGATGAATAGATCATTTTGTTGATAGGAAGGAAGAATGCAGTAGCGCGTCAGGAGGGACACAAAAAAAAAACAACAGATTAGCACCGCCGGGGAAGAATCAAAAAAAAACTCAAAAACCACTAAAAAGGACGGGAAGTACACGGGGATCTGTGCCTCGGGGTTTGGAGGGCAAGGGGTCACTGGAAAAGGGGGGGGGACAGACGCTTGACACCTTCTCCTGAGGGGGGAAAAAATATTGCAAAAAACTTGCATAGTTCCTGTTAAAACAGCATTCGACCTCTCAAAGAATTATTTCACTCAAGGGGGAGAGCGGGGAAGGGGGGATCTTGCTCACGGAGGGGGATTTCGCATAGCGTAAGAAGTAAGGAGGAAAAAATCGGTCAAAAACAGGATGCACCTCTTGGGGGATAGACATTATGATAGGGGCATGAAAACGAAACGGGTGAGGTTTTTCCTCCTTTCTTGGCCCATTGGGCAAGAGGGAGAACCTGGAAAAAGAAGACTCGACTTCCGGAAAAGGGTAAGGGGCAGCAGACCTGGAGAAAGGCGCAGCGGTGTGGCTCATCAGCAGCAAAGATCGTCCTTAAAAAAATGACCCAGAAAAAACGCTTTTAAGTTCTATCGGGGAGGTGAAAAAAACAGAGGAGGCATTAGGGCCGCTCCACCCAAAGCCAGACGGAAGCGCGCAAAGGAGTTAAAAGAGAAAGGATGATCGTTTGGGAGCTCAGTCTACTTTAATCTAGGAGGAGGCGAGGAGGGAGATGCAGAAACCGGTTGGACGCAAAGAGGGCGGTGTGAAACCGACGACACAGGACTTAAGACGGGAGATGGCTTAATCCGACTTGACGAACCGAGGAATCAAAGAATGGGAGAGGAATCCTCTTTTGGGAAAAGGTACGATGGCAATTAAGAGAGGGGAGTAAAGATAAAAGTTTCAACAGGGAACCGGGAGGGGAACTCCTGCCAGGCACAAGATGCACGAAGAAATTCCTCTCCTACATTGAAGTTAATCGGCCACGCGCTCAGTTCCGAGAATCGCCGAGTGGGCTGTGGACAGAAGAGGCACCACTTCAGGAGGGAAAAACGGCGCACGAAAAGCGAATCTTGGGTGCCGACGTGACATTTAAAGAGCGCGCGTGAGGATCTGTCCTCCAGGAAAGGGGGAGTCACTGGTACAGGATCCTTAGGGGAGGATTTTTCACGAAACAAAAACTGAACTCACGGTGAAAAGCCTGTGTATATTCTGAGGGCAATCCTAGCGAAAGGGAAAGAGGGGAGACCACGAGAGGTTCAACAACAGGAAAAAACACCAAGTCGGGGGGCTTTCTGAAATGTTCTAGACCTCGGCGGTGGGGTATTCTTTTTAGAAAGATCAGATGCACACATCCTATGAGGGTGAGAACAGCAGATGGGCAGGAATCGGGTCCCGACGGAAAGGGATGGCGCGCCGGACGCGCCGCTATTCCCAGTTGGAAAAAAAGGCGAAGAGCGGAACTGGAGCGTAGGAAGGGACGCTGAAAGCGACAAGAAAGGGCAACGGTTGGGGGGGGGTGCGCCGATTCGATACCGGATAAGAAAAATCAAAAATAGCTGAAGAAAAAAGAGAGTCAGAGTTAAAGCCCGTACGCGCAATGTTTAAACTCGTGAGTTTCAAAAGGCAGACCGGGAAAATAGCCAAGGGACTACTCAGGGGGGAAAAGAATACGTCTAGGAGGGTAGGAAGAAGAAACTCAAAAAAGAGGGGAGGGTCCGAAAGAATTCGAGGGTAAAAGTGTTTCGCAAGAGGATGCGGGGGAAGAAGGGGGCTCCTGGGGAAAAACGAGTCGTAACAGTCGAGGAGAAAGGAGGCAAAAAAGTGCCCAGAAATGGTTCCCGGGAGTGGAAGAAAAAGAGATCGAAAAGTGAGACTCGGGAACACTCGACGATTGGAGAAATCCTTACCTCTAAAATGCCTCAACGGAATCTCAACTTTCGGCTACTAAAAAAGAAGAAGATGCGGTAAAGAAAAGAAAACATTTGAGTACGGAATTGCAAGATCAGGAGTCTAACGTGGAAGGAATCTGAACAACTTCTACGGAACAGTCATCTTGGTCAGCAGACAGTGTTCTAAACTTTAAGATGGGGGGCACAGAAATCGGCACCGGGAGGCAGGGGGAAGAGGCCGCAAAAACCAGGAGCGAGGAATTTCGGACTTCTGCATCGTGTAAAAATCCTTTACAAGGAAGTTCTGTAGTCAACCACGGAGGGAGAGACGAAAAAAGGGAAACAGTACAGGAAGAAAAAAAAAGCTGGAAGGAAAAAGAAGTTGACATCTTGCCGAAAGAACCTCTTTTTCTAGGGGAGGTGGGAATCCTACTAGCCGACGGGGGGGGAAAGGAGGTGGCGAGGAAATTCCTGAAAAAAGGACCTAGAACTACTCGACGATGCAGAGGGAAAAAGGCACGTCTCCGATGTCTCAACTCTGAAGAGGGACTCCGAAACCTATATTAGGGCTCTTGAGGACGGAGGGAAAGCGGAGCATAAGATTGGGTCGAAAATTCAAGATAAGAAGAAAAGCTGTTGATGTAAACCTGGAAGGCAATCTATCGGGGAAGGCTATGTATACAAGACTTCAAGAGGGGTGAGGAAAACGCAAGAAAACGAGACGGGAAAGGGAAACTTGGTGCAAGTTCTCAACAAAAAGCTTCAACAACATGTGCACCGACGGCTTCAAAAAAGAAAACGTGCGGTCACTAAATCCTCAATTGGAGGTATCAAGCGGAAAACTGAGCGATCACGAAGAGAAAAAAAAAACCCAGGAAAAGACGACGAAATAAGAAAAAAAGGTCCGAGAGAACTGGGAAAAATCGGTCGGATGAGGAGCTATGACCCGAAAAAAACGCTACATCTCGGAGCAGGGAAAAAAAACGAAGGAAATCAGGTTGGATGGTGAGGAGTAAAACACTAACCGGGAAATGGCTAGCAACGGAAAAGAAATCAGCCCGAAATGTCGGCTTATTTAATCTATCCTGCGGTGAAGGGAGAGGGCTCAAAGGGCAACCGCGCCTACTGACCTAAGGACTCTCTAGGACACACCGGAAACGGACATCGGAGGAGACCTATTTGAAGGGAGATTATGTAAACAACGAGAATTGGCAGCTGCAGAGGGAAACGGGACGGAGCGGGGACTGTACTAACGGGTTCCATTCACCTCCGACACTTTTCACACAAAATAGCTAAATCTCATGTCTTGGCGCGATCAGGAAGGGGGGAATCAGAACGGTGAGAGACTAGAGATGAAATTAAATCCTTAAAAACGGGGGGAAAGGACCGCAAAGATATAAACGAAAAAAAAGAGGGAAAAGATATAGATACCGGAAGCGCCTGACATGTCTTCTTGATAAAGAAGGAGATCAAAAACAGCTAAAAGAAAATCGAGGATGGGCAAAAAAAGTGGTCGTCGTCAATAAGTTGGGGGGGCAAAACGCGAAATCACGCGACGGCAGCAGGGCTGGGGGCAACACGAACTGCTAGCACAAGCTATGGGAGTTCCGGGGAAGGGGGGGGGTCTCGCCTAATGGAAAGAAGGGGATCAAAGGGGCAGGGGCAAGCAGGAAGTACGATCTGATGAATAGGGGGATCGGCGAGCCGGTCTCGGCCCGCTTCGGAGACCCAACGGTGGACAGTATACTGTTTACAGCGCGGAGGGGGAAAGGGGGGAAGAAAAGCAGATCACCAAAAGAAATGCCAACAGCAGGTCCGGGGGACTAAAATCCGGAAGAAGGTCGCAGCCCCAGGGAGGAAAAAAGGGTTTAAGCAAATTCGACGATCCCGAAGGGGGGGGGAGGGCGTTTCTTCTATTTTCAGGGGGGGATTCCTGCTTCGGGGTCAAAGGGGGAGGGGCAGGCAAAGGTGGCGATAAAAGAGAGGTGCAGGTCTCTTAGGACCACGGCCCGTGAGCTTCCTTGGTAGAGAAGTGTACACCTGTCGAAGGGGGGGACTCGAGGAGAAGGAGAACGATATCGAAAAGAGGGGCCGATGGAACTAGAAAACTACGGCGGTATGGAAGATCGCAAAACCTTCTTCTTCGAAAATAGATGGACGTAGGGGATAGGTGGAGGGAGGCTCAAGGCGGAGAGCGAGGCTGCTTCTCGAGGGGAACCTTGGAGGGAAAATTGTAAAATCCTCAGGAGAGCAAAGGAAGTCGGTTCGACAGAGGGTTTCAACAGCCAGTAAATAGAGAAAGGGCACTGCATCAAGGCCATCTATGGAAAAGAGCCCTCAGCGAGCCGGGCGAGAAGCACCCGCGCGCGAATCTCAATTCAGGGATAGTCGCTCAAAAAAGTTCTCTTCAACAAGAAAAGGGGTGGGGATCGACTAAAAAGGTAGTGGTTTCCAGGAGGGGGGGAAGGGTAAGTGCTTGCGGGGAAACAAGAGGAACCTTCCAACACACGCAGACGCGAAAGCAACCATCTAAGGGGGACGTCTAGAAAAAGGCGTTCTAAATCAGGGGGAGCGCTATCAAACAATGTCTGAGGATAACGGAAATCAAAGAAGGTCAGGGTTATGCCCGCCTATTCGGCAGAGAGCCTCTTCCATCATCTTCCTAGGGTGCGTGCGGGGACCAAAAGGTCAGCTGGGAGGAAAGTCGCGCGGGACCTGTTCGCAAATGATGTCACGGGAAAAAAAAAGGGGGCTGGAGAGGAAAAGACTCGATCGGGGGCGAGCGGTCCGCGTTGCGATGAGGTGGAGCCGCGAAGTTTCCGGGAGTTCGGTAGATCCAATCAGGAGAGCTCTTAGTAAATCGAAAAGGAGATGCATACAGAACTTCGAGTCAGGTGTGAAATGTATTCTCATAAAAAAAAGCGAAAAGCTCGACTAGACGTACCGGAAAATTGCTTGCGCAGTCATCTCCGGGAAAATCCCTAAAGGTGAGTCGGAAGGTGCTCCGCTTTGAACCAGGGATCGGGAATAAAACAACATCGCCTGAAATGGGGACTGGGGGAGGGCAGAAAGGGTGGTTTTATCGGGGGGTCAGGAAGAACTCGTAGTGCGATTGCTGAGGTCGCAAAGGGAGGGACAACTCGCAGGATGAGGAGGACCGCAAACCAAAATATAAATATGCTGGGGGGATCGGGTGGCGAAAGGTCCGGTATGTGAAAACAGAGATCACCTTAGAAAAAATCTTTTATTTTCTCCCGAGAGGGAGGGGAACTTTAAATAGGGGAGGGAAGAAACCTAAAAAATCGGATTCTTGAACACGGGGGGTCGATACGACGTCGGGGGGCGCTTTCTCGGTAGGCGTAATCGGCAGATAGGCTCTCCTATGAAAGAATTTATATCCGCCTGTGCGGGAGTTCTAGGAAAAAACACTAATGGGGGGGGGGACCTCCTTTGGGGGCACAAGTAAAGGGGGGAAATTGCGCAACACTTCGGAAGACGGGTAGACCGTAAGGCAGGAACTTCCTACCGAACGCGCAAAACAATCGCCTCTAAAGATAGAGCCAAAGTTCCATCGCAAGCGTTTTAGGCGGGAAAAAGTTTCGACAACGACTCAGGATGAAATACCCAGCTCCCCAAACCCTCCCCTGTCAGGGGGGAAGGGGCGGAGGGACTGAAGAACGTTTGAAAAATCTTCTCCTTTAAGAGCAGAGTCGAATCAGGAGAAGCGAGACACCCTTGGTAAAGAAAAAATGCTTGATCCGATGCGACGAAGTACAAAGAACTATCTTCTGGCTGAAGCAATCACTTCCAACAGAGGGACCGGAAAAGCACATGAAAAGAGGTGGGGAAGGATCATTTAGAAGTAAGGGGTCGAAGGGTCGCAACTCATTGGGGGAAAAACAACCCTCAAGGTTCCCTCCTGGCACAAGGGAAGGAAAAAATGGTCTAGAAAGGGGAGAAGCAGGGCCATGACCAAATCAGGGGGAACGAGTCTTACAGGGGGCGGAGTACTGGGCAATGAGAACAAAGTCGGCAAAAGATCTAAAGGGCGGGATCGTGGTGAAGACGTTCAACCTGGAAACGAGCGCTATCTAGCGGTTACGAAGTAATTAATCAAAGGGGGAGAGGAGATGGCAAAAGGGGGGTCATCGGGAAAAAGCGAAGAGACGTGTTAAAATGGAAGGGTGGTAGTAACCTGGACGGTAGAAAAGCGTCAGCTTGAGACACGCATAGAAAGATCTGGGCTTTATGGAACGCCTGGTCCCCGCATTTCAAAAAAAAGGGGGGCTTTCGGTCCTCGCCCTGTGAAGGGAATTCTTTTAGAAAAGAAGAAAGGAGACTAGAAGCGAAGAACAAATAAAAACAGTGTCGAGAGCGTCTGGTCCTACGAGGTATGCTTTCGCGCCGGGGGAAATGAAAGGGGAAAATTGAAAGAGGCGAGGGGATCGTCAAGTTTCGTCCAGGTCTTCACGGGGGTGTAGAAAACTAAACAAAAGGGGCAGCGGAAATAATGGGTGGCGACGGGCGGG
>Ga0179593_1623465_pt1 | contig 27997 bp, 25 predicted proteins | sample CZODoug2_1_08_16_FD_185931 | JGI IMG/M metagenome (GOLD analysis project Ga0179593, IMG submission 185931) | Vadose zone soil fungal communities from Angelo Coast Range Reserve, California, USA - CZODoug2_1_08_16fungal (PacBio error correction) | ecosystem: Environmental > Terrestrial > Soil >...
TAGAGACCATAAAGTTGGCTATTGAGGAGATTTGGGGGCGGTGCCGAATAGAACAGGACCGCTCCAGAGCTAGGGACTTCCTCCAGGCGGGGAGAAAAAAAGAAGTAGCGATTATCATGAAGGCAAAGGGGGGGTCAGATAGTGAGGAACAGTTCTACAAAAAAACTAGCGATAGAGAAGAGGAAGGTACGTTTGTCAGAACTCACACCTCGAAAAGAGTAGAGCGCGTGCGAGCGTTAACTTTGACAGGGAAAGCAGAAAAAAACCTTCAGTACGGAGATTGTGATTGGAAACATCAACCCGAGAAGAGCAGTGAGGCATGGGGCAGAAAAAAGAAAACCAGGGGAGTGGGGGCAATGGGGCGAATGGTCAATCCTTCTCTCCTCAAAGGGGAAAACGTCAACCAGGAAGAAGGGGTGACTCAAGTCAAAAATACGAGAAAGGGTCAGCTTCAAGAGTTGCTGCGATAAAGGGAAAGGGAAAAACGCTTGGAGGTATAGCGCCTACGGTCGAAACCTAAGTGCCCTTCCAGCGAAAAAGGAGACTAGAATGGGGAGAACGAAAGGGGGTCAGAAGGTTGTGGCTTTAAAAGAACGAAAGGAAGAGGGGAATTACTTCTCGACTCTAATAGAAGGAGTATATCGACCGAGTCAGACTATCCATTCAGAGGACTATAAATACGTGATCTGAAAATAGTCGTGAGGGCGGTAGATGCACAAACTAGCTCCGTGAGATGAGAGGGGGGAAAGACGGAAAAGCTTCGATGTTACAGCGGCGCGCCAGTCCCGCCATTCCCCCCGGGGGGGAGAAAATTTTGAGAGAGCAAAAGAAGACGTTCACTTAACTCAAAGGGAAGCGGACAAAGGCAGAACGCAAATGATCACTCTTCATCCGGAGGAGGGGAAAAGAGAACAACGAAACGGAAATTAACCGGAAAAGAAAAAAAAAAATACGCTATACCCTAGAGAAACGGAAACGAAGAGTTGCCGGAGCCCGAGGTTGTCTATTGCAACTGCGAACCCTCCACAGCCGGAAAAAATCTCCTGGAATTGGGGGAATGCATTAACTATGACTCTCACTGAAGAGGGGGAGGGGGTCTTCCGTGGAGAGAAGTGGAAGGGTTTAACGACTGGCGGGTTGGACTGGGTATATTCCCGCTCGGGAAGGGAGAAGGGGGGATGATGGTATATTGAAAAAAAATCGCTTTGCTTGAAATTACGGAAACTCCAATCCCCGGGTAGGTAGTCAAAAAAATCAACAATTTACTAGAAAAAAGAAGGGGAGAAGAAACGTGACAGCATGCGATAGGAAGAAAAGGGGAGAAAGGGTTGCACTTTCGAGGCTCGAGAATGACTCTATCGAACATTCAGGGGGGTCAAGAAGGGGAACAAATCTATTTGACGGAAGCTCGGGGCAGGAGGGTGATAAGACGGGGCCGGGAGAGGAGGGAACTACCATCCGCTCATACGGTAGGAGAAAGCTGAAAGAACGTAGATTCGCCTTTTGTGATCAATCACACAAAGAGTACCCAATAACGGAAAAGTGGACGTCGAAAAAAAAGCATTGGGGGTTTCAGACAGCCCGACTATGAGAGCAGACTGTAATCCCGAATCGCTGGGGCAGTTGAAGGAGGGAAAGAAGGGATTGGCCACTCCGGCAACTAGTCAATGCTACCTTTCTGAAAGGGGAGAAGGGTCTAGTCAAGGTTGAAGGTTGAGCGTCGTGAGAAGGGCATTGTTTCCGTAGAGCCAAGGGAAAGAAATAACGTCAAAGATTGGGAAGGGGGAACCCTTAGACCAACGAAACAACGCCAAAAGTTAATTCTTAGGGGGGAAAGCTTGCACCGCCATCAAAGAGTGGTAAGGGGATCGCGCACTCAGGGTCATAAAAAAAGAGTCAGGCCGCAACGGGAAATAAGAGGAAAAAAAAAGGACAAGGGTACGAAAGATTTCGCCGGAATCTTTTGCCTTTCCAAAAGGGCGTGAAAACAACCTGCGGAGGGAGAATGGAAAGCCGATGAACAGAAGGGAAAAAAAGGCCGACGCGCGCAGGGAAAGAAAGAACAAACTCCCGAAGCATCTATCAACAAAGAAAACTAGTGACTCCCCAACCGCTTTTTATCCGTCATAACTTGCGAGCGTGGGGGAGAAGGGAAAGAAAAATGGAGTCTGGGGAAGTAAACCGAGCCCGATTGCCATAAGGGGTGACACGGCCCAAGGAGCAGGCGCCTAATCCTCAGACGGAAAGAGGGAGGAAAGTCACATGCTGCGACTTGGGCTTTACTCCTCACACGTGGGAGGAAGGAAGAGCTCCTGAAAGGAGGGCAATGACTGCGAAATTTGGAAAAGGGGGATGCCACCGAACGAAAGTAAATCAAAGCGAGGCACAAAAAGGGTATGTCTTTTCCCAAAACCTCAAGTTCGCGATCTTTTTTATGGCATGGGGAGATTACACACCCCGGGAAAAAAAAGGGGGCCTTCAGAAGTGTGGGAGGGAAGGCCCAGGAATCCAGTTTCGGAAGTGGAAAAAAAAGGAAGAAATAAGACAAAACACGTCAATAGCAATTAGCAAGCCACTCTTCGTACCATGCAAAAGAGACCATAGTCGCTCTAAAAAAGAAGGGGAACGAACCACGCAAAAATTTGGAGGGCAGTATGGCGGAAAGAGGGGTCACAAAGGCGGCCGCCTAAAGGGGGAGAGAAAAACCAGGAGACTATTTAGTCAGGAACTAGACAGCAAGAGGAGCCAAAAAAAAGGGAAAGGGGGCGGAAAAACGCAACACAAAAGAAAGCAGCGTCAAGGAGATGGCGAGTTGGAATCACGGAAATGGACGAAAGGGAAGGAGAAAAAAAATCGACCATAACCAAGGGAGAATCGAAGCCCTGCCAAACTTTCGGTCACTCCTGTAGAGCGAAGGATTGCGGTTCGAAGCCATGGGGAGAATCCGGGGGGGGGGGGATTTGGGAAAGAACTAGAGACTACATCGGGCGGGAGAGGAAGAGGGGGAATCCCAGCGGGTTTGGACCATATACCAAAGCAGTCAATAAAATTCGAATTAAGAAACGCGCGATCCTCGAAAACACGAAGTCAAAAGGTCTGAGAAGAACCTTCTCGCACGAAGGACAAAAAGAAGAAGGAAAAGGGGGGCCCAACGGAACGCGAAACTATGTACATTTCATTCCACTAAAGATAAGGCCTGCATGGCTGGGAAAATGTAGCAACAACCTTGCAGAGGAAAAGAGGAACGAAGGGGACTTTTTGAGAAAGAGAAGAGGGGATGATTGGCGCGTAATGAAGGGAAAAAAAAGACCAGGGAAGCGGTGAGAAAAAAGTCTGCCAAACGAGAGAAGGGTCGGAAAAGGGACTCGAGAAGGGAGGCGGAAAGAAGGAACTGAGTACAGTGATTGGAATCCTGACGATTTTGAGAAAACGAGGGGAGGCAGGTACCGAAAGAAATATACAGCAAAATATCAACAAGGGGAGGAACGCATTGTCGAGCGTGGGGAATGCCGCTCGAGGTCTAAACTGAGCAGTCAAGCACGCCCGAGTCCTTTGGGTCTCTTACGGATGGCGAGGGGCGGGGGAGAAGAAAGACAGATATATAAAGTTAAACTTCAACATCCGGAGCTTCTTCCAAGGAACACAAAAATGCGAAGGGCTAACGTTCAACCAGGAAAAGAAAAGTGACCGCATACCGGCGGTTTCGATTGCAGATATGGCTCCGCAGTTAAAGGGAAAACCACCCTGAAGAAGCAACCTTGAGCCTCATGCCCAAGTCCGTAATCACCTCGCGGGGGGGAGAAAGAAAAGAGAGCTCCGGAGGTTGAACGTTGGGGGAACTCGTTCTATATCTCCAAATCTTTGGGAAAGGAGCCCATTAAGAGAAGGGGGTGACGGGAGCATTCTTAACAGGGTGCGATGTCAACTGGGGACAATCCAAGACGGAGAAACTGCCAAGTACCAATTATGTTCGCGAAGGGAAAAGGAAAACTCTTGGGGACAAGACTCGAAGGAAACTTAATGTAAGAGAGATGGACTGCCAAATACTTGGGGAAAGGGCGCAACGAAGACCGTAGACTAACGACCAACCATCCATCTTATGGAAAAAATGGGGGGGGAATGCTTCTCAGCGCCGAGCCGGGATGATTAGAAGAGAGGGCTTGAAATGGGATCGAGTGGGTGGTTGTGGAGAAGGAAGGACCGTGTCAGAGTCGCAAAGAAGACCGCTTCCAACATCAATCTGGAGAAAAAGAGCCAAATATGGGTCTAAAACAACAAAAGTAGGAGTACAAAGATTAGGGAGACCAAGAGATTTGCTAGGGAGCATATTAGAGGGGGAAGAGAAATGGGGGGCCAAGACAAACTCTGGTACTTTTAAGGAACAAAAAAGAAAAAGGACTTCCGCATAGGCGGAGATGAAGACGATGAAAGGAAGGGCACAAGGGGTGTTCGCAATACGATGGATTCCATCTACGAAGGCGAGCGAAAGGAAAGGGGTATCAAAGACAAGAACCAGACCCCCAACAAAACACCGACAAAACCCCCCCCACCCACAAAAGAAACCCAAAGTGCGACACTGTTCCGACGGTGAGAAGAGCACGCGGGCCTTGTGAAGCGCGAATCCTAAGGGGGCGCGGAACTCGAGGGGTGAGGGGAAACTCGCGCACAGCACGAGAAAAGGGCAGGCAGATTCAACACCCATAATAGGGGACGGGGGAGATTGAAGCGGACTCCCAGAGAAAAAGGAAAACATGAGGGAGCGAGAAACTGGTTGCTCAAAAGTACTTTCGCCGGACTGGGGGAAAAGGGAAGCGTTTTGCAAAGCGGGTCGCTTCTCTCCCAGTGTGGGAAGAGCCTAACACTATATCAGGAAAAGGGCCTAGGGAAACTGAAGAATTTGACAGGTAGACCCCTTCTAAGTTGTGTACTGATCTGGAATGGGGGGGAGGGAAGTATACTCTACGAGCTGGGGAGATACCTTATCTCCATATACGTCAAGAAAAATAGGCAAAATCTGAGGAGACACGGTCTTAGGGATAGGAAAAGAAAGAGATCTGCTGTTCCCTACGAGAGGTCATCATGTCAGGGAGGAAGGGGGTTACATCGGAGCGACGACACCTAAAAGATCCTTTGTATGACATCAAAGGATGAACGAAGAGCCATATAAAGCCTAAGGAAATAAGGAAGCAAGTACGATGCCAAGACGCCGCCGGAGCAACTCTTCCGCAAGCTGGAAAAAGCACCTCCTAGAACGGGCAGAAGAAAAATATAACGCTATCCAAATCGGAAGGAAACGAACGCTTGGAAAGGAAAAAGGATTCGAAGGCCTACCAGTTCCTACTAGAAAACCAGCAAGGCCATATATATCGAAAGGGAGGGAGGAAGGGGATTCCGAGACTAATATCAGGAGGTGTGAGTAAGAGGGGGAAAAGGGGGGGGAGGGAGAGATTTGAAGCGGGCGGGTGGACTTGGGATAGCGGAGGTGAGAAAGAGGAGAATTGGGATGAGGCCTTGCTGGGGAGATTACAAAAGCTCTGGGACAAACAAACTTTAGAAAAAAAAAAAGACAAAAAGATTGCTTCACAAATCCCAAATTTTTCAAAAAGAAGAAAACTGAGAACTAAAAAAGGAAAATCGAGATCTCCCGGAAAAAGTAATCTGAAAAGGGAAAGGGGGGAAAAAAAAGTCCCATCAGTGATTCCAAGGGAAAGCTCCTTTTACTGGGTGGGGTGGGAGGGGTAAGGGGAGAGCTTGGATCTGCGGCAATCGTAGGGGCAAGACTACCATCGCGCTCCAGGGAAGAAGAGGAGAGCAGAAATAAGAGCCGCCTTGGTGTACCGAAACTATACAACAAGGAAAATGGTAGGGGGGGATCGAAGTCTTGGGGGGCAGAATATGGCGAGAAAGGGGAAAAATCCAAAGACGCTGTGCTTTCGGGACTATTGACGTTCTTTGTCAAACGGGGGGAAGGTCAGTGCAAAACGGGAATGGAAAGAGGTCAACAATGGCTCAGGACGTGATGTCGCATGCAGCGCGCAAGGTGGGGAGGATTGTAAAGCGCGCACCTGTATTTCATCCACCAGATCCTAAAAAAAGGAGGTTTTGGAACATACACGCGAGAGTAAAGTTTTAGTCGGGAGAGCGACATGACGGCACCGATTGACAGCAAAGAAGGCGCCGTGGGGGAGAAAAGGGAGGTCCTTCATACAAGTCACCCTTTCCGCGAATGCTTGGAAGGGGAAACAACCAAGGGGGAATGAGGAGAAAAAAAGGGATAGGAGACGAGGTCGAAAAAAAGAGAATCAGAGTTCAGCACAAGAATGAAAGCAGGGGCAAATGGCCGCGAGACCAAGAGCCAAAAGAAAAGTTCGAAGCATGCTCAAACAACGGAGAGGATTCGAGAGAGAATAAAGTCTCCCTTTGGAGGGGGTTAAAGCCTGCAAACTGGAGATCTGGAAACAACCCTGCATAGTGTCTGTCGCTTACCCAAACCGGGGGAAAATGGGGGGCAATCAGTCCGAGCAGATCGCCTGGAAATCCCTCGCCTTACAAGAGGTCAAAAGACGCGGACGTCAAAACTTTGTTCTGGGGACCAAAAAAACGGAGCGTGCGCGATCAAAAAGTAACAATGTCACTGTTTTAGGTCGTTCAATGTCTAGGATGGAAGAAAAGACGAAAACTTCAGCGGCAAGGGGCCGGTCACGTGGTATCCAAAAAAACTCACGCGAAGTCCCAGATTTCGAGAAGCTACCGGGACGAATTGACACGGTAAAAACTGCTCCTTCTCGGCATGACCGGGAAACCCACCCATGGAGGGGCATAAATGGAGGAAGGCACTGGAAGTCAAGCCGAGTAGACAACAATCAATAGCATTCCGAAAAAACAAGAGGAGGGAGACCAGTGCGCCATAGTACGGGGAGGCAAAAAAAAAAAATATTTTAGAAGGGGAAAGGCCCGAGGGTTGTGGGGAGTGAGAAAAGTAATCCGGCGTCCACAAAATCTGGAGGCCAGAAGGTAGGAAAACGAGTGAGGGGAGGGGTAAGTTGCCCGCACGATTCCGACCTGGAAAGTAAGAAAGAACCCCGAGGACACCCAATCCGGCTTCAAAGGAAAAGAGACCGGGGGGGGGACAAAGTGACGATAGCTTCCTGAGAAAAAAGGAATATAAAACTTCAACTGTTTTCTAGATCGCGATTCATTAGGCACGGTTTCAGCCAGGGGAAAGGGGTGGGGAATTGGGAAGACAGAGGATAAGACCCTGAGTGGCTTGTCGTACTGGTCTGGGAAAGAAACGGAGTTGCAAGTAATAAATTCGAAGAAATAAGAAAGACGACGCTGAATATAAGTCCAACCCGAAACTGACCGCTTCAAACAAGTAACCGCAAACAAAGAAAGGAAGTAACTCCCAACGAACAAAGTTACTTTCTACTGACGCGGACAGGGGAACGAAAAGGACTTCTGGGCTGTGAGCGCAGTTTCGGAATGAGGAAAACAAGCAGGAGAAGTCCTCTAAGGGTTTCTCTTTGGATAAAAGGGAAAGTTAGCGCTGTAGGTTTCATAAAAGGTGAGGGAGCGAAAGCGCCAGGGAGGGAGGGTGACGGTACCCTGCCATCAGTCTGCTTAGATGGAAGACGTAATCCGTGAGGGACCTGAAGGGGGTGAAAGAAATTTTCTGCGCGGAAGCCGAGAGGACATATCGAAAGCGGAAAAAGAGGAATGCGTCTGTTGCCTCCGGGCAGCCCGAGAGAGTAGGAGAAGCCGAGTCTTCTCAAACGCCCGAAATGATATGACGTATCGGGAGATAAAAATAGAGAAGATGAGCGGAAGGGGGCCGATTTTGCCACTACTCTCTCTTCTAAAGAAAACAAGAAACGGCCCGACCGCAATTAGCGAGAGAGGTCAAGGGGCCGCAGAACGCTCTTTGAGAAAGGAAGGCTCATATACGCATACGTCACAAAAGGCTTGTTATCTAAACAGACGTCGGCGCCTGGAGAAATTAGTAAACGGACGCGAAAGCTCGCAGAAGTTGGGGGAAAAAAAAAAAAAAAGCGAGCAATGTAAACGTGTCGAAGAGAGAGCCGCATCTTTGAATTGGAAAAACATGAAGTTCTTAGGAGAGAAGAGTTGAGAGAACCGCGAGTCTTGGCGGCGTTGGACAAATCACGCGCGACGTATTCGTTCCCGCAGGGGGAACGGAGGAAATGAAAGCAATGAGGGAAAGCTCTTACCCACTTCGAAGGAAGGAAAAAATGCGAGGTGGGGGGAGGGGGAAATACTGGGAAAATGAGCGGAGATTCTAGGAAGTACGTAGAACAGACACGTGGCGAAACAAGGAAGCAGGAGAAAAACAGGAACGAATTGGAGAGGACTGAATTCCTGGTCACGGAAAAAAGCCCAGCGGGCCAAAAAGCGATCAGAGGAAAATGAAAGATTCGCCAATATACAAAGGAGTGCAAATCATCTCTATCAAAAAAAAGAGGGTAGTAGCAACGATACTTTCTCTTTCTCAGTGAAGGTGAAACCTGTGGGGAAACGCAGGGGGGGGGGGCGGCAAGGAAGAGAATCGAGACAGGACGTGACGCAGGATGCTACAGACAGGGGGGGGGGGGGTAAGAAGGTCGGGGAGCGCTTATCTCGGAACCGGGGAGCAATACTATGGTGGCTGAAAATCAGCGACCGCGGCATGTACCAGGTTTCAAAATCACCCCGACCCTCATGAAGTGTCAGAAAAGGGCTAGAGGGGATAAAGGGTCGGGCCTTTGACATCTCTCTCAATCCGAAAGAAGAAAGACTCTGCAAAAAAGAGAAACTAGGTCGAAGACCATCTGCGCTGCAACACAAGGTTCGTCACCTGGAAAACTGAGAAAAAAAGGAAAGAGATCGAAAGAAGAAAACAGACGCAGCGAGTCACTGTTGCGAAAAGGACAGAGCTTCCGGAACTGGGGGGGGGATCAAGGTCTTCGTTCCAAACGCCCACGCAATATGCGGATAAAATAGCGCAAAAGAGCGACGCGCCGCCTGCGGGCAGAGAAACGGGCGAAAGGTGAGAGTTAGAAGGGGGGAAAAAGAGCGACAAGAGGAAGGGATCCTAAGGGCGACACAGAGAGACAGCATGGGGGGAAATATCCTTAATCAAAAATATAGAAGAAAAGAAAAGAGGTGATAGATGAAGGCGAATTCGACCTCGGGCTTGAGGACGAGGAAAACCAAGCGAGGTCTACAGGACGCGGTACTATTCCGCTTGGCTGTGATGTAATAGAGGAGACGAAAATGCCTCATCGCCGTTATCAGAGTCAGGGAAACACAAAGAAGACATAAAAAGAGTCCGAAGACTTATAGAGAGGGGCTGACTACCGCACAAAAAAGCACTCATGCAGAAAAGGGGAAGGCAACACCACAACTGACATTACATCATAGAAAAGACAAGGAACCCGTCTAAGGAGAAATTCAAAGATGGACTGAGCAATAAGGTTAGAAAGGCCGAAACTACACAACCAGCACCCATATCAAAGTCGCAGAGGGTGGAGTAGGAACTGTACGGAGCATAAGTATACGAGGGGGTTCGTCCGTCCGTTTGGAGGGTGAGGGACCTGGGACTCGTGGGCGGTTGGACTTTGGGGATCCGAGTGTGCGATAAAAATTTCGCAGGGATTAGAAGTGACAAACGATAAGAGGGTGAAACACTTTTAACGACCCGCCAGCCTGGGGAGGAACTCCACAGGGTCTCAAAATCCACAAGATCAGCTGACGGAAAAGGGGAAAAAGGGGGGGAAACGCGCTCTCAATTTAAGGGTTGGGCAAGGGGGGAGGGATGAGAAGGCGAAAATGAGATCAAATTTCCGTTGATTGGAACTCTCCTTTTACGCGTCAGGGTGGTACGGGGTTCCGCGGCGGGCTTGGGGAGCGTAATCTTCAGGTTACGACAAGCGCGCTCCAGAGCAAATCTCAACTAGACGGTAGGAGGAAGCGTGTTGACCGAACTCCTCGATTCAAAAAAAAAAAAGAAACATGGGTAAAGAAAGATGTTGGGGCAAAACCGACTATGGAAGTTGAAATCGAGAAAAGAAGGGAAATGGGCGGGGGAAAGGGGCGCCTCTTGTTCGGGAACTCGTCCGGGAAAACGGGGTGATGGCGAAATTGGCGGACAGCAAATGTCTGGACAGGTTACGCAGGAGAACAAGGGAGCTTGTGTTAGATCGCTCACTGTTTATTTGAATAAAAAAGGCGAAGATTGGAAAGTGTTTTGACCTCTAAAAAACGCCGGCGGCGCGCGATGAGGGGTACTTTGCTCACTAGGGGGAAAGGAAAAATGGGCCGAGCAAAAGGGCGACATGCTGAATCTCTGTCTACTGATGAGGGGGAAAAAAAAAAACTGCGGCAAAGGGGGAAAAGTAGGTAGGTGGCGGCGAAGGATTGGGGGGGGGTGAGTCAGTGACTCGATGGCCTACATGGGCTAGGTGAAAAAGAAAGTGCCATCCCAGAAAAGCGCCCTTCGAAGGAAGGAGAGACGCTGGCACTAAGATCTCTAAAACGGGAAAAATGGAAACCAAGATACGGGGGAGAAGGAAACTGGCAAAAAAAGCCGCGGCAGGAGTCGTGCTTCTTGACCAGAAGGGCCAGGAAGGGAGCAAGATTGTGGGCAATCGAGACGCTTCGCAGTAAATCCCTTCAGTACCAAAAACTGCAAGTGCCGACTTGGGACGAAGCAGAAGCAAACGCAAGATCACCGTAACAATTGAGCCTAAGCGGCAATGAAAAATGGACGAGGGAAATAAAGGAATTCACGCTCTGCCGCCAGGGTACCTTTGTCCCGTGGGAAAGCACGAAAAAGTTGGAGCTGGGGAAGAAAAAGGTGCGCGAGGTGACAAATTACTGGGGGAAAACCAGCGCCGAGACATCCCGGATGCAGACCCATAGGGGAGAACATACGGGAGGCCGCAACTCGAAAACCACCTCACTTCAGAATCAAAAAACCAAGAGTTTCCGAAGCGCCAGAGAGTAGAAAAAAAAAGTTTCGACTTCCGCCAGTTTAGGCTGTGAGGATTTGGAGGGGGGGGAATGAGAGTCGTCCACAACGGCGGCCGAAGAAAGAAGGTCAAAAAAGGGAAAACGAAACCTCTGAAAACGAATATTCAGAAACGAGATCTCCACCAAACTCGCTGCAAACCAGCACAACAAAAGGAAAGGAGACATACACGGAAGGTATAGGGGATTCCTTCGAAAAAAAAACATAAAAACCAAATGGTTGACTCAATCTGTGACTATGGTTGCCGTTTCGCAGCAAATGGGGGCGTCCTAAGGGGGGGGGGGGAAAAAAATTGAAAGAGTCGCGGGTCAGTAAAGTCATCCATCGTATTTGGGGTCCAGAACAAAAAAAGAACCCATAAGGCTATAAAAGGTGGAACACTCGACGGAATCACTGGAAAAACGCCCGTAAAAGCTTCAAAGTAAAAAAAGAAGAATCCAACCGACAAAGAGGGCTTCACCCAACCCTCGAAAAGAAAAAAAAAGCCTCGTACGGACGCTGCGGGGAATAGGCCATTGAAGGGTCGGAAATGTAACCACTCTGCGGACCAGCTTGAAAAGAGCGGGGTTGGAAGAAGAAAGTTGTCTGGATCCTTCTCTCAGGAAAAGGGGACGGGACTGCGGTTAGGGGTCACAGTCTGAGGCCTAAAGGGGATGTGGGGCGGAGCCAGGAACCAAGATGCTCGATTCAGGAACGTCGTATCCTTTCTAGAGGGGGGGAAGGGATTTGAAGACAAGGCGATGGTCGCGGGGGGAAGACGCCGATTTTTAGAAGCGGACTGCTGCCGCCGCAGTAGGCACGAGAAATAGAGGAGAACCGCAGCATAAGAATCGGGAATCTTCTCGAAAAAAAACCTGGAATAACTGCAGGGATCGCACAGGAGAGTAGAGGGAGGGACATGGAAAAGGTCCATCGGCGCTTCTAGGAAAGAGGCCACAAAAAGGGCTAGACTGCGTCCCCATTGCAGGAAGACTTGCCGCAGGCAGGCGAGGGGTCAAGGGAAGTACGCAGGGCTCACAAAGGAGCGACCAGCCAAGAATCAACTCTTGAGGTTCTTCCCAGGAATGAGAAACAACCGGCAGCGTGAAACCTTGAATTTGTACCGCGTTCCTCGGGAAAGAGGGGGGCAGTTCACCAGGGAAGTGTCGTAGCAGAGGCGAGAAAATTCTGGGAGTCGAGGGTGCCGCGTTGACAATCTAACCAAAAAGGGTAAGGTAAGACAGGGGGAGGATGGTAGACTCGAATGCACGCACTTGGAGGGGAAAAAAAGAAAAAAAGAAAATAACTCATGTCCGAAAGGTTGAGGCGACAAATACGGGGAATCGAGAATCTCGGGCGAGAATAGAAAACCGCAGAGGGGCGAACAGTTTTTCTAATGCGCAAAGGAAAAAACAAGCTAGAAGGTGAGGAAAGGGAAGGGGGCGTGGAGCGTTCCTCCTTAACGTTGCTCGTAGAAAAAGAGAAAAACAAAAGCGAAAAACTTTCAATATCCAACGGGCTAAGCATCTCTCTCAAAAAAACAACAGGGGAGTATGTAGCCCATGGAGGAACATTCTATTTTTGGCAGAAAAGGATGCCGACGACACGCGACGGGAAGCTCCAACGCGCTAACGAAGATAAGAAGAACAATAACTGAGTCGGCGTCTCATCAAAAACAATGTTCGATACGATGGCGTACTAATCTAGCTAGCGGGTTTGGCATAAATCCACGCAACGCTTACATAAGTGAAATTAAGAGAGGCGAGAAAAGGCGAGGGAGAACTTGAAGATCGGCTACATCCTGATGGGGGACGAATACTTCAAATGGGGGGGTCAGCACCCGAAAGCGCAGAGAGCTCACCAAAAGGAAGGTCGTCACTGAAAAAGATGCGGCGCAACTCATCAAGAAAAAAAGAGAGAAGGGATGTTGCTCAAGAGGAGCTTTCCCTTACTGGAAAAAAAACAATGGAGAGTCTCGCCCCCGAGTTGGGGAGAAATCCTAGCGCCTACGAAATAGCCCGTTCAAACTGAAAAGGAGGCCGGAGATATGGGAAAGCAGTTTTGGCCGGCAAAGGAAAAGCCTATTGAAATTGGAAACAGAAAAGAAACTACATTGCGATTGGATCCGTTCATCCATATACGGACAGACAAGAGCCAGGCGTCGGTCGATTGAGGGTGCAGCGAGTCGAGGGTGCGGCATCGAGATAAACAAGAAAAAGGAAAATCCAAAAGGTCCTTCTCGGGGAAATTCAGTTTGGGAAGGGAAACGAAAAAACAAAGACATGCCCGCACTCGAAGGTATTCAATCGGAAGGGAGTAAAGACGAACAGAGAACTGATCCTGAAGCTCACCTCCGGAGAGGGCAGGATAACGAAAAAAAAAAAGCAACACGCGGCATGCAACGAGAAGGACGACAACCGCCACGGAGGGGAACCGGCTAGAACGCGCAATGCACTAAACCCCTCTTCCTATCCCAAAACGCGTGTAAGATGCCGGGATAAGGAAGGATTGCTCATCCCAGCCGAGAGAGAGGCGTGGCGTTGCAATGTAGTAAGGAACGGTTTGGGCCCTGGGATGTGGGGAGCGTGGGGTTGAAGCAGAAAGGGAGGGGGGGGAGAGACCGGCCATTATTTAATTAGGTAATTCGCCTTCTGATATTGAAAAAGGTGACAAACAAAAAACCGTGGCGGGAAGATAAAAGAAGTCACAATCCACAATTTTCAATCATCATTTCTGAAAAAAGCAAAAAAGAGTGACCCTCGAGAGACCAAGAGCAGTTTTGAACGATTTATGCGGCGGTAGACGAGAAGGAAAAACATTTCCTTTGATAGGGGCGAAAGACGGGCGAGGTGTGTGGAGGGTTCCAAGGGCGTGGTGGAGATCTTGTCCAAGACGTCTTTCAATAGAGAAACAGCGAGCAACAGGGAAATAGGAAAGACGGGGCTGCCCTCCTTTGTCGCATGAGCCCGCACTCGACGCAACAACTGGGAGTGGACGGGGTGGGGGGTTCGACAGCCCCCGAGGAGAATTCTGAACCGAGCGCTGCGGTCGATGCACGGAGGGGGGGACGGTTGGAGACCAATTCAAGGGGAAGAACTTATCATGTTCTACAAAAAAGAAGAACCCTTTTGATAGGCGCAAAGCGGACATGGTCAAAGGACGCGCACCTGGATTATGGGGTCATAAACCAGATCAAAAAAATGGTGATGTTTGAAAACAAGGGACGGCCGGGACTAAGTGGAAAGTCAATCGACCTTCTCCTCCTTTGCAATCAAAAAAAGGGCAAAGGGTTAGGACGGAAAAAGGGCAAGAACAAAGTAAAAACGGAAAAAGAAGGAATTTGACATCCTGGTAAGGTTTTAGCGAAGTCGATCTGCTCTATGGCAGGGAAACACGGAATTCGCGCAGTTCGCGAAAATGCACGCAACGGGGGCCGCGAGAACGCGCGAAAAAAAGTTAAGGGAAGAAGATCTCTCTAAAAAAGGAAAAAGAGAGACTTCGCCAGCCGTCTCTTGTTGATAAAAAAAGGAACTCGCGCGTTTCCAGTCTAGGCGTTCGTCTTGAGCTGACATGAAAAACGAGAAACGATTTCTCCAGCAGGTTTGTGGAATAGGGAAGAGATTGGGAAGATCCCTTCGCCGTAAGGCAGAGGCGCGGAAAGGGAGTAGGACTGGGTGGAAAGCATGCGATCCCGTAACAATTTCGCCTTCTTTGAGGCGAAATTCGAGGAACTACCGACGAGCGAAAACTCCGGGCAAGGGTTTCTAAGGGTCCCCAAACTCCTGAGCCGGATACGGTATAAAAATCAAGTTGAAACTGCCGGATAAATCAGCAGATGCTACTCACGGCAGACTGTAAATCATCACCGTTCGAAGAATGCACACCGAGCGACCAACGCAATAGCATTCTAACAAACCCAGCTTCCGACGATGTGCCTAAAAACATAGTCGTGAGACCAAAAGAGGTAGGAGTAAAAAAAAAAAGGTTGGCGGGAGGAAAGGGGCAGAGGCGTCCCCAAAAGGCCATCCTCCCACTCCGCGATCTGGAGCGGCGGCACTATAATTCGATCTCCACCGAACCGCTCTTAAACCCTAAAACCAAAAAAGGGATAAAGGAAGGCGCCAGGGGTTTAAAATTCATCGCTAAAAGCAAATCGAGCCCTTGCAAAAGTTCTCAAAGAGATAGGCGGCGATGACATTGATTTCACGTAGTATCCAAAGTCACCTTGTGGATGGTGGAAGCTAGCTTACAAAAAAGGAGTTAGTAAAGTTCTGGGAAGAACGCGAGGGTTACACTCTAAGGAGACTAAAACGACGCGCAATCAATAACATCAAAAACCTAAAGAGCGAAAGTCAAAGCTCCCGCTCTGAAAAAGGAAGTACTTGAAAGGGGAGACTTTACTTGCGCTGAAACTTCAACAAAAAGCTCGATAGGAAGAGGGCTTCTTGCTTTTGGCGGAGCATACACCAGAAACTTGAAAAGCTCTGGAAGATAGCCGGGGGGGGGGATCGGGAGTATGGCAAAGGTTAGAAATGGGCATGGTCCGGGACTAGTTAGTTTGCTCGGGACAAAACGCCGCGGCTTCAGAAGCCTGGACAAGAGGAATGAGATCAGGAGGAACTTTCAAAGACGGTCGGGATCACCAGCCGATTGTCCGCTACCATTGAGGACCGCCTAAGAGGGGAAGAAAAGAGTAACGAAAGGGAACAGTAGGCACGAGCTTGAAGATTCCCCCGAGGACGCTGCGCCGCCTCCGTCCCGAGGCCCGACGCCTGGACGGAGAAATCTAAAGAGAATCAGAAAGAAGTCGAGCTAAAACATGGAAAAAAAAAAACATTCGAGACACGTAAACAACTTCGACGTTGAGAAAAAAATGCGTTCAAGACCAGTTAGCCTAGGAAATTGCCTGGAGGGCACGGACGGGGGGCGTAGCGGGGGGCCAAAACTGCTAGGAGTAAAAAATACTTGCACACAAGGAGGAGAAAACCAGGAAAGCACAACTCTTGAAGGAAAGTCTTCCCCAGACCTGGATCAGCGAAGGTGGGGAAACCGTTGCAGAGTGAAAGTTGGTTGCGTGCGCGGGCGAGGATAGAGGTCGTCGTTTATCATTGTCGCAAGAAGGTGACGAAACTTCCAGGATGTGGGAGAAAGAAAGAGGAGCCTGAAGAGGGGTGCGCTTGGGACCATCTCAACAGAAATTACAGCGGCAGGGTAGATAGAGATGTCAAAGGCCCAGGACGGGGCAAGCTCGGAACCTTCGAACAGGTCGAGGGGGGATTGCCCAACTATCGCTGCGTGAACTTAGAGAATCCATAGTATTGCGAAACAAGGTTAAGGCCTCTCGGCCAGCCGAACTACGGGAATTATAGCCGGCGAGAATCCTGTGGAGAGAGGGGAAAATCCAGGCCCTTCCCACTTGAAGTCGACGAAAGAGATCCAAAATCAAAGCCAACATATGGCTACATCTCCTCTCCCAAAAGGGATTGGAAAGCGGAAGATTTAGCCCATATACGGTGTGAAAAGTTGCAGCGATTTTCCGCCTATTCACGCTGGAGGAAAAAGGGGGGGGGGGGTGGGCCGTCTAATCCGAATCGGGGCCTACAATAACAGTAACAGGAGAGGAACCTGCACTTTGGGGGGAAAAAAAAATAAGATTAGGTGTCATGGAACCAAGCGAAAGCGCAGCCATGTACCGTTTAAAGTCCCCCCTCTGGAAAGGGGAGGAAAGAACGAGAACTCGGGAGGATCAATTACCTTTTCCATCTCGTCCAATAATGCACTGAACGAAGAGGTAGTTTCAAAGTAAAAAAACACCCTAGAATCGTAAGTCAGCGCATACTGACGCAGACGACCAAGTAAGCTCAAAGAAGGGCGAAGTCTAACAAAAAAAATAGAGAGGAGGTTGCTCAATTCTAGGCTGTCGCGAAAGGGGGGGAGAAGGACCGAGATGAAAGGCGAATTCGGTATCCCCCTATTGGGAAGGAGGGAGAGGACTTACAAGAAGCAACAAGAAACCCTTCTCAAGTGCCGTCGAGCTAATGGTGGGCATTTAAAAAGCGAAGTTGGGGTCTAAAAGCCTATGGAGTGCCAACTATCTACTCTAAGAGCGGAAAGATAGCCAATCGCCATATAAAAAGGGGGTCCTAGAAGAGGGAAGAATAGGTATCGACCTCGGCTGGGAATCCACCGAAGAGATTCAAAGCTACTCGAGGACCGCATTGGGGAACTCGATATTTTGTGGTCCGGCTTCCGAAACGAAGAGAAGCGGACGTTGGAAAGAACAGTGGGCACGACGAAGGGAGAAGAAATCCAGAACGGACGAAGCCGCCGGAGCGGCGTCAATAAAAGAAAGGCTCCATTAATGCAAGGAGGACATCCAGTAGAAAACAGGTTGACATGTACCTAGAACGACGCAATAAGATAGAAAAAAAGAAAGCTACAAGGAGAAAAAGTCTACATTTAAGAGAAAGCCAGCCCAGCAGGCCATTCCCTCTCAGGGGGAGGAAGGAAATGTAAAGGCCGGAAACGAAATTGTAATTAACCGGGTGCAGTAGTGCGGGGAAGGGACTGAAGGAGGAGGTTAGTGTTTAGATGGAGACGCAGGCGATTTAAATCGCCTTGGTTAAGGGTCCTGATTCAAGAGTGACCAAAAAGGAAAAGACCAGATTTAAAAGACCTCCCGGGGCAAAAGAGGGTCTTCACAAAACAATTGGGGGTAACATGGCTGAGAAAAAAGCAATTGACTCTCCCAGAGGAAGTTGGGGGAAAGGGCTCGATATGCGGCTCGGAGGGGAAGGGAGTCACCATTTCCTGGACCAACGGGGCGCAACGCAACTCAGGGGTTTTTCCTCGCGGCGCTGTGGAGATCTTCTAAAGGAAGACACGAGAGAGAAAAAGGAAATCAAGAAAAAGACGGACAGACGCCTTTGTGAATTCCCTCACTCGAGCCGCAACGAAGCTGGGCTTTGACTTCGCAAATGTTGGGTGCGAGACCACTATGGAAAGGGAAAAGAAAAAAACGCTGGGAGGGGAGGCGTGCTGTGTCCGAAAGGTGTGCTTCCCAGGGAAAAAAACCGAACGGGACGATGGAGGGCCACAGTCCAGGCCCTTGTTTATTTCTAGATCAGGATGAGAAGAGTCAGTGGAAAAAATTCAGCACCGGAAAAGGAAAGAAAAAAGATTGGCTGGAGGGGGGAAAAAGGAGACCGACCGGCGGGACGGGGGAGAGGAGTCGGTGCGCAGAGACATGCAGAAAAGGATTGAAAGGAACTCGGGGAGGGAAATCTCACGCGCGTGATTTCCTTCAAACAAAGTAAAGAATGACAGAAAAATATGAGGTTTGTCCTGATTTAGCTAATGGATAGAGAGAGATGAGAACAACAACCAGCTGAGAAAGGCTTGTCATAAAGAAATGTGGGGAACATGGGCAGGGCCCGCGGGGAAGGAGCAAGGTCCAAGATCCCAAGGGACGCTATCAACTCAACAAACACAAACTAAGGAGGAGAAGAGGGGGCAACGGTAAATTACCGGAAGAAAGGAGGGGAGGCAAAACTTTAATTTCGGTAGGAAATAGCCCGATTTCGCCAGCAGTATGGTCGATCGCCGCGCGCGAACGATGAAAAAACATCTAGGGAAAAAAAAGGGGGAAGACTTTGTTCTTGACGACATGCACGAGAGAGTTACAGTCTCTTGAGCGGGGACGAATGGCGATGCGCAAAAGAAAAAGAAACAAAAAAAAGCACGCCGGTTCGTGTCTCGGTCAAACAACATCCCTCCAATTCGGGGAGCGGAAAATACAGTGAGAGACTTCCGCGAAACGCCTGCGAAAAAGAAATTGAGGAGCATTAGAACAAGGAAGCGGTTTAACTATGAAGCAACTAGACACACCAAAGCGTATCATAACCCACCGCTCTCAGTTCCATCATGCCTCGGGGATGCTAACCCACATTTTCAACAAACCTCCCAGTTTCTATAGGAAAAAGGTGCTCGAAAAGGCAAAAGTCCGCGAGGAGGAGCGGGGGAAGGGAGCGCTGATGGTCGTCTTAAAAATTCCAGATAGAAAACACGCGCCAACACAAAGACTAATCCGAATATGGCGCCCTTTTGCAACGGAAAAAAAATGGAGGGTGACAGGAGACAGAAATCAAGGAGTGTCTCTCAGGGGGAGGCGCGAGGTCCTTGGCTAAAGCGCCTTAGGAGAAGAAAATTGTGATTTGTGAAGCTGGCGTCATCACTGGCTGGAAGGTCAAGTTCTTTGCAAATTTGGGTCAAATAGACCATGAATTGGTAAGCCGCGCGGTACTAACCAAGTCCAACCCACTACCGCGTACCCCGACCCCACCACCCAACGCCGGATACTTCTTGGCGACAGGAAAAAGAACGCGATAGGAGAAGAACGCAGGTCGGAAAGGGGAGAAAACTGAGGGGAAGTCCATCTGGAAAAGCATTGCCGATCGCCGAGGAGAGCGTATTGCGCATTAGCTGGCTTTTCCCGGCTGTGCTTGGACGGGAAAACAATCAATAGCCTTGTCCTCCGCAGAGGCTTCGAGTCAATACGGATCAAGGGTGCTTCAGGTGGGAAAGCCGCAGTATTTGAACACGGCGTATTGTCTGGAATGGACGCGGAAAAAAAGGACAGCAACTATCGAATAAGGTCAAGAAAAATGTCCCGCGCGTGTGGACTTCTAGTGTTGGGGCCAGATGCGCTAATTCTCCTAAGGGTAGCAAAAGAATTCTAAGTATCTGTAATACTATAGCTCGTAGAGTAGAGTAGGCAAGTTCCACTGAAAATCGGCTCTGGAAAAACTCTACCTTCGTTCGGGCCCCATTAAAAGAGAAGGAGAGGGCCAAGAAAAAGAGATAAAAGTCGGTTAGATCAGATCCTCAAAAAGAAAAAAACGTGGAGCTACACAAAAGGAGTCGCTCTTGATAGCCGTTCCCCTGTGCAGAAAAAAGCTCTCTAAATGGTGAGGGAAGAAAAACAATTCCGTTGACGGGTGAAAAATCTTGAGCAGTTCGCCATGAAAAACTTACCTTATGGGTGTTGCGAGATCAGGGCGAGACTGGCTAGAAAGGTGGCGGACTCTCACAAAGCGAAAACGCCCAAGGAAGAGGGGCAAAGACAGAGGGCGCACGCCTGTAGGTAAAGTAAGGCCTCGGTATGGGTGTTATGACCAAATACTTTGGAAAATGGAGAGCGCTTACGTAGAACAACAAGACGTATTGGGAGACAAGGTGCATACTGCCAGCACCCGAAGCGGTATGGGCCGCATTAGGAAAGACTTGGGTCTTGAAGCGTGAAGGGGGAGCGGGGCTCAGGGCAACAGCGAGAAAGCACGGAAAGATTCTCAGCTCCAACGAGAGGACTAACTCATCTCAGAACAGACCATATTGGGGGAGGTAAAATATATCGAGAGTTGCCCGATAGCGTTGGATATTAACTTCGGGTGGGAAAAGATTCTGTTGCCGAACGAGCAACGCTGACTGGAGAAAACACGCGCTAGGAAAAGCGAACCTAGACGTGAGGCGCTTCCTCCCAGGGGTCGCAAGACGATGGGTGCAAGACGTCTAAACAGGGATGAGCGCAGGGAGAAAGGTTGCACCCCTCGCCAGCATGAAGTGTCGAAGGCGATAAACCGATCAAGCAAGGCAGGAAGCAGAAGCGACTGGAACGATAGAGGCTGGTGAGATTGTCCCGAAACAAACAGAAGCAGGTCCTAATCAGGCTGCGAAAAATTCGTAAACACTATCAAAGAGGGTCAACTCGGGGAAAAGGAGCCACGAGAATCGAGCGAGTAGAAAAGGGGGTTGCGCCAAGTATCCGCAAAGGGGAATAGGCACATCTGCGGAGTAAGGTCGGGAGTGTTAATTTCTGGAAGAAATAGCGTCCTACGAGATAAACGACGGCCCTGCGGTGAAAGCCGGTCGAAGCTAATGAAAATTAGCCCCTCATTGGTGGACTTACTCAGGGAAGAATAACTGGGCTAAAATCGGCTGGAGAAGTCATAAACAATACGCAGACGATCCATTAGTGGTCTGAGAAAGACGGACGCGATGATATCGAGGCTTCTAGAAGAAAAAATAGAGGAAAGAGGAAGCGGCTGAAAGGCTTGTAGGTTTACAGGGACAGGAAAAAACCCTACATGCCGCCATAGCCTTTTTCAAAAAGAAGATGCACGACAGAGAACTAAGTTCAGTCCAACTCGAAGCCGCAGTATCAGAATTATACGAAAGACATGCAGACTAAGGGATCAAACACGAGAGTCCCTGAACTGAAACCTCAGGAAAACAGGACTAGACACCTCGGCTATAGAAAAAAGTAAAGGCTTCGAGGGGGCGAAAATGTCCGAACGCGACGCCAACTGAAGCCATATCTCCTGAGCGCAGCGTGGATACAATTACTAGGCCGGATAAGGATCGGAGGGTGGTGAAGTACTTAACGGGGTTCTGTAGCGGTTAGGGAGAGGGGGAGTGTGAAGTAGACTGTAAAGCGCGTGCGAGATGCAATGTTGAGAGCCTTATATATGACAGCCTGTTAAGAACTCCCGCCCTCCGTCTGACCAAATCCAAAGGGTAGAAAAGCCAGACTGACGAACTTGCAAAAGCAATGGGGGAAAAAATCGCGCTCTCCCAGATTGAGAAAAGGATGCGCGATGTTGTACGGCTCCGGTCTAAGCTAGCTCCCACCTTTCCGTTCCAACGGCGCAAATCACTTGAAGGGGGGGAGGGGTGGCGGGGTCCTCTCGAAATTGAAGGAAAAAGGCGACTCGTGGACGACCATAAGCTCCAGTAAGCGCAGACGGGTCAAACCTTTTGACGCCAACACGCAGCGAAAATAAAAAAAAAGGGGCGTGAATTTTTTCGCACTAAAGCACTGGACGCTAAGATCTCGTCGAAGGCTATGGGACGTCGGAACGAGGGGCAGTATTGCCAAATACCTGGATGGCTAAAAAATGAATGCAGGGGTGTCGAAAAAGGAACTCCTGCGGTGCCAGGGGGTGTAAAGTCGCGCACCTGTAGGAGGGGCAAAGACCGAAAAGGGCGTGATGTTTGGAAGACACGGCGGCAGGCTCGTTTATCGCGGTGCTAAATCTACAGAAGAAGAATCAGGAAGGAGAAACTGTAGCGAAAGGCCTTTTCTGCAAGAATCAAGTCGAAGGGACACGGGTTCCCTTGGGGAAGAAGTAAGCGAAGGCGAATGTCTATCTGCCGGTGGCAGGGAAAAAACGGATGGAATCGAAGAACAAATAAGGACAGGGCAGAACTAGAACTCCAGAAAGGGCCGAAGGAGACAGAGACGCGGGAATCAGCCAAAACAACGGAGAAAAAGAAGAGACCAGAGGAGACGGTTTGAAAGGCTGGTCTCGGGCCCTTGCAATGGGAGGGGGAACAGGAAATTTCTCCAGAGGTGGGGGTTAATGCCAATCGTTCAGGATCGGTCGGCGAAATCCCTCAAAGATAGAACTACAAGGGGAGGGAAAGGAAAGGGCGGCAAGTGAATACCAAAAGGAGTCAGGACCCGTAACAATTTCGCTTAGGTATGCGGCGAGGTCGCTGGAGGGAGCTACGCGCGGAGACCAAGGTCTCCTTTTAACCTCACTTCAATTTTCGAGAGGGGACCTATAAAAAAATCGCGACTTTGACACAAGCAGTTCAACTTGCGCCAGCGAGAAATGCGAAAAAAAAACAGAGTGGGCCGGGAGTCACAAAATCGCAGTTCAAGACGCGGGGGGGGAAAAAGGGCCTCCACTTATGGGACCTCCTTCAATAGCGCGAAACAAAGCTAAAGTCTATTTACAGGATGCGCCTTTCCTTGAGGGAAAGAAATTGAGAAAGAAAAACAGTGTCTTGCGTTTGGGCAAAGAGAGGACGTGATCCGGAACAAAGCAAAGAGTCTCACTTCCACGGAAATGGAGTAGCAGGAAAACCCGACGTTCCAAAAAAAGATCTCAAAAAACAAGCCCTGCGCGGAAACCACCACACAACAGAGACGAGCCGCGTCAAAGAGGGAATGGGGACGAAAGGAAACATAAAATCATAACCTGGAACTCAATCTGGGAGAAGTCTGGAGTCGTGAGTTTTAATTGTGGCAACGTTCGAAAAAGCAGTCCAGGTTGGGGACCCTAGTTTGCTAAAAAAGGGTGTGCTGTGACATGAAGGGAACAATGTACCATAAGGCGAAAGAAAAAGGAGAAGCCGGAATCATTAAACAGCAATACCCGCTTCAAAGAAAACACAGAAACAGAGAAACTTCCTCCACGCGGTGATACTGAAGGGGCTTCCGCGAAAGAAAACGATATTATATATGGAAGGATGAGGCAGCATTTCGGAAATGTAGCAACTCACAAAGTCCATCATTGAAACATCTTGGAAAAGCGTTCGTATATAGCCGAGGGTATAGCGGGCGCGTATTAATTTAAAGGGGGACGAGGGGTTGAGTACAAGATGGCAAGAGGATTCCGGGCGGCGTCCACAAATCCTGGAAGAAAGGATCATGATCGGAGAGAACAAAAATCGTTGGGGGCCCACCGAGGGAAAAGCCGATGGCGGGGGGAATTGATTCCACGGTTTCCAATAAATATACGAGGAGAATAACGCATAGGCACTGCATCTCTTAAAAAGGGGAAGAAGAAGGGAGATATAATCAAGGCAAGCCTCGCCCGACGATTTATACCGGGCGGGCGAGCGGAGAGATGCTCTAGTAAGGCGACATCATCAGTTCGTCGAGGCAATTCCCCAAGACAGGAGGGGAAGACCGGGGGGGGGGGGGGGGGGGGGGGGGGGGGGGGGGGGGGGGGGGTGTGGTGGGGGGGGGGGGCGGGGAGACCCATGAGTCTACGCAAAGCATTGCACGTCTCTGGACGGGGGGATATAGTAGGAGATATCCGAAAGAACCCCGACGTCGCAAAAAGGAGGGTATGAGCCTTCTTCCCCAGTTCAATGGCGTCTAATTTAGAAAACGCATTAAAAAGAAGAGGTTTACTGGTAAGATCGAGCAGGTTGAGCAGTTCAAAATGAGATAGGTTTGGAGAGAGGACGGGAGTTCGAGGAGGCGTGTGAAATATCAAACAGAGACGTATTCGTGACCAAAGCCAGAGGGACGTCGCAATGCACCTCCTTGATCGGAAACGCTCTTACCCTTCGAACGATGTAAGAGGGGGAGAGTGGCTCCAAAGAAAAAAAGAGTGCTTCGAGAGAGAGGCTAGAACTAGACAGACCCAAATATGGGCGAAAAAAGAAGCCTGCTCAGAGAAGGAATATCGCTATGGAAGAATTTATCGTTCAGAGATTTCTCGTCGGCACAGCGATATGCACAAAGCGAAAGAGTATCCGCGCAAGAAGTTACCTACCAATATCTGAACTCAAAAGGAGATATGAAATAAACTCGTTGGCTATTGAAACCAATAAGGCAGCGCTCGCTGCCAGGACGGGCAGGAAAAAAACACGGCGACCAGGAAACTACTCCGAAAGAGGGTCTGCCTCTTAGCAGGGGGGGAACTACATTGTTTCGAAAAGTAAGGGTCTAAGGAGTCGAAGCCGCGCATGTACCAGTTTTAGAACCCCGCGCCCTCGAACATGAAGTGGAGAGCGGGCAGCTCGTGCCTTTGAATCGAGCGCTACATCCTGCCTGTGAAATAGAGGGGTGATATGTCAAAGAGAGAACTCGCAGCTTGGGAAAAAAGGTCGACCCCATCCGAATCACACTTAAATCGAAAAAAGAGGGCGGCGCGAGAAGCACCAGATACGTACCCGGGGCAAAGAGCAGAACTGTTGCCAAAAAAACGCTTTCTCCGAACGGGAAGAAAGGACTCAGATTGTTGCCGCGAAGTCCGGGGCGCCACGATTGGGGTCATAGAGAGCCTACGAGATCGAAACGCGCCGAAGCAAGCGTCGAGCTAGGTGGGCGCAAAGCAAGTGTTCTCTAGAATAGTTTAAGTGGAAAACCTTTCTACGAATCTAAAGAGAAGGGCGAAATCCGTGCAAGGGAAAAGTCAATTCTTCGGGACGAGAAGAGAAGGGCGCAGAGATGATCTCCGAGGGCTGCGTCATCGGAAACACGAGGGACACCCCTTTGCCTTGTCGCGGTAAGTAAGCGCGAGTTTGTACATGGAGGCGAAAAAGCAATGAAAAGCCGGCCGTTTTATTCATACGGGAAGGATACAAGATAGCACTTTCCTCTTAAGCCTCCGGAGTCAAAGGGGGAAAGGCTAAGCAGCATTAGAACAAAGGTCTCAAAGAAAACCGACGAAAAACCGAAGAGACGCGCAGGAAACGCTAGGATATCGAGCTTTTGAGAACGCCGAGGTTTTCACGGTAAACCAGCAGCGGAGAGAGCAAAAGTTTCGTAGGGGCGCACCGGTAAGGACTTCGGGGAAGTACTAAACGGTGCCGGATGGTGGGCCTGTGGACTTTTTAGATAGGATTGGTGTAACCGAGGGAAGGCGATTAAATCGTCCTTTGAGCGCCTATGGTATAATACAAGGGGGTGATGAAAAAGGAAAGTTGACGACCGCAAGCCCTTGGCGGAACTAGGTTCCATAAGATTCAAGGAGCCATCATGCTGGGAAAGGGGGAAAAAAATTGTCGAAGAAAGGGGGGGAAACATGTGGGGAAGGGAGAATCAAACTCGGTCAGAGGAAATCTATCGACCGACCTTGATGTCCAAAAACCCTCTGCCTTTGCTGGGGGGGGGGTCTGCGTGGCGAGGTGGTGGATATCTTCGAAGAAGAAACTACCATCATAAAAGCTCGTAAAAAAAACCTTTGTGGACTCCGGCAAACTCGATCAGGGGACAATAACCAAGAATGCATGACGAAAAAGAGTTGCCAGACTATTGTCTAAGCAAAAGGGGTGCGAAACTGTTGCACTTTCGGAAGGAGAGAAAGTTGAAAAACGACTAGTAGTGAAAAAAGACTAAGGATGGCGAAAGGTTGTAGCAGGGTTCGGCAGTCAAAGGGGATGTCGTAGGAAGCTCAGTTGAGAGGGGGCAGGCACCTTTATTATTTCCTCCGAGCCTCGAAGATTTCAGTAGGGGGGTAGCTAAGAAAAAAATGACGTGGGGGCCGTCGGCGCATCGGAAAGGAAAATTTGGAACATCAAAGAAGGCGACCATTTCCTGGGAGACTCTCACGGCGTGGATCAAAGACAAAGGCGCCCCTTCCGGGCCTTGGGGAAGAATGGAATCGATTGAGCTCGAATTCTGATTCAAGAAAAACAACCGCGTTCAAGATAATGACAATGGGAAAGGCTAAAGGAAAAGCCATTTCCTGAAGGTAACAAGGATCCTCTAGGAAACATACTCCTCCCAAAAAAAAAACGGGGAGGAAAAGGAATGGCTGCTATCTCACATGGATAAAGGGAAAAAATGGATTCTCTTGGAAAGCGGCCCCTGAAAAAAGGGAGAAGTTAGCCTGAATCAATGAAAAGGGGTGGGGCCTCCAAGTAGAGAACTTCGCGCCGAAATCCCGCTCCCATGTCAAAATCCATCTAGGAAACGGGAAATGCAGAAAAAGGTTTTCGATGAAAACGAAGCTCTATCCCGTAACACGGCTCCGGAGGCGGGCATGGAAGAAAGAAAAAACTTCAACAGAGACGCCGGTGTGGACTCCTTTTTCCAGACATCACAGATGGTGTGATAAAGTGCGCGCCTTTGACAAAATCCTGAAAAGGAGAGAATCATAAAAAAAAAGGAAACAAAGGCTGTCGAACAGTGAGTCTCGGGGCCTTGTCCAGAACCTAGTCCGAAAAAAAGCACGACCAATAAAGCGCTGAAAGGATGCTGCTCATGCCAGTCGGGGCTGGCGACCACAAAAGGGTAATAGCCCAAGTTTCAAAATTGGAGGAGGAGTGAGTGTGAGCTGCGTAAAAAGAAGGACGCAAGCGCGAAGGATCTTACAAAGCTAATTAAAAGGGGATAGTCGAACATCGAAGATTCGGACAAGAAAACTCCACCACAACGCGCGGAAAAACGGACCAACCCAAGCCGCTAAGGGGACTGAGAACCGTGACCTCAAGGGAGCAAGCTTAGCCGATATCGCGAAAGTACAGTTGCGAAATGAAGCCGCGAGGGACACTAAGGGTCACCGTTCCGTCAGTAACCATGATTAATGAAAATGATTTTGTGTTAAAAGGGCTTACATACGGGCCTGGGGTCGGATTGGTCAGGCACAGCGATTTTGGGGCGAAAAAGGAAGAACAGGCAGGAAAAGAAAACGGGAATCATTCAACGTCCCCGCCCTTCCGCGTAACGGCCCACCGCCCGAACCGGCACCGGAAGTATCCCCAACGGGAGGGAAACTTGCGACGGCCTCACTGCATAAAAAAAAAAAATGCCTGCTGGGAAAGGTAACCACTGCGGAGAAACTCTGAAAAGCGGATTGTGCGAATAGCAAATATATTGGGGCTCGTTTCTCGCGAAAAAAATTTCCGTTACTTAGGGGGGGGTTGAGTGATCTATAAAAAGAAGAAACGAGTCATTCATGGGCCAGTCGGAACGCTCCTTCTCTTAAGGGGGGAGTTGAAGGGAGAAGAAATCCGGGCTCTGTGAGACACAACGAGGGCGTTGCAAGGCGCAAAGTCAAACCAAGATGTCCATAAAAATCATTAACTGCTTTCAAAGAGAGTACGAGGGTTTGCGAATCCTCCGAGGCGGAGAGCAGTCAACCCAGCAATCAAAGAGAAGCCCGACCCTGGGGAGGGCCGTATAATGGGGAAGATACGAAATAATCGCAATGGAAGAGATGTCGTCGCCAGGCTGGGTCCATCGCCTCTGGGAGTCTAAGGAAAAAAGGCAACGGGCTACTGCGTTCCCTGGAAAGTGCAACCGGTCAGAAGCTTAGAGGATACGTCAGACTCAACTTTAGAACCCTTACGGAGCGCAGCAACTCGGGAGCCCCTTCAAGTGACGGGTAAAGGAATTTTAAGTCACCCATGGTCCTCAAAAAGGCAGATAAGACTCCTCATCTTTGAGCAGGAAAAGAAAATTAAACTTCT
>Ga0179593_1338352_pt1 | contig 27993 bp, 33 predicted proteins | sample CZODoug2_1_08_16_FD_185931 | JGI IMG/M metagenome (GOLD analysis project Ga0179593, IMG submission 185931) | Vadose zone soil fungal communities from Angelo Coast Range Reserve, California, USA - CZODoug2_1_08_16fungal (PacBio error correction) | ecosystem: Environmental > Terrestrial > Soil >...
CTCGAAGTTCCGGGAAGAGTCAAACGTTCAAAAGGGAACGTGACTCTCGAAACGGGAGAGACTGGGCAGTCGAAAGGGGGCAAAAAAAGGCACCAAAAGTCCACACAAAACTAAAGAGAAACAAGGAAAAGTTTTGAGCATCAGTCAACAAAAACGCCCGAAAAACAAAAAAGAGTAGAAAAAGAAAACGAAGGAAGCGCGCATGCGGAGATGTGCCGCATTTACGGAAGTACATCTCCTCCGACGATTCTATCAAGGTCAACACCCCGGGAAGCGAGGCAAGGGAAGAGAGCTCCGGCTGCGAAAAGGAAAAGGATCGTGCGCTTGCGAAACAGCGCCGAGGGCAGAAAAGCCAATCCCCTATCTGATGCGGAAGGGGGCGAAGTCTAACCCCTAAATATGATGACTCGTACGATTCAACGCGCTCCTTATAGGATATGAGTCTGGCAAAAGGGAATCACGGGAAAAAACACAACAGCAAGACAACCATTTAAATAGCAGCGTAAAAGGGAGGGCCGTTACTCTTCATTAGCCCGATCTCCAGCGTGGGTAAAACGTGAGCGGGTGAAAAGAGGAAGTCAGAGCCAAATCAAAAAGACTAGTCATCAAACAGCGTCATGAAATCAGGAAACAATGGGCTCGGGAGGACATCTTGATGCTGGTCCAAAAAATCCTCCCTCCAAAAAGGAAAAACCCTGCAAGGAGAAGAAAAAAAAAAAAAAAAAAAAAAAAAAAAAAAAGGGTGGCAGGTGGGTTGACCTTCTCAAAATTACAAAACGACTGTTAAAACTTCTCTTTGAGATGCGAGATAATATTCTCACTTGGGTCGGGGGGGGAACTTGCTCAAGTTGCCAAAAGGAGAAGGGCAAGAAAAGTCTGAAGGGAAAAATTCTCAAGGAAGAAGCACGGGCGCGGCCAAAAGTCCTTGAAGGTCCCGAATATCTTCTCGGACAAGCTCCATGATCGTCTCCAACCGAGGCTAGGCCGATTGAGACGGCGAAGAAACAATCCGAGTAAAAAAAAAAAGAAGGCCATAGAAAGCCGTTCGCTTTGCACAGGAAACTGCTGAATATGGTAATTAAAAAGCAGTCGGGCAACGCCAAAAGATTTGGAAGCAAAACATTCGACAAGTTCACGGGGAGAAAAAGAATGAAGATCCATGGGGCGTTCGAAATAACAACAGCCACGCCGGGGATCGAATCTTGGGCTCGGCCGCTCCGCTGGTTGAAGATATAAAAAAGGAAAATAGCTGTGCATCCAGCGGGAGACTGGTTTGAAAAGCCGAAAAGTCTGCAAGAGAAGATGGTACCTAACTAAACGAAGGACCAAAAAAGGCACATATGAAACTATAGTGGAAGAAACGACGAGCCGAAGGGAGAGGATTAAAGGAACGTGAAAAGGGAAAAGACTCGCCGTAGCCTGACAAATGGGTAAATCACCTATCGCGTGTGAAGAGACTATCGGTGATCCTCAGTCAAAAAAGTTAGAATTGACGGCATTAGGAACTAAAGCGCACGGAGTGACGAGGCCGAACTGATTTGGTCGACAATCCAAGAAATGCCATATTCAGCTGCGTTTGTTTTCCTCTTGAACGAGACAGCAATGCAAAACATGCAACTCTTTCGTTTTAATGAGAAGGATCGAGGAAGAAAGGTGAACAGAAAAAAAAAAACCTCGGACAACCAGGTACGGCTGAAAAGTTGCTTCGAGTGCCACCAGATGAGGTATGGGGGGGCGAGTCCTATTAGAGCAGGGGAAGGCGAACTGGAATGTAGCCAAATGCCTGGGTAAAATCACAAACTGAAGTTTCTCGATGCATGGTGTACCATCGGAAGATGAAGGGTAGGGACTAAGTCAATCAAAGAGGGGTGGGAGGAGGGATCCTGGTTACATCAGAGGGGGACTGAGAATTCTATAAAAGACTCTAAAAAACGCAGTTCATGAACAGCGGAGGAAAGTAACAATGACCGCGAGCCGACCTTCTTGCATTCCAAACTCAATACCTTGAGCCAGATAGTGAAGTCAATTCTGAATTCGAACGGTTCAAAAAGTCGAGGGACACCTGAAATCAACAAGCTCCTTCACAAACGAAACCGGAGAAAGGCTTTCCTTGAAGAAAAAAGGGTGTATAACGAAAATCGAGAAAGGAGCTCGTTTTGTACACCGTGCCCTTTCGACAGGGGGAACTCCTCCAAGGGATGTCGAACCTTCATCACCATTAGGAAGGTAAAATCTTAAAGGAAGTAAGCTCAAAAGGGGGGGAAAAGGACTTGAAATCATATCACCAAATGGTGCCCGGGAAGTGGAAAAAACGGGACTTCATCGACGAGACTCCCGAAATATGTGGCCGACACTTTAGAAATCAGGAGAATTCGGCGTGACAAGTTTCAAACTCGTCAGGAAGCTACACTTTACCAATGCGAAGAAAGAAACAAGAGTGTAGGAGGTCCCCGTCAGAATTAAGGGGAAACGTCCCTGTCAAGTTGGAAAAAGACTACATCAACCGAAGGCACATGACCCGGGATTTTTTGCTTAAATCGCAAGCCAGCTGGTAGGTCCCGTCACCAAGGGTGACGAGATGGTAAATCAAAAAAAGGCGGACCAGTGAGAAACGGCAAGAAGCGCAACGGGCTAAAGGGGTGTAGCTTTACCCGAAGAAAAGAATCTCTAGCTAGTTAGGGGGAAAGGGGAGTAGCATCGTCAACTTCAGTGAGGTAGCGAAGGAAGCCCTTAGTTCCGGTCAGCTGCGCAAGTATTGGGGGGTTTTATCTGCTTGGGGAAAGGCAGACCACAACCTTCCTCCGGAAAACGGGGGAATGAGGACAAAGAAGCATCTGCTGAAAAGTGGTCATCGCTTGGGCAAAGACCGTTACAAAAAATGGTAGGAGGAAACATGGTTCTTAAGGATCATTACGAAGCACCGAAAATTAACAGAGGGTAGGGTATAATAACGGGGAAGCTAGCGATACAAAAGTGTAATTAACAAGTAATTGGTCTTACGTGGTGCGGTAGCACAGTCTTGACAGGCGGACCGGCATAGTGGCGTCTGGGGGGGTGTCCGGGGGTTCCGAAGTCTCCTGCAGTAAGCATCAGGGCAGCTTCCCGGGCAAAATTGGGGTGTAACATTAGCGATTTATAGTTCTTTGTATTGGAAAGACGGAGAAATGGAAAAAGAGACGAGGAGGTAAGATCGCCTGGAATACCGGGGACGACTGGATCGACTGGGTACCCGAGTTCCGAAAAAAGTTTTGACGAACTCCTTTCTATGGAACTGGGAAAATGCGTTGACCGCACTATAGTAGGAGTATCGATGTAAACTAGGAAAGATGTAAAACGATATTCAACGCATAAAAAAATCATCCGCGAAAATGGACCGGGGAGGAAAAACCATCGAAGAAAATGACCATTCTGTGTAGGGCACCCTGCAGTTTCCTTAGGCCAAAAATTCGCGCTACGGAATCTTTACATGGTTGCCGTGAGGGGGAGTAGAAGTGACTCCAGACCGAATACAAGCAAGAAGGAAAAGGGAACAATCGAGGAGAAGAGCCCGATGCGTGTAATTCATTAAATTTCCTCCGAGCTAAAGCCTGAATTGTTCTCGTACCGGTCCGAAGTGCTTCAAAAGGGAATCAGTATCTTTTTCGGAAAGTTTGGATTATAGGTTAAGGTACCCCACCATCATGAGAATTTCAACTATGACACCTGATGAAATTGTCTTCACAATCCAGAAAGTGGGGGCTTCGGTAAGGAGGAACCCCGCCCAGGGCCGTTATCCAAGTTCGAACACGGCGAAACCTAATATATTAATGGGAGGGCGCAAACAAATGGAGGTGGACGTCACGAGGAAAAGTCATCATTTCCCAATAAGACGAAACAAGTGACCTACTTGGTAGAAAAGAACATTACTTTCTGTGTGGCGCTCGTCCCGGGCAGGGAAAAAAGAGGCTCGCCGCGGATCCATACGACAAAACAAACAGGATGGATCTGCTGAACTGCGTTCGAAGGGGTGGCGGTATCGCACAGCACATCGGGAAATCCACGGAATCTCTACTCCACAAAAATTAAGGGAGGAGGGAAAAGATATTCCCTTGCATGAACTAGAGTAGGAGCACGGACACCAAAATATAACCACGGGATGAACGAGGTAAGCCGGTGAAAGAGGGGCTCGGATCTATGGCGATTCCGCCTTTTTGGAAAGAGAGCCACAAAGACAGTAAGCGGGGGAGGTCTCACAAGGGGATGGCCATTTGTTCTTTTATTGGCTGGCCAATGAAAGAAAGTCTTCCCCGGAGGAAGATGGGGTGGAGGACCACTCATCAAAAATGATGAGTGTTCAGGTCATAAAACTTGGGAGATACAGACAAAAACCGGGGTTGGGAATAATAAAGAAAGAATACTTTGGAGAAAAAGAAATGCAGAAGAGGAGGTAGTCTAAGTAAACGTCTTGACGATGTTGCCGATTAACTAGAACCGAAAAAATTTTCAGAAAAGACAAGGGAGGAGTTTGGAAATCATTCACCAAGGGGTAAATCATAAAACTCAGGTCTGTGCAGTTTGAAAAGAAAAATGGAATAAACGCGAAAAACGAAGAGGGGCTGGTTCTCACGAGAGTGGTGAAAACATTGGATAGACTGGGATAGGGAGGGAATTTCAAGGGCGAATCTCCGCAAAAAGTATTATTGAAGCTAAAGGTACAAGCAGCCTTGAATAAAAGAGAAGAGAAGTCTTCTTATAAGGGAAAGGGAGGTCATTCAAATTTCAAAGAGGGATGATTTTGTGGGTTGAAAAAAAAAATCAACCGAATTCCGAGCTAATAGGTGTATATCTTAAACTCACGTATGGTCGTTACACAGAAAAAATAAGAAATACCCCAGAAAAGGGAGTATAAGGACAACTGGGGGACCGGGGGGGTTTACAGGCGTATGCCAGAGTCAGGGAGCAGAAGATTACTCGAGGGGACTTGGGAGCGCAACTTGAAAAACTCAAAGAAAAAAGAGCCCATAGGCGAAAAAGGAACGCGTACCCCTTTCCGGTAAGACCCTGCTGGGACCTGAAGAAGCATGGAAATAAAGTATAATACTAGGCCTCCTAAAACGGGGGAGAACAACAAGATCAGTATTTGGGACTGTGGGGAATGAAGGAGAGAAAAAAAGAATAACCCTGAAAAGCGGTAACTGTGAGTGCAAAACTCGTTGATTCTGAAGGAAGACCAAAGGCCAAAGTCGCCATACGAAAAAATGTGGGAAGATAGTTAAAAAAGAGGGGCACTCCGAAGCAAGATGCGCTTGAAGGGTAGGGTGGCCATGAGGGGAAGGATAATTGGGCGGGAGGGCTCAATTCAAAGAAAGACAAAAAACAGACGGGAGGAAATGAATCGATACCAGGGGCTAACGTCCGGTTCTGATCCGACGGATGACAAGAGCATAACGAACTGCATGCAAACCCGGCGACTCAAAAACGTCGTGCGGAGCTGGAAGAATCAGAAAAATTTGGGGGCGAGCATCTCTTATCTAGAAACGGGGGGACATGGGGGGTGAAATTTAGGACCATCTTACCAAGTGGTGGACGACAGTAATCAGTGCGGCGAGAAAACAAAATACTTGGCTCGGAGAAATGCGGGACTTGGACTTGTGAAAAGAAAGGAACTGTTAAGGAAGTTGGTTCCGGGCAGACAACATCAGTTCGGAATATCGCAGGGTGTCCGAGCTATTCACAGGGGTGGGGCAGATAAGAATAGAGGTGCAAAGTCGTTAGTACCAGAATGAAGAGAGCTAGGAAGAAGGACACCGGTGTCAAAGTTACGGGCAACCCTTTTTGGGATATGAAAGAAATCGGCATTTCCTCCTTTGAGAAAAGGAAAAAAGGAAAGAAACGGAAGGCCCGAAGAGAAGGGTTGAAAAGTCATAAGCCATTAGGGCAAATCGATAGGAAGTCGGCAAAACCTAGATAAAGCTTATCAGTGTAGTGGAACAGGCTAACCGGAACAATAAGGAAACGTTTGATTGTTGGGAGGCGTTTGGCATAAAAGGGGGCATCGTTGAATATCGCAACCTTGGGAACGTTCGAATCGAGCTTGAGAATAGGGGGGGGGGGAAGTTCTAAAAGTTGGAAGTGGAATAGCTTTCTTAAACTCGAGGTATTGGTTTGCCGTTCGCCGAGGGTAAAAAAAAAGAAAAGAGAGGGGCTGAAGTACTATCGAATGTCTCCGGGGGGAAAGGAGGTCACAACAGGAATACCCGGACGCTCAACCATCGTGAATTCAAGGAAATGAATTTCAACTATTGCAAGAGAAGAAATAGACTGCTGGTGTGAAAAGGGGGCCGGATTGCCTAACTCAGGAAACCTTCCAGTGGAGATAGGCTTCCGGTAAAGTGGGAAAAGAGGACCTAGACGAATGAGAAGGAAGTGTAAAACGTGCTGGGGGAGGGTTCGGGAAAAGGGAATTCGCTCGATATATCGAGGGGAAAAAGGTTATCGAAAAAAGAGGCAGGGGACCCCGGGTCGGTAGCTGAAAGAGAAAATCTATAGGAATCGGGCGGTGGGGGCAATGCTGAGCAAGCATCAATTACATCTCCGCGGGGAAAAAAGGGGGGGGACGGGGAAACGATGGGGGAAGCAATGACAAAACGAATTGTTTTTATTAGAAGAAAGCACACACAACCCCAAGAAGACGAGAGAAAGAAACCTTCCGAAGGAGGGAATTTCAGCTAGAAACTAGAGAGATTCTTTCCGATTCTTACGGCTTCAGTCGCAATAGAGAGGTGAAATGGCCTGTTTTTTTTTCTTGAGGGGAGGAGAGTTGGCGAGGCAGGAGAGTCAGGAACAACCGCAAGACAAATGAAACACATAAGTTGGCAATGGTCAAGAAAGAGAAAAGGGTCAACCCGAAACCGGTCGATACAACCGTAACCAGACTCATTCGATCGGAAGGGAGGGAATTACGGACGAAAAAAAAAAAGGACCCATATCGTAATTGGAAAGAAAAGGGAGATGGGGAGTAAAATACGCGGTTGGAGAAGGGACTGTGGGGAATACACCTTCATCGAATGGGAAAAAAAAAAAAGAAAAAAGGAAGCTGAGGAGTCCGCGGCCTTGCCTGGAGAAAGGCTTGTGAAGCGATTCCGGCGGAAAGGATAAAGGGACTTTTGTAGACGATCAAGGAAGGGATGTACATCGAGATAGGACAAAATTCACGGACGGGTAAAAGGGGAAACTTAGGGGAGTGATTCCGGCGAATTTGGGGCGTGTGCCCTAGGTCATGGAAAGAAGGTTACAAACAGTTCCCCACTAAAAGGGGATACGTCATTCTAAGGACAAAAGCACAATCGATTAAATCGGAAATTTAGGATGGGGGGTCGAAGTTTCCAAAAAGGAAGGAAATGGGCATTTATCTGCAGTGGGTTAGGTGGCTTAGGTGGACAGCAAAAGGCAAAAAGATCATTTATGTCGTATTTAAGGAGGAAGGCAATCAGGGGAAAAACCTGGGGGAGAACGCCTTCCTTCATTAAACAGAGAAATGACAGCTTGGGAGAAAGAAGGGAGCTATGACAAGACTTCAACCTAAAGAAAGCTGCCCTATTGAAGGGGGAGGTGTGGTAGGGGAGTGGCATGTCGTCGGCCATGATCAGAGAGGGAAGGGAGAAGTGACAGCGTCCCGACGTTGTCATGACGCAGGGGAGTCGGGCGCTTCCCGTAGTCTGAAAGAAAGAAAAGAATGTGCTGCTGTTGAGAGGAAAGGAAAATGCCGAGAGAAGACAGGGCCTTTTCTCCGCCTAGAGCAAAGAAGGGGGGGCAACGCGTGCCCGGGAGAATCGACTAGTCCGGGAACCGGCTGAGAAGAAACAGTAAAGGCAGGAAAAATTGTCCGCCACCAACAAACCCAAAACCCCCTACAAGGGGGGTGTGGTTAAAAAGGAGGGCAAACTCGTGTTTGATGGCGTTTGAGGCTTTAGAAAGGTAAGGGGGGGCAGGGTCTGAGGGCGAGGGAAGATTGGCCGCAAGACGCAACATGTTCCGGGTGAAGAGACGTAAGGAACTCTCTGCTCGCACTCGTTGACCTAGGGGAGAGTCTCATCTCAACAACAACAACTTATTAGAAAGATCTCGAATAGTTCAACGCTTGCTAGGAGGAGTAAAGGGGGAACAGAGAGGAAGAGACGCGACACCTTTGGGTCAGAGAGTGAGATAACCCAGCAGTCGCATCGCCCGAATAGGTACAGAGAAAAGGAAAGTTTATGCACGAAAACCGGCCACACCAATCCCAGGAATCTCCGAAGCTTCACAAAAAGGGAGTAAACGACTGCAAGATTGCTCAGTAAGCCAGAGCGACCTGTACTAAGGGAAAAGAGATCCGATCACCCTCCGGAAAAGAGGGTCAAAACGGATTATTCTATCGAGGAGAGGACACTTCTTCGAAGAGAGTGACGAATCGACATCGATTCCTCTACCACCCAGGAAACGTAAGAGGATGAGGAATCCGAGCCGCTCGATGAGTCAAACGGAGGAAACCATTTTCACGTCTCTGTCAAGGTAGGAGATAAAGAAGACGGGAGAGAGAACAAACAAAATCAAGAAAAAGGGGGAGCAGCGTCTTTATTTCTGACGGTCAGGTAACAGGAATCATCCAAGCTGTCTAGGGGCCGCTTTGTAAGATCTTAAGGCTTCTTGGAAAACATCGGCCGCCGAAGGAAGAAAGGCAAATGAAACGAAAGGCACACTGCGGAAGTGGGCGAGGGCTGAGGAGGGGACAAACCGCCGAAGAAAGGAAAACCCTGCGCATTCTCAGAGGGCATAATTTTTTGGGAACTGTCGCAAAATTCCTCCCTCCCGCGTGAAAGGAGGGGGGGGAGGTGCTCTACGAATGGAGAAATTGGGGGTTGAACTCAAGGTCATACCGGATAAGGCAAGGAAATTCGGAGGAAAAAAAAGGAGGAGCCTTAACCTCAACTAAGGACAAGGCGCGGACAAAGTCCGTAGGGAGAAAGGATGGAGTACAAAAGCGATGAGAGTAACAACAGCACGTCTATCCGGGCGGGAGGGAGGAAACATACATCCCACGAAGAAAACCAAAATTACCGAGGAAATTTACGCAGCTGGGCCTGGTACTGTCTGGGGACATCTGCGGCAGGATTTGGGGAACAAACGTAGGGAAAAGGCAAAAGGAGGGACATAAGGCACGGAAGGGGAAGAAAAGCGCCTCTCCAAGTCGGAGAAAGACACAGGGACACCTCCTGAGAGGGAGGAGTGGTGCTGCCTGGTTGAAAGAGAAAAGCTCAGGGTTGAAAGGAAGAAGACCACTGTTAATGTGCAAATCCCTCAAAATGAAGAGGGTTGGGGGACTCGAAGAAGGGGACAAGTGCAATAGCCACATCTGTAAAAAGCAAAAAAAAAACGAAAGAGAAATATCTCTTCGAAAAGCTACCATTGCTAAAGGGAAGGGGAAAGGGGGCCGGAAAGGGGGTGGAAAGAAAGAGGTGAAAAGAGCGCGGATGCAGGGGAGGGGGGGCAAGACGCGGGGTGATAACGAGAGGACAACAAATTCGATTGGCGACCTTCTAGAACATCCCGCTAACACGAAGAACGAGGCCGAAAGGAGGGGGATACTACGAAGCCCTACCCTAGTCCTCTCGAAGATAGCTTTGTTGTGACGATTCAAGGGAACAGCCCCGGCGGTCCCCAAGGGAAAGAGGTGTAGAAAGGGGGGGAAGAGTGAAAAGAAGCAGAGCCTGAATGCCAAAAGGGGCACGAAAACAAACTAACAAAGGGGGCCCTGGAAATGAAGATGAAGGGATAGAAACCATAGGAGCCAGGGAGCCATCTAAACATCAGGAAAGTTCGCTAACTGGGGGGGGGAAAGGGCAGGGTCCGAACAGAACCACAGCACGGCACCGGATTATCGAGGGGAGAGGGAAGTTCCGGAAGGGGTAAAGAAATCCATTGGAAATGACTCAAAGTAAAAGCAAGATTTGGGGGGTACAGAGTAGAACGTTTATGGGAACTAAAAAAAGTTCGGCACGGAAAAACGCTGAGAGAAAGAGGGCGTTTCTGGGAAACCAATGCCATCCTAACTCAACAAGAAACGCGGCACGAAATTCGGTGTCATGGACCGCAATACCTGGGAAAAAGAAAAATATTGAAGGAAGGATCGAAAAAAATGGAACCGTCGCTATTGAGGAACTGGACCAAATGGGCTCCGATCTAAAAAAAGAAACGGCTAAAAGGGGAAGGGGAAAGGGGGGAATAACTACAAATCGAGGGGATCGATGTGGTGCAGCAGGAGGGCTCGCTGCGGCGGAAGCGGCTTTTCGGAAAAACCCCCTGCAGAAGGAGAAACTGCGGAATTTCTCTAAAATGAAAAAGGGGAAGAGCACAGTGCCCAGGAAAAAACGGATCTGTTGGAAAACCCAGTTTAAGGGTTGAAACGGGGAATTAATCGACGAGCAAAAGCAAGGCTGGCCGACTAAAGGGAGGGCATCCATTTCCGTGCTCCCACTGGGAAAGGAAAAATCTAAGAGAAACGTGGGGGAAAGGAACTATCTTAAAACTAGGAGTCTGTTCCAGAGAAATTCGTAGCAACTTTAAAATAAGAGGGGGAAGAGAAGAAACCTAAAGGTTCGGAAAAGGGGGGGTGGTTTTGGCTTGAGCCGCAGAAAAGGGAGGGGGGGCAAGTCACCACAAAACGATGGCATAAAACAGGGAAGAAAGTGCGCGCGATGAATAACTCTCCTGTCTCTAAATGGAGGTAGCTGTCAGGGAAAGGAGACCTCCGAATAAACAAGGGGGGGGAAAGCAGTTCGGGCAGAGGAAGAAGTAAGCGTTAAGCGACGTTTCCAATCAAGGAGGGGCCAGAAACTGCAAAAAAGTATTTTTTATCTTCTGGGTTAGTCGCATGCCGTCGAAACAGGGATACCACAAGCTAACCAACCGGAAAAGGGTGGGAAAGGGGATATTCAGGAAGGGAAGGAGAGGAGGGGTCATCGTATGGAATATCGGCCCCAGGGGGGGGGATGAGAGAAGGGGTCTTCAGTAAGCATAAGCACAGAAAACCTGCTTTGAAAGGAAGTCGGCGGGTCTGCCGGGAAAAGAAAGCTAACGCGTGGGAAAAAAAGGGGGTGGAATTAATTGGGGAAGGGAGAGGGGGCTTTTCTCAAGGGGCTGAGGGGGCGGACGTAGCGGAGGCTGTCTTCTTATTTCAGAGACAAGAGTCTTCGTAAAAAAAGAGAAGATTACCGGCACGGGGGGGGGAGTTTGTCCTTACTCAAAAGGGACCTGTCTTGAATTGTCACAATTAAGACGGACGTCTCAACAGTATCGCGTAGAACTGACTCCTGGGCTGAAGTATTGGGGACAACGACATTAAAAACCGTTTGTCAGGAGAAGCATAATGGAAGGGGGGGGGGTCTTATCGTTTCGAGATTGAAGAAATACGGATATATCTAAAAGGGATACTTAGTCTTATAGGGAGAAGACCAAAGAAGGAGAATTGGAAGGAACAGGATGGGAAAAATTCTCAAAAAACCATGCCTACAGCTGAGGGGTTAGTCCTCCCGGGCGGTTACTTCTGCCCGAGGAAAGGTCCTGCTCTCCGGAGGACAGGGGGGATGCGAGTTCGGGGGGGAAGCACAAAGAAAACACAGAAGTAAGAAAAAAGGGGAAAATAACAGATAAAAACCATAGCAAACAAACATCTTCATTTTTTCTGGAAGGAACATTAATGAAACAAACCGGCAAGCCTGAGTTTTAAGCTGGAGGTAACGGAAAAAAGAATGAGAAACCGAGGAGATCTGTTTCGGCAAAAAGGGGGCTTCATCGGATGAAAACCAAAAGAAACAAGACTTCTCAGGGTCAAGAAAGGAAATGAGGAATTTCAACTTCTGAAGAGAGAGGATAGTCTTCCCCCAACACCTGGGTCCCAGTCCAGGGCTACACCTAATGATAGGAGAAGGGGGTAGGGGAAATGAGGGGAAGAGGAAGTTCTGGCATGGGCACCAAAGAAGGAAACAAATAAGATCCCTGTGGAAGGAAAAAGCCGCTTACGGTAGGGGGGAGTCTCGTCCCAAGGCGGAAAGGGGGAGGAAAAGGACTCTGAAAAAAATCTCGCGCACCGGGAGGGGGGGCCTTGCTGGTAGCCGTCGGTTGAAAAGGGGGGGGGTTCGTGATCGGAAACAAGAGGAGGGTCAAAAAAGGGGAAGACTCAGACAAAAGAATATGTAGTAGGGAAGAATATTCCCGAGGGGAGGCCTCGGTTCGGAAATCTAGAGAAAAGAAACAAATCGAAACTCAGTGAAGAAAGAAGAAAAAGTTTCGAGAAGGGGTAGGGGGGGCTGAGGTCCTCGGATTGGGGGAACCAACGGTGAAAGGCGCCACACCGAAAGAAGACTTCTCGAACCAGGGTCCATTCATGGGGGGGGAAAGGTATGTCGTGCCATGAGAAAGTCTTCCCGAGAAGGAAATCATTTTTGTAGAAAAAAAGACGTAATTGAGGTACAGAATTGGATCAAGGGACCCCGGGGGGGGCCAATGGGGAATAATACAGAGGAGGATGGGGAGAAAAACTTACAATCGTGACTTGGGTCAAGGTGAAAGGGCGGGGCGTGCAGGAGGGGGGGGGTCAGGGTAGTACTATAAGAACAAAAGGGGGGGACGAAAATAGAGATTACCCGGTGGTAACAGGGGAGTGGCAAACTTAATCGAAAACTCAGCTGGGAAGGGGGGAAAGGAGAGAAATTGGGAGAAATAAAGAAACTAATATGGGCGGAGGAAGGGGGAACCCAAACTAGGGGAAGTGGGGAGGCGTTTATGGGCTGATGGGGGCTTCGAAGCGACTGGGGGCAACCTGTCAAAGGAAAGGAACCGAGAGTATGTTCCAGGGGAAAAACCAACAGAAAGGGGGACTGCTTAGAAGGGTCAAAGGACCACGGTTCTCAGTGCGTTACGGATTTGGTGAAGAAGCAAATATCCGAATTCAGAGCAGAAAGGGGGTCGGAAAGTCTGCTACTATAGTTCACTTGAACGAAGATTAATATCCCCCAATAAATTGGGGGGGGGGGGAAGGGGGAAACTGGGGTTAAAAAAGTGGTTGGACAAGTCTGATGCCGGGACGGGATAAGAAAGGAAGAAGATAGAATTGTCCTGAAAAAGGAGAGTTTAACACAAAGACACGATAAAAGATTCGGAAAAGGAAAACGCTACCAAGTGCAAAGGGGAGAGGGAGGTAAATAGGAGGGAAACAAAAAGTGTATGTAAATACAAAAGATAAGTCCGGCCAAAGGGGGGGGCGAAACATAAAAGGGAAATCCAGTCAGTTTTAATAAAGGGACTGAATTCGGGGACAGAAAAGGCGAAAACTGGCGGGGAGAATTTCAAAGCTTTAAGGGGAAGAAAGAAGGACGAAAAACAAGGAGAAGGCAATACAATGTGGGCCGAGGAAAAAAGGGTGAACCAAGAAGGAGCAATTGAAAAAAGTTCGAACGGGCAAAAAGGCTGTGACGGCAGGGAGACTTATTCTCAGGGACCATCAAACATACTGAAGAAGCGAAAAAAGTCGGGAAGGGACCTTCCTGCTTAAGGACTTGGAAGGATGCATATCAGAGGGAACAGGTGCAAATAGAGGAGAGAAAGGACTGATCTACAAAGAATACAAAGGGGGGTTCTACAGCCTTATCGAAGGGATGGCAAGGAGAAAGTTGCCGGCCTGGGGGGGACAAGCGCGTCACGTTTGACGAGGAACTTACAGCTGTCGAGAGAACACAAAGAACAGGGGAGGGAGGAAGTATGGAAATTTATTAGATCCCTATTCCAGTTAGGGTCACTTCGTTGGTTGGAAAATGGGACCGAACGCAAAAGAGAGAAAGTCGCCTTGTGAACGCAGCTCGGGAAAGTGGTGTGAAAAGAACACGAAGCCATCTGTGAGGCGAAGTCGGCAAGCCTTAGAGCAGGGAAAAGGGCTGATAAGGACAACTTTTTGGAAAGTCGTTACGGGGGGCACCCTGGGGGTTACAAGAAAGGGAGGGATTCAACAATGCAAAGGGGGGCCAAAGTGATAAGAGGCATTCCAGGGGATAAGGATAATGTTGCCCAAAACAAGTGCGGAGAAAAGGGGAGGAAGTACGGCGGGGGAACAGAGAATCTTCAAGAGAGGAGAAAAAAAGAAAACAAAGGGTACGCCCGTGTATCCTTTTTTATATAGGTGTTGGGGAAGTGATATTGGGGAATTGGGAGTAATCGGACGTGAAAAAAGGAAAAAAAGGGAGGAGCTGGCCAGAGGGGGGGTTGGGAGGCTAAAGGTTGAGGTGAATGCCAGGGTCGGAGGAAGGTGTGGTTCCCAAAGCGGAGGTCGAGCTCTGGGGGGACTCTTGGCTTTACCAGAAAGGGAAAGTCGTTAAAACGGAAGCAAAAAAACACCGCTGAGGGAACAGTGACTTCCAGTTGATAGGGCAAAAAGAGCCAGAACAGAGGGGGGAAAAAGGCCTGTTTGTGGAACAAAGATGTCTAAAACAGTTCTAGAAGCCAACAGGGTAATGCGAATGGAGGGGAAAAAGTAAAAAGTCAAGGGCACTCTAGGGGGGGAAATTCAGAAAGGGATTTCAGGGCGAAGGGGGGGAGGGGGGGGGGTTTGGAGGCCATTGTCAAGGGACAACTAGAGGAAGCGGAAATTGGGTTGAGGGGAAGTTGGACCTAAGGGGGATGGTAGAGGGAAGCTTCACCAAAGCGATAAAAGGGGGAGGGTAGTTCGCTATAAAGAAAATAGTAAATAGCTCTTTCAACTTAAAAAGGGGAGTGGGTTGGGGAAGAAAAGAATAAAGGAGAATGGGTTTCAACGAGGGGGTAAAAACCAATCCTTAATAGGCCATAAACAGAAGGAGCGGAGGTGAAAGTGGGGAAAAGGGAATCTCGACCCTGGAGAGTAATTGAAAAGTGAAGGAAGGTCACTGTCTGAGCAGGGCGAAAGTTTCAAGAAAAGTGGTGGTCATTTCTTTTAGAGAAGAAAGGGGCTCTGTCAGCTGTCGAACATTAGCGCAACGAAAAAAAAAGGAAGACCAAAAAGTTGGGAAAGGAAGAGGCTTTAAACAACCCTAGCCGAGTATGGACCAAAAAAAAAGGTCGGATGCAGTGGCTGTTTCTGGTAAAAGAAACGAAAAACCGGGTCTATGCGGAGTGGGAAAAAATGTGTCAGAATGGAGAGGGTAAGGGTTCGGGAGTGGTGAAAGTAAGAAGGAAGATGGGGGGGGAACCAAAAAAGCTGCTTAAGTTACGAAAAAAAGGTGTCGTGAATCAAAAAGGGGGCCAGAAGAGACTTCGAAAGCGATCGCCAGTAGGGGGAAGGAAAAGCGTCATACGGAAAAAAGTCAACGGAATTTACACATCTCCCTGCGGCAGGGAGGCCGGAGGAAGTGAAATTTCAAAAAAAGGTCATGGCAGGAGCAGGTGGAAGAGCAAGGAAAAACAAAAAAAAGAGCCAACTAAAAAGCAGCGGGGAAAAAAATGTTAATGCGTTTATTGAAGGGGTGGGGCGTAATTTACACAAAATGAGGGCACTGGCGAAGGAACAGTTTTTCCATTGGGAGAGAAGACCAAAAAAGGGCGGAAACCTAGAGATTGGAGGTACTTATTAAAAAATGCAGGAGGAGAAAGCGGCCTTCCCTTCTGCCTTTGCGCCGAGAATCGGATCTTAAAACATCGCACGCTGAAAAGGAAAGGGCGAAATAAGAGAAAGAACTAGGTCCCAGGCCTAGGAAAAAAGAGGTGATGTGGTTGGTTAAATAAAGAGGAAAAAAAGGCTTCTGGAAAGCCAAGAAAGAATCGCGTGAGAGCAGGTCGAAGTGGGGGAAGGAAGGCATAGGAGCAGGAAAGGCGCAAAAAGAAAAAATGCAGAAGGGGCTTTGGAGGGGGAGTCATAGGGCTATGAATCATAGAAAAAAAAGAAAAAAGCAGGATAATAGTTTGGCCGCATGGAGAAGAAGGGGTGGAAAATAACTGAAAAAACGTAGGGGGGGGAGTCAAAGTTCAAGAGCCCAGAAGGAAGGCCTTAGATTGCATCGTCTCGGAAAGAAGCTAAAAAAGAAACGATGCCGCCGAAGGTGGGTGTGGAAGCTTTCAGGAGAAGGGGAAGGAAATGAATTCAAAGAAAGGGGGGGACGGGTGGGAGGTCCTAGTGTCTGCGATGAATGCTGGGCGATAACTAAATCGACTCCACGAGGAAGGGAGGACTCGGCATTAAAAAAACTCTGCTAGCACTCGTTGAATCGGGGGAGGAAAACTAGAGAAACACACTGAGAGAAAAAAAAAAAGAGATCTGCAAGGAACGATTGCGAAAGAGAGGCAGGGGAAGCGCAGAACTCGAATAATGGTGGCATTAGGCGGAAACCAAGCAGGCGCAAGAAAGAAGAGGACACAGCGCAAAAGAAGTGGGTTGAGAAAAGCCTTCCAAGCCACAACAAGGGGAAAGAAAAAAAAAATCTAAACAATGGGGTGCACTCGAAAAAAGGAGGAGGATCAAATATTTAAGTGATCAAAGAGAGCCTCTACCTGGGGGAAAGGGAAAATAGAATCTTAAATAAAACTCCGTTCAGAGCGAAAAAAAAAAAAGTGCTTCTGCTATTAGGAAGAAAAAGTTCAAAGACGAGCAGAGAGGATATCAGAGATGTAAGATACCATCCAAAAAGTCTCGTTGGAAAAAGAAGGGACAAGGCTATTAATCCAACTTAAAAAGAGTACGAGACTATCGCGAGGATCAAGAAACGGGCATCCTCGTAAAACAAAAAGAAGACAAGACCATAATAGCAGAAGGATTTATGGGAGTTACGATGCTAAAAAAGGGCGTAGCAAACTTTTCAGGGAACGGGGGGAATTGGAAGGCTTTCGGAGAAAGAGAACATATGGAAAATTAACAAGATCAGTCAAACGAGGGGAAAGAACTGGCTTCTGTTCACAGAAAGACTACCAATGAAACCACTGCAATCAGTCCCCGAGAAACATAATTTGGTGGAAAGGTAGCAAAAGAAAAATAGAAATACGAAGGGGGGAAGGAGGGACGGGGAAACTACTGCGCTAGAATGACTAAAAGACGGTTGGAGGGGGAAACTTTCTCTGGTGGGACAATGCTCCTGAAAATGAAGTCTTTGAGGGAAAGAATCGACTGGACGCAAACCAAGACTGCGAGAGGAAATGAAGAGATATCTCGCTAAGCTGATCTACGAAAAAAAACCGGATATCCTATTGGAAGATACAATCTGCCCACAGATGTCCCCGACAAGGGCGGGCGTAAAGGGACGAATGAATTGGGGAGGTTGCCAGAGTCTGCTGAAGTTTAGCACAACAATCGTCAACGGAAAGAGGTTTCCATCGACCATTCAAAAAATTTCAAGGACGAACTCGCAGGACGAAAAAGTTGAGCGGACAAAAAGGAAACTGGACAGGGGGGAGATGATGAAGTGGGAGCGTGGACCGAAAAAAAAAAGAATCCGGGAGAAGGGGGGAAAGAAAGCTGACCACGGAAAGCTGGGGATCAGCTTTCTTGCGGGGGGAAGGGAAAAAACGGGGGAAATAATCCAATCTTTACTAACCCAAAAAAGAAAAAGACATATAAAGAAGATTGAACGGAGCAGGCAGTGCACTCGCAAACTTGCCGAGAAGCGGAGACGTACAAAGAAGGGTGAAACGGTCGGAGAGGAGGGGGGGGGCCTAAGACTAGGGGTGATAAAAAGGAAGACACAAATATTCGAGCCGCATTCAAGACGAAAGAGAAAATCTGTGACAAAACGGACGTGACGGGATGACGATTACTTGAATTGGAATAGAATAGCCCTCAACCCTCTTACTCTCGCTGTGGGGGTGACAAAAAAAGGCAAAAGCCAAAAGAACTAAAATGCAGCTGGGGTGGTCGATACCAATTTGTACCTCGAACTAAGAGGATCAAAGCACGGCAAAAAACAGAATTCCCGGACTGGGAAGTGGAGGGTGCGGAGCCCAAATTGCGTTGAAAATGGAGAACAACTTCCGACAAACGGTGAATTTCGCGAAAACTGGGGGTAGAGAAGGGGGGGGAAACAAACACAAAAGTAAGGTGCTCGATCGTAGCGTGCCATGGGAAAAGATCAATTGTAAGGACTCTGTCTCGTGGTGGAAGGAAGTTTGGGGGAAAAAAAAAGAAGGGTCGGCTATTCGAAAAGCATGAAAAATCAATCTCTTGGGGGAAAAGTACGAAGCGCAAAAAGGAAAGCTGCTGGAAGAGAGTTAGGGGGGGGGTGGTGGCAACATAGACTGTGAAAAAAAGCAAAATCGGGGAAACATGAGAAAAGGAAAGGGGGAGAGAAAATTAAGAAAAAATCGACAAAAATAAAAGGGGAAAAAAGAAAATAAATCGGCTCCCGTAAAGGGCCGTTTGTGGAGGCGAAAAAGAAGCTTAAGAGTCATAAGAAGGGTGAAGAGGGGATTTCACTCGAACTGCATTCGAAAGGCGGGGGGGATTCTTCGTCCCCCCTGTCAGAGGAGACAGGACGTGTTAATCGGGAAAAGGGAAGTGGGGTGGCGGTGTCCGTACTACAAAGGGAAGAAAAGATCTGGTATATCCCACCGTGAAAAACAGGTAAATTGGAAAGGGGTTTCCTGCTCTCAAGAGGAACGCGGAAGGAAGAAAGACGAAAATGGGGGGAAAATATTCAGAAGATCAGAAGGGGGGGTAAAAAGAGGACCTCCGCTAAGGGGGAAAAGGAGATCATTCACATGGCGTCGACCTGCAAAACTTCTATCAAGAAAAAGGGGACTAAAAAGGGTTCACTTCAGAAAGAAAAAGGCCAACACCTGAATTAAGCAAGCAGGGGGTGGGATTTATCCCGCGCGGGAGAAGGCACCAAGGACCGATGGGAGAAAAAGGGGAGGGGAAAAAGGGGGGGCGAAATGAGTCCGCGCTTCGCATGGACAATTTTGTAGGCTGGACGCGGGGGTCCGCTCCCAGAAGAGAGGGTGGTCAGGGAAAGGTGGAGGGCATTCTCTGAGAAAATTCAGGCTTTGTAAAAGAGGTTACGGGAAAAAAGGAAAGGAGAGTGCCGACTTAAAAAAATATTTGGTGGGGGGGGGGCAGTGGAAGCCAAAAGCCGGGATAACGCCGCCTTCTCCAAAGAAAGGAAGAAGTACCGCCTTGGGCAAGTAAACAAAAAAGGGGCGAACGTGGTTAAAAAAACTTGGTCAAAGGAGGCCAACGGGGGGGTAGTAGGAGATGTTTCTTAAGGATTAAAACAATCACCGTCTGGAAAGCAAGTGGGAAATGGGTAGGCCGTCCAAAGTTTATTAAAACCACAAAGTTTAAAACCCATCCTGGTGGTAAGGAAGAGTATGGTCTGGGTGGAGGGGGTTGGAAAAAAAACTTACCGCGCGCCGTAGCGTCGGGGGCTTTCTGGAAGTAAACGGAAAAGAAAGAAAAGAAAAAGGCCGCTGGCAAAAAAATGGAAGGTTTGAAGGGCAACGCCACGAGCCGGGAGTGTGGATGTTAGATCGGATGCCATTGAACGAGTACAAGTCAGCGGGGACTTCTCAATCTGGGAAGGAAATAAAGGACACTGGATCCCTGGGGGCACACAGGTGCCACAGGGAAGATAACAAAATGGGTAGGGGGGGATCGTGTTAGAATGCGTACGAGGGTCTTAGAGATATAAACGAGGAAAGCGTAATTCGTAGGGGTTCTGCTACAAAAAAATAAACTTATGACCGGTGTGCGTAACCTGAATCCTCCGCAGGGGGAGATATGTTTTGTTATGTCCCCTGCGAACGTACGGTACAACTGAGCAGCTACCGGGGAAAGTTTGTTGAAGAGGGGCTTTTCGCGGCCAACCTCAGCAGCAGGCAAGGGGGAAAAAGGGTTGACCCCAGAGGGAGAGACCGCAAAAGGTGGTTCGGTCCGAGGAAAAGGGGGATCAAACTGTAAAATCCTGATTGGGGGAAGGCGGTTCCGGGTGAAAAGAAGGTAACAAAGGGAAGACAGCGTAATTTCTTGAGTAGGGAATAAACGTACCCCCATCCGCAAAGAGGGTAAATTTCACTGAAGTAAAAGGAGGGAGTCAGCAAAGGGAGGAGTTTCTTAAGGGAAACCGGGCAAGCCAAGGGTTCCAAAACGATTGCGGAAAACCGAGAAAAATGATGAGTTTCGCACAAAATGGTGGGCAACGGGAAAGGAATGCTAATGGGGCACCTATCAACAGGACAAGAGATCCAAATGGAGAAAGAATCAGGAGTAACGGGATGGCTGTGCGCGGAAAAGAAAACAAAAGCCCTCCTCGGGCGGGGGGCCAGAGAACAAGACTGGACTTGCAGTGGAAACGATGGCGTGTTTGTTCAGGGAGAATGCAAAGGGAACTCGAATCAAAACTGTACTCTCTAAAAAAACACAAAAGTAGAGATTAACACAGGAGGTTAAAAAGATTGGGGAGACTATAAAGACGCAGCGAAACTAGTCTACCATCATCAAGAAGGAGAGGGGAGCTTCCTATGAGGGGAGCAGAAGGTGACGAGAAAAGAATAGTCTGCTGAAAAGGGTATACTTGAATTGGGTTCAGGTTAGCGGGCGGAATATTCTTGGGTAAGTGAAAGGGAAACAGGTGGGTGCAAAATCGGAAGAAGGCATTAGGTGGGTCCGAAAACATTTTTAAAGAAAAGGGGGGCATGGGGGGAAATAAGAGTCTTCCTGCTTTATGAATAAATTCAAGAAATAAGGGAAGGGAATTAAGGTCAGGGGGGGACTGGTTTGTAGATTTTAAGAAAAATAATCAACAAGTGGAAGAAACAGATCGTCACAGGAAGAATGCACGGGTGGCAAAATAAGGAACAAAAAAGGAAGGGGGCTTGTCGGGGTTGATCTAGATAACTTGGAAAAGCAAAAGAAATATGGTATTGTGCGAGTCGAGTTTGGCACCCTTGGGGTGGGAAATAGGTGGGGGAATGATTGAAAGAGGGACGGAGAGGGGAAGGCAAAACTTGGATATGCCGAGGCGAGGGTACCTAATTACAAGAGGAGGAAGACAAAGGCAGGCCTGATTCGGAGAAGTGTTTCACAACGGTAAGCAAAGCGGGAAAAAAGGTGGTGGAATCGTATAAACGAGGGGTAAATCGCCTCTTTTAAAGAGAAGACGCTCGGAACTATGCGAAAAAGCCAGAATCAAAAGAAGGGGGGGGGGGGGGGGGAACTTAAACCGGGGAAAAAGGTTGAAACATTACCATATTCCGGAGCGATGCTACTTCTAGAAGGAAGGACTCAATCTTGAAAAAATACAGGATCAATCGGCGAAAGGGAAAAACAACTCAAAAAAGGGAAAGAGGCAATTCGGTTTAAAGGAAACTGGGAATAAAGAAAAACACGGAGACGACTAATCTTGGGGGGAAAAGAAACAAGCTCCAGCCATCTTTGGGTGAATTAAACGGTGGGAAGCGGAGAGACATGAAAAAAGGGGCGCCAATGAATAAAGGGCTTCTGGGACAAATTTCGGAAGAGGGGCCTTATACTTACTACCGGAGAACTACTACAGTTGGCAATAGCTTTAAGAGGGAAAAAAGAAGCAGAAGGGATGTGGGGAGGGAGGGGCTGTCTTTGCAAAGGATTGAGAACAAAGACGGGGGATTCGACAGTCCAAGCAAGAAAAAAACATACTTGTTCGAGAGACTAACCGATCAGGCGAAACGCGAAGAAAACAGTGAAATGAGTGAGAGGAAAAAAAAGGCAAATGAAAGGTCTAGTCTTTCGACGAAAAAAGGATGACAAATTGGCTAGCATCTCGGGCAGGATGCCGTATCAATGTCCCTGGGGGGGGAAACCATAGGAGTAAGTGGGTGAAAGGCCTGAGGATCGATAAAAGGGACAACTGAAAATAGGTGACTGAAGTTTATGTCCAAAGGGTGAACAGTAAGTGACGTTGGGCAGGAATAACACGGTGCTAAGATCAGGGCACGGAGATTACACTATTTGAAAAGGACTACGCCGGTAGGAGCTTAGGCAATACTGAGCGAGAGGCAGAAAAACAAGGGGGGGGAACAATTTGGGTCACCCGGGATATGATAATCTACCAGGGGCGCGGGCACTGGGAGAATTCCCCATTGTAAGAGAGGACCGGAGGGTAGTCTACTGTGAACGAATAAAATGGAGGAAACCGTCAAGCGTATACCGGAAGAAAAAAAAAGGGAGATCATCAGAAAAGAGGTAGAAAAAAAACACCTGCCAAAGCCAAGGGGTATCCTGCGGTTTGCATGGCGATGGGTTCGAGTTTGAATAGAGAAGTAAACATAGGAGCACTTGTAAATCGGTTACCTTAGATTTATGGTAATGGGCCAGAATTTCGGACAGAGCAGGGTGGGACCAAAGGGTACGATCTGTCGAAAAGCGGGAATTAGAAGCTGAAAGGAATCTGACTGTACTCTTCGAAAAAAAAAAGTACTCTCTCCAAAAGGAAAATTTACGAGTAGGCCAAGATTTCACGTGGACGCTGGAGAGAGGAAAATGACTGGGTTTGAAAAGGGGGGAGAATAAATTTATCTCAAGCGAAAATTGATGCCCTGAACATGGAAACTAAGTGTAAGACGTGAAGTGAGAGTGAAGGGGCAAGGGGTAGACAGGAGGAGGGAGAGGGAAGGACAAACGTTTTATCGGGGGAAATAAGCGAAGCGGGTCATGTAGCTGCAAAGGAAAAAAAAAAGAGAGAAAGAATCTTGAGGGTTTCGTCGAAAATCAAGGTAATAGGACCAGAAAAGTCCGGGTTCGGGGGGAGAAAAGGGGAATTCAGAACAGAATTGGTTTTGGGATAGAGTATCCACCCCCGCGCGACTCGGAATAAAGCCTAAGCGAGGCGGTAAATTGGCAGAGAACCTTCTCGGGAGGCTGGAATTAGCCTGGGAAACTTTCGAAGTTGTTCATCATGAAAAGGTTGGTGTAGTTTCCGGGAAAAAGGAGGGGATCAGGGGAAAGAACGAGAGCACAAAAAAAGAAAAGAGGGTAGAAAAAATATTTGAAAGTGGTCCAAGATTCGTGTCAACCCTATCCGGGGTAAAAGGAGAAACAAAGGACTTGAGGGGGGGGAGGTCGAAAGAAAAGGGAAGAGGGTAGGGAGTGAACTGGCGAAGGTGAGAAAAGGTGTTCGTTGGGGACTACTTTTTTTGGTGAACGGAAAGAAAAGAATATGTACCATAAAAGAGAAGCTACTTAACGAGGTGTTAATCAGTTCAGTGGGGGAAGGAATCTAAAGAGGAATAGACTGTCTTTTTCGGAAAGGACGGGGTGAAAGGGTCAGCAGGACTTCACGGAGTTATACACTTGGAGAGGAAAGGCCGGCGAATTGGGGCTTCGGGTCCTCAAGAACTTTGAAGGGGCATTATGACGGGTGACAAACAGCAGGAAGCACAAAGAATCTAGAGTCGGCTAAATAGATGGTGATTAATTTTGCAAGAGGAGGCAACTGTTATAAAAGGATGCAGGGGGATGGGAGGCAGCTGGAACAAAAGTTCGCCCTACAGTCATGTAGGTGAGAGGGTATAGCGTGGAAGACTTGGGGGGTTGCCTTCGGCGTTTAGCAAGGAACGGGAAGATGTATTTCCCATCAACTAAAGAATGTGGGATCAAAAACACCCCTCAACAAGGGCACTGGGCTTAACCCGCAGGATCACATATTTCCCATGTGATGGAGGGTTTGGTGAAAGGGTTCACTGCCTTCTGGACCGCTCTCAAAAAGAAGAGAGGAGGGAGGCGTCGTTGGCTTCAAAATGGACTCTGTACGACTTAGGGGGAAGAAAGGGGGATTTGGTGAGGAAAGAAGATGTCAGAAGTTAAAAAAGAGCTCAGCAAAATTTTCTCCTCAGAAGAAACAACGTATGGGCAAGCAGCTTCCAGTAGTGTTAGGGCGAAGTTCGAGCAATTAGGATCAGGCAGGGGTCAGCTAAGCAACGCATTCCCGCGGAAAAAGACGAAAAGGGGGTGGGGAGAGAAAAAGATATTGGGGATTGGCGTGGGTTAAATGGGGGTGCCTTGGTGGATCATTTCGACGGGGGGAAGGAGTTTAAGCATCAGACTGCCATCGGGGTGAGGAGGGGGAAAAGCGTCAGGAAAAAATGAAGAGTCGCACTCATTTTAACCTTCAAGATAGAAAAAAAAAAACGGAGGATAGGATCGATATCTCGAGGAAACAGATTGGCGAAAGAGGGAAGGCAGGGAAGGACGCGACGAACGCTAAGGACCTGTTAAGGCTTCTGTTTAGAGAAAACTCTTCATGACGCAACGGGAAACGAGCCAACAAAAGGAAAAAGGGTGGATCACGAAAACGCCATATCACAAAAAGACACACCTTAAACACCAGGTTATTAGGTAATGGAAGAGGGAGACTCTAGGAGCCGGAAGCAACAAAACGACAAGGTACTTCGACAGGAGGAAGAAAAGCCTGAAATCATCAGTGAAAAAAAGTGCAGGCGCAACGAGGAGGAAAGACATTACGGCTCTGTCGATGGGGGATAACTATCTTTCCGCTACCAAAAAAACCTTAGGAATTACTTTCCGATTCGCCCGGCCGCTCGAAGGAATCAAAAAGTTGAAAAGAGAGAAGGAGATTGAATGGAGCAGGAGAAGGAAAGTTTTCATTCATATCAAACAAGAAAGACCATGGAAATAGGCAAAAAAGGGAGGTTCTGGGGATACGTAAAAAAAAAGCAATGCGTCTTCCAAGCTGGGTGAAAAAGCGGGAGAGAATAATGATCGAGAAAACAGAGAAATTCAAGAAACCATCTCTCGCGCGCGGCGGAAATTAGTGCAAGCCTACGGACCGAGAAAACAAGCCGAAAATAAAAACTGAAAGAAGTCTCCAAGAGGGAATAGGGGATCTAAACAAAATGCCTCCAACAGCCGTTAAATTCGTCGTTGCGCAGGGCGCGAGCGCCGATTAACGGGGGCAATGGCTCTGGGAACCCTCTCACCCTTAGTCTGATGGAAAGTTACTCATGGCAGAAAAAATCAGCCGTGGCGGACGGGGGAAAAGTCAATTGACGTCTACGATAGAGAGAAAAAAAAAAAGTCGGAAAGGGCTAGAATCTTCGAATCAAGAAGAAAACAAGAACGGGAAAAAAAAAAAAAAGACCGGACAAAATTCTCGCTGGTCAGAGGGACTGAAGGGATTTCATTAACAACAGGAAGTAAAAACGCCACGGATTTGTCCAACCATAAAAAGGAAGCCCTAGAAAGGAAGAGAAAGGGGGAGGGTTCGAAAGAAAAAGCACAGGACGATGGAAAAGGCGTGTTGCTCAGGGAATCTCTAAAGGGTTTGGAAAAGAACTATAATACCCTTTAAAAATGGGGGGGAATCCCTCTGTCCGGTGGTGGACAAGACTAACTAGGAAGAGGGACCATAGGAACCAGGAAAAAAAGTCAACAACGGCCAATATAGTCTTTCGAACGTCCCGAAACTAAGACAGGTAACTTGCCGAGAGAGAGCCGTCATGCCTGCTTCCGACGCGCCGGATGCTGATCAATAGCCAAGGGAATAGAAACTGAGAAAAGTCGAGCGGAAATTCAATCCTAAAATCGCGCAGGACGTGCCTCGTCCGACTTATTGTGGGATAGACAATAAACAGACAGATTCCGATAGATTTTGGTGGCGCTCGAAGAAAAAAACGTCCGGGAACAGGATTTACAGATACAAGGTGTGTCCGATAGATTACTAGCGAATGCACGAAAGGGAAAACGGCCAGGACTGTAAGAAGGGAAAGTAGGAGGGGGGGGGGCCACCGTAAAATACCTTTAAAGGAGAGAATACTGGTGCCGTCTCTAAAAGGGGAATAAACAGGGGAATTAACACTGAACCGGAAGTTCGAATTCAGATTCCATCGTTAAGATCAATTTCTAAAGATTAGGTCAATAAGTAATGGTTGAATCTGGGTGAAAGTGTAAAGGGTGGCGTGCTGAGTTGGAGAGAGTTCAAAGAAGCGAGTCGCAAGGGGAGGAAAACTTCACAAGACCTCTCGTTAAATTCAGTCAGTAACTCAAACAACAATAAAAAATTGATACAAAGAGATGAGAAAGGCAGGGCGGAACCGGTCCCTTTTAATTCACGACTGAAAACCTATCCAAAGGACAAACCACTCAAAGTAGCGAAAGGTCAGAGGCTGTGTGCCTGGGGGGTCTCGGGGGGAGTAACTAAAAAAACTATCTCCTAGCTCTTTTTTTGAAATCCTTTGGAAAAGAAGGAAAATTGATGCCAGCATGGAGGGATGGTAAAAGAACCTGATCCTTCTCTACTCCTGGGGGACATAAGGACTTGAACGGGGGGCGAAAGGGAAGACAAGTGAAGGGGAAAAAAAATCGGGTAGATGGTACAAAAGTGGGACTAGTAAATTGGGGGAAAAGTTTGGGGGGCATGGACTGAACATCGGCAGCGATCATTGTAGAAGAACCTTGGAGCGGAAATATTCGGAGGATCGGGGTGTCAAGCGTGAATCCGATCTCTTGGCAAGGCTAAACGAGTCATCCAAGGGCAGCCCTTTCCAAAATCGCTCACTACAAGTGCTTGTATGTGAACGCAAAACAACAGTCAGGTTCACTAAAGGTTAATTTGTGTAGGAAATAATCGCACCTGAAAGGGACACAAAGTTAAGGTCCGTCCCAAAAGGGAGACGGGTCATAACTAACTGGCTAGAGGGGTGAAAAAAAAATTTTAAAAGAGTGAAAACGCCTCCGGAATAGATCTACGTTGCAGCAGTTCGTGGTCGGGCTGAAAGAGCGGTAGGGAGAGTGTCCGAAAGATAGTCAAGAGCAGTTACCAGTATGGTTGGCTTGGACTGAAGACCGCCTTCGACCCAGGGCGCACACACGTCCCACATACCGAAGCCAGCTCATGCGGCGTGGGTTCAGAGATTGTAAAAGAGGGAACACACCCAGTAGTAGGAAGAACTTTTGGATCTTCGGAGTCATACCAGCCGCATGTACCGCGAGGGAAAAGTAAGCGGCCTTTGGACATAACGTTCCCAAACGTTGTACAGTAAAAAGGTACTGGGAAGTGTGTCTGGGGGTCAAAATCTTCGAAAACGCCTTCTCAGGCGTGTTCTTATGATTTCCCTCGAAGAGCGGAAAAAGTCCCCGGACAGGACAGGAAGGAACGGTGGTAGCGGGTCCTCGACGGGGGAGAACTGGTTTCAAGTCTTACAGAAGAATATCGCAGGATACCCGGAGACGGCAATTGGGCCACACCAAAAAAAGCAACAGTGGGGTGCAGACGCAATAAGGGATTTGTTCCGACTGCGAAGCAAGATAAGGGAGAAAGTTGGTAAAAGTAAACATTAGATCTGGAAAGAGAGGCGAAACAAAAAATACATCCCGCGGTGACAGTTTGACGGGATTCTCAGAAGTGGATCTTCTGTCTGTTGTAAGACGGAGTGTGAAGGCTGCCAAATGGGCTCCGCCCGAACATTTTCATATACGCGAAGTCATAATCAAAAGCACGAACCTCAAGGGTTAAAAGAAAAACCTGCGGATAATAGGGGGGGAGTGTTTTCACGGTTGCATTACATTTAGCGGACTCAAAACAAAATGAGTTTATGGATGGATGCTTGGCTAAACCATTTAATGCCCAACAGGAATAGGGGACTGGGTCTGAACTGTGGTATTAGGGAAAGCACAGGGACAGGCAGGCATACGTTTACCGGGAACTTACAGTCTAAATGAGAGGGAGCTACAAGAAAAAGAGGAGATTTATTATGTCACCAAGGCCTAACAAAGGAACAATTTGTCCAGGGATCAAAATTTATTCTGAGAAACTAGGATGAAGGAGGGGAAAAAATGGGGGCCGAGAGGAGAATTCCATGGTCAAGAAGAAACGTAAACGGGAAGAAATCCCTTGCTGAAGAAAAAAGGAGTTTTGGGTACGTAGTAATGGCGGAAGCCGAATGGCAATCTGGCAGAGACATCCGCAATGTAAACTTTCTGTGAGCCGCTGGAGATGGTTTGGAGGGAAAGATCACTGCAAGAGATGAAGCAAAACA
>Ga0179593_1433950_pt1 | contig 27991 bp, 25 predicted proteins | sample CZODoug2_1_08_16_FD_185931 | JGI IMG/M metagenome (GOLD analysis project Ga0179593, IMG submission 185931) | Vadose zone soil fungal communities from Angelo Coast Range Reserve, California, USA - CZODoug2_1_08_16fungal (PacBio error correction) | ecosystem: Environmental > Terrestrial > Soil >...
AATCAAAAGGAGAGGGGCAGAGAACTGTCCAACGAACAGAACCCCGGGGTGATTATAAACCTGGTAAAAAAGACCAAAGGGGGAAGAATTTGCCGAGGGGTTTATCGGGTTTGTCGGGGCAAGGGAGACTGGCGAGGGGAGGGAGCGCGCGGGATGAAAAAAAAGAAGGCAGGCCCAAGCAATAAGAAAGAAATAACCAAAAGAACGTACCCGGGTAACCAGGCGAATTAAGGACAGGGGTTGAGGTAAGAGGTACCGATAAGAAAGGAGCCCAAAGGGTTCAAACAAAAAAACTAATTGATTGAAAATTACTCCTATTTGGTAACGAAGGGAAGGGACTTAAGAGATGTGGCAGGAGCAATGGAAAAGCAGACAGAGAAAGTAAGGGGAAAAGAATCTTTGGAAAAACGTAGAAGAAGGAGAGGACTCGCATGCCGCAAAGAAAAACCTCCTAAACTAGGGACTGGTTTGGGGGCGCCTTCGACACAGATTCAGTCACATGAATCAGACCCGATGAAAGAAAGGGAGCCAAAACTTCTGAAGGGAGAAAAGGATGTCATGGGTCGATCTTAGGCAAATGAAGTCACCTAGGGTGGCCTCCAATGTAATGGGAATTACGGTTATCTACAAGTTAAAGGACAGGAGATTCTTAAAAAGGAAGTAAAAGAAGGAGGAACTCAAGAAAAGGGGTCGCAGAGGAGGATGCGTTAGCCAAGGGGGGGCGGTCCACCCAGAACTGAGGAAAGAAAAAGGAAGGAGGTCACGGCCAGAGAGAAAAAAGCCCGAGAAGAAGGACGGCGCCAAGCACGGGAAGGAAAGAGCCTGTCCGAAAGTAGGACCCCCTACAAACAAAAAACAGAGTCAGGGCTCCCCAGCAATCTGGATCGGGTAGGGGAAGGAAGTGAAGGGACGATGGAAAGTGTTCTGAAAACAAAGGTTGGATCTGGTGACAACTTAAGAGTTTGGAAGGAGAAACGAGTGATGGATTTTTCCATCAAAGAGGGCGGCTTTGCAGGGGAGACCCTGATCCCCCGAAAAGAAGTTGGGACAAAGTGGGGGGGTGAGGGGTTCCAGGAGAAGACTGTTGAAAACGAAAAACGGGCTTAACAAATTTCCGAGTTATTCTAAAAAAAAGTCGGGAAGAAGCAAAAAAGGAAGGAAGGAAATGCAGGAGGATAAGGAGAAGTGAAAGAGGGGGAGGAAGCGCAAGCCAGCAAGAAAAGGACCGTCGATTAGGCGATGTTAAAGCAAATATATGGGGGGGCAACCTACTATGCGGCGGGGTGACTCTGGAAGTTGCGATGAAAAAAGACCGATTCAAAAACTCCCAAAATCAACGCTTACCAATCATCAGAAACAATGCTGGATCAAACATTGGAGGGGGGAGAAAGGCGGTGGACAATACGAATGAACTGAAACGAATCAGAAGCACCTTATACAAGCCGTTGGTCAAAGAGAAGGGAAAACAAAAAAACGCCAAGAGGGCGGGGAAAAAAACAAATTCCTGGTACGGGGACCGGCGGGCCATATCAACGAAAAGGCAAAAGGGAAAAAAAACAATTCGTATGAGGCCCCAGAGGGAAGATAAAGGGTCCGGCAGAAATGACATCTCCTGAACATCGTGCATAGGGGTGATTCCACGAAGGCCGGTGATTGTCTGGGGGAGGCCGAAACAAAAAACGGGCAGTGAAAGTTGGCCGAAAGGCGGGTAAATCATCGCATTAAAAGACAGGTCCACGAAAGGTATCAAAAAGACTAAAAAGCGACGATTCAGCGTGGGCCCTGTAGTAGTCGGCTGTAGGGTAGAAGCTCTGCTGGCATCCACTAAGGTCATAACAGCCGGAAAAGAGGAGAGGGTGATACATAGTTGGTAAGATCAGCTCGCCGAGTCCAAGCCGGAAAAATCAAACGGTAAATTTCAAAAAAAAGAAGGGATCCGGGTCGACAGGTATCATTCCCGGGCTGATTAGCAAAAGGCATCAAGGAAGAAGCAAGGGGGAAACGAGTCAAAAAAAGTAGGGTATCGCCGTGGGGCTTAACGCAAAGGCTGAAAAACAATCAAACGAAGCCCTTTGAAAACTGCGGGAGTAGGTCATATGCTGAAGGCATGCAGGAAAAGGGGGGAAAACGGATCGGCCTTGGGTGCTGAAAAGAATCACGCCGTGATACGGAACAAACTGGCCGTGAGGACAACAAATCATTCACATGGCCTCTGACCCAGCACGCCTCCCTACCTAAAGATAAAAAAGGGAACTGGTGGCGCCGGACCGAGTCCGAGCGGGGTCGTCGCCGTAGACAGGGGTCCCTATCGCCTAAAAAATTGTTTAAAAAAAGATGGGGAGAAGGGGGACCTCGTACGTACTGGGACCTCCCGCCGGACAATGTCATGGCTCGTGGGAGAATGGAACCACCAGGTGGCAAGAGAATGCTGGCGGCGGTGAATGCGAATTCGGTACTGAGGGGGGTCAAAGAAAAAAAAGGAAGAGAGGACGTAATTGAAGTGAAGGGTACAAAATCTTAAAGAATAAGTGTATTGAACAATTAGGTGAAAGAAAAGGGATTTCAGATCGACACGGCCGGGGCGAAGGGAAAGACGGTTAAGAAACTGCGTCAAAGAGATGACGGTATCAACCCAAACACCAAAAAAAAGTAAAGGCTACGTTATTATGGTTCATAGAGGGACGAGAGAATGCGAACGGCGGCGAGAAGGGAAAATAGTAGTAACCTTAGTAAGTATGGAGGGAAATAAGCAAAAATCATCCAGAGAAGAAGGGAGGGTCCTGATAAACATAAAGTCTCACTCGTCTTGCGGGAACTGGCAGCCATTGGCGGGAGTTCCAGGAAGGATCGGACCGAAAAGAACTCAAACCTCCCAGTTAATCGCCTGCGTACCACAGACAGATTGATCGTCAAACCAAATGCCCGGGCTGGAAGGGCCCTACCGATTTGGGTGCGCAAACGAGGGAGGTGACCGTCAAAGGAGCGAAAGGAAAAAAAGTTTAGAAAACGAAAAAACGAGAAAACCGAAGGAAAAAAGGCGACAAATATGCCGCGGATTTCGGTACCTTCTTTTGGAGAAAGGGCCACAGGGGTGAGGGTGGTTGGTTTTGTAAGGGCTCGACAAAATCATTTGGAGGTATAAGAAGTTAAGCCCCGCCCTGGCCTTCAAGGGGGGTTGACGGCGGGGGGGAATGCGAATGTCCCGGGTCAATACTCAGCACTAACCATCATGCGGAAACCGACTGTAACAGAACGGAAAATGGCCTCACCGACGGTAGATCTGTAAAAACGGTTAGTGTCCTGTCCAGCCCGGAACGTCAGAAACTTTGGTCCGGCAGGAGGTCGCGGGCCAGGCCAGGGAACCGACAAGGACCCGGTCTTCCAGGTCGGAAGACATCTTCATCGAGGAAAATTTCAACCTGGTGAGGTTCCCTGAGTCGAAAATAAAGTAAAGGTCAAGCGGGAAATGTAAACGGGGCCCCGGCGACTAGGACGGGAAACTTATACGTTCAAGAACAAAAAGCACGAACATAAAGCAAATTCAACTTTGCTGGGGGGGTTGTAATGTACGACTTCGGGCCATGATAACCGGACGAGAAAAGGGAAGATGCCGTCGAGCGGGAACGAAGGCTTCCGCTGAGCTGGGAAAAGCATCGGGCAAAAGCTTAAATAAAATCGGGAGAATAAGAACGCATGAACGAAACGGCTTGTATCATCCTAAAGGAAACGGTGGAGTGAACCAATAACAAACGCCAGGGGCCACAACTGGTTCGGGGAGGGGAAAAACTCAAGGAGAACTAGTTTTGACGTATGGTGGGGGGGGGTAGTAAATAGCATGACAAAACCCGTTCCAGAAACCTGATTGACCGAAAAAGGCTTCGGCGGGGGGGAGTCATCCTTAAAAAAGAAAAAAGAAACGTCATTGGCCAGGGGACTAAAAAAAGGGCGTAGTGGAATTTCGAACTCCGATAACCAGCCCCCCAGCAGGGGCTCGACAGGAGGGGGCCCGAGCAAAAAAAGTGACTTACCAAAATCCCAGTTAGAAAGGTAAATAATCAGGGGCTGAAGCGGATGGGAAGACCCTTTGGTAAGAGATATTTTTTTCATAAAAAGACAAATGAAGGGCTTAATCGGGGAAAGCTGGGAAGTGCCGGGCAGGGCGTTCGGGGGGGGGGGGGGGGGGTGGAGGTAGCGGGGGGGGGGGGGGAGGGCGGGGTGTGGGGTCAGGCTGGTGGGGGGGGTGGGGGGGGGGTGGGGGGGGGGTCCAAGGGGGGGGGGGGGGGGTGGGGGGGTGGCTTCCGGGGGGGGGGGGGGGGCGGGGGGGCAGGGGGGGGCAATACGGCGAATAGGAAGCTGTGGGCGGGGAAAGTGGGGGGGGGGGGTAGCGGGGGGGGTTGGGGGAGAGGGGGGTGGGGTGGGGGTGGAGGTGGGCGCGGGGGGTGGCGGGGGTGGGGTCGGGGGGGGTGGGTGGCGGGGTGGGGGGGGGGGGGGGGGGGGGAGGGGGGGGGGGGGGGGGGGGCGGGTGCTGGGGATTTGGGGGGGGGCGGGCGTGTGGGGGGGGGGGGGTGCGAACTGATTGCGGAGCGCAGGGTGTCGGAAGCACGTGCTTGAGGATAACAGGTTTCGCCCCAGGGATGTCCCGTTTGGTCTCCCCGTTGGAGGCCGTGGTGGGTTTACAGTATTCAGGCGTGAATTTCGCCGGGCTGCTTCTTCACTCGAATCTAGGGGGGTATGGGGGGAGGGGTGCGCGAAGTACGGCCCCGCACTGATTCTACCCTATCCGCGGACTACTAGCCCTTGGGTGGGGAGGGGAGGCACAAGATTGAAGATTTCCGCATGCCCCGGGATCCGGGTGATATGGGAGCAGAACGAGTAGGGGGAGAGTGAAGGTCACGAGGATAGAAAATGGAGGGGGGGGGGCGTACCGATCTTGTGTGTTTCCAGGGGGGCCGCCGGAGCTACGTATCGGAGACACGACGCAAGGGTTGGCAGTGGAGAGGTTAATGACGGCTACCAGAGCTGTACGGGGGGCCGTCGGAAAAAAACGCAGACTATGTTTCGTGATCGGTGAAGAGTCGGAGGGGGAAGACCATCGAAAAAAGCATCATACGAGGAACCAGTAGGGTCAGAGAAGAGGGGGACGCGCAGAGTATGGTGACAGTGGGAAGGGAGGGCGAGGTATGCACTCGGGCGGAGAGTGGGGGGGCGGAAGTCGGGGGCAAGAGGGGAAGGGGAGAAGAATGACAAACCAAGATAAATACCTGAATGGAAAGTCAGAATTCCGTACATCATGAGAAGGAATGAATCAGAAATTAAAGAACAAAAAAGGAAAACAAAACGTAGTCCTCTCCTGAACGATCCGAAATTTACTAGATGAGTTGTAAAGCCCGGGGAAAGTTGGAGGCAACGACGACGGGGGGAGGACGACGGTTGGAAAGCCACAACATCCATGTATCCCCCCTCACCCGTTGACCGGCGTTTACAAAAGGGGACTGGACCCTTGCTAGCAGGAGGCAAGGGGGGGGAGGGGTAGGGAGACTAGTGGGCGGAAAGTGCAGTGCCCCCGGGAGCGGAAGCGGTGATATGGTAACATAGCTTAAGCCAATCAAAACAAATTCGTGAAAAAAATTTCAAAAGCAGACTCATATAGAAAGATAGTGTGAGGGGGGGGGGAAAGGGAAGGGGGAGTAGATTGGTACGGGAGCGAAGAGAGGTATTTGGACGGAGCAGGGGACCACGGCTCAGAAAGCCTTAAAGAGAGAGAGAATAAAAATCGGGAGGAGCATGATAAAAGGAAAGCGTGGGGGATGATGGGCTGAGACGGGTCAGCAAGAGACAATGATCTTCTTCCCGAGAAGAATCTGCTAAGAAAGTAGGGGGGAGGAAGGAAAACAGGTACAATGGGAAGCACAGAGGTGATGGTGTAAAAGGAGAAAGGTGAAGGTGATTGGAGAGACTGAGTGGAGGGCCGAAAGAGGGGCGGAAAGGGATTCCCCCTGATCGCCGCGGAAGGAGAAGGGCCAGAGGTGGGCACCGGGCCGGAAAAGACTGAGGAAAGGGTCGTCTAACCTTCAAACTCTTGGTCGGATGAGGGCTTTGCCGCCCTAGCAAAAAGGACACGGCAGGTTCTGGGGATTGATTACTGTCCAAGTAAAATCACCAGAAAAACTGAAATCTACCTCTCGGTCTAGACTCCCAGGCAAAAGCTACGTGAGAAGAACCGGGCTAGGAGAACACCTACCCTACCTCAATGGGTGACTGCAAAAATCCGCGAAACACTATCGTACCAGGACACTGGAGGAAAGACAGTTGCTTCATGTAGTGGGGGAAAACATGACTTTTTGGGGGGGAAGGGGCGCGACATGTATGAAGAGCGGCGCTCCTCTTCTCCAGATAGGACGGGGCGTTCGGCATTTTTTACTTTTCTATGGCTGCTTTCCGAAAAATTAAATAAAACGCCCGGAAGCAAGGACAATCGGAGTGAAGTTCTCAGGGAATTCAAAAAAAAGCGGAAAAAGTCTTTCGGACAAGGGAAGGTCTGGAACGGGGTAAGGGGGGGCAGACGAGGGGGAAGAACAAACAAAAAGAGGTAACAAGAGAGCGTGTAGGGCAGAAAAACCATTTTTAACGTTCTGGGACGGGGATCGGCAAGAGCAAACTGTGAGGGGGAAGATTTAGACCGGCTTAAAGCCGATGATGAGAGGGATGAAGACGTATCTGGCGAGAAAGCGTTGTCCAAACGTGGCGGAGTGTGGAGCGGCAGAGGGGCAGCATCGGTTGTAAAAATCCACAATCGCAGAGCAAAGGGGCTCTTCCGTTGGAGATGGCCCACCAATCCAGACAAACAGCACTGAAAGCGGGGGGGAACGAAAGAGGAGACTGTGTCAGAAAGTGATCGCCGTGTCGGGAGTGGCCTCGGCGACTTGGCTCTCCGTGTTGACCTGGAGCGCGCGTGTTGCAGTTCATCTGGGTCTTATTGCGGACCGGGGCAGGCTCAGCTGGGTCATACAGATCGAGTTTTCACAAAGATCAGTTCAAGGCGTGAAAATTAGAAGAGTAGTAATAGGGGGTAAATCGTGTTTCTCCGCGGTACTGACAGTGAAACGGATAGGAGGGGTAAGGAAACAGGGACAAAGGGGGACAATTGGCTCGACATCCGGTTCACATGGAAGTGCTGGGGTGTGAGTCGGTGAGGGCGTGGCTGGATCGAAACAGGTGATTGAGTGGTCAACTGCTAAAGACTACGTGGCGAGGCAAATGCATCTTAAAGTAGGGGGTGCGACTTGGAAGGGCTGGAAGGACTCACATTTTCGCTTATTTTATCCTCGAGGTTCTGGCCCAGAAGGGATGTTTGAGACTCCGGGGGGGAGTCGAATGGGGGAGGGTCTGAGTCCACTGGGACGTAACATTCGACCGGGCACTCCGGATAAAACGTTACGTCCATGCGGGGGGGAATAATTGCTGGAAGAAGAAAAAAGGAGCGTCGAGAAGTCAAATAAAACACTGGGGGACAACAGGGGGGGTCCCCCCTTGGCGACCACCGAACGATGCAAAATGTTCCATTTGCGTCGGGTTTTCACGCGGTGGTGTAAGAGGGGGGGTGAAGGAAAGGGGGCGCCGGGGAGATAAGTTGTGCGGTAAGCAGCAGGGAGCACAAAACACGTTAGGAGGGTAAACCCAATCCAGCCAAAAGGGGCCAGGGTCAGGCCTTTCAGGAACATCCGTAATCCGGGGGAACGAAAGTAGGAAGGGCGGGGACTCGGTCCGAGAAGGGCAAGGGGGAATCAAGCAGGAGCCCGTCCACGAATAGGGAAATCAAGAGGTGGGAAAAGACTACTTATCCTCACTGGAGGATAATGAGAAGGATTCATTGGGTTCAATAAGTCAAGAATTAACTGAAGGGCCACAACCACACGAGCTTTTGCCAAGGAATCATAAAGCCTGGAAAGGAATAAAAAAATGAGCACAACTGCGCGAAGGGGGGGGGCCACTAAGGAAAGAAAGAAGATCAGGGAGGGGGTGGACCGAATTCTGAAAACCTATTAAGCGTCATCCCGATTCACCCCGGAAGGCAACCGGTTCCAGGGGGAAAAAAATGAGGTTGATATACTTAATACAATGGGCGTAAAGGGGGAATACAGTATGAGGTTAAGATTGTAAAGGATTTTGGTAAAGGTGGAGGATATAAAGTGAAAAAGGAAGAAAGAGGAAATGTATAAACGCAAAAAAATTCGCACAGCAAACCGGGGGCCTCAAGGATCGCTCTGGAAAATGGGGAGGGGACGCCCCAACCGAGGGACGTAGGGAAAAACATAAAACACGGCAGAGAAGGAAAACTCGCCCGTAAAAGAGAACTCCGCCTGCTCCAAAAAGGCATTAACTGATCAAAAAAATCTGATACTTCAAAAAGAAATAAGACCGTAACAACCGTTGGGGTGAAGGAGCAAAAACAGGACGTAGTGATCCTTGAGTGACAGGATAGATCAGGGTTGAGCGGGGGCCAAGGTCTGCATGCCCGGATGTGGTATCTGTCCAAAACGTTACATGTATCACGTAGAGGGGGGTCAAGAAAACAAGGCAGGAACGGTAACACGGGGAAGAATTGAAGGCAGCAAGTCTGAATATAACGACCCGACGGTTGGAACGCTTCTCAAACAATGAGGGGGGGGATAACAAAGGGGGGGTGTTTCGCACAGGGAAAAATGAAAAAAAAACACATTGGACGAGTGTTGGCATCACGCTGCACTTAGGGGAGGCGGTCATACGAATGAAGCCATCGCCGGGGACAGGGTGGGAAGTCAGTTCGAGAGATGAAGTCGGGCCCATCACGGTGCAGGGGAACGGGCGGTTCCGGCGGAATGATCGACAAGATGGGGATCACCCGAGAATCTGCGGCCTGGAGAGTCGGCCGTGATATGAAAAACGAGCAGGGGATTCCCAACCACACGTACTCAGATGCCAAACCGGATAGAGCGCGATCATGCGGGAAAGGGTTGACCGGTCCATGCGAGACTGAACGGAAAAGAAAGTGCGGGGACCTCGGGCCAGCAATTTTTTCAGACTAGGGAGTGAATACCCCAAACGCCCCAGGCTATTTAACCAAGGTTCAGGCTTCGGGAAAGATTCAAGGGACTAGAGTAGAGGACACAAAAAACGGGGAGGAAGGAGAAAAGAGGAGAATAATTTTCACGGGGGGGAATGCATTCCGGGGGCAATGATCTCAACTAATGGGGGGTTTAAGAAGCCTGGGCGTAGGGGGGGGGGGTGACTCGGGAGGAAAAAAAACGTGTCATTGCCAGAGTGGCCGCAGGCGTTGTCGTGAATTCTCAATGCTAGGTGCCAATACTTAAAAAGGGAACCCGAAGGAAAAAGAGATGACTGTCTTGTACCCGTGAAGAGGTATGCGAAAGCTTGGGGGAAAAGGGATGGCTCGTTGGAGGTCATAAAAACGGGCCAGGGTACCGAAATCCTCGAATGCATTCTGTGTGTTGGGGGATCCCCATCGTTTCTATCAGAGAGCAGAATACCCAGCCTGTCAGAGAACCTGGAGGGATGGCGCCGTCATAAAGAGCGACAGAGAACTTAATAAAGTCACGCTGGAGACTGGAAAGAAGACTGATTCCCGAGACAGATGTCAAGCAAGACAAGCAGTAAAGTTTATCGCAGATGTGGGCGTGCGGGGGAACGGTGGTCAAAGTCCATCCTTGAAAGGACGATGGAACCTAAGGTCGGGTAGGAAAGTGGGGAAGAGGAAGTAAGTCGGAACCGACAAGGATCGGAAATTGGACTGAAAAGTTTCGACTCAAACCAGTATAGAAAAACTTAAGTTTACCAGAAAATCCCCCTGGGAGGCAGACCGGGGGAGCGAACGCTTCACGCCGAAAACATGGAGAAGAAACGACCGGCTCATGGGGGGCCGACCCGGACTGAATAGGTCTGGCTGACTCGTTCGGAAACATTGGGTCCAGGAGGAAGGACTGCCCGTGAAGGGGTGGAGCAGGCGGAGTTTAGCTTGCTTAGTACACTGCGTGCGGGAACGTGAAGGTGAATCAAAGGAGGTCACTCCTAGGGTAGGGAAGTTCCAGGAAGCCCCAGGGGGCAAAGCGAGCTGGAGGGCGTGTATAGGGACCTTCGGTGACTGCTGTGATACATTAAAACCCTCGGGGAATGGGAAAGCGAATTGAAAGAGGAAAAAGGAAAAAAGTAATTTACAAAGAGGAAAGATACTGTAGTGAAAAGAAGTTAGAAATGGGAATCAGTAGACCCGGACCGGGCTAAAGACGAAGTGGGGGCCCTCCTCCGATAAGTCTGGTATTACTCGTAGTGGGAAAAAAGGAAAAATCCTGAATCTGAGAGCTTGCGGAGGGGTCAAAGCAGACGCGGATAACGCAGGGAGCGGACGGCTGCTAAAACATAACCTATTCGGGGCCATTGAAGGTGGAAGAAGGGGGAAATGGAGGAAAAGGAACATTATCTAGAAAGAATTAGAGTCGGCTAACCTCGATACATTGACGCAGCTTAGTGGAAAAGGGAATTCCGTTGCGGTATGGACGACCTGATCGGTCAGAAAAGCCATCCCGCTTACGGTTTCAGATACGTACCCCGGTTAGGAGTTGAACCTAAAGGACCGCCAGGGCGCAGGGAGAGAAAAAGGGGGGTAATAAAGAGCAGATACGAAATCTCGACAGACGAGTTTTACACGAAAAACGATACGAAGGAAAAAAAACAAAGAAAAAAAAAAATGGGGCGCAAAATTCCGGGAGCAATGGAGGGGACAGGAGGGGTTACTGCCAAGGGGGGGGGGGGTTTTAGTTGGAAAGGATCGCTAAAACATGCTTATACAAATTTAAAAAGTACCCTCCCTGGAAGCACCGTGGCGGGGAACGTTAGGTTCGAAGATACTAGCCACAGGAATCGTAACGCGGGAACAGACACGGTCGATAAATACTTATACACAAAAAGGGTCACGGTGACCCAGAACACAGAAGAGGGAATATCTTAAAGGTGATTCCATGCAAAAAGCCCTGCAACAGTGAACGTCAAAGGGACAGGGAGCGGCGGCGTGATGATGGCCACTGAAAGGAACAGAAGGAACCGGACGTTCAGGGCCACTGCTGACCACTCAAAAAGCTATGAACCCTTCGGGTAAACGGAGACGGTCGCCAATAAGAAGTGCACGTCACGTTCAACGTAGAAAACGGAAATGCGGGGACCAGACTACTGCAAAACGGTGGCAAAATGAAAAAGCATAAAGGGGACGGGGGATGAAAAGAACTTGAGGGGGACGCAGGCGTGGGCAAGAAAAAAGGACAACGGAAAGCCCCCCGTTGGGCAAGACGCGATCGTGGGAAGTGTCAAAAGGAGGCTGCCCTGCAATAGAAACCTCCACGTGCAAAAGAGTCCTTGAGGGCACAGGACGTGGAGATAAGAATCCCGAAGGAACCCGGCTGGGATCAAGAGGCCGAACAGCACCCCCGGGGGGGAAAACATTCCATAAACCATTCCATTTCAACTGTTATGGGGGCTTAAAAACTCAACTCTCAGCGATTGGGGGAGGTGGGTGGGTTATGCACAGAGAGAGCACATACCCGGGCAAGGAACGGATGGACAAGAAAAGGCGCTGTTGGGGCGATCACAGGAACGTCTCCATGGGGGCCCAGGTCCGTGTGGACGGGTTGTTAGGGAAAATCCGATAAAACCAGAAACCCGCGCGCAGGCAGGAGGCGACGCGGGGATCATTCTAGCATAAAAAAATATGACAAAAAAACATAGTTCGGAATAAGTGCCAAATCTTGGAGGAAAGCAGAGTGCATCGCGCTATATAAAAAAGAACAAAGAAAACTAGGGTGGGGAGGGGGCTGGGAGAGCATCCGCAGCAAGTCATAGGCCGATAAAAAGGGCAAGCCGGGGCTAGTCGCGCTCAGGAGAGCTTACTTGTTCATGGGGTACTGGTGATTCACTTAAACGCCAGGAGTCAAGACCAGAATCCAGTGTAAAGGTGAGGGGTCGAACGCTTGGTGGAGGGGAAACTCGGTGGTGACGGGTGAGAAGAAGCACGTGATCTCTTCGGGAAAGAAGCTGGAATCACGGGTTGCAAAACAGGGGTTCTATAATATGACGCAATTGAAGACTGGGGTGTGCTTGGAGCGGGATTGCAATCGTTAACCTTGGGGGGAACTGAGGGAACCTCTAGTAGACAAAAACCAGAAAAAAAATGCTAGCAAGGTCACGGAATGAACCAGGAAAAGGGTGAGGGGGGAGCGAAATGATCAGGCTGGTGAAAAGCCGAAGAGCGGCCCCAGTTCTTGCGGAACTAGAAATAACCGCGAAAACGACGAGGAGGGGAAGCGGGGGCATATAAAAGAAAAAAGAAAGATATCGAGCTCCAAAAAAAAAAACAGGATTATGAGAGATATCGGAGGATGGTATTCAGAAAGAGACCAACGATCCGAAATGTAGACTGAGGTTGTTTCGCCGCGGAAGCTCTTTTCGGACCCGCAAGAACTGGATGCCGAAGTCTTAGGGGCCACCAAGAAAATGGAGAAAGAAAACAAAACAGTTCTGTCGGTCAGACTTGAATAATAGCAGCTGCAAGGGTCTACTCGATGTCTGAACGAAAACACGGAACGATCGGGCGTAAATCGCTAAGGAAAAAAAAAGGAGGAATCAATGTAGGAATCCGGCTAGCAAACCTTGCGCAACCAGTCGGTGTCAAGCGAATCAAGAAAAAAATAACTTGAGAGAACAAATGTCCACCGTCCAATCGCTGCTTCTCAGGAAAAAAGGCGGGGCGAACCAGACGACTAAGCGATTATGGATTGCTTCACAGGGAGAGGGTAAGCAGTCAATCAAAGACAGAAAGTCTCCGTCCGATCAGGCGACTAAGAAAACCAGGCTGTCAAAGGAGTGAGTCAAGATACCGGGCTGCGTGAACCGAACGAGCAGTAAAAAGGAGACGCTAAATCCGCTAAAGAGGACCATTACTCGGGAGAACAGGATTCTGGGTACGGAATCTTTTGAGGGATATCGGCGGAAAACGAGTCTGCTCTAGGAAGTCATCAGCACTGGCTGAGGGGGGTCTGGGCGAGAGGAGTTCGCAAAGGTCACTAACTAGGGAAAAAGGCCAGGGCAAGAAAACAAGACGTCGTTAACTCTATTCAAACCGCGTGGACCTTCGGCCAAAATCAGGGGAGGGCCAACGGTATTTGGGGGGAAAGGCGAGTGGCAATAACAACCACAAATGAAATAGCGCAGGTGCTGGCAGCCACTACCAAAGGGGAAGGCAAAGGGGGAGGGTCTTGCATTCTCAAAACTTTAGGCATCGCTTTCGTACAAAGGGAGTTCAGGCGGTCTGAATTATATACCGTATCTGGCGAAGAATCGGGGCCCCACTATTTCGGCCTCTCAAGGAAAGCAAGCGGTGTAAAAAAAGCCAAACCGAGTAGGAAGCGGCAAAGGGAGAGGACGGTGGCTCCGACCACGAGTCCATCATCCCCTGACTGTTAAGAAAAGGGGCTTTGCTCAAATCAAGGAGCTGACTGTCCCTTGGGAACTCGAAGCGTCTGAAAAAGGTCGGATCAAGGACCGGTGACTCTGAACGGGGGAAGGAATTGGCGACCGAGACAGTGTCCAGCCCTAACATGTGAAAGATCGTTTCTTTGACGGAGGGGAACGCCGTAAATAAAGCTTAAGGATTTCCGAGGGACGTGGCCAAGGAGACCCGCAAGGCCGCGGGGGAAACGTCTGCGAAGGGTGCAGTCTTGCCAGGAAAAAACGGGGTTGGGAAAGGACCCGGCTCTAAGGGTGAGTGAAAGAGGGAACGGGGGGTCTGGGTAATACTTCCTGGTGGATTATTCGAGTGAGTTGTGGACCGGACGTACTGAAAGGAAAAATGATAAAACGCACGAACTGGCATTCAACTGTTAATTAAACTTTCTTTTTAAATTGGATGGGCAAAAGGAATCGATCAAGTTCAAAAATAAAACACTCCACCACTGTGGAAGGATCCACCGTCCGCAATGGACCATCAGGAGGTGACAAGGGATCGTTTTTTTTACCGCGGTTTTTTAATGGGGTTGTTTGGAGGGGAAAAGGGGGAGGGCCGGTCGAGTTTGGCAGCGAGGGGAGCACACGAGTTATTGAAACCAGCCCAGGTCCAATGGGGGTCATCGCTTTCACGGCGAAATCATATCCAAGGGGTACTCATCGAAAAAAGAACGGGAGGGAGTTCAGGGGGTCGAGGTCCGATCCGAAAAAAGGGACTAAAACTCATTCAAGAGGCCTTAGCCAAGAATTAAGGATAAGGATGGGGGGCAAGACTTAAGAAGCAGCAGAGAGTCTAGTTTCCTATTCAGGACATCAGCATATGAAACCTAAGGGGGAAAGAGAAACTTTTTCGGGTGAAAAACGTCCCTCATGCGTTGAAGAAAGCGGACTTGCCCTACTCAAAGGGGACCAAATGGTGGCCCTGACGGATAAACCTTTCATCAGCGGCAGGAAGAAAACCCCTCCAGGAAGGAGACGAAAAAAAGTCGGAAGGGAGACCCCGGCTTAGAGGAGATCTGAAAGTGACATTTCGTAAAATTGAAATCAGTGAAGATTGGAAAAGGTTTAATTAGATATCTTGAGATGGTAAAAGCGGAATATTTAATAATCATTAACGAAGTTCGCACTCAGCAACCGAAAGCAGCATCGATTGGGGGCCAATGGGCTGGGCAGGCGACCTAACCTGAAAAGACGAGGGACCGACTACCTCACGTCAAGCGAGGGACCACTCTCCCGAATAAGGACCGGCTTCAAAGTAACCCAAGTTCATGACTCTATCAGGACCAATGACGAGCGACCCAAAAGAAAGACAAGCGGTTAGGGCGCCAGCAAAAACCAAGCGCCGGAGGGGATCAGGGACCGACAGGGCGGCTGGCTGGGCGCAAATGCTGCGGGCCCGGATGTCGGTGTTCTGTCCACGGAAGGAGTGGGTAGTATCACGGGGAAGGAAGGATTTGACATCACTACTCCGATCCCGGTGTGACCGACCTTTCTTAAAAGGAAACTATATCCCGACCCGCAGGGGACCAGGATGGCGTGTTAAAAACAAAAACCAGGAAGCTGTTGAAAAAAACACGGAGAGCCTTTACGTTTTCCCGAGTGCCAGGGACGGTACAGAAAAAGAGGAAACAGGGAACGGGAAGGGACTTTATCATTGAGGAAGGCTATCGGAGGAACGACGCCATCCTCAGGTGGACCGTCGTCGGAAGGATGTAGAAAAACAAAATGGTGGAAAAAAACCCTCGGAGGCTGTTCTGGAAAAAAGGCGTGTAGTAAGGGGAAAAAAGAGCTCGCTGACCCTCCAGCTCGACCAGAGAAAAGGGGACCATCATGTCATTCAATCACTCGTCAAAAAAAAGCTGTGGAGAAGTGGAGGGGGACAAGATAAGGGAAACCGGAAATACACCCCGCAAAAACAGGAACATGACAGTGTGTGGGCGAAAGCGATTCAGACCCCAAGCAAAATGCGAGGGGACAAAAAGGGAGGGGGAGAAACTGGAAAAAAAAAGGGATCAAGCCGGAAATTATCACTCTAACAACGTAGCAAAGAGATAATTTTCCGAGAAAGAAAGGCCAAAGTCACGAAAAGAAGGGGTACGACAGCTGGGCTTGCTGGGATGAATCATATTCGAAAAAAACAAGTGTAAAGTGCCTAGGTGACTCATCGACTGGGTTCGTGCAGGTCTGCGCATGCAAACTGTTGGGAAAAAAACCGGAGACAACATGCATGAAACAAAAGAGAGAGAGAAAGAGGGGGGACCCTGAGAGGAGTCTATATGGGGGAGGGAAGCGGCGCCGTTAAGGGGAGAGCCAGTCTATTGAATAACCGCCGCAGTGCTCGGGGGTATCCAACATCCGTTGGCTACAGCGCGCCAATAAAAGAATCCGTGCGCACCTTGAGGATGGCGCACGTCTCCGATAGAGCACTGAGAAACGAAAGTCCAGGAGATCCCTTCCTAAAGTCGGACAAGAATCGAAGTGCAAAACTAGCCACTCTAAAAATTTAAGACCGTGGGGTGGGGGATCGCACAGGTGGTGCCATCCTGAAAAAGAAGAACGGGTCAAACCGCGTGGAAGGGAGGAGATTTCTGAAAGAAGGGCAGTGAAAAATACATGATCTTCCTGTTCATGAAAAAAGAACGCCGGGAATAAACTGGGGGGAAAAACCACGCTCCGGGGGACAGATACCACAGAAGGGCAAGGCAGACCCTAAGCGACCGGAACAAGCAGGAAAGAAAGAAAGGATAAAAACGGCGCGGCAAAAATCTTTCCCACGAAGCGTGGGAAAATCAATAAAAATATGAAAACGATCGGCCAGGCCGCCCGTGAGGGGTGAGCAGGCGGAGTGTATCGGGCGAGTGGGCCTACGCTTACCGGGACGGTCGGAAGGTAAAACCTCCGGCAGGGACCAGGGTCTCGGGCGCCTGATAGCCCCAAGTGGCAAGACGATGCGGAGCGTGCTGATGCGACCTGAGTGGTACTGCTTTGGAAGAGTCTCCTCGCCAACCACAAAAAAAATTATCTTAGGGGATATTAACCTTTAAACTATTAAAAAATTTGGACAAAAAAGAATGACTGTATTCGGAGTTAAATATTGGACAGATAGACCCTTAAGCCGGGGGGATACCGGACGAGGTTGGGGACACATAGCATAAAAGGACGCAGGGGGACTAAAGGAAGGCCACCAGACGGGAGTCCTGCTTGCGACTGGGCCAAAGTCTCGCGCGGAAACGAAGAAAGAACGCTGGGGCAGAAGAAAAAGATTCGGGGAACAGAGGTAATATGGAGTGGGGGGGGAAATGGGGAAGAAGGACCCTCAGATAGAAGAGGATGCAGGAAAGCAGAACCATACGGGATCATTGCAGCATTTCAAGGCGACGGCTCTTTCCAAGTAGTAAAAAACTTGCCGGCTCGCCACGTATCAACGCTAAAACTCAAGAGGAAGTAAGCCTGCGTACCCTGGGGGGGGACGGATGAGAGTACGAAAGTAATTAAATGGCGGAGGCTGGGGAACTAACTATGTTTTGACCTCCCTAGAAAAAACCAGAGAAAAGGAGAAAAATTTTTCAAAAAAACGATAAAACCGCGGAAACCAAGAATGGACGGCAAAGAGAAGGAGTCCCGGTTCGGGGAAATTCGGTGTTACTGCCACATTTGGGATGGGGGGGGGGGGGAATAAGTCTACTCTCTGTGTCTTGATAACAGGGGGACCATCCCTGGCAAATTAGTTGCCTGAAGGCGTGCGGTTCCGAATGGACTACCGGGAGGACGACGGGCATCAATCACTTCGAATAAACGAACTTAGAAAAAACAAAGACGTGTACCACCCGTGATATAACGGGAGGGGCCCTGCCCGCCCAGAAAAAACGGTCCGCAGAAGGTGGACGACGGCGTGCGCAGGAAAGGAAAGACAGGAAAAGACCTAACGGTCCTTCATTAAATAGAAAAACAATAGCCAAACTTCTGAAAAAAATGGGGCGGGGAACGATCGGGACAGACCAATAAGACTTAAAGGCACTGTAGAGCTCAAAAGCGGCAATTCGTCAAGAAAAGAAAGAAGATCACCCGGAAAAGAAAAACTGGTCGGGAGGAAAGGACCCGGCTTGGAAAACCTGGGGTGGGGGAAAGCGGATGGGCAAACCACACGAAGAAAAAGTTTGGGAAGCTGAAGATCGGTGGGGGGGCGCCGGGTCACCCGGGAGGAGGCGCGGCAAGGCCCCTCCACTAGGTTCCAATAAGAAAAGGGGGGAAAACTGAGGAATAATCCCGGAAGAACACAGATTGGAAACGGGATACGAAAAAGTTTTGAGGCAGGAAAAAACGCCCATGAAAAGACAACCTGGGGGAGGGGAGAAAACCAAAACTCTCTAAATTTTTTTAAAGTTTGGGTACAATCGCCTGCCACATAGGAAGGACCTGATTGACAGGAAAGGTCGTCGCGGGAAGTGGAGATAGTGAAAGTCTTGGAGACCTGGAAGGGGAATTAGTAGTTTGGTCGAACGGAAACGAGCGAAAAGACAAACAGCCGAAAGATCGCGAGCGCGAGAGCGGGGGGTTGCCGCCGAGCAAGAAAAAGTGCCCGTAAAGAAAAAGGAGCCAGTTGAATACTGGCGGTGTGCAAAAAACTGGCACCTAGAAGAGTGAAAAACGTAGGTTTAAAAAAAAAAAGAAAACGTGACAAGCCTGGGCGTAGTCACGGGAATCGGAAGAGCTGACTGGGGGGAATGTCTTGATGAAAAGTCCGAAGGAAGCAATACCAAACCGCCGTGTAATTGTAGGGGTCGACGCTTTTAAAAACGGTGTGGGAATGGGGAGAAAGGAATAATCTCTGAGGGATCAGCTTGATAAAAAAGGGGTGCCACAAATTGGGGCGGGGGAACGGATGAGGGGGAGCGAAGGGGGGGGTTGGAGGGGGTACGAGGGATCTTTAAAGTTGTGCCTAGGCACCATCGGAACCAGCCGCCGGCCCGAGGACAAAAACGAGTACGCCAGAAAGGGTGAGGGGAGCGAAGATAGGCTTGGGGGCCCAGCCGAAGAGGAGCCACAGGTTTAAATTGCGGACTAATGCCTCGAGGAAAAAAAATAAGATGGAGGTCTGATGAGGGAAAGATCGAAACGCCAAAGACAACGCAATGAGAGACATGCAAAAAAAACGGAGGGGTCTGAAAGAGAGAGGACGGTAGGTAGGTTCTACGCTCCTTCCCGATCACGATTAACGCGGAGGGGGTTCATCTTCAAATCTCTTTTCAAAAAAAAAATCAAAACGCTCCAGAAACTTGCTTCGCACTGACTGGGCCATCAAAAATAATACCCCTCAAAAAGGGTTCACCTGACAAGGGGCGTAAACCTTGGAGAAGAAGGCGGGAAAAAAAGATGGGGAATGCCTCGGCACCCAAAGAAGATAGGGCTCCTCACTAACAAACCAAAACGCTTATCAATGGTCAGGTCATCCGGTAGGCGAACCCTGGTGCGCAACCCTTGAATCCTGATTACGCGATGAGATCATCGCAAAAGGACACCAAAAACGGTCGTCTCCGCAAAAAAACGGGCGAAAGAAACGTACAAGGAGGATTCACTGGGTTGCTTCAAGGAAGAAAGTGAAGAAATACAAGAAAAGTATCTCGAGGGAGGGAAGACGTCAAAGAGTTTTGAAAATCCTGCGGCATAAGCAGATGGAAAAAACCGACGCGAAGGTAAGGCTCAAATGGGGCAGCGGTATGAATGCACATCAGCACGATCGCAGGACCGGTGAAAAAGGTGAGGGACTGGACGGATCTGGGGGGAGGTCCGGACTGTCCGCTGCTCGACTAACTCGGATCTTGAAGGGGCTGCGCGGGGAGTGGCGATCGGGGGTCGAACCTGCAATACCGCCACGGCAAGGGCTACAAGCGGGGGGGAGGTATCACGCAAGACCCGAACTACGTGGGAAAAAACTTCGGTCAATAGGTCTTAAAGGTGCCCGTGGGAAACAACCACAATAGGTACCACAAACGCGCGGGGGGAGGGGTACAAAAGAAAAATTTGGGACCTGGAGGGGGAGGGAACCAGAAAACTGGGGTGTCTCACTTATCGTGATTCCAAGCGGGCAATGCAGGAGGTTATATCAAGGAGAGGGCGAAGATCGTGGCCCAAAAAATGGAAGGAAGAGGCATAGGGGCATCAGCGGGGGCGGAAACCTATGGACGCCCATTTTCTCGGCCGGGGTGGTAGGAAACACACGACAGAGGAAAGAAACAAAATATGAAAGCGGAATGGGCGCGAAAGAATTGTCTGACTTGGGAAAGTAAGTACGGTAAAGTCCGTGCGGAAGGGGAAGACGCCCGGGAATCCGTGACCGTGCGAGGCTTCTGGGAGGAAAAAGAGCCTGAAGCGACAGGTGCAGAGCATTTCGCCAGCTGGGGGCGCGGGAATGAAGACCGGGCAGGTCGTTTGGAAAGTGACTTGAAAGTACCGACGAAGGCGGAAAAAATTAAACGGTGCCGTAAAGAACTCACGTGGTATGACCGTATGGTTGAGGTACAATCGCGGGTAAAAATGGGTAGCGTTTTGTTCGAAGGGCCGAGTGACCCGCGTACTGACCGGAGACATTAAAAGAAGCAAGGGAAAACGGGAGGACCAAAGGGGCGGGAGAAAGGAAAGGGGCGTTGGAAATACGCAACATGAAGAGATTCCTTTCAAAAAAAAAAAAACCCCCATGTGGCATTATACCACTCGAAGGACCGAAATGGCATGGCGCACCTTGAGCAGGGTTGTGTCACGCGGTTTTTAGCGGGGTTTGACGTGGGAAAAAAAAAAAAGAATTTAGCACTGGAGAGAAGTGGGTGAGGAGAGAACGAGCACAAAACCATCGTTGGAAAAAAAAGTAAAAAATGTCCGTGACACTAAAAAAAGACAGGAAACCCCAGGGGGACGAGGAGGGTCGGGGCGCCGGAAGGAGCAGGAAAGGGACGAAAAGGAAGGCCCGTCGCCAAAAAGAGCAATCACCTAAACGAATTAGCCAGGGAGAGAACTCGAGAGAGTAGAAACTTTGACAGTGCAAATCCTCCATGGACCGAGGGGCCCCGAAGCTTTCTGGACCGGGGGAGCAGAAACCCTAGAAAAAGTCTGAGAAGGAGAGACCGGCAACTCCAGCACGAGAAAATCAGGGGGTTTCCACGGGAATCTGACACCTAGTTCCGGTCATCGAAAATCAAAACAGGAGGTCCCAACCGTCGGAAGAAGCCCCGATCAAAGGGACGATCGGGGGAATTCCCAGACTTAACGTTGGGGGGAAAGAAAGTAAGGGCAATTGGGGGGGAAAAGGAATGGGTAAAATGGTAATTAATTAATAAAGCGAGGAGAATTTTGAAAAAAGGCAAGAAAAGAAGTTTCGCATCAGCACCGCAGCAAAAGCGAGCTTGCCACCTTGGGGGAGGAAGGCAATGGAAATGACATGCCGAGGGAAAACTTCACAAAACGAAAACGGCCATCAGGACCAAAAAAACTAAACTGAGACACCCATCAGGGCAGGCGGAGGAATCAGGACCATCTTTGGAAAAAGGACGACTCAAAGAACTGCACTTGGAAGGCGCCAAAAGAGGAAGGCTGTTATACTTTGAGACCGGTCGCTTTATCGGACGAAAACAGGGAGGGAGGCCCGTATTGGGGGAGCTGTCAACAAAAAAAGAATAGGGGGGTCAGTAAACGGTCAGTCAGGGGGAAGAGGGAAAAAAAAGTCCAGCCGTCGGTTGCCAAGGGGGTACTTCAGCGCTTAAAAAGAACAAACCCGAAGGTTTGACCAGGGGACTTGTTCCAGTCTGGAAGCAGGTTAGAACAACACGGCGATACCGTGAAAGATTTTGTCGAGAGCACAGGCGGTCGGTAAAGAACGCGACCGACGGACTTTGGAGGCAGTTCGCAGTGATATCGATGACGGCGCCATCAGGAAAGGGGCAGAATGACCGGCGTTCAGGAGAAAGGAGCAGACAAATGGGATCACCCTATCAAGAGGAAAAATGGGAGGTTACTAGGATGGCTCTAAACAAAAACACCAAAACAAAAAACCGCATCGAGATATCAGGGCCCACAGGGAAAAGAGAGCGCTCGTCCTGCTTTGAAAAAGGCTCGTGGACCAGCAGGATGGAGACTGGCACGACACGAGGCAGAAATATGTCAATGAACGGGGTGGCGTACTCAGGAGTCATACCCCCAGCACTCGCCAGTCCGGGAAAACATTCTTTGCGAAAGCAGGGCATTGAAGTGCGCCGAAAAAAAAAATCAACACAACAACGTAGTAGTAGGAAGAGAAGTAATTTTCCTGAGATGACCTGACAGTACGTCAAGAAAAAGGTGGAAAGCACGCACGGGGGGATCTGTGGGAAAAGGAAATAAGAGCTAAAAAAACTTGTCTTGACCACGAAGAAAACGCAAGTCGGCAGCTCACATGCAGAAGGGGTCCGACATTTATGAAAAATGACGAGCGAGATAGCGTGGGGCCCTATAGGGAGAGGATGGGGGGGGGGAGAGAGATAAGTGATGGGAAGCTCAATTCCTATGAACAAAGAATAGCATCGTTTCCCCAGAGTGGGCGTCATCTCAGCCAGTAACATCCGGTCATGAGGGGAACCGGAGTATGGCGCCGTCATCCGATAGCACGGGGACTTAAAAGAAAGGTCCCTCTAGATAAGACTGAAGTGGGTGTACAAGGATCGACTTTTCCAGATTAAAACTCGAGTTGTCGCCGGGGGTTCTTGACGCAAACAAGGAAAAAAGAAGAGCCTTGTCAAAACGCGGTTCGATAGGAATATTGGAGAAGTAAGGTCGGCAAAAATACCTAGAGGGCCGGGTGCGGGAAAATCAACAAAGTATACTCCGTTATACTAACACGACTTCCCGTTTGTAGACCACATCGCGGTCAATGCAGACAGGCCGCGAAAACTCAACCTCAAACATGCAAGAAGGATACCAACTTCTCTTTGTCGAAGGACCGCTGGGGAACGTCTGGTCATTCGCTCGAAGAAAGATGGGGTCCCCCCTTCGAGCCGCTGCCTGTGGGGGGGAGCGGCGAGGTATCGGCTAGTGGTACGGCTAACGTGACGGTGAAGGTACCTGACCGTCATTCAGTTTTGTCGGCTCAAAACTCAAAGGGGGCCAAAGGAGAGGAGGGCGGTGCTTAGGGCGAAATCGGGGAAAGGCGTTGGTGCAAGAAAAGGAGCCTCGGGCTTAAACTTAAGATAAAAGAAAAATATTAATTTACAAGAGGGAAAGAATACTGGTTTACCATAGGTTGAACTGGAATTTCAGATCAAGTGAAATCGTTGCTCAAGGACCACGGAAAACGGGTGGGCAACTAACTGCAGAGGAATCGGATTAAACCAACAGGAAGAGGTGTCAAGAGGCAGGGCAAAAAATCCCGATCCGAATCCTAGTGCGTGAGGGGGAAAAAAACTCCGGGAGGAATAATCAAACAAAAAAACAGCAATTCGCGACGCAGACTCCGGACACTTCAAGCCTTTAGGTAGTGGAAGGATTGGAAAATGAATCCGGGGAACCGAAGGTGAGAGAGAAAGTCGGAGAAAAAGAGGGGTAGAAGTAGCAGAGGCCGGGGGGGGGCGACGAAAAGAACGTGGAGCAAACCTGGTACAGCAGGAAACGAGACCCGACTCAATCCACCGCTGTCGTGGCGCTGCGTCACCAATTTACTTAGGTGTAAAAAGGACATGAAAGGAAAGCCAAGGATACTGTGGCTCAACTCATTGTGTGTTGACACGCCGCAGAGAACGAACAAGCTCGACAGGCGAAAATTTTACCCTAAAAAATAAAACCGCGGAACGTACAGCAGAGCAAATAAGCTAAGCGGGGGGACATCGGGGGGAGACGTGGAAAATGGGATTTTGTTATTGGGGTTGAAATGGGGAAAGAGTGAACGGAATGTTTGTCGTAGAAGAGTTACCCGGAACGGGCCTAACTGTGCAAACCCCAAAACCGTAGTTCGAATGTCTGCAAGTCAGTACGCGTAACGACAACCATAAAGGAGGAATAAACAAAGGATCCCCATGAACTAACGATGGAACAACCCCGAGCGGAACTAAAAACGGTTAGTGGAGGCCAGCCGGGCCCAAGTCGCAAGACTTTTTGCCAGGCGGCGGCTCAGCGCAAAACGGACACGCTGAAACGACCTGAACGAGTCAAAGGTACTGCCGAAAAGAAATAAAATGGGAGACGTGACAGGTCGGGGTAACGGGCATCGGTCGCAAAATAAGACGTTCAAAATAGAAATAAAAGGAGCGCCCAACTGAGGAAAAGAACGATTGAGAAGTTTCACCCTACAAAAACGTATGAGCTCAATTACAGGGCAAGGGGGTTAGGGACTCGGGGAGGGTACTAGCACCGGAAGAGACCCTGTACAAAGCGGTGGCGCTTTCAACAGTGCTGGGCCGCTGAAGCGGGAAAAAACCAGGAGGGGGACACGAGGTCTTCAAGAGAAAGGGGAATAAGAACGAGGAACTCCTATTTATAAAAAGAGAAGCCTCTAACCGCAAACAGGGGTGGAGCAGGCCAGATAACGACCAGGCCAGGTCCAACAGGGGAGGTCAAAACAAGCAACGCGCTAGGGTTGGGTAAAGAGGGGGGGTTTTAACACTACGCAGCCTACCATTCCATAAACCGAAATTGGGAAGTTGTAGTCGCACAAACTAAAAAATTGTCAGTTCATGCCGGGGGACGTCGTAGTTAAGGGGCGTAACTCCAGGGGAGAACAACAAAAAGAGAAGAAGAAGAGCGAAAAAGGAGCGAGAGGGCTGGGCTAATATGCATAAAAATGGCCGGAAAAATATGGAAAGGTAATGTTAATGAAGAGGAATTTTCCTACAGCACCTAAAAAAAACAGGTTAGGGAATGCATCTAGGGGTTTATAAATCAGCCCGGTATGCCGTACTGACTGGGCGTAGTCGCCGAGGCCTTTGTTCAGTGGGGGAGGTGAAGGCAACGTAGGAAGGAAATAACAGAATCCGAAGGGTGTACGTTGGGGGTCAAAACAGCCCGAGTTCGAGACGCGGGTGGAGGGTGGCGAGAGCAAGTAAGAGAGCGGGAATCAGCTGATCACGATGTTTGGCACCAGGTTCGATAACGGATTGATAAAAAGGTGGTGAGTTAGCGAAGGGAGAAGCAGTTTCTTTGGGGGGGGAAGATCAGAAAAAGAAATCTGAGCAAATGCCGAAAGGCTAAACCACAAAGGGGGAAAACGAAATTAAAAGGGTGAAGGGGAGAGGGGCTGCGCAGGGTTCCCATCACGAAATTTACGGAAAAAAAACCGGGCCAAACGCAGAAGAAATTTAGGGGGGGAGAGGAAGAGCGTAAGAAACTAAAAAGAAAAGAAAGGGGAAAGAAACTCACAAAAAAGGTATTAGGAGGAAAAAAAGATAATCGAGGAGGGAGTTCTACGCAGAATCCCAGCCGAATTTTACTCTGAGGGTTTGAAAAGCTGATCTCTTTTCACCCGCTAAAGACGGGCTGGGGCTTCGGATGGGCCACCAGCCTGTGGCGGAACCTAAAAGGGAAGGGCGTGGCAAAATGCAATGGAAAAATTGCTAGTCCGAAAAGTCGCTCGATGGATGACATGCAGGCAAAGACCGAACGAGACGGAGAAAACGACAAACCCCATTTAAATGCGTCAATCCGGCGAGTCGGAACACCTGGTGGAGAACCTAGGATCAAGATGATAAAGAAGGAAAGAGGACTCACTCTGCACAAGGGAAAAAAACACAGGGAGTCATAAGAAAAATGGAGGCAGGTACCCATACAACGGAAGGAAACTTAATTGAGGGGTTGTCGTACCGAAGACAAAAAGACCCGAACAAGCTGAACCGCGCTACTAATGGAAAGCGACTTAGAAGAAAGGCTGCAGATGAAAACCCCTAAGACTCAACGAGAGCGTTCGGCAACGGAGATCACGATCGCCAAACAAACCAAAAAGGCGATGGTCCTCAAGGGTAGCATCTTTTTTACGAGGAGGGAAACGCGTCGCGCTCGAGAGGCCGAGGGGAGGAGGGTTGAGGGCGAATCGGAGTTTCACCTTCAACACTATCCAGGCAAAGGAAAAAAGCGTCGGCAGCCGGGAATGTCCCAAGACGTGACATGTCGGTCAAAGAAAGGTAGGCCCAGGGGAGGGAAAGGCGAGTGGATAAAACACCCAAGATGTAAAATAACCAAACTAGCGCGCGTTGAAGGGTTTCATAAATAAATGTTACTGGGCGTTAGCTGGGCCCTGAGACAAAAAAAGGGGTGCGGTCTACGAGGATCGTTATTAAGCAGGAGTGACAGACAGGGATTGTAGCGAACGTATCTGGAGAAGGTAAATTGGGCCCCACGATGTCGGTGGGGGTACGGGAAGGCGGGGAAAAGCCACCATCGGCAGAGCCAAAGGGAGAGGACGGTGGCTGCGGGCACCACCGCCGAACCACACCCCCACTGAAGCTTTGGAATTGGCGGCGAGACAGTTTTCTGCTTGGTAAACATGTTAACTAACGGAATGAGGCTGGGCCTAAGGCGGCCGCGCTCAGTGAAGTGACGGCTTAAGTCTTATTGGGCGAAAGAAAAGGGTACCGGCCTACAGGGCCAGAAACATGTTAGGGGGACAGCTATGCCGTGACCTGGAAAACTGAAAGTGTCGAAGCGTTGGCTGGCACGAAATCCAGCAAGGAGGAAAAAAAGTCGAAAAAAGGGTAACCGGGCTGTCAAAGGGAAGACAAACCGGTTACGCTATACAAGGGCTATGGTTGGAGGTACAGACGTGCCAAGGGTTCAGTATTTAGAAGGATCTGGAGTGCCCGGCGAAGGGGACAGGAGACATGACGAACCGCAACATCATCAAGTGAAGCCAGGGCGAGATTGCGTATACCAAAAAAAAAGGAGAGTAAGAGACCTTGCCACCACTCCCAACCCTGGGAGACAAAAAACATGTAAAACACATATTTGGAGCAAGGCGGCGGGTGGGGGGAAGCGGGGGGTTATCTTTTTTTTCGGGGAAAAAAAAAGGGTTCGCATGGAAAAGTTTTTAAGCGGGCGGATCAGCCAATCCAGGTTAGCCAGCAAAAGGCAGGCCGGGTCAGGACTCTCAAAGCCGGAACAGGGGAAGCAGGAGATTAGCTGGGAGGGGAGGAGGGGTCTCGGGGTCCGCTCGACTTCAGGGAACGCAAACTGCCTAAAACACGAAGAATATTCAAAAAAATGCTCAACGATTTTGAGCAGATGATGACCGATTTCTAGATAAAAGGAAATTCAATGGAAAGACTAAATATTACAGGGCCCCGGAAGGGTAAGTGGAAGTGAAAAAGCCGTCCGCGCAAGCGTTACAAAATGACCAAACTCCGCAGCGGGGAGGGTGACGGACCGGAGAAAAACGTTCAGAGTCATCAGAACCTAGACCAGAGGCAATGCACCACCGTCGGAAGTGAGCCCCGGCTTCAGGTGAAAGGTGGGAAAGTCCACAGTGTCGTAACAAGAATTGGTAGAAAGTATTATGTAAGATTTGGGAAATTTTGGAAGGGCTATCGTGAAAGGAGCCGAGAGAATTTTAGGAAAAGCGGAAAAGAAGTGGAGACACTGACAGCACCGGGAAAAAAAGAGAGAGGTGCAAAGGGTTAAGGGTCAGGCGCCCGAAAAGAGGCCGGATGGTACCAAACGTCAACGGAAAGCCCAAGGACGACGCCCAAAGGCCGCTTCAGCCAGGAGAAAGGCTATCATTACCAGCATGAGAAAAGGCTACGACCAAGAATCTGGACAGCGGGTCCGGCGCAAACCAAATCGCCGTCTTTATAAGGTCGGGCAGGGGGGGATGTAGCGTTTCGAGGGGGGGGCAGTCGATGACCGGATTGGGATTCCAACTGAAGGGGGGCATGAGAAGACACGTCGAGGGGAATTGGAAGAACAGTGCCGATCACAGGAGGTGCCAAGTTTCTAAAGAAAAGAGGAGACAGAAAACGAAGGACAAGGCCTTTCCAGAGCAGCAGGTTTGAAGCAACATGCCCCACGCGAGACATTTAAACAAGGTTTTTAGACTTCAATTCTGATTCGGTCTAAGAAGGGAAACGCCTGAACTCGCTGGACTTTATCTTCGCAGTGCTAGAGAGCCTCAGAGAAGAGAAAAAGGAGGAGGAGAGCTTCTGGAGGGGAAAAACCGGTGGAGAAACCCGAGACGACAGTCGGCTGGGAGAGCGACTGGAATGACAAAGCAAAGATCTCGCTAAGGAACCCCTCATCTCGACTTATCATCAAACTTTCAATCGCTCACCTTTGATAAAAGGTTGTGGACCAAGGCGCAATGCGACCAGAAGGAACACCTGCGGCAACTCGGAAAAGACAAGGGGGGTAGACTAGGAGACTAAAAAAAGCACCCCCAAGGAGGGAGGGGGAAACCAATTCTTCTGGCGGACTTTCGGAATGGCTCATGAAGGGGAAAAAAAAATGA
>Ga0179593_1369251_pt1 | contig 27986 bp, 32 predicted proteins | sample CZODoug2_1_08_16_FD_185931 | JGI IMG/M metagenome (GOLD analysis project Ga0179593, IMG submission 185931) | Vadose zone soil fungal communities from Angelo Coast Range Reserve, California, USA - CZODoug2_1_08_16fungal (PacBio error correction) | ecosystem: Environmental > Terrestrial > Soil >...
CTTTCTAGAGAGAGAATTGCGGATACACAGAGAAGAGACATAACTAATGGAGCCAGGGGCGCCGCGAACGGATGTCCGGAAAGGTGTTGTTAAATACCGGATCCCAATTTCCGCGGGGGGAGAGGCGATCGGGGAAGAACGGGGGGGGGGGGGGGGGGGGGGGGGGGGAGGGGGGGGGGGGGGGGGGGGGGTTGGGGGGGGGGGGGGGGGTGGGGGGGGGGGGGGTGGGGGGTGGGGGGGGGGGTGGGGGGGGGGGGGGGTTGGTTGGGGGGGTGGGGGGGGGGGGGGGGGGTGGGTGGGGGGGGGGGGGGGGGGGGGGAGGGGGTGGGGGGGGGGGGGGGGGGGGGGGGGGGGGGGGTAGGGGGAGGGTGTGGGGTGGGGGGGGGGGGGGGGGGGGGGGTTTGGGGGGGGGGGGGGGGGGTTGTTGGGGGGGGGGGGGGGGGTGGGGGGGGGGTTGGGTTGGGGGGTGTTGGGGGGGGTTGGGTTGGGGGGGGTGGGTTTTGGTGTGGTGGGGGGGGGGGGGGGGGGGGGGGGTGTGTTGGGGGGGTGGGGTGGGGGGGGGGGGGTTGGTTGTGTTGGGGGGGGGGTTGTGGGGGGGGTTACGGTAAAAGGAAAACAAACTGACCATTCACTGGTCTGAAGGAACTTTCCAGAGAATCAATCTTTCTCTTGTTGCTAAAGATTTCGCAATCTCTAACTTAACTGCGACAGGGGGACGTTCCAGATTTTACGGGTCTAAATTGGCTTCGGGGGAAAAGGGGGGATCAAGGTTCCCTTAAGGGGAGAAGGCCAGCTACAGACGTGACGTTTCTTCCCAAAAAGATGGGGGGGAATTGACCGTGCCAAACGCATCTCCTTGACAGAAGACCGGGGAGAGAGAGGGCACACTCAATACCGAGGAGAAAAATCCACAAAATAAATTTGGGGGGAAAGGAAAAATCCATTCGATGTGGTACCTGGTTGCATAAGCTTCTTTGCAATTGAGACGAGGGGGCGAGCAACGTTCGATTTGGGGGGCCTCCTTGACGGGTCAATCAAGGAAGTGCTCATCTTCAAACAACCAGGTTGACAGACGATAAGTTAGAGGGGGGGGGTAGCACGGGTGCTTTTAATTACGGAAGAGGGAGCATGGATGCAAGGGAAGCTCCGCGACGTCACTGGGGGGGGAGAGGATTTAAGACCAGTAAAAAACCGGAGCCGATGGGGAACTCGCTAATCTTGAGGGGGGGAAAAAGGCCAAAAGAAGCCGCTGGCGCAATGCTGGTTCGGATTCATCCCCGGAGAGAAAGACCTGCTTCTTTGTCTCGTCTGGTTCGAAGGCACAGCAGGAAAGGGGGGGGGAGGGAAAGAAGGGAAAGAAGGGGTTACTTAAGGAACAACAGACGCCGCACTCGCAGAAAATGGGGAAACAAAAGTCGAAGTGAGAAGGCGGAAACTGGGAAACTCTTGACAGCGTCCAGGAACTACAATGGGGACGATTGTGAAGTGGGCCAAAAGAAGAATGGGGCAGGCGGCAGCACGGGGATGTAGGATGATTTCGGTTACTAAAACGGGGTTGGAAACGCAAAGGCTTAACGGATAGAGCGGATCGCCGGGTATTTACGGCAAGTTCGCGGAGACGGGCTGAACTGCTTGTGAGGGGTGCTAATGGTCGCGGCTGGGAGTGAGAGAAAAGCCAAAAATTTCGGAGCCCAAGAAGGGAACAGAGGGAGGTAGGCTTTGGGTGAATGCATGTTAAGTGGACAGTCCTGGAAGAAATGAAACGACGGATTCACTGGTTTACGGAAAATTTCCGGGGACGTACTTTTATAGTAGCTGCGGTGGGGAGGAAGGCCTGACGGAAACTTCCAACCAGTCTGGTGGGTAAAGCTGAGGAAAAAGACTGGCGTTAGGGGTGAAGGACCTCAAGGAAGAGGTTAATCTCGTCCAGAGGGAAAGGAAAGCCGGCGATAGAACGAGAAAAAAATAATGCGGTGTCTCAGCCCAGAGAGACCGCCCTTAACCCATAGGGGGGATTCCAAGGTCTGCAAGAAACAGGGGGATGTATTGCTATCAGAAAATATAGTAGCCGGGTTTCTTGAAGCCGGGAAATCTTGAAGTGCGGACAAAAGCGGCGCAGGGAGCCCGAATTCGGGTAGCAGTGAACACCTCATTGAGGGTGTCTGGGGCCTGGGGGGAGGAAGGCTACCACACACACGTGCAGGTTTAAGTTGCCAGGAAAAGGGAAGTAGGGTTGTGATGAGTTGCCAGGGCGGGGGCCGCGAGGGGGGTCGCATTCTATTTCATAGGCTATGCGTTGACCCAGAAAGGCGAAAAAAAGAAAAAAAAGAAAACGCTTATTATGGGTTTGTGGTGGCTGTGAGGCAATCATTGCGGGAGAAATGGGTCACGGTTTAGCCGTCACCGCCGCCTGTGGAAGGAACTAGAAACAACACAACGGAGTTAGGAGGAGAGAGAGTCCAGGAAATTTAACAAAGGTAACGGGGGGGGAAGGAACCCTACAGGTGACCCAAAACAGTCTATTGGAAGCAAGCAAAAGAAAACCCACCATCACTACGGGTGCAACAGCCGCTGTCTGCGCGGTGTGCAGCGGAGTCAAACCAAGAAAAGCGAGTATAAGACAGCAGAACTCCCAAAACTCCCCACTATGCCAAGAGCAAAGGGGAAGTGGCGGAACTGGCAGGAATCACCGTGTGTTTGCAGGGAAGGGACAGACAAAAACAACCCACATAGGGGATTGTAAATGATAAACCAGTGGGGCAATCTGGAAGAAAAACTGGTGGTCTATTGCTTTTGGACGACTTCAATACATGGCCGCGGAGTAAGAACAAGGCGACTATGAGGGAGAATCAATCGACCACCCTGCCTTGGGGGGAGGAAAAACATCACTGCAGGGGGGGACGTAAGGACAGAGTTGCGAGAGGAGGAGCCAAGACTCAGCATGGGAATGCAATACCTGCCTTAAAAGGGAATAGGCCACTAGTAGACGGGGAAGGAATACTGTGAACGAGGACAGGATTAGGCCAAACTCAGATGGGTGATTTGTGATGCTCGCATCTTAAGAAAACGAGAAAGGGCTCTGTCCAACAGTGCATAAAAATCAAGTTGCAATTTAAATTGGGAAAGAAGAATCCGCATGGGTAGTTTCACCGCGCTTAACACGTGATCAACACCGGAACAAAGAGAATAAATCTGGGGTGGGACACTTGGTGTGGCGCTGGGGCTCCAACTCCAAAACCCGAAGCATGAGCCACGAAGAACCAAAAGCATCCCAGAAGAACGGGACGTCATGGCAGCTCTAGAAATCCGAATTTAAGCAAGGGGAGGGTCCCAGCCGTGAGGGGAAAGACATGATCAAAAGTGCCGCCGCAAAAACTTCGGGCTGGGGCGAGAATGCAAAACGACTGAAAGTTGTCGGTCGTTTCCAATAGAGAAATGTCGATAGCGACGGACTTGGGTGGGGAGAACAGACTTGCCGCTGGGGTGTAGACGGGAAAATTGAGACCGAAAGGCGGCCCCATTTGCCCTTGCAGCCCATTTCAAAGCACGAAGACCAATGACGCAGGCGGAGGGCGGGTGAATACCCAGCCAGTTTCGGAAAAAGAGATGACAGGGTCAAAGCCCAGTCCCCCAGAGAGAATCGCCGATCCTGGCTTTCAGAGACAAAACCCGCGTGCGGGAAACGGAGTGTCCCAGAAAACCGGCAGCAGAAAAGAAACTGAATGAAAAGCCAGCATCGGATCGAGGGGGAACTTTCTAGGAAGAGGTAAAAGGGCTGTTTTAAGGATCTGCATGAAAGGCCGGGACGACGGGGGCAGGCTCCAGCACAGTGCATCGGGGCGAAGAATTTCACATTAGGGTGGAGTGGGGCAGTCCAATGCATGGGGGAAATCGGGGTGGTGCCAACTGCAAACACTGGCTGGCGGATCTGCAAGGGGATGGCTTCCGGAGGACATCACGCCCGTCCAAATGTTTTCACGTTCGAAAAACGGTCCCCAAAAGTGCGCTTGCGGTAGGTGGACAATGGAAAAAATCGCGTCGGGGCCAGGGGGAAAAAGAAAAGCACACTTAGTCAGGAAACCACCTCGGGGAGCCATGGCGCACGCACCCACCGAAGAGGCGACTCAAGGCACTGCTGCAGTTCACTAGATTGCGCAAAGGAAAGGAAGGCAAAAACGCTAACGACATATGAAACCAGCGCCAGTTGCGGAATCGCCATTCATTAGGCTCCGGGTCCTCCAGAGTTTATCCACTGATAGGGAGCCAAGCGACGGACCAAAATCGGGGATAGGGGCCGGCTCACCCAGAGAGGTCAACCCGAGAGTAACATCTCCACAATGGGGCGCCTTCTTGCCTTCCAGAGGCGCTTGAGGCGATTCTGCAAGTCAGCAAGTAGGAAGAGAGAGAAAAACAAAGGAGGAGGAAAGAGGACTCTCGGTCATATAGAAACCGATCGAAGAGAAGAGGACGGGGGAAGGAATCGCCATTGTGGGGGCGATTAAGCAAGTTGACATACGGGAATTTTAGACAGGGAGAAAAATTTTCCGTGCGCGTACCATTGAAACGGGGGGAATTACATCTAGCCATACCCATGAATTCAGGGCACGGGGAGAAGGGGGGAGAAGCTCCAGGAGGTAGAGGGGTTGCAGAAAGAATGGCAATCTCTACAATGACTCTTTGGAGAAGGGGGAGCCGCTGAGGCTGATGGCGAGGGAAGAAGGAAAGCCATATTAGACCAGTCTGTGGAATGGGAGTGACCCAGAAAAGCTGGGAAGGTGGGCGCATTTGGGGGAAAGGCCAAGCAACTAACGAATGACGACTTTAAACAACTAGAGGGGCTGATGCCTTGAAGAAAATGAAGATCCGAAACCGGCAAGCGTGAGGGGGAAAACGATTTATGCAGTAAACAGGGCATCTCAAATCAGAAAGGTTAATTGTAGAGCATTGCGAAACTCCAAAAGGGCTCAGGGGGGGACCACGAACGTCATCGCAACAACTCGCTGGCAGCTCAAAAGAAGGTTATATAAAAAGGCCGGATCAGACGTGTTGTCGGGGTTGTTAGGAACAGATTCTCGTGGTCAGGCTTTGCCGGAAAGGATCCGTCGATGGACGTAACGGTTTATAAGAGGGGAAAATACGATTTTCAAAAAACATTCGCTTGTCTCCTGCCGGCCGAGGGAAAAACATTAAAAAGAGGTGTTCGTCGGTTCACCCTACTCCAATAAGGTGTCATTCTCGGTGGGTTCGGGCGTCGAGCAACGGGAAATTGTCGGCCCACTGGACCACTCAGTGTCATGTCTTAAAAAGGTACACAGCAAACGAAAACGCCGTCAAAGAAAAATGTTGTAGAAACCAAAGGGATTGGCGCGAGCACAGGCGCTGACTTTGGACAGCGCCCATGAAAAGGGAAGGGGTCGTGCGTTACCGTTAATTTGAAAAGAATCGGGGCGGCTGAAGTCACATGGGATATGATAGTCTTGTAGGGATTTGGAAAACGTGCTTAATAGAGGAAGAGGATATAAGGGCTGAGTGCACTACGTTTCATTGAAGGCTAGGAATGCAGAAAAAGGGCAGGTCATTCGCGTGAAGACTCAGGTCGGGAGTGGGGAGGAAGTCCAACGCCAATGACACCATTCCGAGGATCCCACATCCGCATATGAATGTCTGTGGGGGGGAGCAATTTTGGTCAGCGAGGAACGCCGAATCCTGGATCGAGGACCTGTTTCATGATTCCTGTGGGCCGTAACTTGGTGTTTGGGGGTTACCTTGGAAGCGTGGGGGGAGTAAGATGCACATGGAGGCACCAACCATCATGAGGGGGGTAAAGGGGCCCTCAGGAACTGCCGATTATGGGGGGAAGGGAATACATCATCTGATGAAAAGTTTCGAAGGGGCCGGCGATAGGTATTCCCATGAGGCCTGTGGGGGGACTCCCATCTCAAAATGGTCCAAGAGAGGAGTGTTTTTTGGGCAGCAGTTTGAAAACGGCTTCGTGGACGGACTAGAAAATATGATGAGTTACCCCGGTCAAATGGAGGGGGGTATCAGACGGCACACTGGGGAGCCCAGGATTCCGAAAAAAAAGGTCGGGTAAATTCCAATGAAGGGCGGGGGGATGTGGGGAAATGGAGAGGAAAGAAAGGTTTCCCGGGCAGAAAAGACTTAAGGTTTGCTGCCTTTGACCCAATTGAGACGGGTCTGGAGGTCTGCTGATAAATAGTGCTGAGAGGGGGGGACCCAGTCCCTAAAGGGGAAAGTTCGGGGGTGGGGGTGGGGGACGGGGATTGAGAAAATTATCCGCAGGTTGGAGGTGGATGCCGGGCACCATTAATATCTTAGAGGGAAAGAGGTACGAACTCAACAACAAACTTATGGGGAAACGAGATAGATCAAGACATTCGGCATGGGGCCGTTACCGGCATAACCGACACCATTTGGGGATATGGAAGTAGACAGCACACCCATCACTAAAACTGTGAGACTGGGGGGGGAGAGTTTCTAAAATCAACACATGAGGGAAGAGCAAAAGAATCGAAGGAAAAAGGGAATTCATCAAAGCAGAGAAGGGCCGTTTCGAACTGACAGGATCAAACGCGAAAAATTACTCCAAAAAGGAAACAAGGGAAACCCACAGTCAATTGAGTAATGAGACCGCGATTGGTCGGAGGGGGGGGGAAAAGAAAAAAGTTCTCTGCTTTTGTTGAACTTCAAGACATTTGACAGGGAGAAGAAAAAAAAAGAAGCCGATGGATAGAAGCACTACGACAAAAACCTTTGGTCAATTGGAACCGCCAGAAAAAACACTGGCGAGGGGGGAAAGGGAAACGGGATTCCAAGAATGCCATAAAGAGATGGAATGCCGTCTCTAAGGGAAGAAGTCGGCACAGAGGTAAGAGGGGCCTGTCGGCACAAGAAGGGAAGGACAAGATTAGGAGAGATGGAAACACTCAGTGGGAAGTGGGTTGGCGCCAGGGCAATTAATCACCCGGGGCGCTCAACAGGTTGTAAAGAAAAAATTCAGGCCTCATAAAATGCCAGAAGTAAAACGTTAATCGTATCCCGAGGGTCCCCCGCTGGGGGACCCTAAAATTGAGCCCACACCGCAAAACAGTTACAGATTCCGGGGAGACCGGGAGAAAATTGGGGGGGGGTGCATTGGGCGAGGTGTCTCCATCAAAGAACAAGGTATCAGAGGAAGCAAGCCATCAAAAAGATGAAACAGTAACGACATAACGGCATCGTCCGAGGGTAATACTTTAAAAAAGTTTCGTAAAAAAAAATAATTAATACGCCCCTCCGAAGAATATTGGCACTTCCGGAGAATCGCCCGGAACTTCCGTTGGAGGGGGGGGGCAGGGGACGCAAGAAGAAAATTAGAGAGCCATCAATTGGGTCTCCACCATTTTCTGCGCAGGGACCGCTGGTTTGTCAGAAAGAAAACGGGAACTGATTAGGGACGCCCGGCAAGCCCGCCGCCTTCGACCACCGAAGGATGGTCAAGGATTATCGCGGGTGAATCCGAACCATTAGAAAACATCGAGGCACATGTTGGAACTCGAGAAAAGGAGAAACAAGAAGGAAAACCTGTATGCCATCAAGATCAACAGTTCCGGGGAGCTACTAGTCCGGCAGCAAAACCTACCTCGTCCGGGTGACACAACCGTTTCTGATACGAACTGGAGAGATATGTAAAAGGGCTTTTTCCGGTCGTGGATCCAGAAGCTTGACAACGTCACAAACTAGGCGACAAGCCCGAGAGAACCGCATCAGAGAGGAAAAATTGCCGGAGGGGGGCAGACACCCTGTCAGAATGCCGACTGAGGGGACCTGAAAACTGTTGCGGGTGAAGCTGAGTTCCATTCGGAAAGTCAAAAACATCGTTGGCAGTCAGATCCCGGTCAGGTCGGAAACAGGCAAAAGTGACTTGCGTAGTGTGAGGGAAGGAACATGGAGATGGAGAAAGTCACACGACACGAATGGGGCCAAGTGGAACGGGCCCGCATTCAACCAGCAAAAAAGAATCCAGGACGGCCCGTAAAATGGCACTGCAGTGAAGTGTAGAAGGAAAAAGGTGTTCCTTCCAACCGCTAACATGATGATCTGGAGAAAAAAAGTCGAACACCGGCTACAGGGGGAGGGACGCCTGTGTCGCGGGCCGGGTCCCGTCAAAAGGGTTCTCAATAAAAAAAACACGCGGGAAATGGGGAGAGAATGTCGGCAGGAGCAACCAGAGGGAATATTTCCCAAGGGCGGGTCTCGCACATGAAATCTTCCTTCCAGGGGAGACTTTCTTAGAAGAGGCAAGGCGGATCGTAAAAAGAGTCTCGAGACAACCAAACTTATGAGAGAGAGATAAAGAAGGAAGGGAGGTACTTTGCAGAGCTAAGAAGAAAAAAAAGAAAGGGGCAATTGAGTAAATAATGTCGAAAAGGGGTGTGAGATGGGACCCGGAACTACGGTTGAGAGGGTTTATCAAAAATGACCCTTCGATCACTATGTTTACCGTGAGGCGGAACGCGCGATCGCAAACTGTTGAAGAAAACTGAGCCAAAGCGGGCAGAGGACTGCGCCGGGTTTTAAGAGACATCTTGAGGAAGAATTCTCAAATCGGACACTGAACTGGAGTACCGTGGACGGATGTGAACTGAAAACGATCGCAGGGGGTGACGTGGAAGTCGAGTGGGAAGCCCTAAGCATCGTGGTGGGGGACTTCGCCCGGGGGCGCATGGTAAGGTGAAAAAAGGGGAAAAACTCACGAAAGGAAAGAAAAAAGGGATCGACTGCCAACGAATAGGCGTTGAGGAAAGGATTAAAAGAGGAGCACAACTCAAGCAATTGACAGGGGAACGATTGAGGCAGCTTGGGCATTCTCAAGCCCCGTTGCAATGATGCTCGGGAATGAGACGATCTCAACTGGGGGGGCGCATGGGGGTCGTCAGCGTGGCCGGAGTGGGGGCCCGAAGAGAAAGGACTACCATCAATGGACAGAGGACAAAGAACGGGGGGCCACACTACTAACTGGGAATTATTACGGACGAGATCCGCTGTTTTCTTATGAAGGGGAAACAGAAGACCCGTCAAAAGCCAAGGGGATATGGCAAGACAGAAGAGGCAATGTGATCGCGGGCGTTCGAAAAAATGAAGCCCTGAAGCAGGAGGGGGTAGTCTTAGGAAAACCTCAAACGTATCCTCTGTTGCGGGTACGTCGTCAGGAACGTATTGACCCGCCTGCAAACTCAGGGGGGGAGAAGTCAGGAAGTCTACAAACGCCCCGAAAAGGGGTTAAGAAAGCTATGCGAGATCGACATGGGGGAGAGACTTTGGTTACAGACAAAGGAAAAAAGGAAGGTCGGGGGCATTCTAAGGTTTTGCAAAGGCAAAGCGAAAGCAAACCGGGGAGGTGCCTTTTAGAGGGGGGAAAGGAAAGGACTTGAAGAGGATTGTAATGCGTTATGTCACGTTTCATTGGAGAGGGAGGGGACGGATGCTGCAGGTTCTCAGAATCCCGGGCTGGGAGTGATGGAATCCAAGCGAACCAATGAAAAAAACAAGTTCGAAAATAACCCGGCATAGTTAGGGGAAGATAGTTTGGGGGGACAATGTTTGGTCAGCGCGGTGAGAAGAGACTTATCGATTCGTTTTACTCGCGGACATGGCCTGTTTGATGGACTGTAGTGGGACGAAGGACCGGGGAGCGGGAGGGGAGCATGTCAGCCAAAGTCACCTTGAGTGGGTATGATAATCATAGGAGTGACAGATGGCGACCTCAAATATCGTGCCCCGATTTCAAGAAGGGCCGGAGGGGAAGAGGCTGCGCTGGATGTCACATGGGCTCCCGAGGAAAAGCCCTGAAGGAAATCTCAAGGGGGTTTCCGGGGGGATGAATGGAGAGGGCCTTGTCGAGTCAATATCGCATCGGGTAGGAGCAGGTTCGTAATGAACACGGTAGTCATTTCGGCTCAAAAGGGGGGGGGAGAAAAGGTTTCTTCTCCAGGTCGTATCAAGTAAGAAATCCCATGGGGGAGGGGTGGGTGTGGGCATTTGGTAAAGGAGAGGGAAAACACGGACTTAAGGCCATTTCAAGGGAACTCATTTGGCTGCATGGGAAGAGGAAGCATGGGGACGCTAAGGGAGTTGCATACGGTAGAGTGCTTAGGCAGAAACAAGCGAAACAAAAGACCAGTCGTAGTGATGGTGGGGGGGAGGGTGATTTAGCTTCCATATCCTGAAATGGCAGGGGTGGGGTTTTAGGCCGAGGAAGCGACGAGGAGAAAGGGGGTTGTTGGGGGGTTTTTTTTTTTGGGTGGTTTGTTTTTTTTGGGTGGCAATAGACACAAACAACGGGAAAAAGAGGAGATCATCGTAAGGGAAGTAGGAGGGCAAGGGGGGACAGATAAAACCACCATGCACAACCAGGAAGCTGGAAGCAGAAAAGATCAAAAAAAGACTACGACGTGCACAACGCGTTCGCGGTTGCGAGGGGAGGGGGAAAACGTCAATCAGAAAAGAAGCAGAACCCAAAAAAGCGCCCAAAAATCCATGCTAACGCTGCAAAGGCAGGAAAAAAATTCTAAAAATAAAGGGGGTTTTGCGAGCCGTTAATCCACATTAAAACCACCCAAAAAAATGGGAGTTGCAAAACGCACTACATGGGAAGCAGCGGCTCAAGAAATGGTAGGAAGAGGAGATACATAGAAAACTTGACCAGGGGGGGGAAAGGAAAAGACACGTCAACCCTATTGCGAAGAGGACAGCAACTACACCAGGCCCAGTGAAGGGGGAGCCAACCACAGGAATACCAAAAGATGTGGGGAAAGGAAGTAAGGGGCGTTGCCCTTGCGGAAATCAAAACAAGGGGGGAGAACTATAACGGGGGGCCTTGGAAATCGGGCCACGAGAGTGGAAGTGAATTATTTGAGAAAAGAAACTGGGGCCAGTAAGGTCGCTTGGAAAACACCAGGAATGGTCGGGAAATTTCCTAATCCCCCGTCTTCAAAAAAGGGGCTTCTACCAACCCAAGTACGGGCCATCAAAAGGAAATAAAAAACCGTGTAAAAACCAAATCCGATAAGCTGCAGACTTGACGCGGGGAACCACGAAATTGGGCTCAAAAAAGAATAATCATATCCGCCAAAATTGGTGGGGGCATTGGGCGCAAAGGTTGACTTCCAGAACAAGCCCGAGATCAAAGGAAGGAAGAAAGAGACCAGCATCAGCCGAATCTCAATGACGTAAAGGGGTGAAAAGAAAGAAGACTAGAGAAAGAAGAGGTTAAGCCTAGTCCAAACCGTGGTCGTAATAATTCATTAGTCCCCGCTGCCGCAAAGCCCAAAAAAAGAGGCGGGGGGAACTACGGAGAATCAACGACTTCCAGGGGTGGAGGGCTCGGAAAAGAGGACCCATGGCCAATCTGATCGCCGTGGCGCACCAAACCAGTTCTGCGCGGGGAAAGAGCGCTGGGTCGTAAAGGAAGTGCAACTGCGTAGTCTGAGACCAATTAAAGGAGGGAGCACAACAGCACGAGAAAAAAAAGGGACGGAAGGACTTCGCGTAGAAAAAGTCCTTAGACCTCACTGTGGTGAGACGGAACAAGGCAAAACGCCAGCGAGATCGGCTGCGCAGTCTGAAAATATCAAAATAAAACCAAAATGACGGGCGCCGACGCTTAAAAGGAAGGGGCAAGAAAAAACGAGTCGCGTAAGAAAAGAAAACGACCCGTTCTTCATCCTCTGTGATGGCTGGTGTTAGGAATGCGGGGAGCCAGAAAAAACGAAGGCAAAAACCATGGCCCCGCAATGGCGCCTAAAGAAGCGCGCTCACCGGATTTTTGGGAGGACAAACCTTTATTTTCCCAGCAAACCAAACGTTGGATAAAGGGGCGGATCTAAGCTTCCCGACACGAGGCAGCGGTCGTTGTCGAGACCGGGCTTCTGTCCCGGTGACGCTTGCTTGGTGGGGGCAATAAAGCTTTAACGCAAGGTGTAAAGAAACAATCCCACGAATGGAACGTCTCAAAAACGCGGCCATGTCCGACCCCCCAAGAAGAAAGCGGCGCCCGTAAATCGGGCACGCGCAGGTTCACGTGGGTAAAGAATTGCGCAATCCGGTCCTGAAAAAGCTACCGAGAGGGATCAAAAAAAAACCGCGCCAGTTGAGGACGGATGCTCTTTTTCAGGGCGATTGACAAGGACGAAAATGATCCGCGCCGAAAACGCAGCCGGCAATCGTGCAGCCAGCTCACCAGAGCCATATGTCGGAGGGGTCCCATCGAAAATGGCCTTCTATTCGACGCCTCTCTGCGCATAATCGATCTTGCGATATCGAACCGAGAGAAAAGAGATACAAACAAACAACGGAGGGGGGAGGAAGGGAAATTCCTAGAGACTAAGGGACAGAAATCAATATCAATTGAGGACCATTGGGGCGATGGGGGACCACAGGGGGAAAAAATCTGGTGCGCCTTCGATCAAAAGTTGTGGACGGGGCGTTGATCAGAAGGTAGGGAACCAACTGGGGGACGCGGACAATCCTTACTGAAAAAGATTCACTCACTGGGGGAGAGTTCGATCAGCGCGGTTGGCAGAAGGAATGGACACTCTACAGGGAAAACTTCTCCTGAAAGTGGAAAAAGTGTTGATGGCGCCGCGTCGGTGTGAATTTAAAAGAAGTAGAGTTGGAATTCCTTATCCTTAGTGTTTTGAGTCTACATGGGCGAAAGCTGGTAATGGGAAAGAAAGGGCCAAAGAACTTGGTTACAGGGGACAGATATCGAAGGGTCAACGAAAAGTGGGAATTTCGGATTAAGATCCTCATAGGGAAAAAGGGGTGTGCAGTGTAAAAAGAAGGAAGGGGGACCGGTGGTCCACCGGTTGCAATTGAGTACTATGGAGTCTATCTCCAGCGGGAGATGGTGGGGGGAATCACTTCGTCAAGAAGGAGGGTCTTGGTAAGAAAAAAAGGAAAGAAACGAAGGTTACAGGAGAACGAAGAACGCCACTCAGAAAGGTGCTGGTTATACGGACGAAGGTCTATTAGTGGCCGTAGGGGACGCTCAGATTCACGTCACTGGGGGGAAAACTGAAAAAGAGGATCGCGAGAGGGAGAATTGACTCGGAAAGAAAACTCTTTCAAGCATGGCGGTTCGTATTGGAACCCAAAAACGAAATAAGAGGGTATGGGGCGTTCCTTCGCAAGGCGGAGGAACTGGAATGGCGCCGCGGAGAGGGGCCAAAATCGCTAAAAAAACCTCTCCCAGAAAAAGGGAAAAATGTGAAAAAAGGCATGGCCGAATTGTCTCGAGCGAACCGACAAAGACACTAAAGTCTTCAAAGAAAGAGGAGCTGCATCATATGTATTAATAAGGGCCTTTTAACGATAAAGGCCAAAAGGGGAGGTAAAAAAATTAAGGAGGAAGCTGCCGTTAGTCACTACTGTTTTGACATTTTCGGCGGTAGCTGCTTTGTAGGAGGGAGAATGTCTAGAGTCGTATGGGAGAGAAGCAAAAGCTTAACCACAAGTCGCAAGGGGGATACACCTTCATATTGACTGGTATTGGGCGTGTGGGAACTTGGCGTGGTGACACGGGCTGGGAAAGCCAGTCGCTACGTGAGGTCACTGGTTTAATCTCTAAAGGGGCCTGGTCCTGGTTTTGGAAACTTACCTGGCGCGCGGTGTAAGATGCACGGGAGGGCAACAAGGCCAACCTAATGAGGGTTAAAGGGAGGGGACGAATAGGAGGGGGAAAGTGTTTGGGGGGAAAACAGAGAAAATCTTCTCGTGGCCCGAAGGTTAATGGACGGAAAAAGATAGTCGTCATTAAACCTCTTTACTGTAAAACAGATTAAGGCCCCTCCTGACTTGAGGGAACATAGATGATTGGGGCTGGGGGGGGAGGGAATGACATTTTTCGCAGCACATCGGATAGGAGCAAGGTGTTCTCCAAAGGTAAGGTTTGAAGTCAGTAAGGACGAAAAGTATTGAGAACCGAGGGCCGATCCCAAAAAGGGTACACTCCGACTGCTGTGGGTTTGAGGGGGAAGGTTGGGCGGTAACAAACAAGGCTTCACCAGGGAAAACTGAAGTTCATTTTGCTGCCTTAAGGATAGGTCGTCGGACTTGGGGAGTTCTTCTGCTATCAGGCGAGCGGGGGAAACAGAACAACAACAACGAACGCGAGGAAACGTGGTATTGATGGGGTGGGGGGTGCTGAAAAAAAATAGAAGAACAAGGGGTCGATGGTGGTCGGTTTGTAGGCCGGTCAACCAATACGTCTGCAAATAGGTTTTCCGGGGGTTCTCACAACAGAGAGGAAAAGGAAAAGAAATAGATCCGGAAAGAAGGAGCGGGCAAAGAGGCACCAAACAGAACCATGATGCCCATGAGAAATGGAAAATAGAACGCACCCCATCACTACGAAGGGCAAGCAGTCAATGAGGTTGCGCGTTCTTGTCAAAAAGAATCAACTAGAATTTAAACAGAGCCACTAACAGCCTCGGCAAAAGGCAGAAAAATGACTTGCAGGAAGGAAGGGAAAAGAACAAGTGTTTTAGACCTTTACACCCCAAACGACCCCAACAATGAGGGTTGGGAAAGGAAAAAAATGTGACGAGGAGGGGGCTCAAGACACTGGGGGACCTCTTTCTGTACTTCAAGGAAGGGAGTAAAGAACATGCTCGAAAAGATTGCTGCAGCCTACACTACGACACCCGCACATTGCATCCAATCCAGGAATACCCGCTAAAGGGGGCGGAAGACGAGGACTATATGGAAAGACAAATCAGCATGGGAAGATTATAGAGAACTTAGTTAACGCAAAGAGTTCCCGGAGCATGAGGGGAAAAGGAAGACCAGGATTATGCACCCATCTATTTTTGGGGATGGGAAAAGGCATCTTAATAAAAACGCTCAAGGGATAACAAAAAAAAAGTAAGAAAAATGGCCGAGATGGGTAAAACCAAGGTCCTGTTAGTTCACCGTGAAAACAGGGGATAAAACAGGAGACCTCCCAATCCATTATCTCAAGGGGGGAAAATGCGAGGTGGGAATGGTGGAGAGGTGGACCCCCACATTAGACATGAGCACGGACAGAATCCGTCAAAATCGAGGGATAAGGAAACAGAAAGAAGCGGCAGCTCCTAGCTCATATTTTAAACCTTGGGGGAATCCGTTTAAATCAATTTAATCCCCTTTGAGGGAGATCCCGCCAACACCTCGAGGGTGGCAAAAAAATATCAACTTACAAGTTTGGCATTATTGAGAGGGAAAAGAGCGCCCAGCGATCGCGCCATTGGGGGTTTCTGCCCAACCAGTTCCTGATTGGCGGCGCGTTTTTTATAAGTAAGACTTTGAGCAAAGGAATGAGGCCGAAAATCCAGTGAGAGAAACGAAAAAGCGAACCAAAAAGAGTCTTATTGAGGGATGATGGAAGAACCGACAAAGGAGGATAAGACGATGAACTTTTGTTGAACTACTCAGGAGAAACATCGAGGAAGGGCCTTCTTGCCAGCTTAGGCAAAGTCAGCCCGAGGAGCTGTCCGGACAAACCCGAGAACGCTGGACAGGAAAAGAAAGCACAGAGGGAATCAAAGGGAACGTGCGGAGGCTGTTAAAATTGAGGGGGGTGAACTAGCGTCGTGGACCCTGGATGAAGACTTTGAGCACCTGTCAGAAAGAGGGAGGACGGCAGAAAGAGATCGCAGGAGGCACGGGGGGTTTATGCAAAAACTTAAATTCGACTGAAATCCCGGAAGAAAAACAACTTTGCGGTTTAGGAGGCTCAACTTACCGAAGGCAATCATCCGTCACTGTGGGGGCAAGTCGTAGCTACCAGGAAAAGGGGGAGGAAGGGCGTATTGGGAGAGGGAATACTCCCCGATGTTCAGAACAGGTAAAAGAAAAAAAGACACCAAAAGGGTGTCCGGCAACTCAGAAAAAGCCCCGAGGAAAAACCGCAGCACCTGGAGGCGCCCGTAAAAAAAACTCGCAAGCCGAGACATTTCACGAGAAATAATGACAAATGCCACGCGGATGATGGGAAAAAGGCAAAAGGCACCATAGCCTTAAGAAACGCCGTGAAGAGGCCATTTACGTGAGGACACCAGTAAATGCGACACGCGAACTGAAAGTTGGGGAAGATGAATCGAAAAAAGTCGAAACCAACATATGGGTCGCGGGGGTCCGACACAATGGGGAGAAAGGAGTTCCTTCCAGTCGCTTAGGAGCTGCAAGTCCGGAGATCTACCTGAGAGATCTGAAAAGACCACACAAAGGAGACAAGAGAGCTCACGAGGAGAGAATCTACGAGGAAGGGAAATATTCAGCTGTAAGGATGAATGGGAAAAAAAATTGTAATGGAAGCGGACTTGGACATACGGCTAGGTCCATAACGGGGAGTCCCAAAATGTCCTTCGAGGGGACCTCAGTATAGACTTTACGTAGCGGACAGTCGAAAGGAGAAGGGACATGTTCTCAAACTGAGCCCGGTTACTTCAAAGAGATAAGGCGGTAGTGATTTGCGGCAATCAGCTAAAAGTGAAGCCTTCATGCCAGGTTAAGGGCGAAATGCTGAGGGGGGGATGGAGGCCTCGATTGAGAAGGACCAGCTCAGGGGAAGGTTGTCTTCGGGTGGGAAAAAGATCCGGAGTGACAATACCAAGCAATTGAAGGGACAGAAACGGGATACACGTTTTCCCAAAGAAAGATGAAAGGTCGGATCCTCGGGAGAGATCCGCAACTGGCAAATGGGGTTAAACAGAAATCAGGCGGCATTGACATGTGGCAATCGCCACATCAAGAAGGTCAAGGGGACTAATCTTGCGGCGATCAACAACGGCATGTGGCCTAAATCGTCAACCGGAGATCCCAAGCGCGAGGGAAACCCCGCCGGTTTAAGACGAGAACTTCCCAGATCCCGGGCGGTTGGAAGGGGGGACTCCGGGGTCGCGGGTTCGGTGCCGAGGCATCTACCGGAGGAGAAGTCTAGCAAGGAAAAACAGATCGGCGAAGATTTCAGCAGAGGGGAGAAGAGGGCGATAAACTGAACGAGTCGTAGAGGGGCTTTTAGGACAAAGCTACGTCAAGCCTGGAGTTCGAGGGAGCATTTGGCGAACAGCCGGCAACGGAATGAGTACTTCGAAAAAACGACGCACTTGTTAGAAACCAAGCGATGGCGACGACTGAAAAGCAGTCGATTAAAAAAGACTAAAGACCAGACAACTTAAGTCGATTCTCCAAGGGCGTTGCAAAGACCTGTGGGCGCTGCTGAACGTTATTGATTAATTATGGTGATGAAAGGAGTGGGAAATCCCAAGCAGAAATAAAGGAGATAAGGCTAGGAAGATTGCCGTGTCAAAATCTCTCTCGATTTGGGAATGGGGCACTTCTGGTCTCAAGACTGAGATATCTGGAGGGCCAAAAAAAAAGCGCACCATGCCTTCTCCATAGAAAAGAGCGGTGGGGAGGAGTGTGAAAATGGGGAGGGGTCAAGAGCGGGTGAACTACCATGCAACGTCGGGATCGGCAGGGTTTTACAGCTGAAAATCCGGCGTTGTGTGGACAAATACCTGGGAGATCGTCTGTGGGATGAAAGGACTGAACGGAAGCCACTGACCACCGCTGAGTGGTAAGCTCATTCCTCATCAGGGGTGCCAAGTAAGTTGGCCCAGAACGAAAAGGGAATAGGAAGGGGGCAAGATCAGTGGAAGGAGCGCTAGGGTATTCCCGCTGATGGTCAATTTCACCCGATCTAGGCAATCCCGGACGGACGTACCCTCGCAGGGGTTTCACGGGTTGGGGGGGAGGATGTAAAGGGCTGGGTCATTCTTGCATGGCTACTCCCATAAGGGGGTAGGAGCCTTCTTACTCACCCGGGTCAATGTCTTGAGGAGAGAAAAACAAGCTAACCATTGGGTTCTTGAAAAGATGGAACCCAAGGGGGTCCGGGGGAATAAAATTGAGGACAAGGACGTGTGTCGGGGCGTGGGGGTTGAGGGAAAGGAGACAAGGGTGCGTCTGCCGTAACGGCTTCATGGTGGCATTCCGGTAAAACGACATGGGAAATGTCGGGGAGTTAGATTCGGGATGCATGGTGCTGTTGCGTTACGACACAGGGCGCAAACCAGCGCACCAATCTGTCACTTTCTGATGGGTGTGTTTGTGAGGAAGGGGAGCATCTGGGACCAGTGAGGGTGGTCGGGGTTCCGGGAACGAGAAAGAAAGTCCGAATTAGGGTACGGAGCTCACAACAAAACGGGGGAAAGATAGATATGCCTGACTCAGGAAAGCTTCCTAGGGCGGGCCTGGAAAGAAACGGAAAAAAAGGTCCGAATGAGACCAAAATCGGGCAGAACACAACCCCCACAAAAACGGTGCCATAGAGGGACGCTTTTGGCGCTTTCTGTAAAAAAAAGCATAAGCACTAGAAAAAAGTAGCCGAAAAACCCGGGGGGAAAAAGATCCCATGTCCTCGAACAAAAAAATCCGTTTGCAGGATTTCAGGCTAGCAACAGGGGGGTGGGGTTGCAAAGCCAGGAAAAGACACATGAAAAAAGAAAACCCACAGCAATGAGGGATTTAACTACTTTAAGCAAAAAAACTGTGATCGAAAGAAAGGCTCGAAAATGTGGAGCCGAGGCTGAATACGACTTCAAAAACATACCCTGTAAGTTCTAGTAAAGGGGCGTCATAGCGAAAGCCCTGTTTCCAGGACACCACAACGTAAAAAAAAAAACGGAGCAGGGATTAGGTGATTTCTGAGAACCAATAAGGGAAACTAATCCCTTATTAAATCTTTCAAGGAGGGAAAGAAATTGAAGGAGGAGGGACCAAGTGCAATTGACCAACGGCAAGGAGGAGGATCAGCCCCACGATAGGTTTTGGGTGTGCACCGGAAATTATCGGAAAGAAAAACTAAAGGGGAGTCACAAAAAACGTAATCCAAGAAATGACGAGATGAACATTGAATAGGCAAGGGGAGAACTGTAGTTACGAAAAACTACAAATCCCACAGATATATCCAAAAATGGGACATTCCACTGTTTTCATTTGTGTGAGAGGGGAGAAAAACCAACGACGAGATCATAGCCGAGAAATCATCGCAATCCATCTCGCGAAAAGAACACGGCAACGGAGAGTCTATCTAATAGCGTGGGGGCTTTAATTTGTTTTAATACGTTTCGGTAAAAGAAGAATTAAGATACCACCGCGCATCGCGCCCACCAACTAGTAGGTTCAACGGTAAGAGAACCAGGCCAGTTTGGTTGTCGGGGTCGATGCCAAATAGAGACACATGGAAGGGGGGAACCAGGAAAGGGGGGGTAAGTTTCTAACATAGAGGCGTGCGGCGCTGGTTTTTCTGAAGTAAGCCTGGGGTCCAGCAACACGTTAGAAATTCCCTGTCTAGGATGAGAACAGAAAAACGCAACCATTAGTAGGTTTCTTCAGACGTGCCCGAAAATAGCCACGCTTCAAGGTTTTTGAGGTCGCAAAATAAATCTGAGATCGGCGGGCAGTATAATAACACAAGGAAGTTCCCACGGTAATGTCACTCGGCCAGTCAGTACAGCTGGAAGGAATAAGCCACAGGAGGGCTTTCTTCGGTCCTCTAAACTGGTGGTAGCAACTGAACCTCCGGAGGGAAGACGTGAAGCACCAAGAACTGAGAAAAGAGAAAGAATCTCAATCACCTTAGTGATTGGAGAAGTCAACAATGCCAAATGACTGGGCTCTTTTTCCCCTTCAAACTTTGGCGGTTCCTTCGTACTAAGTCAGAAGGAATTTACAGGAGGTGCATCGACGATGCTTCAACAAGTGGAGGGGAGGATTGCGCGTTAAGGACAGCTTTTTTGGTCCGCAAACGTTTAGAAAGAACAACACCGACTGATAGATGGAAGGATCCAAATCGACAAGCCGCCCGGACCAGCACCAAGCGGAGACCAGGGAAAAAGACGCCACTTGAGAAAGTTTTCCGGGGAAAATAAGAATTGCCGCAAGTCTTCCTGCACAAACGCTACCGACATGATGATCTGTTAGAACCGGAAACCTTCGGAAAGGTAAGAGAATTCAGAGGGGCTTTAATCCTGGGAAAAAAAAGGGGGGAGCCACTAGAAACTCAACGGGGAATCATAGGAAGGGAGGCAGTAACAATAGGATCAACGGGAGATTCTCCAAGAGACCATGGGAATTCAGCTCTCGGCGAAATCGATTCGATAAGACTACCGAGAATCAAAAAAACAAAAGAGAAGATGGACGGTAACGCGGTCGAAGTGCCCCGGTCCCGAGCTGAAAGAAATGGAAAGGTATGTACTCCGAAAGAGACGGGGGGAATACTTTCAGGTTGATCCTAGACCTCCCACGATGACGGCGCATTTAGCGATCAGTGTAGCCACAAGGGGGAAAAAGGACCGGAACCGCTACTGGGATTTCAGAGAAAAGGAGAAGGGTTCGACAGACAAGGGGATTAGCGGGTTGGTAATGAAGGCAAAAAGAAAGAAACGAGCATTCGTTTGGGGAAGGGGAGAAGATTCAGGCTGCTGGTTAAGTCGAACATGGGGTCCCAGTCGAGGGGGAAACGATAAGGAAGTGTGGGGGGCGAGAAAGGGGCGGAAAGGGGAAAAGTGAAGCAGAAATTGTACCAATAAGAAAAGAAAGGCGTGGGAAAAGACCGGTATCGAATGCAAACCGGCGGATTAAGGAGGGGAAATAGCAGGACTTAAGCAAAGTTTCAGGTGAAAACGAGGGCAGAGTTGAGGTGAGCAGCAATCCATCCTTGGCAGGTGATGCGCGAGCGGCGTCTCTTTTCAAAGGGCGAGAAGGGGACCTCACTCAAGCAAGAAAGGGCAGAAAACGCCTACGTCAAAGAAATGGAGAAAGAAACATCGAGCCTAAAGGGGGTGCGTGGAATTATACGTATGGCGTCTGGGTATGACGGCCACATCAGCTGCGACGTAAAAGGTTAGATAACAGGAGCAAGCGCAGATTGGGAACGCTAGAACGGCGAGGGGACAGGTGCGCTGAGGGAGTTATTCTGACCGGGAGGAAGAGACTGAAGGCTAGATTGATGTCGACAAGAAGGCCAGTCTATAACTTAAGCGGAAACCGCCTTGGGAACTCCAGGGATGAACGGAGACAAACATGCCGGAACCCGTCAGGACTTGTTGAGAAACAAAAGGCGAAATGGCGAGATCGATGGCGAAATGAAAAAAACACTACAAAAGGAGATAGGGAGGAGGAGAAGTGAGGTGCAAATAAGACCTTGTTTGCTGCTGTAGCGCAGGGATTGATTGTCTTTTACGAAAGGAGTTTAAAAGGAAAAGAACTAGGTGCTAGGAGCTATGAGAGCCGTATGTCACGTTGCAATTGACTCTATGGTGGTGGCTCTGGGTCACGTGATGAAAGCAGGGCTGGGGGATGGAAAGAAAAATAACACCACACAAAGGTCGCTAGCCCACATCCGCCAGATTTAACTAGGGTGGGAGAAATTTGTCGGTCGAGGGGAAAGAAGCCGCGAGGTATGATTAAAGGGGGGGGGGACGAAACGGAACAATGGGCCGTTTTATTGACGCGGGGGTGTTGGGTACAGAAGTGAGGCTGAGTGAAGAGGCATTAACCCACTGCCCAACCATCTGAGGGTAACGTCGAAGTCGAATCATGGGGGCAAGGATGAAAGACCAAGCAATCGGGACTCTCAGGTTCATTAAGGCAACGAAAAAACCAATAAGTGAGTCTTGGGGTCCATCATTTTCAAAAGACAGACAAGAATCGGGGAAGGGGGGTAGACGGGGGGCAAAAAAAAGGAAACAGGGGGGATGTAGTAGTCGTATAAGACAGCGGGTGGAGCCGGTTCAAGTGTACACTCCCGGTCCATTTCTTTGGGGAGATCGGGTCAAAAACAGGCGTAAACCAGTGGGATGGAAAAAGAGATGCCGATCAGAAAGGGTCGAGAAAAGGTGCAATACAGATGGTGGGTTAGGGGGGGGCCGGTGGGAGGTAAAGGTCTACACGTGATTCCTGCATCCGCGGACATCCAACATTTTGCGGGACAGTGGCCGCAGGGGGGAGGCGGTGCAGAGATGGAGGGCGGAGGACTTCCTAGTGAGGAGAGTGCCAGAAAGAAAAAACAGCGCCTACGCTGGCAAAAGTTTGAGGTGTTGTTGGAAGGAAAGAAGTAAGGAGGGAGGGGGGTTTTTAGGAGGGGCAAGAAATCCCTCTGCCGGTTACGGACTTCTCAGAAAAAAAACCAAAGGGAGGAGAGGGGAAAAAAGAGACCGAACTCATGCGCAGAGTCTTCACCGTACCGGCAAACCGCCACCAGTCATCCAGTATAGGGGCAGAGCAACATACAACCAAGAAAAAGAGGGGGTTAGGGGGAGGGGTGCGATTAGGGGTAAACAGCATAAAAATGAAGGTAGCCAGAACCCAGGACCAGCGCGACCTCGGCAAAGGCAAAAAAAAGGGAAGTCCAAGGGAGGACTGAAAGGGGGTTAACTTTACCTCAAACGAACCCAGACCCACATCCAATGAAAAGGGTGCGTAAGAAAAAAATGGGATCGGGACGAAAAAAGAAAAAGGGCCGCTGTTTGATACGAAAATTCACAAGAAGGGCCGGGGATAAATCTCCTACTCCGATGGGGCTAGCACAGAGAACACCTGGAACCATTGAAAAAAGAGAGAACATCACTTCTATGGTTACTTAATGAACTGTGAAGAGGGAGTCCAACAGACCTGAATGACGAATGCGGAAGAAATTAAGAAAGATAAAGGAGTTTTCCCGATAAAGGGAGGAAAAAAAATAAAAGAATTAGAGGATCAAGATACAACACTAAAGGATGTGAGGAGGAAAGAGTAAGCAAACTCGCGCTCCAAGTACTGGCCACACTAGTACAGGCATAAAACAGGGACAATGGAGGGTAAAACCAGTGAAGACATGGAGATGGGGAGGTCAAAAACTGAGAAGAAAGAAACGCCCAAGAGAAAATTTCCGTCTTGGCTTGGGGTGGGGGGCGTTTGCTACAGAACTCCCAGACCGTAGATCATGATAGAAGAAATCAAACAGTCAAAAAATAGGCTAAAATGACACTTGAGGACATAACGCAGAGAAAAGTGTGCCTTGGGGGGATTTTCCCAGAAATTCTTAAAAGAAATAAGCATAATACCCCCGGGGCTTGCCGAAGGGGGCCGCCAAAAGAAAGAGGAGGTGTGCATGCACGGAGAGAGGTTCACTAATTGTTCAGTGGAGGAGCCCAAAGCTGACAATTTAGAGACGCAGCCAAAATTGTGGTTCGAACCATGTCCTGAGGTTTTTCTAGCTGGTGCGTACGAACTTGCAACCGGAGGTTGGGAATGCCGCCGCAATGTGGGAAAAAGCCGTCTTCTAAATCACGCAAACAATTATCAGGGCTTCGAAAGACCTAAGCAAGGAGGTGCCCGCGAGGCTGAACTTGCACGGAAGGGAAACGAAAAAAGACCGCCGATAAGGTCTTTGGAGGCGAACCATTTACGTGTAGAAGAACGAAGTGTAATAGGAAACCTCATAGAAGAGGAAAGAGCTCCGTAATAAAAGCCACCTTTCGAGCGATAATGTTCTCGTCTCGTAAAGTGGGTTCGGTATCAGGGGGGCAAAGGACGGTGGAAGAAGTTACAAAAAATGCTAAGACATGAAATCTCCGTCATAGGAGGCTCAAATTGAATGGTATGAATTGCAAAGGACATGCCGACTGAGGTTCGTCACCATGAAAGAAAAATTTTGCATCGAGAGGCCCATTCTGCCGATCACCGGTCCTTCAGTGGGAAAGGTCGATCCAGCTTCTGGGAAAAAAGCGCGGAGGGGGAAAGGGGGGGTCGCCCAGCATGGGTCGGTTGAAGAAGTTAGAGAAAGGTAACACGAAAAAGTAGGGAGGGGAAGGATCCTCATTAATGGAGGCCTTAAGGAAACACAGCAGACCAGGAAGCGGGGGTCAAAAGAAAAGGAAATTCCCCATTTCACGTGTAAATTGCAGGGGAAAAGGAAGAAAACCAGACATGATGAGAGGGAAACGAAAAAAACCGGCGAAGGGCGCACTGAGATTGTTAGCGTCCTTGCACATGTAAAGCAAAAGGTCTCAACTGCCGCGAAACAAAAAGAAAAAGCGTTGTGATCGAAGGCAGGCAAAAATCTGCATTATAAGAATTTCAAAAAAAGGAGAAGGAATCGCCACAAGGGACAATTAGGTCGGGGTCCTTAAAAATCAAGCGAACAGGGAGAAGGGGCAAAAAGAGAGCGCGAGAGAGAGATCCAAAAAAAAAAGAGAGATAGGTCGATGAACGGTGAGGATGAGGAAAAGGAGAGAGGCCGGAAGTGATATGGCGCATGGCTGGCCCGCGACGGGGAAAAGGCGAGTTAGAAGGAAAACGGAGAGCTATTTTTCCGTGCGCGTGGACACCAAAAAGACGCCGTAAGTAACTGGTGACGGGAAAAGGACGCACGCTACTGAAAGGAAAGGCAACTCAAGGGGAGACGGGGTCAGACTTTCAGACATCAGGTAGCGGGTTTGGGAGATGGAGAAAGAGACGTTAACTTCGAACAGTGCACAGGGGGGTAGCCGCGTAGGATGCTGGGGAGGGAAAAATAACCGTCGTTAGGTCATCCTAGAAAGTCAAGGGGAGGGGGGAGTCTAAAAGGGGAAAAAAAGATGGAATCGCATCAAAACGCGTCCTGGGAAAAACATTATGCTTTCCCAAAACTAGGGACCGGCGGGAAAGAGAAATAGAAAGGACAGATTGTTTGAAGGGAAATGTCACAGGGAGGGGGGAAAAGAAAATCCCAAGTGGGGGGATGAGAGGCGATTGAGGCGAGCCATGCTTTCGGACATGGTTTTGCACTAATTAAAGAAGGAAGTCTAAAAGATCGATGAGGGAAACAGCCCAGTTACAAGACGAAGAACGTTCCACCCGCGAGACAAGGTGGCTGTGGAGGGAAGAGGTCGCTGGGAAGGAAAAACTCGGGAGAAAGACCTTAGAGGAAGGGCGGATATATAGACGGAGAGGAGAAGAATGTCCCTCAGGCTAACTCCGTGCGATTCAAACAGAACAGAACAGAAAGGGGACTGCTTGATTCACCCGCGCATAAGGAAGTAGTGAATTTCAGGCGGCGATCAAAGGGGGGGGAATGGGGCTCCTCCGGAAAGATCAAGGTGCTCAAAGGCGTACGAAATAGAAACAGCGCAGAAAGAAGCAAATGTGTTAACCAAAAGGCTCGCGCAGAGAAGGAGCGGGAACACTCCCGGAACCGACAAACTGGGCAGTCTGGGGGGGGGGGGGGGGGGGTTTGTGGGGGTGGGGGGGGGGGGGGGGTGCTGGGAGGGGGGGGGGGGGGGGGGGGGGGGGGGGGGGGGGGGGGGGGGGGGGGGGGGGGGGGGGGGGGGGGGGGGGGGGGGGGGGGGGGGGGGGGGGGTTGGTTGTGTGGGGGGGGGGGGGGGGGGGGGGGGTGTGTGGGGGGGGGTGTGTGTTTTGGTTTGGGGGGGGTGTTGGGGGGGGGGGTTTGGTTGGGGGGTGGGGGGGGTGGGGGGGGTGGGGGGGGGGGGGTGTTGGGTGGGGGGGGGTGGGGGTGGGTGTGGGTTGGTGGGGGGGGGGGGGGGTTGGTGGGGGGGGGGTGGGGGGAGATCTAAGGGAAGGAAAAAATACATTGGGTTAAGGCGCATAATAAAAATGTACTTTTACGAAACGAGTCAAGTGCTAAGTATCAAGGGAGCAGAGTAGCTAAAAGGAAAGGGTCACTTGGTCATGGGTCCGATTTGACTGGGTCTGACTGGTCTTCGTGAGAAGTATTCGGAAAGGGATGGAGATACAAAGAGCAATCCACCAAGTTCAATCCCCTAATTTACAGGGAAGAGGGGGGATTTATGCATGTTCGTGCAGAAGTGTAACCTACCGAATCTCCTTCGATTCCTGGGTTCAAGCTGCGGTCAATTGCCGATGGCAAGGGGGGGGGGGGGGGACAAAAAATGGGAGCGCGTCGGTTAGATGACGGGGAGCAACAAAAGTACAACCATCTGAGTGGTAGAGGTCCCATCCGCGACGTGGCAAGGATGGAAGACTCATTCATCTAACGAGTCAGGGAAAGGGGTACATATGCCTGAGAGAGTCGAATTAAAAGCATGGTCTTTACAAAAAAAACCAAGAGGCCCGAAACCGTCAAACCAAGGAGGGGTATCCGGTGGATTTCAAGGAAAAAGGGTGCAAGTAGAAGGAGCCCGAGGAGGAGAAGGGGGTCTTACTACCCGGGGAAGGGGTTTTACGGAAAAAGCAGCAGGGAGAAACCAGGAGCTATATATCCCCAAGGACGGTAGCAAGGGACTCAATCCCTCAGTTTTGGGGGTGCTGGTTTGTGTTGGGCGGCAGGATCAAAAAAACAAAACACAGGAGGGAAGAAAAAGTTCCAGAAAAAGAAAAACTTCATTTGTGCCTTTTCCGAGGAGCAAGGGGGAAGGAAAGTGGGAGAGAGGTCTTCGCATGGGATGAGGCAAAGAACCAACGAGCAAACAAAAGGGGGACGTCAAGGAGTGGGGTGCTGGGGAGAAGGACTTCAAGTGAATGGGGGGAGGGGGGTATCCGTGTCCCGGAATAAAGAGATCTACTGGGAGCTCTAAAAAACAACACGAGTAAAAAAAAGAGAGATCAGTAACCATGGGCTGCAAAGAAAGGTAGTTACTGGTAAAAAACGACCACAGAAAGAGGTTTACCAGGGGAGAAGGAGCATAGAACACCCTCAATAAGCCAGCGCGTCGGGAGAGGGTGAGTGAGGGGTCAAAGAAATCGAGTATCTCAAAAAATCCCAATCGAACAAGGGGAAAGGCGAAAGAGCAAATTCTCAAAACTTAAGTCATGGACTGAACCAATGCAGGAAAGGGACGTTGGGGGGAAAAAAGCCTTTCCCAAAAAAAGGAACACGAACCAAATGGATTCTGAGGGGAGAACCTACAGGGAATAGGATCCAAAAAGGGTAGTCAAAAAGGGGGGTGATAAACTTCGGAAATTAAAGGGGGAGAAAGAAAGATCCTACTCAGAGCGAGCAGCAAAAAGAACTAGGAAAAACAAGGAGAACCCCATCAAAATGGGACTGAACAGAGGTAAATTATCTTTGACTGAGCCCAGACAAGAGTGGCCACTTAAGTCGTAAGGAGTGGAAAAAGAGAAGGTCCATGCGGGGATTTTCAAAAATGCAAAGAGGGGGGCCCGCCGGAGGATGGCTTTTTACCCACAGTGGGGGGGGAAGTGGTGTCCCTCGGCATCTTAAGCGAGCCCTAAAAAGGAGGAAAAAGTGAAAAGGCAAACAGGAAATGACTTAAAAGGGAAGGAAAGAAAACTGGTATTTCACACGCTGACCAACGAAATTTCTCACCACCGAAAGAGAGAAGGGCTGTATGGGGGATCCGGGACTTGTTGGTTCATGGGACCGATGGTGGGGGATCACTCCCATAACGGATATCATGATCAGGGACCACATAATAAAATCTAAGGAAAAAACAGTAACGTAAAAATAAACTTCTCTCCTAAGTAAGAGCTTTTACGAATTTGATTCAAATCCCGTTGCGTAAAGAATATCATTACATAAAAGGGGGAGTCGAGTCCCACGGAGGAGGTGGAACGGAAAAAGGAAACGCCAAACTTCCAGGTTGAGGGTCGCGGAGGGAAATTCCCATGTCAAGATCGATCCATCGAAGGGGGTTGCTAAACCATTTGGGCGGCGGAAAGGAAGCTTTTGGAGAAACGTAACGGAAGGGAGCAAACTGGTAAAAGATTTCCCGCCAATTGGAAAGAAAGTATCGCCTCCCGTTCAGAATACATACCGAATACTAAAGTGAACTTCGCGGGGGTCCGAGAACCGAAGTACTGAGAAAGAGAGGAAGGTTAACTTCGTCCCTAACAAGAACAAATGACAGATAAGGTATGTGAAAGCCAGACCCCATTGAAAGTGCGCCTCGACTTTCCAAAGGGTCCTAACCAAGATCGGG
>Ga0179593_1538693_pt1 | contig 27974 bp, 26 predicted proteins | sample CZODoug2_1_08_16_FD_185931 | JGI IMG/M metagenome (GOLD analysis project Ga0179593, IMG submission 185931) | Vadose zone soil fungal communities from Angelo Coast Range Reserve, California, USA - CZODoug2_1_08_16fungal (PacBio error correction) | ecosystem: Environmental > Terrestrial > Soil >...
CCCGGAAAAAGAAGAAATACCAGGGAGGGAAAAGATCCAAAAAAAAAACACCTCCGTGAAAAAGAAGACGGAAGTCGTTTCCTGGTCAGGGGTTCCACGACAAGAGGTCATTGGGGGGATGACGGGGAATAGGAAAGGAATGGATTTCTAGAACGTCCCAAAAATTTCGAAAGGGCAACCTCCACCAACGGGACATCGGGGAAGGGGGGAGATGAAAGGAGTAATAAAGAGGTAAAGGTGAAAGCACGCGAGCGTCAATCGAGGGTCGGAAACGGGGCGCTGTCGCAAGAAAAGGGGGGGATCTTCAGAGAAGTGGGAGGGCAATGGAGGCAAGGGCGCGTTAGGGAATGAGAGGAGGGGACCAAGGTGTTCGAATAAGACGTCCTGACGTCTTGTAGGGGGAGCCAGCCGGCGAGGAGTGAAAGGGGGGAACTGAACCACGCCGATACTGGCCCGGGTGAAGGTTGAGGGTGGTATGTGACCGTTACGCTGCGGGCCAGGGGGAAGGTGTGGGGGGTACGAAGAGGCGGCTCGGCGAAAAAAAGTCGACAACGAGAGTAGTGAAGGAGAAAGAACGTAAGCAACCTGTCAAATCGGGTAGGGGTGCGGGACAGAAGGGGGGGCGGCTCTGTAGCGTGTAAAAGACCCTCGAGGAGAAGGCTCCCGTGCTGGGTGGGAGTCGCTCGCCGGCTTTCTGGGACGATACTACTCGCAGCAAAGAGAGAAGAAGATGTCCTTCCTCTTGCCAAGCAGAAGAAGGAGAAAACTGCGTTAACGCACTCACGGGCTTCTTCTGTATACCTCCGTAAAAAGGAGGGAGGGCGCAGACCCGTAACTCCTCCCGGGGAGAACTGTCCCCACTCTCCGGGAAAAAGACGGAATACTCCCACTCCGAGGGGAAACAGACTTATCTGAAAGGGAAGGGGCTTCGCCCGATGAGGTACACTAGTCAACTGCTATTCGAGACTGCATCGCTTCCAATACCGTCGAAAAGGAAATAAGGAGCGAAGAGTACCAAAGCAGTCTCTTCAAAAAACCCGACTGAGAATCAAAACAGCATGCAATAGAAGACCGAGAAAAGCCCGGCTCTTCCCCGAGTCCGGGAAAGGGGAGAACAGACACCATCTCGTGGCAACAGGAAAGAAAAGGCGACCACCTGGCAGGGGGAAGACGGCTCAGGCCTACAAATATTGGAGGAGCGAGGAGTGAAACAAGCTACGCCGCCTCCTCCGGCAACAAAAGAGAAGTACGACTAGGGGGTAAAACTAGAGAAAAGACGGAAATTCAGAAACAGGGCTATATTCCATTTCAGAAAGCAACGTCGTCCTGCCGGTTCAACAAATACAGATTCGAGGCATGATGAGAAAAGCTCGTCAAACGGAGAAAAATATCTTTAGGAAAACGGCGAGTGTTAAGGGGAAAGTAAAGAAAAATCGGGAAAATGGTCAGTCGAAAAGAAGCCGAGACAACGATGAAGCACGAGAAAGAACAACCTCAAGTACAGCCGCCGAGAGAGGGGGGGGGCGGCTCGCCGGTGTCATAAAAAAGGATAAGCTTGGTCAGGAGATTGACAGAGGAGCAGAGGACAATCTCCCGCTTAAAAGAAAAGAAGACAAGACTCGGTTTAAAGGGAAGAAGAAGCCGCTTGAGCGCTGAGATTGAATTGACACAACATCAAAAGAAAAACATGGCGCTCGTGCAGGAGGTTCGGAATCCGCTGGGAAGCCCGCGCTTCAAGCGCTAAAAAAAAAAAAAAATCCATTCTATTTGGGAAGGGCCCTAGAAAAGAGGGAAACCCACCCTTGGAGAAGTTGGCGCATCGGGAAAGAGGAGGTAGAGAGGGGAAAGAAGAGGAAGAAAAGGGTACGGTCGCTGAAAATTGTTTGATATCAAAGGGGCACCCTTCATTCACAGAAACCGCCGAGACATTCTCGTCGCGGCCGACGCACGAAAAATACTCGCGCAATAGACTACGACCAAAGAGGGAAAAAGAAGCAAAGATCATTGCCGCGGGGACTGGCCGGGAGCCGCGGAAGGGAAAGTACAATATCAAAGGCGTAAAGAAAGCTGCCGTCTCGGGAAGAGTGCTAAACGCAAAGAAGTAAATCCTGAATTAAGAAAGGGTCGTAACTACCGCCGAATGTCATAAGGGAAAGAATGAGGCGAACCGGGTGGGACCGAGGGGGGAACTGACTCCACAAGACGATGGTATAGCTAAAAGTGGTAGAGCAGGTGAGAGCACGCGGGAAATGGGAAAAAGGAAAAGACGAAAATACTTTAATCGCACTGTATCCAGTGAAGGGCAGGACACATCGCTCGGAAACTCAAGAAATCGGCTTTCTCGGCTCTAGAAAAACAGGCTGGCGAAAGTCCCCACTAAAAAAAGAAAAAAGAGAAAATCAACCCGTTAAAGGGAAAAGGAAAAGCCGAAATGCTCTTCGTCTTGCAAAAAGCGCAAGTGGAGCGTCTCGTGCTATGCTGAGGCGAGATGGGCCGGGGGAAGGGGAAAAATCCAAGTCCGGGTTCTGCCGTAAAAGAAAGCGAAAGCTGAGGACTAGGGGAAAAAGACTTGAGGGGGGTTGCACTAGCTTTTTCGAATCAGAGGGGAAAACGGAGGCGCACGAGGGGGGACTCGGAACCATGGATATCGAAGTCGGTCCAGAATCGGTTTACTATGAGCGTGGTGTTGGCCTGAAAGGGGATTCTGAGACTGTAAGGAAAGAAGACAAAACTACCGTACTTATGATCGCAGGAAGGCGCAAGAATTTAGGGAAAGGAGGGGCGCAAAGGGGAGTGCTGAAAAATGGTTGATATGGTCTGGGGGCGTCAAAGAACTCACGCTCCAGGGCCGGGAGGGAGAAAGGGTGGAAGATGTCGGTGTTGCGGAAGAACGCGGTAAATAACCGTCTAGATACTAGGTTCGGAAGAAACGGGGGAGCTATCAATGCGGCAAAGAGGCGGAAGGGCATTCGAGAGGCCTTTTCTAAGCGGGGAAAGGAGAATTGCGCTTAGCGTGGGAGCAGGGGGTTTGTGGGGGGAAAGTAAGGCCACTTCTCAGAGGGGAGGGAGGGCTCAGGTTTTGGAACGCTCGCTGAGGCTGAAAAGGGGGGAGATCCCAGAGGGACGCTTAGGAAATGATGTCGAGGAAGATGGCCTGCTTGATGAAAATTCAGCTCTGAAAGAAGGAAAGCGGGATTTTACTCCTCAAAGCTGCCGGAGAGGGTAGACCGGATGCGAAGCGTAAAAGAAAGGAGAGCTTAAGGAGAGGAAAGAGTTCGATATAAAACCCTTCACCTCTCCAGAGGGAAGAACAACGATTGCCCGGGGCGTCAGAAAAAAAAAAGCCTCCTCCCCTAATCACGCTAAAAGTCGAATTCAAATCTTCTCCCCCCAAACCACACACCTTCCAAAAGCCAAACTTGTCCGCAGCGTGCTTAGAAGAAACCCCACCACGACCTCACTGGCAGGGGGGAAAGGCAAGCGGGCCCGGGCGCCAACCAAAAAATTCGCGGCTGGGAAGGCGACGGATCAGACCGAAAAAAAAAAATATCAAAAAAAGAGGGGGGGCCCGCTCCCTACTTTTAAATGACAAGGGCGAAACAATATCGAAAGCGCTCTCACAAAGAGAGTAGAAGAACGCCGGAAGGCGAATCGAAAGGAAAAAAACCTAGGCGTTATCTTGAAACGGGAAAGGTCAAGGAAGCAGTGCTCGCAATCCAGAAGAGCGAGGTAGGCGCGACTAAAAAGGGAAGGGGAGGTCCTAACTCAAGCGAACTTTAACGGAAAGGCCTGCTACACACTTACTATGAGGCGTGTAATGTGGGGAATAAACAGCCGTGAGACTTGGGAAAAAATTGGGCCGCTCTTTAATCGAGGGCCCAAGGGGTAGCATTCTGTGGGGAAGAACAGGAAATCAATCAAAAAAATATTAAGGAAATATAGATACGCGATTCTTCACAACATCAAAACCAGTCAGGAATGAAAGAATCCCTCAAAGCGCGGAAAGCTGCTAAAAGCCAGGAAGAAATTTTCTGGGGGAGGAAGGGTCCCGGATACACAACCTGAAAGGGAAGTGGCCGGCGGTCACTGGGTTAACTTAATTGGAGGAGGGGGAAGAAGTCACAACGTCTGGGAGTAGAAAAGAAACGCCGAGACTTCGGGGCGAGCACTGATTAATAACTCCTGAAAAAAGAGGGGAAAAAGACGTCACCATAAGAAACGCAAATATGCGATAAAAAAAAAGCGATACGAAAAAAAATCCTTCTACCTCTTCTCATTCGTGGAGAAGGGAGATATTGTGAAGACTAGGAGTGCCAAGGCAGTTGATCTCAGGGGAGAGGCCAAGGTGAGGAGGAACTAGAGGGTACGGCCTGCTAGACGTCTTGGGGAAGGAGAGAGGTCGCAGGCGGAATAAAGCGTGTCACGCGAGAGAAAATCCGAGGCTTTTCAGAGGGGCTTTTAATGGTCGGGGGGGGGGGAGGCGATTAACCTGCGCGCGGGGGAGGGAAGGTCTAGGTCCTGACAAGGGGAAAGATAGACTGTATCGAGGCGAAAGGGGGGGGGAACCTCGTAGAAGCGGCATCTTCAATTTTGGGATCGGGACAGAGGAAGTCGCATTCTGGGGGGGGAGAGGGGGTTCCCCTACCTTCTAAAGGGATCTCGCCGTGAAAAAAAGGTGGTAGCTAGCGTACGACCAAAAGAGGGGACGACATACTCAGGTCCTTATTAAGGAACGAGGCCCTCCCTCCGAGGAAAAAAGGACAGCAAAAATTCATTCCAATTATTCAAGAGTTAAGACTAAAAAAAGGCCGTCGTAGACCAGCCTCCAGGGGAGCAGCTGAGTCCCAAACTCAAGGAAGGAGTGCGGATAGGGGGAGAAACAATCTCCTCTCATTCAAAAGACAGCAAAAACCTTCCCGCATAAAAGCGCAAAGAACGAAAAGGAGGCCTCTTAAACCGGGAGGGGACTTCTGCCACAATTCATCGAAGCTAGCAAAGCACCAATAAGAAAAAAGAGGTATGGAAGTTTCTACAAATCATGAAATCCCATAAAGGCCCGATCAGAAAAAAGGCGACCACCCCGAAAAAGAGATCGATCATCCGACGGGAGAGACCAACAAAATAGACATTGTGGCAAGCCGCAGGGGGAGGAAAACGGCGTCGAACATTTTCCAAAGAAGGGGGAAGGGGAGAAAACGTCAAGAGGGAATTCGTATTTTAAAACGTAACGGGGGCAACCGGGGACCTCGAAGGAATCGTCACACGCTACACGCAAGGGCTATAGCCCTGGCGACCTTTCGCCGGGAAATGGTCCGACCAGAAGAAACGCAACGTTCACCCGCTGCTCAAATGATTGGGGAGGGAAGGACCATCTCGGGAAGGCAAAAAAGAGAGTGTTCGCAGAGGGGAAGAAAAAGACGTTTATAGGGGCGCCCGCCGTCCCATCTCGGCATGACTGGGAAAAAAGAAACCAAAACCACCTCCTTGCGCGGTACCAAGCGATTTTGGGGAACGGGACCGGCTGGGCATGAAAGGATTAAAAATTGGTCAGTAATCTTCTTCCGCGGGGGAAAAGAGGAAACAAAGCCGGCGGAGCACTCTTGGGAGGTGTGCAGAGGGAACCCGTCAGAGCCGAAAGCCGGAGATTTCCACACTCCAAAGGTCCCTAACGAGAAAAATTGCGATTTGGGGACGTTAGTAGTGAGGGGAAAAACTTCAAGCGCAGAAAATTCTATTCTAAAAAGGAGGGTCCCAGAAAAGGAAGTGAAGGCAGCCAAAAACCGGGGGCTTGCTCCGCGCGTAGTCTGGGATTGGGACCCGGACGGTCTTTCACACTGATTACGGAGGGCGGAGCACTGGGTCACATGAGGTTCGGGACAGCGAAGGAAAAAAAAAAAGGGGGTTTCATCACGTCGCGGAAGGGTAAGCAAAACCGAATGGTCTCTCAGGGGGGGAAAAGAGAGAATTCCGAAAGGAGGAGAGGAACGCCAGCGGAAGAAGAATTTTACAATGCGCAAGAGACAGAAAACCAAAACCCCAATAGCGTCATTTGTTCCAAAATGCAATAGCGAAGAAAAAGTATCAGTTAGCCGAAAGAAAGACCGCTAAAAAAAATAGCGGGGGGGGACAGAAAGGGTGGGAAAATGATTTTGAGACAGGACTCAAAAAGAAGTTGACGAACGAAATCCGATGGGTACGGCAAAAAGGAGGAAAGCGACTCCGATCCACTACGGGAAAAGAAGGGGGAAGACGGGACCGGGGCGGAACGGACGTAGACGCTCTCTCTTCAACGAGGGACTCAAATCGCGAAAGAGCTCATCCTTGCTTGCCGCTGCTTAAAAACGAAAATTTCCCCAGATCACCTTATATGCCCTTCAGGGGCCCAAAAGCGAAGGGGAAAAGAGGCGCATGGGATCTTCCTCTTGGGGATGGGCATCTCGAGGGGAGCTCGAGAAACTGGACCCGATTTTCGGGAATTCAAAAAAAAAATGAGTGCACTCATTCACATTGGAACCGACAGATGGAAGAGATGTCAGAAAAGGAAAAGAAACGGGACGGGGACTCCTTTTCCTGAAGCAGTGTATAGCGCAGAACTAATCGGCCAATACGGGAGGGAAAGAGGGGCGGCAGCTTTTTTTATTGGGAGGAGAGCGGCCGAGCTCTCTGGAAGGGAAAAAAAAATCAGATCCTTACTTCCTAAAGGTTGGAAGCCCGCGCAGGGTGGGAAATGTTGGTAAGGGACAAAAAACGTGCTGCGGCGCACAGGGGGGGGGACTTCCCGTATTCAGGAACGGGCTTGAAGCGTGGGAAAAAAAAAGGTGGGATGCGTATTTGTATTCGTAGCGACGTTTGGGGGAACCCTTACCGGGGAAGAAAAAGTGGTTTCGGCGTCCGGGGAGAAGATGCATTCGGGCAGGACATCGCGGTCGGGGCAAGAAGCGGTCGACGCAGAAAGGGCGCGAGCTGGTGGCAGGAGGGAAGGGTTATTGGCGTCGCCGGGGAAAAACTAAAAAAGAGTTGGGAAGGAAAAATCAAGGCTCGGAGGGATGGGGGGCAGGGTCGTTAGGCAGCAAGGACGCGGGATCAAGAGAAGCACGGAAGCTTTGTAATGGAGGGAAAAGTCCTGCATGCGTTAGAATCCCTCGGTCCTATGGAGCCGGGCCTTGCGTAGACTACGGGACGCTTAGAAAAAAAAAAGCTAGTCACCGAAAAACGAACGCCTACAAAAAAAAAAGCGGTCGCTAAAAGCGGGTGTTGAATAAAGATCCAAAAAAACGCCTGGAAGCCTCTTGTCACTAACAGTACCCGCTTGAATGGGGGGAGAGGAACTAATGCAGAACGAAAAAAAGACCACCCTCCGAATGATCAAAATAGAAATCATCAGGGGAGAAGAAGCAACCTGCAGCTCGAACCCCCGCCACAACCCGGAAACCGTAACTCACAAAAAACGACCTCAAACTTACCACATTAAAAGATAGACTCAACGGCCTCGCGCGTGTTCCGGAGAAACGCCGGGACGCTGAGGGGACGGCTTCTGGTCAACGCAGAAGAGGGGGACAAAGCAAAGCGTAAGTATCTGATCTCCGAACCTCTTGGGACCGCGCAAAGCTGGAGCAGAGAAAAAAGAAGCCTGCACTCAGACAAGGAACTCTACTTACAAAAAATATCAAAGCCCAGAGGGGGGAAGTCTGCATCTTTAAAAACTAGCAATGGAGCTCAATTCCGGACGGAAGGGAGGAGGGGGTTCAACTGGTCCAAAATTCATCTCGCAATGGAACGAAGAAGGTGGACTTTCTATCAGGGTAGGGTCAGTAACGACCCGTTAAAACTCAACAAAATGAGAAGGCGGGTAGGGTGAGGACAGAATATCAAATAAGGGAAAAAGGAAATTTCTCTTTTTTCGAAAAGGAGGGGGGAGCCTTCTGTATAGGGGCCCGCCCTTGGGCGAGGGTGTTTGGGAGACCGTGAACTCAACAACAACAAAGGGAAAAGAATGATCAAAAAAGTGAAAGCCACAAAGCCGCCAACGGGGAGAACCGATCCGCAGAAAGGGAATCCGTGCGAAAAAAAAACAGTCATGTTCGGTGAAAGGGGGAAAGGAAAAAAAAACCTCGGATGGCAGGGGGGAAAAGCTGATTTAACGGAAGTTAGGGGGAAGAAAGGAAGCAGGCTTTAGGAAGGACAGCAAAACCGCTCGGTCTTCGGGCAAAACGCTGGGAAAGGACGTGGCTCACAAAGAGGGGGGGGAGGAATATTCTATGAACGAGGACGGACCCTATAGAAAAACGAAGGAGTGGGATGATCGGGGGAGGGAAAAAGGGGGGTCTAGACGGTCTGAGGCAGTAGAGGAGAAAGTTGGGCAGGCCCAAGAAGGTCTAGTCCAGAAGAATCTTATCGGAGGAAAGGGGGGGATGGCGAGCGTTACAAAGGGGCGGGCACCTAAGGGAAAAAAGGAGCTTGGGGATGAATCTCGCGGTGTGAGAAGGGCGGGGGGTGACCGATAAGGTGACCTTCGGACAAGTTGTGTGGGGGAGGGGTAGACGCTGGGATTCTCTCTAAGGGGTAGTGTATCGCTAGGGGAGGGAGGAGGGGGTATGTATAAAAACACTGGAATCGGCAAAGCTCAATACTGGTACGGGAGGGAGAGAAGTTTCAGGGAGAACGTGGTAGAAGCGTTCCAAAGGAAAACGAAAATAATCTCTCAGGAACGTGTAGAAAGAGGCAAAAGACGCCGGATGAAAGAAGCTACTAACGAGTCATCAGAAAAGGGCCGAATTGCTTCCCACGAAGAAGCCGTATAAAGGAGCAGTCTTCCCGGAGTTCAATACTCCCAAACCTTCTTATCAACCAAGAGGACAGCTTGCCGCGAGTCAAAAAGAAAACAAGGATCGAGTGCCCGAGGGCTCCCTCAACGACGCCAATTCCAGAGGGACAAAACCTCCCTCACGCGAAGAAAAAAAAAGTTCGTCAAAGCAGACGTCTCCCGCGGAAAAAAGGGAAAGAAGCAGAAACGAGCGATCATTGGAAAGTCGCTTTCCATGAAGGCAAGAAAAAAGAGGGATACGAAGGTAATACAAATCATTCAGTCAAGGGGAGGGAAACGAAGCATCAGGCACCTAAACGAGCAAGCCCCGCTCCCCCGAGAAACGAAGAACGCCCACAAACCATATCACACAGAGAACCCACTTCAAAACACGAGGAAAAACAGCAGTATTTGCGCGCTCCCTGCCCCGAAGAGAAAGGACGAAGTCTGAAATTAAGGAACCGGACGCAAAGAAAAAAGCAAAGCGACAAGAGAGGACGGACACAATGGCTTGCAGAACGGGGGATCACCCTGTCTCTAAAAACGGTGCAAGGGAGAAAAGTACTTTTGCACCGCATGAGAAAAACCGCTCGTCCATCCGAAAGATAGGGAAAAAATCGGGGTTTGACGAGAGGTCGAAGAGACCGGATCAAGGGAAAGAGAAAGAAGCCCACGTCGCATGAAGGAAACCTAGAAAGAAAAGGAGGGCGCAAACCCGGTTGGGACGAGGAGCCCGGCGGTCATAGGACAGGAGGACCGTCTTAAGCCGCGAAGCAGAAAAAGATCGGAGGTTCGCATAGAAGGGAAGGAGTGGCAAGATTACTCCTCTTCTGGCCAGGCCGGTCCCTAAAAAGGACATGTCAAAAAAGGTGTCTTATAGTCTCTGTACGCGGAAAGAAGTCTGGGCCGGGGCCATTCTATGTCAGGGGGGGAAAAAACGTCTCAAAATCGGTAAAAAAGGGAGGGAGATTTGACTTCTGAAATCTCTCGGCGGCAGGTAAAGTTTAACGTCACGGGTAGCGAAAACTGGTGCACATCGAGATTAGAAGGGGGGGAAGGGGCCCTGGGTAAAGCTCCGTCGCGGTTACAAAAATGATCCTCAACAAAAAAGGGAGGGAGATCATTGAATGGATAGGGCGCGTAAAAAAACGGAGAAATGTAGCGCATGGATGACGCGTGCGCGCCGGAAAAACTCGCCAACTAAGCCGGACCGTGGAGAGACCGGACCCCGGACGAAAGCCGCTCGCTTTCGTCTAAAACTAGGGCAAGCGAGGGCTGACTCCACGACCATCGAAGGTGGGGGGGGGGGCGAAAGAACTGGGTAAAGGGGGGGAGAGAGGATGTCAATACGGAAGTAACGGGGCGCACTTGAGAAGGGGGACAGATACTTTGTGCCAATCGAAGCGGCGGAGGCGAACGAGAAGGCGTTTATCGCTCGCGACACCTCAGAAGAAAAAAGGCCAGGCGACCAGAAGAATACCTCAAAGACCCTTTCATAAAAGGAGGAGGAAGCCCAAAAGCAGCAAGCCGGCGCAAGCAATGGCGGTGGAGAGTCGCTGGAAAGGGCCGTTTCCGGAGAGGGGCCCTTGGGGGAAAGGGCCCGTCCGTTTCTGGGAAAAATCTAGAAACCTAGCGGCTGCCTAAATGGATTGACGATCAGCGAAGTATGAACGGAAGGGAAGAACCTGGCAGCTACTGGGATCCCGCTAAAGCTCCGCAAGCAAGAGGGGGGGGGGATGTGGAAAATTGAACTTCCGGAGCGTGTGTCGACGAGGAGGCGTCTGCGAGCTGGCGGAGGGAAAAGGACAATTTCGACTTTGTCGTGAAGGAAAAAATGTGGAAATGTACGAGACGTGAAGGAGAGCGGCACACAATTTGTATATGGTGCTGTGGGGTAAAAGAGGCCGGATCAGGAAAGAAAAAAAGGCCGTGAAAAAGGCGCGGTGGGTGGCGAGGTGAAGAGGTATCAGGGGGTGGCTTTATCTCTGATGGGGGATACCCATGCGCTATAAGGTCGTAGAAAAGGGGCGCAAAAGGAGAGCGAAGATCCTGCAGGGCAGAACTCGTGATACTCCACGTAGGGAAGACTATCTTATAGTTTACTCTAATTCTTGGGGGTGGAGAAGGGGGGGATCTCTGCGAGGGGAGGGGGGAGCAGTCTCATTCACGCTCGGTTAAATTGACGCGTCTAGTGAACGAGGTAAGAAAAAGACCCTTCTTCCGGGGAAAAAGGGCTCAGGCCCTTAAACTATTGTGGATCGTAAAGAAAAGCGCCTCGAGGACCAGAGGCCTTGGGAGAAAACCTGCGGACAAAAGGGAAAAGGGAACCGAATCGCAAAGTCTATCAAGACTCACTAAGCAGCGAGCGGAACTCTCAAAGAGAGTGGAGGGGGGAGACTCTTAGCAACACAATCCTTCACTGTAACCCTACCACCCGATCGAAAGGGCAGGAGAAACGACGAAAAAAAAAATACCTCTCCTATCTATAACCAGGTAGAACCATCTTCTAAGGAGGAAAAAAAGCAGGAATCCACTTCCCAATCCCTGATAAGGGATCGACCAATCAAAAGACCGCAAAACTTCAAAGAAGGGAAAGAAGTCAACTCCGCTAGTGGCTTGAAAACTGGTAAGAGGGAAAGAAGTCTGGAACGTTCTACTCTATAAAAGCCGAGGGAAGGGAACTAAATTCGAATCTGGTTCCTCGCAAACTGAGAAAAACCTAAACGCAACTTCCTCCGCAACATAGAAAAGAGCTATTCAAAAAAAAAAAGACCCGTCTAAGCGGGCGAAAAAACGGGGGGGCGCGGCGATGTCGCGAGATATCGCGACAAAAAGGGAATCCTGTACAGCTTATTCATCAAGGGGGGACTTCCGGGACCTATTAAGGAGGGGTGAAGTCTATCGGGAAAGAAACCGGGGTACCTTTATCAACAACTTCCTTTAACCAGGAAAGGGGGAGGGGAGGGGGACGACGGGTCTTTGGATAAGAATGGCATAGAAAAAAACCTTGCCGTGCTCTTTTTTTGGAGGGGGGGGGGAAACCTGCGGATTTGGCAAAGAAAGGGGTGGCGGGAGGGTCAAGAAAAAGGGGGGAGAGTCAAACAAACAAGGGGAGTATTAGAAAAAGAGAGGTAAACCACCGCAAAAAGAAAGGGCCAGGGATACCCTCATCTCCTTAACAAATCAAAGGAGAACGGCAAAAGTTCGTTTATATCAGGGGGCCCTGATACCCCGACTCTTCAGTGGGAAGGAGATCAGTTAAGGGGAGGGGGGGAGACGGAACTTTCACCCTGATTAGAGCGAGTACCAAAAAGGCATCGGCTTCGGAGTGGAAGAAGGGAAGGGACCTTGAAACCAGGAGTGCCAGCTCACGGGAATGATTCGTCGAGAGAAGATTCAATCTTCCAGAAGGCGGGGAGGAGGAGGGGGAAGGTCGATTACGGCAGAAGAGTTGATCTGCTCCCATATGGAAGGGAAAAAAGGGTAACAAGATCATCGTTAGGAAGGAGAATGGGAGGCAGCAGGGGGAAGGAGGGACGTTCTACCAGGGGCAAGCGGAAAGGGAAGCTTGGCAAATCGGGTGGGTGATGTGATGAACAAAAAGGGGGAAAGGTGTAATGGGAGGTTGAGAGCGCGAGGGCTAGGGGGAAAGATTAGGGTAGACCCGCGCGAGAGGGGAGGGGGTAAGGAAGGCACGGCGCTAACGCCACCTCAATCGGTTACGGAGGAGAAGGCGTATGGGTGTTGGTATATCGTCACGAACAAACTCGGGAGAAGGGAGCTCAATTGAGTGGTTAGAGGAGCTTCGCCCGGGAAAGGAGGACCTACGCAAATTAAAGAAAAACCTGCCTCTGCCGAGCTAAACGTGGGGGGAAGCCAGCTGCGGTACTCCAAGGCATCAAGGCTTCTTCTTGACCTCACCTGAAAAAAAAAAAACCTCATGAGCCGCAGCTTGGCAAGAAGATAAAGCAAACTCATCGGGAAAAAACTCCCGCATCTCTCTCACCAGGCCGGGTAGTACAAAGGCCGCGCGCAAAAAGGGGGCGCTTCGTCCACTTTGCAAAAAGGAGGCGGGACAATGTAGCTTCCAACAGGGGGAAAAAAAAGGATCGAGGGAAAGCTGAGAGAATGGCAAAGCTTATACTGGCATCCAAAAAAAACGGCTCTTCCAAAAAGAAGGACGTGCTGACTCAAACCACACAAGGGAAAAGGGGAACCGAAACCTTGACTCCAAATCGACCAACAATTCCATAGGGAGAGAGTAATACAGATTAAGGAGGGCCGTCCCAACCTACTCATCCAATCGTCCTCCGAAAAAGAACACACGCTCGTCGAAAAAGCTCGATGTCCTCAGGTGAGGAAAATAGAGTGAGTGACACCATGTCGCGATGCCTGTAGATCAGGAGTAAGCCTCAACCAGCAGGGCGCGTTCCACCGGCGCGCAGTAAAAAAGAGAAATAGGGGGTGCCCCGCCTCGGTGAAAGCAGGTACTGCACCGAAAAATCGGAACCAAGGCGGGGAGGACATTCGCGCCAAACTGCCCATCTAGTAGAAGCAACGCAAACTACGCAAAAAAGAAGGGAGAACCGCCGCGGTATGTTTTGGAAAAGGCGACGACAGGGAGATAAGGCTGTCGGAAGGTAAGGGGACGGGTGGAACATCTCGCATACAACCCCACCCAACTCCCAAAAAAAAAAAAAAAAAACACCCCACCAACAAACAAAAACCAGGCTGTAGCTCGTAGTGGGGAAAAAAAGGCCCTCGTACAGCTCGCTGTCAGTCTAAAACGCTCCGCCCCCTAGAGGAAGCAAGGAGTTTAGGGGGAAAAAAAAAAGCGGTAATAGCTCTTCACAGATGCCCAATGTCTTCGATCTGATGGTCGGTGGGACCGTGGGAGTCCCCGTAAGAGAAAACCGTTGGGTCGGCAGGATTATTTTCGGGAAGAGAAAAGGACGGGAGTTTACTTTCCACTAACTTATTACCTTGTCAACTTACTTGTGTAAAACTTCGAGCTTCGCAAGAAGGAGGGGGCCGCCGCTATGTAAGTTCTCGGCGGCCGGGGGAAAAAGGCCGAATCCGGACAAGAGAGAGAGACAAACGGAGTTGAGGAAATCGGGGCAGCGGACTGTCGGGGAAAGGAGGAGGCGATTTACAATATCTTCTTCAGAAATCGCAAGGAATCTCGAGTGGTGGACCATTTTGCAAGAAACAAGGTAAAGAGGCAACGGTAAAGGGGAGGCCGGCACGACAAGCAGCTCCGCTTTTCGGGAGAGAAAGATAGACTAAAAGGGGGGGGGCCGTAATAGAGGGGAAGGGAATCCAAAAACAGCATCGAATTTGAGCGCGAAAGGAAGGGGTGTAGCGCATTAAGAGCGGGCGTCCGGAAAAAAAATTTACAACTTTAATCAACAGAAAAAAAAGGGAGATAGTAAAGGTTTACCGTGGGGGAATAGAAGCGGAGCTAGGGAGAAACTCTTCGTTAGTCTCTCGGGGAAACCAGCAAAAGGGCGCTGCCGCCTGCCAAGACAATAGGTCCAAAAGGAAATTCAGGAAAGCAGGACGCTCCTCACAAAAAAGGGACAGCGTCCGAAATGCGGGGGGGGAGAGAGGGGGGCAATATGGGTTTCTCAAAACAGGAAGGGGAACAATTGGGGGCCGTTAAAAACCAAGTCCCTTTTTTCGAAAGGAAGATCAGAAAGATCTGAATGAAAGAGATTTAGGATGTACTATCAGGGGGCAATCATGGCATTCATCGAGGGGTAAAGGAGACTGTATATAAGGGGGACTCGCTACCGGGGGAAGAACGGAATAAAGCAGCAAGTCAGGGGGACATCGATCGGTTCTTGAGGGAAAAGTAGGACTGGGTCTCTTGAAGGGGCGGTAACGAGCTGGGAGGAGGAAGTACCAGAATCAGCCCGAAGAGGAAAGATCTTTGTCCGGGTAAGGGGGGGGGTCCGACGCAAGAAGGAAGGGGGGGGGGAGAAAGCTTGTCTGCGAGAAGCGCGAAAAAAAGTTTATAGGGAGGGTCTTCTACACTAGAAGAAGGAGGGACAAACGGCTTGCCGGAGGGGGTGAGTATTCCATTGGGAGAAAGAGAGGGGGGATGATCGTCCGTGTCCATTCCTAGAAAAAAGGGGGGATGGGCCTGTAGAAAGGGGAAGTGGAGACGCTCCGGTCAAATAAGTGGAATAATCCTCGGGCGAGAGAGGGGGGGGTACAAGACGTCTGCGGAGGGGTGCGAGATGTGGGGTTTCTTCGCGGAAAGGGGGGAGTCTTTAAGAAGGAACTCATTTCAAACGCAAGAAAGGTCATGTTAAGCTCTGCGCGACGGAAGGTTTATAACGGCAAAGAGGGGGAAGAGGTGTATTATTAACGCAAGCCTCGGAAGGAAATGGGAATAGGCTCAGCGCATGAAGAAGCCTGTCTTTACTCCTCCTCTGCAGAATGGGGGGGGGAAAAGGTAGAAAAACCGACTGACGGCGTATCGTCGATCTAACGGAGCTCGGCTCCCCGATCGGGGGAGGGGGGGGGACCGCAGAACCAAACCCAACCTTCCCTCAAGATGCAATGGTCCCATGAACCAATACCCGATTTCCTGTTTCGCGAGAGAAAGAGACTCCTTCAACTACCAAGAGAGACAGAAAAAAAGGGAGAAAAGATTTCCTCGATCCAGGCCTCGCTCAAATAACCAAGATAAAAAACGACCGGGTCCGCAGCGGGTCATAAAGGGGAAAAGACCCACAAATAGCCACTCACCCGACAGGCCTCGTGGTCAAGAGAGAAAACCACTGGTCGACAACTGAGCGACAAAACAGCCGTCGCCGTACAGGGGAGGGGCGTCGAAACCTCGGCCGAAGGGGGGGAAGACCCGAACATAAAAAAAGATCACAGTCAAGAGAAGAAGTCAAAAACGCCCTCTTCTACAGAGGTGGGGGGGGGGGCAGGGCGCGATCGTGCGAAGGAAATATTCCCGCTAAGCGACGCGGGGTGGATGTCACTGTGCGGGAGAAGAAAAGTTGAGAAGAGGGGGACGTTGTCGAGAGCGGAAAATCCCGGGTGAAAGTGTTAAGAAGGACGGGAATAAAGATGAAACGTGCGTGCAACAATGACCGGAAGGAACATAAATCACCGAAAATGAGACTTCGCTTTTGTTGGGAAAAAAAAGGGGGGGGGGCGAGCTGCGGATCGGGGGGACAAGGAGGGGTGCAAAGGACAGAGGGGATAGAGAAACAACAACAACTTATTATAAAAGGGGGGAGAAGACGGAGGCTGCCCAACAGCAGGGGGGAAACGGATCCCGCATCTCCGGGACACAAAAGAGGCAACGGCCGTCAGGATGATATTCGTGAAAAAACCACGACGGCATTTGGGGGGAAAAAGAATCTGATTGTAAAGGAATTGCGTTCGATAAACGGCAGCGGCGGGGAGAGAGAACCGTCCACCCCGCTCGGCTTAGATTGCGATCAAAGAAAGTAAGTTGAAAGCACTATCGTCGCTAAGAAGAAGAGAGGTCCAGATGAAAGCGGAACAACGTTCGTGGAAGAAAGCGCTGGGAAAGGGGAAGTCTATGACGCCATGGGAGGGGTGATCTTCTCCTAGGCGAAAAAGTGGGTTGCTCGACCGATATCATTTAAGGGGAGAAAAGGGAGGTGTCGAGAGGGGAAGAATCTGTCCGCCAAGGCCAAGCGATTAGGGCTTGAGCTGGCAGGGGATGTGGGGGGAAGGGTTGACCGGGAAAGAGAGGCGGTGATGGGGGGTCGTCGCGCGTAGCGCGAGAAAGGGGAAGGAGGCGAGGCAGGTCGTTATTGATTATTCACTTGAACGCGCCCATGGAATGTCCGGGACGAGGAGGAAGTGCGGCATGTGTGGGGGGAAAAGGTTCACCGACTGCTCTTCTCGAACATAACGTGCGTTTTAGGAGGTGCAGGAGAGAAGAGCCGGTGCTACTTACTAAAAGGTGCGGGAGTACGCAGCCTCCTGGCCTGCCCTCAACCGAAGGAACAAGAAAAGGCCAGGCAAAGAGCGGGATTGACAAAGCTCCTCACATTATGAGTCGAACAACGCCATCGGGAAAAGAAAAAGCCTGAAACTCCGCAGCAAATGCCGAAGAGACATCCCTACAAGTCCTTAAGCGACAAAAAAAAGGAAGACGACGCTCCTCCGTAGCGTTACCCCTGCTTGAGAAAAAAGAGGGAGGGCTGCACATTCTACTCTATACCGAGCCCAGAAGAGAGTCCACCGTCCGACCAACCCCTCGAGGGAGAAACGGCAGTCTCTAGAAAAAAAAGAAAACCGCCTCAGGACACGGACCAGCGCAGCATTAAACAGAATAAGGATCTAAGGGGGGACTCCACAAGGCACATGTAAGATCGAAACGCGGCGCCAACATTCAGAAGGGGCCGCTGCTCCATCCCGACAAAGGGGAGGGGATGGCATATTATTCGCAACGTCGCAAAGAAGGGAAGCAAGGCAAAAGGGGAACACACGCAGCCCTTACTCGGCGAACCGGGGAAAATTAAGTTCGCGCCATGGGGACGTGATCCATGTCGGCAAGAGCCGGAAAACCCGCGCTTCTGATGCAAAAAGAGACTGAAGAGAGGGAAAGGAAGAAAGAATGTTTGCGAAGGAGATAATTTACTGGACCGAAAAAGAAAGGGGGGATCAGTCGCGCCCAGGAGAAAAGGAAACGCGATTAAGGCACCATAACACCAGCGGGAAAAAAAAAAAGGGAGGGGAGAAAACCAAGACCGTGATGTTTGGCCTCTAAGAGGAACTGCTTGGGAAAGATTTCGTTAAAAGTACGGGAATCTCGGAAAACAGGCCAGGATGAGCTCTTAGTGTAGCGAGATAAAAAGGGAAAGCGAGCTAGGGAAAGCGTCGCCGCTTCTAATGAAAACAACAGGCCATGGCGAAATTTGGTGTTGGGGGGGAAAGGGGGGGGGGGGGGTGGGGGGGGGGGAAGATCAGGTTTTGAGTCCAGTAGAGGGGAAGAAGAACACGTTCAAAAGGAGAGAAAAGGAGGGCACCATCGATGGTCCGGGGGGAGTCAGGAAAAAGTATATACGGGCGGACAACCTTTTCGCTCATTAGTTTGGGGAAAAAGGCAAGCGCGTAGCGGCATCGTGCAGATGGAAGGGGAGATACGTGCCCTGTGTTGCTGGGAGCAAAGGGGGAAAAAGGAATTCGGAGACAGGGGAAGACAGATGTACATTTCTAAGAAGAGGGGGAGAACGGACCAGAAGAGGTCTCGAAACACAACTGAAGATCAGGAAAGATATTAACTGGCCGTGCGTAAAGAAGAAAGGGGGGAAAGGATCAAAGGCGGCAGCTACGCTGCCGAATAGAGGGGGAAAAAAGGAGAGGTCAACAGAAACATTTACTTTAAAGACAGTAAGGGCCACGAAAGATCGGAGAAAAAAAACTATGGACAAAAGCATAGATTTTGAGACGTACTAAAAAAAAATAAGGTTCAAGCGCGAATACAAATTGGGGATCGGGAATATAGGAAGGCGACCTCACAGAAGAAAAAAGAGGTAATCGTGGCTCCTGTATTTTACCGGATGCGGGCCAGAGGAGACAAAAAGCACTATCGCGGTAGAAAAAAAAGAGAAAAATCCAGATAGCCTGCGCTTGCCGCGGGCTGGGAAAAAACCGACCGTAATCTTTAATGGGAAAAGGACAAAGGTGCATATGCCCTCCACGCAAAAGCGCGGAGACCCTCTCATGGGTGGAAGGTCAAAAGGGAAATGGGGGGGGGCTTCCATCGAGATGAATGAAGAGGAAGGAACCTAGTCACGGGGACACGGTTTTTTCAGGGAGCTCGAATCACGATCAGGTTGAAAGGACGGATCTTTCTCCTTTTGGACGGAAAAAGCAAAAAGGGGGAACCGGGTGCAAGGAAAAATCGACCTTGCCTCGCGACCTGGGAAAAAAAGAAAATCCGCAAAGTGCCAAATCGAAGCGGTCTATTGGAAAGGAGCGGGTGTCGCCTGGGAAGGAGGGGAGGAGGCAAGCTTCCTGTTGGCCGTAGAAAGGAAAGCAAGTCTCTCTTGGGAAGGGAAAGGTGGGAGCCGCGCAGAATTTGGGGGAAGGGGGGGTCGAACGGCGCGAGGGCGGGAAGGAGACCCTGTGGAAGGGGACAGGTCTTCCGCCTTCCAGGATGAAGAGGCGGAATAGCCGGGACTAGGGCGAGGTGCCTTATGAGTGGGAGGGGGGGAGGAACTGCCTGTATAAACTTCGCTATAAGAGGGGATGAAGGGAATGAAGCAGTAAAGAGGACAAATATCTCTGTAGGGGGACGAAACGCGGACGGCGGAAAGTAAACGACTGCGGCGGAGAAGGAAGACAGGTATTGGAAAGAGGGCGGACTGAAATGGGTTAATGTATATCGGACGCTCGGAGTTTGGAAGGAGCGCGCGGCGAGAAAAACCGCGGGAGGTTCTGAGAAGAAAATCCTTGGGGGGAATGATGTACGCGGCAAAGGTGTTCCTTGGAGGAGGAAATTAACGCGTTCATGCCATAGCCTCTCCACTCAAGGCACGTAGTCTAGGAAACCGCACAAAGGGAGAAGGAAGAAACACTCACGGCTACGATCACGAAAAAAAAGAGACGGGAGGGACCTCTCTACAAAAAAAAAAGAAACACGGACACTCTTTCCCTCTACACAATAAAGGATCACTTAGTCAAGCCAAAATACTAGAAGAGAGAGCCGTCGACCAGAGGGATGACAAAGCTATCCCTGCGAGAGACACTCATAAAAGAGCTAGGCTAAAGGACATCGGAAAAAAGAACAACACCTCAACTCGCCAAAAGAAAAAGAAGAGGCGGGACGTGGTCGGCGCGTTCACCGGATTGTACATTCGTCTTAGAAAAGGCGAAGACACAGTCGCAAAAGTACCGGACGATACGGAATCGTCGACACTAGGGGAAGAAAGGAGTGGGCATCAAAATACTTACTGATACTTCAAATAAAAGCTCGAAAGAAAAAGCATTCCGGTCGCGCAAACAAGAGAGAGAAAAGAGGCGAAAAGCGCGGTAAGCTGGAACTAACTGGTGAAGAGGGGGAAAGATGCTCTCCAGACTAATAGATGCTTTGAAGGTGGTACGGAGAAGAGGCAGACCAGTGGGGAAGATAATTCACGAGTTACTCAGTATGCTCACAGAAGAAAGTTTTTCGCAGGAACATTTAATAACCACGAACGAAGATTGGACAAGGGAGGGGGCAGGCGATCGTTGTCCTCTAAGGTATGGGGGGCAAATCCCAGATCAACAACAAAGTACTGAGTAGAAAAGAAAAATCCTCGGGATGTCTTCCACCATAAGGCCATGAACGGATAAGCAGCTAGAAAAAACGGAAAAGATCACTCCGTCAGTCGGAAGGGTCAACGACTCGTCATTGTTGCGCGGTCGGAAAGAGGGAAGGGGGGTCGGTTCGATGTCACCCGGATGTTAGGAGGCGAAAGAAAAAAAAAACAATAGAATCCGGCTTCGTAATGCACGAGCAGGGGGGAAAAGGAAGTTCAACAACGCTGAAAAATATGCGATGAACCGCGACAAGGGGAACAGAGTCGACCTGAGGCGCAGCTTGCGTGGGGTAGAGGTGGGAAAGGGAACGGTCGCCGGCAGGCTTAGTGAATCGACGAAGGGCACTGCACGAACGGGGGAAAATTCCGATAGGTAATAGTACGGGCTGGGTCGATCGCAGGGAAGGAGACGTCTAAGTAGGTGGCAAAAAAGGGCATAGTCACGGACCAAGAGCGCGGCAGGGGGAGAGAGCGGAAGTTTCGTGAGGGGAAGAACGGTACTCTTCGGACGGTCGGGGTGGGAGGGGTACGAGCGCTTGGGCTCGCGGACTATTAAGGTAAAGAGAGGTGGGGTATGCAATGAGGAAGAGAGGTTCAGGTAGGGCGTAAAGGAGTCAGGGGGGGTAGATCTTTTCACCCCTGCAAAAAGATCTCACGAATGGAGTCGATCGGTCAGCAACAAAAAAACTTCTAAGGAAGAGGCAGCATGAGATTAACGCAGGCAGCTGGCCGACGAGGGAAGCTGCAGCGAAGAAATAAAAAGTCCATGTCGAGGATTCTCAAAAGCTCCTCCCTAAAGCAAATCGTGAAAGATTCAGAAGGAGCGAAAACTCCTCAACATTAAGGAGAAAGCAACCTCCTACAGTAGACGAAACGCCAACTCCAACGGGAAAGAAAAATCGAGAAGAAGTCCGTCCTGTTAACAGAGGAGTAGCTTCTTTCAAAACTGGAATGCGAAAGTATGAACCTGGAGCGCCGGGAATTGGGTGACAATAAAGAGAACCCCCGGTTTTAAAGCATTCGCTCCGAGGAATGAAGAAAGAAAAAGAGGCCCATAGGACCCACCGCAAAAAGAGGGGAAATCGGGCCGTAAGGGGAAAAAACAACACCATACCACATTTTGCTCAAGCCGCACTAAAAGAAGAAAAAAATCAAATCATCCATCAACGACAAATATATACGGGAGGAGGGATGTCGGGGCAACGGACCAACAAAGAAGCATAAGGAACCGCTAAAAAAAAAGACGCGGCAGAACGCTCGAGAATGCCCACAGGGGGGCGAAGGTTATCACCAGCGCGAGCCCTGAGGAGCACAGCGTCCGCCGTTCAAAAACCTGAAAAAGGGGGGAAAAAAAAAAAACCGCATTCAGTAACACTGCGAAATATGCGGGAAGGAAGACTCTCGAGTAAGGGCACGAAAAATAGGACCGATCCGTGTCGGCGCCAAGACGAAAAAGAGAGAAGGCAAATATCAAAAACCGCTCCAACGCATTAAGACAAGGTCCGCACCTCTGTGAGGGGGAAAGCGCTAGGAAAAAGGGTGAAGAGGAGAATTTCTCTTAAAGGGATCATCAGCGAAACGACAGGAGACGGAAGGTGTACGACCGCGCTGATGATCGCGAGCGCCAGCCGGATTGACGCTTGCCACAGCGACATCCGGGAAAAAGGAAAAAGTGCTACCTCTGAGTTCGAAGGAGAGGGGCGCGCAGGAGATGGAAAGAGAACCGGGGCTAAGCTCTCCCATTTGGGTCAAAAAATCTGGGAAAACACCGGGCTGAATTGTTTCGTCTGAGAAGACGAGGGAGGGAGAGAAACGCACGTCGTTCAACACAGAAGATAACGTGTGCTTGACTTTGAGAAGCAAGGGGGCACACTAGAGATTAAACGAAAACGATATTGTAAATTTCTCACCGTCACGATTACGCAAAGAAGGAGAAACAATGAACTCTCCTCAAGGGAGGATTAGGCAAAGAGAGATCAGGGGAAGGAGGGGAAGAGCGGAGGAAGAAGGAGAAATGGGAAAGAGAGGACAGGCAAGGATGTTCACTCGTTGAGAGAGAAAAGAAGCCCCGGACACGTTATATCGGTACGGACCCGGGAAAAACCAAAGCTCTACCGAAGGGGGGGGGGGTCCCCGTCATTGTTTGGAACTAAAAGTACCAGACGAAGGGTATAAAGTCGCGAACGAAGTGGGGGGGAAATAAAAGCGTAAAAGAGATAAAACGCACTACTGGTAAGGGGGAGAGGGGGCGGGGCAATGCGGTGGCGGGGAAAAGGCTATATGCTCACGATAAAAAAGAAAAGAGGACTACACTACAGCTCAAGGCGCTGGAGATTCCCCTACGTTCCTGACCAGAAGAAAAGTTGAAGAAGATATTCCCGCCTGCGACCTCACGCGAAAAGGAGAAAATCTCAGCCCTGGGGTCTATTTTTCAATTCATCGAGGGGGGCCGGCGGGCGACACCCCGTTACGGTAGGGGGAGTCCCGACGGAGATCGTCTTAACCAGTAAGAGCGTGATCAGAGCCTCTCATTCGTGACTGAAAGGATCTTGACCTGTCCTCTCGGACAGGGGAAAAAAAAGAACCTACGGCAAAGTGTCCTCGATCGGGGGGTCTTCAGGAGAGTGGGGGGAGCAGTACTGCTGCGTAGCTGCTGGTAAAAGGGACACTACCTCCTCCTTGTCGGAAAGACCAACATAGGGGAAAAAATGGATCGTGGAGATTGACCAAATGTTTAGAGTGGCGTGTGGAATAAGAATCCCGTCTCGGGAAATCAAACGGGTGCGCTTGGAGAAAAGGAAGAATGATTAAATGAAGGTTGTTTCGGATCGAGATGTGGGTATGATGGGGTTCGGGCCTGGGAAAAAAAAGGATGCATTCGGCGCTCAAGTAGGGGAAACGGGGAAACGGGGATCTACGCTTCCGTTGTAGAGGAAAAGGGCAATTGATTCTCCGAAGGAAGGGGGGACTGCGTCGTGAATGTCCTAGGGAGATGGAAAGGAAAGAGAAAGGAACAATAGAGTTGGTCGGGCAAGAGGGAGAAGGCCACGCGCGTCGTATTTTTTCAGGGGCGCGAGGGAAGACTGACTCTGGGTTATAAAGAGAAGAAATCTCTGGGCTCAAGAATGGATCAGAAAGAAGGGGAATTGGGCTTCCTGTCAGCTCAGGAAGAGGGGTACCCTCCTTCGACAAGAGGGAGCAGTAGGTCAGCTGAATGCTCCTTCTGATAGAAGCTCGAGAAGTCGAGGAGGAAGAAGAACCTAAAGCGGTTACCCGCTCTAAAAAAAGACAGGCTGTAAACTCTTCCAGAGGTCCCGACCGGATTGCCGGCGGAAAACGCTAAAAGGGATACCTAAAAACTACACGGCACAGCCTAGGTAAGAGAAATAGCCAGTCCGCGCTCCCCGCATACCAAAGGAAGAAAGAAGGGGGAGGCCAGCGGGTACGGGTCATCGACCTAAAAAAAAAAAAAGAAACTTCACAAGAACGAGAGATCCAAGAAGCTCGCGTGGTCCGGCGATCAAACCTCTGTCTTAACCGGCGAGAAGAGTCTACTCTAGACAAATCCTTCGAGGCCGTCGAGAAGGAGAAACGTGGGAAAGAAAGAACTTGGGTTGGAATCCCGGCCTTGCCGTAAAGAATCTCTTCACAATACTCAGACACCGCTGCTCCTCTGGAGAAGAGGGAAAAGGAGAAGAGAGCGCATACATTCGGAAAATGATCTGGAAAAAGGAAATCTTTATTCCTTCAGGGAACGGACGAAAGGGAAGCGTCGGTGGTACGGTCTCTCTCCTAAGCCCGGGGGAAAGTGGAACTTCCTTAATCAGATTCAGCCGAGAAAGGGGGAGGGGAGGTCAGAAGGGAGGAAGAGGAACCTAACTACGAATTGGTGGTTGACCGGAGGTGTGGGGCAGGAGGGGGTCTTGGCCCCGCCGGGACCTGGTGGGGGGACAAGCCGAGAGAAATCAAAAAAAAAGGGTAGATCAGAGAAAGGGACCACAAAAACCAAAGTTCCCACCGATCCCAGACGCACCGAGGGAGAAAAAAAGCGAAGGCACAGGGTCGGTTATATAAGGTAAAAGAAAAAAGAAGGCCGAGGGTTGCGTGAAGTTAACGTGAAGTGCGTTGATAAGGGGTAAAAGGGAAGTATCGCGGATCACCGTACAACGCGGAATTCGAAGTGGGCAACTGAGGAAACGCGGGAAACAGAGGTTACCACGCTCTCGACGAGGGGCGGACGATCCGAGTCGAACTCTTAAAAACCAATCTGGCAGCGGAGGGGGAAAGGGAGGGAAGCGGAGTCTGCCGAAAATGTTAAATCAAAAGAGGACGGACCGGTGGTTAGGGAGATGACCGATCTACGGCCATAGAGGGGGGGGGTGAGATCGGAAGGAATCAAGCTAAGCAAGACCAGCGTGGCGGAAAGTACCACGAGTCGAGAAAAAATTCGAGCAAAAAAAGGCGTGGGTGTGTGAGTCGATGACACGGAAAGAGAAAAAGAGTGGTGTGAATGTTCTGGGGTCGATCGAGGCAGCGGGGGGAGGGGGGGATAAAAGGAGTTCGGACGAGAGGAGTTTAGTGGATGCACTTCTTAGGCATCGGATGGACGGGGGGGACCTCTTACCTATTGGAGGAAGAGGGGGTTTTGTGAAGGGGACCCTTCTTAGGGAGAGAGAAAGATAGACAGTGAGGGTGAGTCTATCTTTCTCTCTCAACGCCGCGGAGAAAGAAAAGTATGACGCAATGCCTAAGAGAAACATCTTTCCGATCTTCCAGCGATCAAAGGGAAGAAAGCCTGGGAAATATTCCGCCAACTCCTCCGGAGTAAGACAGGCCGTCACGATGACGCACGAGACCGAAAACTCAAACAAGGCACTCAAGAAAGCGAATTCCTGGCGAAGAAAAACAAAAAACGGCCGCGCAAACTCCGCGTCGTCAAAAAATCCGGGCGGGAGCCAAGCTTCGTCCCTGGCGAAACAGCTCCGCAAATTCGGGTCTAAGTTCCGACCGACCCCTCTAATAGAGAAAAAGGGGGAAGCCTGAGCTCTAAACAAATCTGTACACAAGGGAAAAGAGAAGAAAAAGCGAAAAAAAAGGATATCCCCTTAGGTAGCATCCTTACGAAACCATCCAATTGGAAGAAAAACCAAGTCTCCCTTCGCGAAAAAGAGAAACCAACATACAAATTCTTGCGCGCTAAAAACCGGCCAAGTTGGGAACGGATGATTCAACAAACATCCATCTCCCGCCTCCTCCGAAAACCGCACACTCAAAAGAAAAGGAAACCCGCCATGGCCACTAAGGATTCTCCTCCGGGAGGGAAGGAAAAAAGAGAGGCCAAGAAAGAGCACAGGAAAAAAAAGAGTTAGACATATTAAAAAGACTAGTAAAAACGCTAAATATCTTAATGTTAAAAAGAGGTAAAACGGAGGGATATCTCCTCATCCTTCCCCTCGCGAGAGGGAAAAAAAAGAAGAAGCCAAAATCAGAGACCGCCGCCGCGATTGAGTTGGCAAGAGATCTAAATTCGCTGGGAGGGGTAGGTTCATCACTCTCCATCTGGAATACTGAGCGGAAAAAAGAAGAACCGCCGCTCGGCTGGAAAAGAGGCCTTTCTAGTCCAACAAAGAAGGGGGAAGCTCGGAGTTCGATTTCCAAAGTTGAGAGGAGGAGAGCGCCGAGAGGACAGAAAAAAAACAAGTTCGAGTCTATACCATTATGGTCAAAGAATTAACTGCCAAACTATTGGGGAAAAAACGATCTAAAGAGAGGGCAGACGGGGGGGAGGGGAAGGGAAGGGGACATCTAATGATTAAACGGGTCCGGCTTACGTTTCGGAAGGGGAAAAGTACGGCAGCGAGCGATTTAAAACGATAGGAGAAGGAGGAAGCCTTGAACGCGCAAAGGAAACTACCAGGGGATCAATTATCTCTCTAAAAAGAAACGGAAAGAAGGAGAAGCAGCGTTATTCCCGTCTGGCGTAGGAAGGAGAAAACGAGGTTACAATATCAGGCGAAGCGAATAGATCGAATCTCGAAGTGGTTCAAAAAGTCCATTAAGCATTTCAAAAGAATCCCTACTTCTCTAGAGCAAAGGAAAAAACCGGTGGGAACCTTCATAGAGACAGGGAAGGAAGAGGAAAGGTTAACTAGAGGAAGAAAGAAGGAGATAAATCTGCGCGTACGAAGAAGAGAAACAACTACGGGAATCATCGGGGGAAGGGGTTACCGATGCGGTGAAGGGGGGAGAGCGAGTCGCGGAAACGAGAGCGGGGAAAAAAGAAGCACACGCTCAGAGAAGAAGGGTCGAGACTCTTCTTCCCCGACGGGCGAGTCAGAAGGAGCAGCACGTCATATAGCCACTGCCTCAGACATCAGCTCGGCTTCGGCGAAAGGGGACGCTTTTCTATGGCCTTATCTCGAGAAGGATTGGCACTAAAAATGAAGAACGTTAACTTGCCGTCCTCTTCTGCGGAGAGATGAAAATAAAACGAGGGGGACCGTGTTTTCCTGGGTTCGAAGGAGATAGAAGGTTAACAGAAAATGTATTCTACTGGCCGCGAACAGGATCACCCGGATCTGAGACAGGCAATGGAATCGGAGGGGGACTTGATTCCTCGTGTGGAGGGGGGTCTGAAAGGGAGGAGGCGATCCTGTTCCAGAATCAAAGGAAATCCGTACTTCTCTTGTAAGGGAACTAGTGGAGGGAAGAAGGGGAAAAAATGTTTGGTAGTCGTGGAGCGATAGGCAGCAAAAAATGGGGTGTTGCTGGGGGAGCAGGAGTCCGTAGAAGGAATTCTCTGGAAAGATGGCGAAGGCTGACCTGCACAAAAACTTGTTTATCTTATCTACTGCTTGGGGAAAGAGTCTAACGAGTTTGAGTAAACTGCAGAGGGGCAGCTACAAAGGAGGGAAAGGAAAAGGTATCGAGGAATTGGCCTAATCAGCGGCAGGCGGTAAGTAGACGATGCGGAGCAAAGCTTTGAATGCGGGGGGGGGGGAGAAGCTTAGACGAGTTTGGGAAGGCAAGAGATAGAGTTTTTGTAGGCGAAAGCAGAAAGAGGAAAGGTGATCACCTGATGAGTTTTTCTATGATAAGAAGGCCATCATGAAGGCCTTTTTGGATGGCTGCAGAACTAGGCAGCAAGGAGGCCTGAGGAGAACCTGATGCACTCGTAGTAGCGGGCACACAAAGGAGAGCGTCACCTACCACGACTAAGCTGAATCTCAAATTAGGTGAAAAAGAGAAAACAGGCCTGAACGAAAATTCCTCGTCCAAATAAGATGGGTGGGAGGAGGAGAAAGCGGCTCGAAACCACAAACCTCTCCCTCGATACTAGAATCATCGGCTCGCCAAAAGGGACCCCCTCATACACATGAACACAGAAAGGGGAAAAAGAGGACTCACTACACAAACTACCGAAGAGGAAAAAAACAGAAAGACTGGTGTTCCCGCGTGCCAAGTGCGAAACCGCTCGGGAAATCTGCTACTCGCTACAAAAAGAAAAGAAAAAAAAGACGATAAGGAATCGTAGAAACGGGGGAAAGACATACTGGGAAGAAAAATGCGCGGACCTCTACAAGGAAAAGAGCAAAACTCGCGACGGGTAAAAGACCGCGAGGAGGAAAAAAAATCAGAATTAACGACTTCGCGGAAGAGAAGTTGTCAATCGTGAGGAGAAGTAAGAAGAGCCGATTCTTCGGGGGTAGAATAGGGGCCAGCCAGGGGACGGGTGGCCGAACCACGGAAGGGGATCAGATCCGCCTCGGAGGTGAGAATAATATAACTCACCTGACCTGCTGTGCGCTGTTGGGAGAAAGAGTTTCCTGCGCTGCAGAGGGGAAAGAAGGTATGCCTGTGGGCAGAGA
>Ga0179593_1643953_pt1 | contig 27968 bp, 51 predicted proteins | sample CZODoug2_1_08_16_FD_185931 | JGI IMG/M metagenome (GOLD analysis project Ga0179593, IMG submission 185931) | Vadose zone soil fungal communities from Angelo Coast Range Reserve, California, USA - CZODoug2_1_08_16fungal (PacBio error correction) | ecosystem: Environmental > Terrestrial > Soil >...
AAGGGGATAAGGGAAGTCCTCAAAGACACCTGGGCAGCACGAGCAGGGGTAAGAAAGAGATAATGACCAAGAAAAAAAAAAGAGAACGGCTGAAAAGAACGGAGAGTACGGAAGAGTCTTCGAGATTTAAGAAAACAGGGAAATCCAGAAATTGAGAAGGGACAGCAGTGGAAACGGGAGAAGTTCAAAAGGGGAGGAGAAAAAAGGAAAGTGAGGGGAGCCGATACTAGAGTTAAATTCTCAACACGCTAATTGAAAGGGCTCACAGCTGGAAAAACTTCTGAAGGAGCCATCGATCAAGGGGGGGGGCAAGGGTGAGGAAAGTGAGGGGAGGACCTTCGGGTTCAGATACGTAAGAAGGAAGCAAAAAATCCTGAGAAGAAAATAGCCTCGGGGCACGAAGGGAAGTTATGTCAGGGAGAAGGGAGTGGGGCTACGGAACTTCATGATACGATAAGGGAAATGGGGAAAAAGGATCCGAGTGAGCCCTAAGGAGCCGGCTTAGAGACTAGAAAGGAAGGCAGTGCCAAAGGTTGGGGGGGGGCACTGACAAAGACCTAATCGTAGGAAGGAAATCGGGAAAGATCTCGAATGGAGGGGGAATGACTATTGAAAAGAAAAAACGTCAAAATAGAACATCCGAAAGTCGGGGGTCAAAAAACAGGAAAAAGTTGATACCCCCAATTGGTTCGCACAAGAACAACTAAAGGAAGAAGAAAAAAAACCCAAGGAAAAAGGGGGGCCCCATTAGAAAAGGTGCACACCGTAAATTTGATGGAGGAGGTCTAGAGGCAGACCTAAGTCCAAAGAAAAAGATCTCAACACAAAAAATATAGAAAAGAGGATTTCCGGGGATCAGCTGCAGGAACGGGAAGGAAGGAAGAGCTCTAAAGATCTGGAAGGTCACATCTTTTTTCATGTTGGGGGTCCGGGCGACTCAAGGCAAAGGGGGGCCAGACTCAAAGGGGCATAGACCTCAGGGTCTGGATCGATTAGATCCTCAACTCGGGGGAAAAAACCTTTATGAGGACTGACGGGATGGGGAAGTGGTCCGTGAGAAAAACCGCCGATACCTCATTTCAGTAATTGGAAAGTTGGGAAAAAAAGGTCCGCGGTTATAGAGGGGGAAAGCTCCTGAGAGAGGAAGATAAAAGCCCGAAATCAAGATGGGGTTGAGGGTTTCCAAAATCAATAAAGGACTGGGGAAAACAAAGACTAAAAAAATCACTGTGGGAAAAAAACCACGACTGAAAAACAAAATTTAAAGAAGGGACGAGAAACGGGTCTTATTGGTTCTTGACCCTAAAGAACAACACTAGGGAAGGGTTTTGAGAAAGTCTCAAAAAAAAAGCAACCTATGAGGGGAGAACCGGGAACGGGGGAAGAGGGCCTTAATTTTCGAAGTAAAAGACAGCTCCGGGGGGAAGGGAAAGATGACCAAGGCATCAAGAAAGTGCAAGTGGGACGAAGGTGGGCGAGAGGACCCTTTAAAAAAGGAGGGAAGTTTGTCAACTAACCGCTTTACATACCGAAAGGGATGGCAAAAAGTCTTTTCGCGGATCGCGGGGGGGGAAGAAGGCTGAAGGGAAAAGAACTATCGAAGCAGAGGACTTTTGGGAGAAAAAAGGAGAAAAGCCGCTTAGTTGCGAAGCAGGAAGAAAGGGAAAAAGCGTGGAACACACAGCAGGGAGCACAGGAAAGAACGGAAGAAGACATGCAGAGGCTATGGGGAGCGGGCTTACCGATAAACCAAAAACCCACTCTGCTCCACTCTCTGGACAGTATACTCACCGGTCCTACGAGGGGCAGGGAGAAAAAAGGGCCTTGAAGGTAGGGAAAAAGAGGGAATGACGAACAGGAAGCAACGTGGGAAGATTAATTGGAAGAGACCAAGGCGGGGGGAAAAGGAGAAGCAGGGGAAAAAGAGGAAAAAGGAAAGAAGGCTAAAAAAAAAAAGGAAGAGGAGGTCGCTTTGGAAGAAAAAAAGACAAGGCTGGCAAACGGTGTGGCGTCAGGGTCGAGAGAAGGGTTCAGAGTCAAAAAGACACTTGGCGTAGAGGGCATGAAGGGCATAAGGTTAAGGAAAAGAAATCGACTCGCGAAACCAAAAAAGGGGGAGAGGAAAACTTTCGGATTTGGAACAGTGTCGTGAGTCAATAATTTCTGGAGGGAAAGGAGGGAGCCGTTTTAGCAGGCAATTGAGAAAGGGGAACTGGTTAGGGAAAAGAAAAGGGGGGGAGGGGTCAATAGATTAAAGGGAGGAGTGCAATCGACATTCGGGTTGCCTCGTGGAAATGACAACAAAAGGAAGAACTCTGGGCAAGAAACACGTGGGGGGAAGCTCTAAAAAGAATCGAGAAAAACAAAAAGGTACGCGAAAAAAGGGGGAGAGGAGGGGGGCCATAATTGGCCCAGGAGTAATCATCTACCATAACCAATGGAGGAAAAAAAAGGAAAGATGACAGAGGAGGGGGGGGGAAGAAAAAACAAACAGAAATGGGAAAAGGAAAAGGGGGGTCTGGCAGGTCGTTCACCCTGGGGGAAAAAAAAAAAAAAAAAGATTTGCGCAGGGGAACTAAAGAGGAAGCCGTAGAATGGAGGAACAAACGGGAGAAGGGAGGGGTAAAGGGGGAAACAAGCTTCTCAATCTAAAATTCTTCATACCAACAGACCGGAGTGTTAGGGGAAGAAACGCTAACAGGTACCAATGATCATCGAATGCAAAGGGGGACAAGGGGGGAGGGGGGGAATTGGGCGGCAAGGAAGAGGGGAAGAGCATCTCGAATGGTATGTCTGTGGGTAAATTCAAGAGAAACTCTTTGAAAGAAAAAAGTTCAAAAAAGAAAGTGATTTTGAGAGAGAGAAAAAAAGTGTGCTTGTGGACGTGCTGCGGCCATGCGGAAGGAAGTCAAGACATCTTAGGAAGGAAGCGCACAAAGATGCAAGAAGGGCTTCGGGGGGGGGAGGGGGAAAAGACCTGGTGGGCGCGGTTTCCAGAGCATTGGCGGAACTCTTCCACGCACAAGAGGTGAGGGACAAAGAGACCAAGTACGGACTGGAGATCGAAGAGGTTAACTCTGCTGAACGAAGTGCCGCACACAAACAGGCCCCTTGAGGAAAAAAAAAAAAAAAAAAAAAAAAACAAAAGTATGGGTTGGGGCTGTAGAAAGACAATAGGGGGGGGGAAAGCATATGGGAAAAGAAAAATGACTCTGCGCCAAGGCACTGGGAGATGGGGCCTCGTAAGCCAAGGTATCGATGTCGTGAGATGAAGGGAGGACAAAAAAAAAGGAGACTGGGGGGGAAAAGGGGAAAGCAGGGTAGAGGAACTCTCTTTTAAGTTTCGGGGAGAAGAAGGGTTCTGAGGTAAAAACCTTCAGGGGAGGGAATACGTCGAAAAAAAAGATCCGAAGTGGTTTGAAGGGGGGAAAGGGCGGGTAAGAGTCTTCAGGGGCCAAAATATTAGGAAAAAGAGGCTAAAAACTGAAGGGAAAAGACAATCAGGAGGGGGAAGGATGGGGGGGGGGAGTTCAGGGAGAAGGGATACTGAAGAGCTTTCTGCGGACAGTCTTAAACTAGTGGGTGCAAAGCCGGCACTACAAGTGGGTCCAAGATTTTTGATCAAGGGGGGAAAAGAAAGAAAGAACGTCTAACCTAAATCTAAAGGAACCCACAGGTGCTAAGAAAGGCTTAAAATCTTGGAGAGGCCAAAAGACATAGGGGGGGGGGTGGGCCAAGGGTAAGATTCAAATAACCTTGATGAAGTTAATGAAAAAAATTTCCGAAAAAAGCAAACACGAGGGGGGAAGGAAACTAAAATGAGAGAGGAGGAAGGAGAAAAGTCTGGGGGGACCCTTTAGGCAAGGAAGAAAAATCATGAAGCAAAACAAAGGAAAGTGGGGGGAATGGAGGGGGGCTCATAAAAGGCACACTGGGAAAGGGAGATCAACTGCTCTATTACGCGCTCGAAGTTGGTTGGGAGAGTTGCGACGGTCTTAAGGACGTCCTCCATGGAAGAAAAATCCCAAAAGGGGCACATTGTGGGAGCAAGGACTCCTCAAAAATGTTCGTGCGTAAAGGATGCAAGGGAAAAGCCCAAAGACGCAGGGGGAACGACGATATGATTCGACTCTTGTCGGACGACTCGAAGAACTCAGTGGGGGGAAATCCGGGCAGATCTGTCCAGGGGGGGGATTGGGGGAAAGAAAGAGAACTCCGAATGCCCACCGCCAGGACTGAAAGGGTGACGGGAAAGGCTACGTGGGGGAAACGTAGGAGATGAAAAAAAAAAAGCTTAAAAGAAGAAAAACTGAAAGGGAGGAAGACTACTGGAGGAACGTTCAGACGTGATTCGTGGGAGTCCTTGGGAATGAAGGAAATTAGGGGGGAAAAAAGGAAGAAAAAGCAACGCGGAAGAAATCTCCCGAAAAGGGGACATTATGTTGGCGATCAGCTGGATGCGACAGAGCCATCAGGAAAAGGGAGGATAAAGATTCTACCAAGAAATTGCTCAGAATTGCAGGGCGCGAGGTAAGGAGGCCGTTGGGGTCTGTCATACATCCGCGGAAAATCGGTGGGCTGGTCCCTCAGGTCAGCAAGGCGTTTCAATAGGAAAAGCGCTGTGGGGGGGGGGACTTCTTCACGGGGTCAAAGGAGGAGAAAAAAGGGGTCAATGGGAGGGGGACCTACAGGAAAAGGGAAAAAACAGGGTGCTCAGAAAGAGGGCCCATGCGGTAAGGCTAAAAGATCAAATACATAGAACAAGAGAGGGAAAAAAAACTTAAAACTGCAGGGCATTGTGGGGAAAGGATACCCTCGAAGAAGAAGGAAAAGAAGTAAGCAGAGGGAAAAGTTCAAGAAGTGGGGGCATGAGTGGGCACTCTCTCCTGAGCCTCGGGAAGAAGAGATTAAAAGACTCGGAAAGGGGGACTTACAAAAAAAACGAAAAGAAGCATAGATAGAAGGAGGAAAGGAGAACAGGTAATCAATGTGGCGGTGTAAAACATAGAGGTAGCTATTTTGGAAGGTAACGGGGGGACCGAATTCTTAGTCGGGGAACCTTGCAATAGAGAAAAGTTCTAAACTGCGCTCGCGTCCTGTAAGAAAAAGGTTCAGGGGGACCTCACATCAGGGGGAGCCTTGAGGGAAGGTAGACGGGATGGGAACATGGGTGGGGGGGAGCGTGGTGGAGGGAAAGGGGGGCGAATGCAATGCTTTGCAACATCAGGCGGGTTATATGAGTACGAAAAAAAAGGAACTGGCCGAGGAAAGTAAATAAGTGAGAGCTCCTAAGGGGGGAAAGGGAACAGATAGGAGGAGAGCTTGTATGCAAAAGAGAAAAGTGGAAAGTTTTAATCGACCACGAAACCCGAATTGAATATGGTGAAATAAATCTATTGGGGTCAAAGGACAAACCGAAAGAAAAGGAGGAGGGATCAAGGGGGGATGCTGGGGAGGAGGAAGATTTCAAATGTGCGTATCTCGAAGACAAACTGACAGGGGAAGGAAGGTCAAAAAGAACCCTTCACAAGGGAAGGACAATGCGGAAAAACTGCTCGTTGAGTTAAAAGAACACGCCAGGGGAATCTTACAAAAAATCATCGAAAAAAAAGGGCACCAAGAAGGGTCTTGAGGCGAGGACGTGGGGTGAAAAAAAGGGAGAGAAGAAGGGCATAAACTAAATCTTTTTCCAAGCTCGCAAAAAAAGAAGGAGAATGAAAGAAAGAGGCCAGACTGGAGGCAAATTAGGAAAAGTTTGGGGAAGGGGAAAATGCACGTAGAAGAAGCAAATGATCTGCGGGTCTGAGTCGTTCAATGCCAAAAGGAGAAGGGGACCAATGAGTTTCGAAAAACTGGTAGAGGGTTTTTCAGAGACCCCGGGAAAGCGAAACTCTCCCCGGAAAAAGTCCTTTGGGGATCACCCCAAGACAAAGGAAAAAAGGTTAACTCTGGACCCAGAAGGGAAAAAGAGGAGAAGGGGGGTAATAAGGAACACAAAAAAACTGAGACAGTCTATTACAGGACAAAACAAGTCCCAGCAGGGGAGGAGAACCAAAACAAACAGGAAGGGAAGATAAGAAAAGCCAATACAGAAAAAAAAGTAACGTCTTCTCCACCATGGCCTTATAGTCGTAAAAATTTATGGGCATTTCCCCTAGGAGAAAAAAAAGAAAAGGGGGAAAAGGTCGCCAGAGGGGGGGCGCTTTCGAGGAAAAGGAAAAAGAAGGAGGGAGGCTGAGAAAAACTTAGAACTCTATTTTAAAAAACGTAATTGAAACTTCGAAAACTCAGGAAAGAAGGTCAAATAAACAGAAAAAAAGGAGGGAAACCAAGGGGGGGAAAGGGAGAGGAAGGGGAAAGGTGCTTTCGAGGCGTTCCGCTGGGGAAATGACGACGGCAAATAGCTCGAGAAAAAGAAAGAAGGGGGGAGGGAGGGAGTCCTTGAGGAGAAGAGTGAGAAGGGAGAGGCTTGAGTCGGATCCAAACAAAGAAAGAGGTCGCAAACCTACCGGGAGACTTAGCCCCTGAAGGGCGGTCTTCAAGAGAACTAAAAGGGGGGTCGAAACCAGAGGAGAGAAAACCCCTAGGTGAAGCGCGAATGCTAGGACGAGAAAGGGTCTGGAAAAAAGAGGACGCCCCGGAGGGGAAGAGGATTCAAAGGAAAGGGGATCACAGGGGAGAAATGGAGGCCAGAAAAAAAACGGACATCCTGGGGGCCTCAAAAAAGGTTTTGCAACAGGAAGGAGGGAACGGGAAAAAGGCCACGGGAGACAAGGTTCACTTATACACCCGGACCCAACAACAAAAACGGCTGGGGATATGGGGGAGAAGGGGGTGCGGAGAAAAATTGGCAAAAAGGGGAGTCGCTACCGAAAAGGCCGACTATTGGAAACTCGTGTTTCGGGTTGGGAATGAGAAGGGGGGGGGAGGGCAAAGGGAAAAGAAAAATGGGGGGGAGCCAAATGAAGCTTGGGTGCCGACAGCCTCCGGCGATTTCCGAAATTGCGGGAAGGCAAAAAGGGAGAGAAGGAGCCTTCTATCACGGGGTCGTTATTGCGGGGGGATTAAAAAAACGGACGAGAGATGTCAACACAAAATCTCTTTGAAAGAAAGAAGGGGCTAAGAAAAAGGCCGGCAAGAACTGGCGCTTTTTTAGCCTCCACAATGAGCTAAAGACCTGGGATGCCTAAACCGGACACAGAAAAGGCCCAAATTCACATTGATGGGTCGTGGGAAAAAAAAACTCATTCAGGAAAAAAAAGTCGCGGAGAGCCTCTGCCAACGCGGAAAGCCCCTGGAAAAGACCACTCGCCAGGAAAAAAGATTTCTGACGTGCAGACGCGTCGTACTCGTGGCTTATTAGGAGATCCCCGAAAAGAACCCGAGAGCCGGGGGGAGAAATTAAGGGAGAAGCGAAAAAGCCCCGCAAACGCGGAAGTGGAAAAAAGGGGCCCCTATGACGGAGGTTCCTAGATGGGAAAAGGTTGGCAAGGACGGGTAAAAAAGGGAGAGCGTATCATTCTGGTGAGAACAACACGGGTGGGAGGACGGAGAGACGGTGGAAAAGAGTGGGGGGAAGAAAGAAAAGGAAAAAATTCTAAAGGATGATAGTGATGAAAAAATGGGACGGGAAACGACCTTGGGGAAAACAGGGGGGGGGGGGGGGACTGGGTGGTTATTAACTGAACTTTGGACACCGAGTCCGGGGGAGGTTCCTAAACCGAATAAGCAAGTAAAAAGTGCGAAGGACGGAAGAAGGCCGCAGGTCCTCGTGACGTACAAGAGAATATTGCAAAAATTGCAACAAGAAAAAAATTAAGTAAAAGGGGGGAGGGCTAAAAAGGGAACGAACGCACACAAGAAAAAAAGAGGGGGTCCTTATTGTCGACCCTTCAAAGTCGCAAGAACTTGAAATCGGATGAAAAAGTTTGAAAGAAGGGAGGGGGAAGACGGGAAAGAGGCATGAGAGAAAAAAGGGGGTGTCGCTGGGAAAAAGAGTAGGATTGACGAGAAAGGGGCTTACCACCATCAAAAAGGGGGAAAAGCTTGAAATAAGACAACATAGGAGGAAGGACTATAAAGGGACGTCGTGGCAGACAATTACGGTTACGATCTGGGAGTCAAAAGCAGGAAAAAAAAGCTGAAAAGGAGGAAAAAACAAAAAAAAAGGGCCTGCTCTAAGCGTGGGTCGCTGTCAAGTTTTGGGAAAGGGTCCTTGGAAGACAAACGAAAGAAGGGAAAAAAAAAATTAAGGGGGAGAAGGCGAAAAGGGGTTCAGGTTGGGGGCTAAGAGTTTCGGGTTCAAATACTTGAAGAAAAACACCATCGGCTCGGGGAATACGAATTTAGAGAAAATGAAAAAGCTAGTACTTTGTTGGGGAAGCACGAGAACCACGGAGAATAGAGACCACAAGGAGAGGAGAAAGGGAAGGGGTCGAAAAAAAATTGGGGGGGGGAAATCAATAACCCGAAACTCCTAATAATAAATGAGAAAAACCTCGCAAACCCGAAAAATTCATCCGAAAAGGAAGTTCCATGGGAGGAGGTCACCAAAAATGGGGGGGTCCGTTTGAAAAAGAAAAGGAAAAAAACATAAAACAAAGGAGGACGAAGAAAAAAATGAGGCAGGGGGTTATGGGAGTCTGGACGGGGGGAAAAGAGAGAGGGAAAGTTTCCAAAAAGGGAAAAAAACATCTAAAAAGCAATCTTCCTCCCTTTTTTGCCCTCCAGAAGAGGTGAATCCCCAAAGCTATGAAAGAGAATTCCAAGTGGGAAAGGGGGTCAGGTGCCAGTTATCCTCTACGTACGACAAAAAATCTTTTAAGGGGTAATAAACACTCGCAAAAAATCCAAAAAAGGGGAAGACTGCAAAAAATGCGAGAAAATGAGGTGCCACCAGGTGGCAGGTTACCTAGGGGGTTTGCTCAAAATACTGTGAAGGATCGGGGGGGGGGGGAGGGGAAGGGAACACGGCAAAACAGAAAAAAGTGTGACCAAGGTTATGGGGTGGGACGCAGAGGAAGAGAAGGTGAAGAAAAGGAAAAAGCGAAAAGGGAAAATCCCTACGGGTGATATCAGGGGAAAAAGAACAAACTACTGGGGGGGCCAAAAAAGAAGGAAAGCAAAAAAAGAAAAAAGAGGGGAGTGCACAGCTTCCCTGGGAGGGCCAAAAGTTCTTTAAGGGGGGGGGACAAAAGTCCAGCGGAAAAAAAGGGACAACCGGAAAAATAAAGGTGAGAAACACCGCAACTTCAAACTAGCAAAAAAAAGAAAGACCGTAAGTCGTCAAGAGGTGCGGACTCTGGGGGAAAGAAAGCTTATTAGAACACCAAAAAGAAAAAAGTGTGACGGGGCAAGCGTTCGTGAACTCCGCATTTTCTAAGACTATGTGGGAACAACCCCTTATGAAGGGGGAAGGGTAACATAAAAAGAGCCGAGAGAGAGGCTACTAATCCAGCAAAGGTTCAGTGCGCGTCTTTCATAGTAGGAGAAATACGAGGGAAAAACGAAAGAGGGGACTACCCACTGGTGAAGGGCGGGACCCTTCATGAGTCAAAGGAGGGGGGGAAAGTCGGAGGAGAAAAAACAGATCTAGGGTCGCGGACGCCGAGGGCAGAGAATTCGCAAGGACTCCTTAAAAATTCGAAAGGGGGGGTCGCGAAGAAACAGGGAAGGCCTCCATCAACTCCCGCAAAACAACAAAAAAAAGAGGTACTATGCCAGTTATCAAGGAAAACACTAGAGAGGAGAGGGAGAAAAACTTGAACTTTTGATTACCCCAAAAACCTTTGGGGGATGAAGGACAAAGAATGAAAACGGGGGGGAAGAACGAAGAGGGAGAGAACTGTGGAGGACGTTCGAAACTCATCAACCCCGAAAGAAATCTCTAGCAAGGAGGAGAAGGAGACAAACGGAGAGAAAACGATGGAAATGTGGAGACCCGATATTCCGAGGGGCTCGGAGAAAACGTTGGTGGGAGGATTTCATAATAAAAATTAATCCAAGGGGAAAAAAATTGAGCAAGTTTGAACTAAAAGTGCCTAAAAGTCGATACCGAAAGGAGTAGGCACAGCAAACGAAGCAGGGGGGGGGAAGGGAGGAGGGAGCTACAGATTCAGAAACAAGTAGCTATGAAGGGAGAGAGGGGGAAAAAAGCGCTTCCAAGCGCCGCGAACAAATCGATCAAGGAATAGAGGGGGGAGTCCCAAGCACGAAACCCACCACCTGAAGGTTGTCGAACAAGGAATAGGGAAAAGTGTGCACCGGAAAGGGTGGACCCACTTACAAAAAAAAAAGGATGGAAAAACGGCCAATCTCAAAAAAAACCTGTACTCTGACTCCCTGAGAGGTCTGAAAGCCGTTGAGAAAGCCCCTCTCTCTCCTGTAGTGAAGAGGGTCAAAGATCTAGGGGGGTAGCTTCAAGAGAGCGAGGGTCTCCAGTCCAGCTCAAGTCGAAAAACAATAATCGAATTCGGACAGGCAAACAAAGGAGGAAGGGTTTACGAAAATAAGCAAGGATGGCTAATCGCTGGGTCTGAGACCAATAAAAGTCATAGGGGGGAGGGCGTGCAAGAAGGGAGAGGGATTGGCGCAGTCCGGGTTTGGGGTCATGTCGAAGACTCTTTTACTACCTAAAAGTGGAGGGATTAGGAAAATGTCATCATCGAATCTCCGAAGAGGTTAAAACGTCTTCCTGTCCGCTTTGCACCTTAAGGGAGGGTACGGGGCACGGTTGCAGTCCAGGTCAAGAAAACAGAGGGAAAAAAGCGTGGGAGAAATATGTACATGGGCAACAGAACTAAACGAAGACAGGGGGGGAAGGGTGGGGTCAGAACGACAAAACTCGTGAAAGAACTGATCAGGAAATGAGATTTGGGGAAACGTCGTGAAAAGCCTTGGCAAAGGGAAAGTTTAATATCTGGCGCATGAGAGGTCAGGAAGGAAAAGTCATAGCGAGGAAAAAAAAAAACGAAAGTGCCCTACTCGTGCAACATGGAAGAACGTGCAAGTGCGGCCATCGACGGGGAAGGTCATGGCTGGGAGGAGGGAACCCAAATTAAAGATAATCAACAGGGAGGCTGAACTGGTCCAGCTAAGAACAAACGGACAGGAGAAAAAGGTGCCCTTTGAGGTGTTTTCAGCAAGGGTCAATTGGGAGTCCGCACTGGCGAAAAGGGATGCCTGAAAAAAGATAAAAAAGGGGGGTAGGCTAAAATTGAAGAGAGGGGGGGAACGGAGAAGGGTGGAGTGATTCGGGTGGGGGAAGAGTGCTGGAAAGGGAAAACAAGGAGAGGGGGGAGATGAGGGAACGGAAGTCTTAAATCCGCCTGCAACACGAAAAAAGAAGTGTGGAAAATCTCTCAAAAGGAAAAAAACAAACGTAGGGGGACTTGCAGTTGCCGGAAGAGAGATACACAACCCGAGTGAGATGTGGAAGAGCCCTCCACCGAATTGCTTAAGAAATCCCAAAAGTAAAAGAAGTTGAATGAGACGGCTCGCGGGGGGGGTACGCGAACTATGTCGGACAAAAAAGACACGGGAAAAAAAAAATGCAGCGCGCGCAGACAGTCGAAAGGAATCCGGCACCAGAAAGCCACATGGAAAGGTTTCAAGCCCTCCTCCTGCACAAAAAAGAATTGGAAAAAAACACGAGGGGAATCGAAAACGGGGACATAAAGCTAGGGGAAAAACAATATTGTACAAAAGGTAGCCCGAGGAGCATCTCGGGCGGGGAGAAGTCAATAAAAAGAGAAAGGGGGAGCCTGAAATGAAGAAACAAGAAGGGCGGGAAAGGATAGCCATCCGGGAGAGAAAGGCCAAGGGGGGGGTCAAAGGGGAGTCATGAGAATCGAAAGGAATCCGGAGGGGTGAGCAAAGGGCCAATCGCCAACGAGTCAGCACGAAAAGTCCTCTTTGAAGGTCGGACTTGAGTAGCTAGAAAATCGCCTGAAAACCTGCGCACCAGTGACACTAATCAGGGAGTCAAAAGACACAAAAAAAGGAAAGAAGGAAGGAAGCCGCCAGTGAAGAAGGTAATAACCTGCGATTTCGAAGGCTAGGGAACCACGATCAGGTAAGCTCGGGAAATACCACCCGGAAACCGGAAGAAAAAACAATCCGAAACTGTCAAGAAACCTTAGGAAGATTCATCAGAAAGCTTTCGGATGGCTGAAGAATCTTCAAAGGGGTCTTAACACACAATCAAACCAGAAGTGTAACGCATGTAGGGCGATGAACTAAAGTCTTGGGATTGAGAGACTTTTGGTTCCTCATTAGAAAAAAAACCAGCTTCAGTTGGGTCCAAGGGCTTCTAAGGAACACTAATAAAAGAAAGGAGAGTCAAAAAGAGGGGGGCGGGGACATTGGGGGGCTGGTATGCAAAACTTGCGTTGAAAAATCAGAGAAGGGAAAAAAATGACAAGGGAAAGGGATCTCGACTTGTTGGAACGAAATGGACTGGGGACAAAAAAGTTGAAGTCCCTTCCGGGAGCTCTGACAAGGGGAGTATAAAAAGGGATTCCCGAAGAAGAAGTTCCATCGCGAAAGTCAACTTGGGGGAAAAAGTGTAAAGCTTTGTGGAATCGGTTTCCATCGGAAAGTCGAAGGAGGAAAAGAGAAGCGGGACCGAGAAAGGAGAGTCTTTCATATTCGGGATCCTTGGAGAGGTCCTCCCGGGGGGGGGTCCTACCGGAAGGGACAAAAAAAAAAAAGAAAGCGCCAGGAGTTGGGGAAATAGGGATTCTTCACAGCTGGAGAACCCCAATAAGTGGGACCCTTTGGGGAGTACAGGACAAAGGAAAAAAAACAACTGACAGGAGAAAAGGCTAATCCAATGTCCTGAAGGGACGTTCGGAAACCCCAAAGATCTCAAAACGGAAGAGTCCTGGGGTGCAAAAAAACACTGTACGTTATGGGCGGAAAAAAAAAAAAGCTCTATAGGCGAGCACACAGGGTGGGGAAAAGGATTGATCTTTGAAAAACAAGGTTCTAACTCAATAACCAATTGACTACTAATCAAAGACGTGCAAGGGGATGAAAAAGACGGCCGTCCGCCTCCTCGGAAGAAGCTATGTGGACTGATGAAGCGAGGAAGAGCTGGAAAGTCGAACAAAGAGCCGTTAGATGGGAGGTATGCAAAAACGAGCTTTGTTATAAGGGTGGTGAATGGTAAGTATCCCGACAGAAAACCTACAAGTGGTCGTTCCCGCCATCGAAATGCAGATCATTGAAAGACTGTAAAAGGACTGGGCCAATCGGGGGGTAAAAAAAATAAAACCGGGGAGGAAGTAGTGAACGTTCTGAAAGGGGCTGAAAAAACCGAGAATAGGTGACACTAAAAGATTAAGAAAAAGGGTTGGAAAAGTTAAAAAGGAAATTCAAAAGGAAGTACTACGGACGCTATTCTTTCACCATTTAAAAAAGCTCAAATGGTTTAGCAAGGCTGGAAATGCCCGAAGGGTCAAACTCAGGGAACCGCCCTTGGGTCTGCCCGTCCTCCGCAACCTTTCCGGGGGGGGAGAGCGGGACTAAAAAATTGGTTAAACCATAAGGTTGCGGTTGGGGGTGAAGGGGCCAGGGAAAGAGTCGGGCTTATGGACAGGGAGCAGTAAGGGGGGGGAATCGGACAGAAACAACGTGCAGTTGGGGGGAGGTGGCCGGAGGAAACAAAACATTAACAACAGGACGATCTCCCAGCGTTTACGGGATTTCGTGGGCGAACTGAGCCCAAGAGGGTGTGGCAGCAGGCAGGCGGCGAGGATGAGAAGTGATCAGCCAGCAGAAGGGGAACTTCACCGGGAACCAGCTGACTTGGTGGGGAGTGGGGAACGCAAGAAAAGATCCCCACAAGAGGCAAAAAACTTTGGAATCTTGTAATATGTCAAAAAAGAATGGACCATTCTATTGGCAATGAAGTTCGAGAGGTCAGCTTGAGGACCCCGGGCTTGTCTGGACAGGAGGGGCGACAAAAGATCCCTCCCAAGGCCTCGGATACCATCAAAAAAAATTTTGCGCAACGGCGGGGACAGGAGCTCTATCGTGGGCTTTAACTCAAAGGGAGAGGAAGAGGTTGGTATCAAAAAAGTCGGAAAGTTAAAGCCAAAAACGGAGGAAGCGCTCAAAAGTGGAAAGATTGGGAGACTGAGCACAGCCCAAGGGAAAACCGACCGAAAGAAAACACCCAGAGGGTTAAAAATTGACGGAGAGGGGGGATTAAAAAGGAGTGGGGGGGGGGGTGGCTGGAGAAAATTGGCAACAAATCTTCAAAAAGAGATTGTCGAAAGGTGTCAAGAGACACGTAGGGTTTTGGGAAGGGAAAAGGACACAACAAAAAGAGAAGGGAAGGGAAAACAAACTTACGAGACGTTATGCATGCCGTGCCTAAGGGAGAAATCTAAAAAAATGGTGAGCCTAAAGCAAAAAATGATCAAAAAGGGAATAAAAATCCAGGGAAATTAGCGTCTCAATTTACGTGGAAGCGGAACGGCCTCAGATTCGACAGAAGGGGGTCGGACGCTAAAATTGCCGAAAAAAGGAACGAGAGGTCCGTACAAGTGGGAAAAAAAGGGATTAAGTAGGAAGGTGACCCTTCACCAAGAAAGATGCCGGTGAAAACCCTAGGTGAGGGGGGGAAAAGACCCAGAGAGGTCTGACAAAAAATCGACAGAAAGGGCTTGGTACCGCATTGGCAGGGCTTAAAAAGGGAAAACTCGGAAGAAGTTGGAGGGAAACCGGGACAATCAATAAAAAGGGAAAACCAACTTTGGGAAAGAAAAAGAAAGGACCTCTTGAATATTCAACTCAGGTTTGAACATCAAATCAAGTGCGGCAATCGCCGAAGGCGAAAGGGGAACCTTGAGAGCACCCAAAATAGTACACAAGAGTCGGGGGGATGGCAAAGAGGTCCTCAAAAGGAGCACGGCTCACTATGGAAAGCCAAAAAAGGCTTTCAGCTGGTGGAGTCAAAGACCACGGAAACTGAGGGTGAAGACCAGCCGAAGTAAAAAAGCGACGGACCACGGTCCGATGAAACAAAAAGGACAAAATTAGGGGAAAAATGTAGAAAAATAATGAGCATAACTTAAAAAATCAACGGAAAGGGGAAACTGACCCGGGGAGTCGTCAGAAGGGGAGGAGGGGGGTCATTTCACGATGGCTCTGGTGCGGTATTTCGGAAACCATCGAAAAGCATGGCAGATCCGCGGGGGAGGAGGGGGGAAATTTAAACCGAGGAGTGGCTTTCGTGTGGGGAGCACATGAAGGAGTGCAAAGTCTCGAAGAAAAATATAAAAGAGGGGGGGGGTCGAAAGTATTGGGGTTGTTTAAGAGGCTGCCGATCCGTCATCAAATGAAAAAAAGGGTATGCAAAGGGGAATCGGTTTAGGGAGGCTTGTCAGGGGAGACTTTCTTCAAAAATTATAAAAAATTCGAAGGCGGACAGAAAAAAAAATTACATCTCCTTGCCTGGGAAGGAAAAAAATTTAAGGAGACCAACGTACGAGAAAAAATAACGCGAAAAACGAAGGACTTCGAAGGATGAAAAACCGGAGGAAAGGGAAAAGTAGGCTGTCGGCCCACTGAGACCCCAAAAGGGGAAAGGGAGGCAAAAGGACGTTCCAAACAGGTGGAAAAAAAGCGATAGCGCGGGGAAAAAAAAACGGAAAGGTAGTGAACCGTCGGGGCCCTAAAAGCATCTCTCAAAAAAGGAGGAGAGAGGGGGTGAGCCTTCGCGGGTGAGGGACTTGGTAAGGAAGTTTAGCGCAAACAAAGAACCAGAGAAAATGGGAAGGGGAACAGATTGGTACAGTTTGGGTGGTGAGGACGTGCCAGGTGGCAGAGCAAGTGAAGAAAACGAAAAGGAGGCCGGAAAAAAAGGGGAGGATCACGGAAGACATACGTCCTCCAAAAACGGGGGGGGGATAAAAAGAGGGAGAAAGGAAGGGATGGAAAAGCTAGGGGGGTCCTAGACTCAGTCTAAGGTGGGTTGGATCGTCCAAACAGGCCCAAATGGGTTGGGGTAAGACCTCCGAATTCGTCCCGAGAACCTGGAGAAATGCAAAAGAACAAAAAGTGATAAAAAAACCTCGGAGCTCAAATCGGGGGGGGTTCATCTCAGTAGCGAAGCGGACACACAAACGAAAGGAGAAACTGGAACCAATGGGAATTTCCGGATGGCGACCGAAAGGGGAAGGGACGTTGAAAGGACACGACATTTTATTAAGAGGGGAAACTCAGACGGGAAATCGAACCGGTAAATCAAACCTGTAAGCAGATATAGACAGGGAGCTACAGAGACAGGAGTTAAATAAGAGTATGAACCAATTATGAGACCATAATGGTGATGGAGCAATCGGATTGATAGAGGAAAGTAGCCGTCGGGAAGGGCAAGCGTTACTAAAATATCGGGGATCAAGGGGCATACATCCGGGGGTTTGGGAGTCAGCGCGGGGAAAAAAAAGGTATGCATAACCGAAGACCAGAGTTCGTGGAATGAGAGGGGGGGGGGGGACGACCCTCCAAAAGAAACATAGTGTTGAGGGGAGCTTTAACCGGAAAAAAGAACACGAACACAAAAATCAAGAAGACTTGGGGGTCAACGAGGATTGCAGGGGGGAACGGATGCCTGCCGCAGCAAAAAAAGGGGAGATATTAAAAGGGGGGCACAAATCTAAATGGCAAAGAAGGGAGGGAAACAGTTGGGGCGAGGATTGACACGGGGGGGGGAAAAAGCCAGAGGGAAATCTTCTAGACTAACAGAGCCCAGGCAGTGGGCAAAAGGTGAGGAAAAGGCGGCTAGGGAGAGTGGGAGTCTGAATGGCATAACCCGAAAAGTAAGGTTCTGGAGGCGCTAAGACAGGTGAAACTTAACCAGACGCCTGCGCTACCAACCTGGCTAAAGAAGTCTCTAGTTCAAAGTCAGTGAAGGTCGGGGGGATTCGAGAGGGTGGAAAAAAGGTCTGGGCACGGGACGCACATTAAGAACGGGGGGAGAAAGGGGAAAGGGGGGTGGGGATTAACATTCCGCTGTGAAAAGAGAAGAGATTTTGGCTGCGGAAAATTCAAGGGAGATCCTTACAAGGGAAAAGGACCCAAGCCTGAACAAGAAAATTGTAACGGATCGAAGCAAAAAACAAGGGAAGCCGAAGAGGATACGAGAGAAGGGGTCTTTATTGCAAGGGGTTCGAAAAACGAAGAAAAGGACTGTTTTAAAGACCGGCAAGGTAATCTATTAACAAAAACACCGACGGGACGCGTCCCAACAGAGAGGGAAAAAACCGGGGGAAACTGAGCTGTCGGCTATTATCAGAAAATGGGAGGGGGGGAAAAATCGAAATCGACAAAAAAGGGCAGAAGGGGGGGGAGGGAAATGAGGGAGAGCCGCGCGACTGCATGTGTTGAACTTCCTTCCTCGCAAGACAGATAAAGACCAAAGAAAAAAAGCGAGACCTGCCAATGGTCACAGGGCAGGCTTAAAGAGATTCAATCTGAGGGCGGGCGCTCCACTTTTTAAAAAGGGGGGATCATCCACTATGAAACCGGAAAAACAAGGTGGGGTGGGGCTGCGCAAGGAGTTCCTGTATTCTGGGCCATGGAAGTGGGGACTTAAGAAAGAGTCTTTCACGCCAAAGTCAGCGTGTCTTAGGGTTCTGTAGTTAAAGGGGAATATAAACCGGGGGGTGATCAACTGGAAAAAACTCTTAAATGAAGGACGCGGTGTCAGGGAGGAGTCAAAGCAGACGGGGCTAAACGAGGCAGCACCCGAAACGGGACAAACGGTCAATGAAGAAGAAAGAAAAAGCACAGGTACAAGGCGGGAAAATGAAAAAATAAAGGGAACACCACAAGAAACCGTGCACGGAGGAACGGGAGGGGCCGGTCGGAAAGGGTCATGGGTGAAGGGGTGTGGAGAAGGAGGAATTAAGAGGCGGGAGGGGGAGGGAGGGGGGAGGGAACGAGTAGGGAAGATGGATTGAACCAAAAAATCCATCAAAGGGAAACATCCGCTGGTGGAGGGGGGAACATCTGTGGTGAGGGGTTCGGGGAGCTATTGTAAAAGGAGTTGCCAACAAAAAAAGAATCTTCTGTCAAAGAACGTCTAAAGCGAGTAAAACGAAATCAAGACAGTGCGGCCAGCGTTCAAAAAAAGGGGGGGAGATTCGGAATCCTCACAGAAAAAAAATTGCTTGGGCACTGGCACAATAAATTGGGGAAGGGGCGAAAGGTCCTGTGCCGTTCCTTAGAAGACGAGAGGGGGGGACGAGAAGAGATTAAGATGAAGGCATTACGCATAACCTTGCCGAAAGGAAAAGCACGGGATAGGAAGGGACATCATAAAAGAAAGACGAAAAAAGAAAGTCTAAAAGAGGGAGAATGGGGGGATCAATCAAAACAGGGAAAACTATCCCAAAAGGAAAAAAGCGTCGAATCTATGCGAAAAAATTGATTGCTCACCTTTGGATAAAAGCGAAATAGGACACACAACCAACATTCGAGAAGCGCGGTAGAGAAAAAAAAAAAAAAGACCGTAAACGCAGAAACCAATACGAAGTGAACCCAACATGCTCCTCAAAAAAGTAAAAAGAGGGAGGTCGGGGGGAAAGTCAAAAACGCTCAGAGAAGGGGCGGGAGGGGAGGAACTATTGCGTCCTCTTTCATGAGAAGGAAAAGCAATTTGGGGAAAAAGTGAATCCCTCAAAAAAAAGCGTGCAAAAGGAAAAAAAATCGTGCCATGGAAAAAGAAAAGATTTGGGTCGCCGTGATTCGCGGGGGAAAAAAAAGGATTTCTGAGGAGGGTCTAGGCATAAGGGGGGGCAGACACTCTGGGCAAGAGGGGGGATACAAAGAAGAAAAAACATGCCCAAAAAAAAAGCTAAAACGAAAGCGATTGGAGAAAAAAAAAGCAACTAAAAGCTCGACTTGGGGGAAAGGCGCCAAACTGAACTCCGCTTAGGGAAATACCATCGGCCAAGCTGGATAAGCTTTGAAAGACTTATCAGGTGGGAAGGAAATAAAGGTTGGAGAGAGACCGGCAAACTAGGAAATTGCCAGGCCCAACCCCAAGCTCTCGAGGGGGGGGGGGGGGGGGGGGGGGGGGGGGGGGGGGGGGGGGGGGGGGGGGGGGGGGGGTTGGGGGGGGGGGGGGGGGGGGGGGGGTGGGTTGGGGGGGTTGGGGGAGGGGGGGGTGTGGGGATGGGGGGGGAGGGGGGGGGGTGTGGGGTGTGTTGGGGTGGGTGGGGGTGGGTGTGGGTTGTGTTGGGGTGGGGGCGGGGGTGTGGGGGGGCATTTTTTGCCTCTTTATCACGCAGCGTCTTGAGCCCCTGGCGAACCTAAGGTATGGAAAAGAATAGCCCGGTTGGGCTAGGAAAAGCTCGGGAGAGGTTTGAAGGGATTTAAAAAGACAGAAGATGCAACTCAGGCACTACGTTTGAAGGAAGGGTCTCCGAAAAAAAGAATTGTGGGGGAATCCGTGCTAGGGGAAAAAAGTAGGAACGGTACGTGGGGGGGGGGGCGCCTCCCTTCATAAAAAAGGCCAAAGCAGTCGGATTCCAAGGGGTGCTCAGAGGGATACAAACAGATTCTACGGAAACCCGGGGATGGCAATGAAATACCCTAGAGAAAGGGAGACCTGAAAGCGCATAGCCCTGGTTACCGATTTCCGCCTTGGGGGGGGAAGAGGGTGCACTCTATGGCATACGAATGAGTTTGAAAAAGATGATAAGGATTACCACCACCCCCAAAGAAAAGGCATTTGGGTAAAAGGCACCATACAAAACAGGAACATAGAAGGTCGATGCAAGCAAAGGAACTATGGGGGATCTTCGTTGAAGAAAAAAGACGGGGGGTAAGGCGGGGGGGGGGGAAAAGAGAAAAAGGGTAATGGGGGGCGGGGGTAGAAAAGATGCGAAGGCTTAAATGAATGGAAACCGGGAAGAGACCCAAAGGGGACGGTCGAGGAGGAAGGGGAAAAGGGGTTGGGAATGATTCAGGAAAAAAACAGGGGAGAAAAAGAGCAGGGGAGGACAGCTAAAAAAAGGGAGACGGCAAAGGGAGTGAAAATGGGTTGAGGGGAAGTTTCGCACGAGTGAAGGAATTTAAAGGCAGGAAGAAGGGCCAAGCGGGAGTTCTCGGGGACAAGGCAATTTGGGAAAAAAACTGCTAAATATACTGGGTTGGAAAAAAATCAAAAATCGAAAATGAAGGGGAGAATGCAAAAAGGCTCTCTTTTGTACCCTTTGGGATTCAAAAAAAGTAAGGAAAGGTCGAAGAGAACAAACATAACTTGGCCCAGCAGAAAAACCTAAATCTGATAAAAGGATCACCGAGAGGAAATCAAGAAACCGTAAAAATCAAAGGGGTGGGTGAAACTTATCGGAAGGGAAAAAAAAAACTGATGGTGGGGGAACAAGAAAATTGCCAAAACTCTAGAGGCGTAAAACGAGTCTATGGAAAAAAACTTTCAGCCGCCTGCATGCGGGGGGGAAAAGCCAAGGGAAACCCTTTGGGGGGGAAAGATCGCGAAGGAGTCCACCGAGGAAAAACCGCACAAAGGAGAAGGGTACAGGGCTGAGGGGCACGCAAATAAATCTCTGATGGATGGCGGGGACTCCTGGAAAGAAAAAGGGTTCACCGAGAAAAAAAAAAAAAAAAAAAGGGGAGAAAGCCCAAGAAAGGTAACAACTCATGTGAGGGGCCAAGTCAAACAAGTTTGCGGTCTCGTAGGGGAGGAAAGGAAGGGGGAGGTATCCTTGTCTTTGAATGCCAGACTCACGCAGGGACCGGGTAAAATCCGGACCGAACTCTGGTTCCAAGGGAATTGTAACGCAAAAGGAGAAATCTTCCAAAAACAAGGGTGATGGGGGAAGTCAAACCAGAAACAAAAAACTGGGGATGTGCGCCCTAAGGTGAAAGCAGGAAGGGCAGGGGGAAAAACACAACAGCGAGCACGGGGAAAGAAACGAAGAAGGCAAAAGGGGACCCCGAGAGAGAGCGGAGTCGCAAGACAAGAAAAGTCGAGCTCCAATTCCAACTGCGAAGTAAAAAAAAAAAAATGAGCAAAATAGCCGCGCTCTTTAGGGGACAGCATGAGAAGGGAAAAAGTTCGCAACCGGAAAAAAAAAGCTTGGTGACAGAGGGATTATGTTCGTGAACTCCGCTGCTTTGGAGGGTGCAATTGAGAAAAATTCGGGGTGGAGCAAAAATTTCGACAGAACAAAACGTCGAAGGGAAAAAAAGAACTCCACAGGAACAGGGGAGGCCAGGGGGGGGGGGACCGGCAGGGTATGGAAAAGAGCAAATCCTAAAAAGACTTGTGGGCTACAATCCGGTGAAGTTATGTAGAGGCTGGGGAGAGGATACGGAAAGGGCATTAAAAAGCTAAAAAAAGGCGGCCCGACGGGCCTTCGTTGGGATTAGCACTGGGGAGCTTTTTGGGGAGAAAAAAGCCCAGGAACAGCGAGGAAGAAATGAGAAGGCTGATGACTTTCAATGAAAAAAGAGGTCGGAAAAGGAAAAAGCAAGCCAAACGCCGCGGAACACAAAAAGACAAATTGGGGAAGTCATGAAAGAACACACCAAACACTGAAAACCAATGTTTGCACAGGAAAAGCGAATACGAAAAGGAGTCCCAGCCGGTTCGGTTCTTCGAGGAAACAAAAAGGAAACGAGAAAGAACAACACACGGAAAAGCAGTGGGGAGACTTAGCGGGGTGCGATCAAGGGGGAAAAAAAAACTTTACGGAAAGGACGCTATGCGCAACGCGTTGGATGAGTGAAAAGAGGAATTGTGGCAAAAAACAACTTGGGACTGCCGACGCCTCCGCGCGGCGGGGAAAAAAGAAAAAGGGGGGAGGCTGGCGGAGAAAGACGGCAGAAGCAAAAAAAGCAAAAGGGGGGGCGATGCGGGGTCGGTACGTGAATCTGTAATCCTTCTAAAGAAGGAAAGAATGCAGGGGGGAAGAAAAGGAAAGCGGGCCAGCTAAAAATGTGGGTTGGAAAGAATTATGAAAAGGAAAAAAGAAGGAGAGGACTTGCAAAACCAGGAAGGGGGGTTTCGTGCAAAATCCATAGGAAGAGGATTTGAGAAAAAAAAAGTGACTACAAGAAAAAGACGCCGAGAGGGAAAAAAAGGGCATGAAAGGTGAGGGGAAGGTTCGACGAGGAAGGGGGGGAAACGGAGACTGCATTGTGCTCCAAGAAATTGTCAATGAAAGAAGGGGCAAATAGAGAGGGAGAAGAAAAAGCTATTTCAGAAACCCCGAAAAAGAGAGGGGAGATGTTGTTAAAGAGCCATCGCTGGGGGAGATGACTGAACTCCGACGCTCCATAGGTCTTGGTGAGAAGGGAAAAAAAGTTGCGAGGGGCGCTCGTCAAAGTGTAGAGAAAAGGGGTTTCAGGGGAAAGTACAGACGCAGGGGAAAAATGTTTGAAAGAAAAAAGTTGGCATCGGGACCTTGTCGCCGTGCTCGAGTGGGGGGGGAGGGATTACTGGGGAAAGAAAAGAAGAGGTCCAAAGGAGTTCGTGGAAAGGGGGGGGGGGGAACCTCAGGAGAAGAAAAGAAGGGTTGTGCGAAAAAGGTGATCTCCTGACAATAGGACACAGGATGGTAAAAACGTCAAAGAATTGGTAATAGAGAATGGAAAATATGAGAACCAAGACATACCCGAGGAGAAGGAGGACCTCCCCGGGAACTCAGCACAAAGAGATATTGAAAAAGTCAAGTGAGTGGAAAGGACCAAGGGGGGGGAAAAGGATTTGCAGAATCATAAAGAGCATTGGGGAGGGAGCTCGGGGTAGGGGGACTGGAAAAAAAAAGGACGGCTTCCACACCTACATAAAAAGAGGGAATTTAAAGGAGGATACAGGGGACCCGGGAAAGCACAGCGGAGGAAGTCGATGCTCGAAAGGCGGGGAGGGTTCGCAAGGAAATAACTCTCAAAAGGGAATGCACGTAAGGGGGGAGAACTCTGACACGAAGCTGGGATGGTCCATACAGCGTGGTGAAAAAAAGGAAAAAGAGCGTCAGAGAAGTTTAAAAAAAAGGGAAAAAAGGTAATCAACACTTCGGGCGCCTAAAAAGAGCCTTGTAGAAATAAAACGGAAGGGAAAGCACATTTTTCTAAGTCATTGGGGGGGAGGTGAGGGAGAAGGAGGGAGAGGGGATTCTAACCATCTTCAATAAGGGTCTCTGGGGAAGGGAACCTTCCGGATGGAGGGAAGGCGCCTGCAAACAACAGAAAAAAGAATACGGGGGGTTTGGAAAGAAGGAAAAAACACAAAAAGAGATAATCCGGAACTTCAAAAAAACGTAACAAGCTGCAGAAATTCCGAGGTACCAAAAGGGCCACTGGCAAAAGAGAAGAAATCTAGATCAAAAGGACGGGCAACGCAATTCCGTCGAAGGCTAGGGTTTTAAGCAAGAAAAACGGTCGGGCTGATGGGAGGGGAGGAAAAGGGGGACTTTCAAGGACGCTATCAAATCACACGTGGGGGTTCAGTCGATGGAAAAGGGGGGGGGGGATTAAAAAGCGAAGCTCAGAAATTGATAAAAAACTGCCTTCAAGGAGCAAAAGTCATTGGGAATAGAAAGAATGACGAGCACGACGCCGCACACGCGATTTTTGCAAAGGAGGGGTTTCCCTGTAGCAAAAAAGGGAAAAAGCGAAGCAGCCAAAAGAGTCAAAAAGGGAAAAAGCCAAACAAAGGCTGCATATGAATGTCGGCCAATATAAAGGGGCAACGAATGAAACTTTTGAAAAAAACAAAGTTGGGGGGGGGGGGGGGGGGGGGGGGGGGTTTAAGGAAAAATGCGTAAAAAGAAGGATGGAGGGAGTCAAACGGGTCAAATGAACAAGACGAAAAAGGAAAACGTTGACAAAAATCTTTTAAAGAAAAATCAAAACTTGTAAAAAGGAGTGGGGAGGGTCGACGGAAAAAGCAAGAAATCCGCCTCAGAAAAAAGGTACAGAAAAAGTCAAAAAAAACATCGACCCAAGGGGACTGGAGATCGGAGAAAAAAGAAGAAGTGAGAATCCACTCCCCCCCCTAGAGACCCCGGAAAAAACCCTCTTCCTTGAGGGAAAAAACGCTCCTTAGGAGAGGAAAAAAAAACCTTAAAAAAGAGAGTTTAAAGAGACCCAAACTCCTACTCACCCAAGGCATTCAAGGGAAACACAAAAAAATAAAAAGGTCATAAGGAACCTCAGTTAAAAAAAAAATAGATCGAGCTCTGGCCATCCAGAGTTCGTAAAAAAAGAAAAAAAAAACGTATCAGCGGGATTTCAAGGGAAGAAATCTTTGAAGGAGACTGAAGGCGGGGGGAAAGGGGGGGACTCACACCTAGGAGTTCGAGCACATGCTAAACTTCTCGGTGTCAGAAAAAAGAAAAAGGGAATCTCGAAAAACGAGGAATCAGGGTTTTAAGTGGAAAATTAAAAAAATGAATATTCATTCTAAAAGGGGCAAATAAACCGAGCTCAAGGGGAGGAGGGTTAAAGGTTGTTTAGGGTAACCTCCTGTGCTGGAAGTTCTGAAAAGGGATAAGAGGAAGAAGGCTTATATAAAAGGCCCGGAGGAATTGAAGGGAAAGCTCCTAAGCGCTTCGGCCATAGAGAAGGGGGGCACTGCCAATAAAAAAAGCGGAACGAGAAACCCTAGGCAGAAAAGTCATCAAAAAACATCGGCACCCCAAGTGGGGAAAGGAGGAGGAGGCGTCAAAAAAAAGGGAATTTTGCAGAAAAGGACCTTTGGGGATAATCTGAAAAAAACCAACTAAAACGATGTTGCAAAAAAGGTGCGCCGAGTAGAGAGACCAATGTCAAAGGAGGGACCTGGAAAGTACAAAAGGCTCCCCCAACAAAAAGGAAAACGTCTTAGGGGGGTGGGGTGGGATACTCTGGACGGGGAAAAAAAACTACTGTAATAGGAAAAGGAGCTCTCGCAGAGAGCGAAACAACATCGGGGGTTTGGAAAATGTTAGTGGAAAGAGAGAAAAGCTTGGAGGAGAAGAAAATTTGGTGTGAATTGAATTTTGTGGGAAGGAGAGAGAGGGATGCCTAAGGAGGAAAAAGAAGGATCCTAAAATGAGTCAGAAAAAAAGGAGCGAAAAGTAAGGAAGGAGACTCTGGGTCTCTTCGGCATTGGAAAAAAAACAAGGGAAAAAAAAAAACCCCAGAATAATAAATTTTCACGGAAAGGGGTCTTCCAAAATAGAGAAAGAAAGCGTCAGGGGAAGGGAGAAAAAAAAGATTTTTCTGAGGGGAGGAAAAAAAAAAGTGTCTTCCTAGATCCCAAAGGACAACCCCGCAAGAGTCAAAAGAGGCCCACTTCGAGGGGGATTTGCCCGAAGCCTGGAGAGGGAAAGGTCTGAACACAAAAAGAAAAATCTTAAGCAAGGAGTCCACTGAGGGCTCAAGCCGAATTTCGTGAAAAGGAGCTTGAGAACCCACACGAATGGGGGGAGAAAAGGTTGTTGAGCGGGGGGGGAGAAAACAGAAAGTCGACCCAGAAAAAACCAAGCAAGGTTTTGAACTCTAGAGAAAATCGCTTTAAAAAAGAAGGAAAAAGAGGTGACCAGGACGGCGAAAAAGAAGAGGAAGGGAGAAGGGCAAGTGAGGCGGCGTCCCCTTTAAAATGCTGGAAGGTAAGGGAAATAAAAAAAGAAAAAACCTACTAAGGGCTGAAGGCAAGGCAGGATGCATCGACCGTGGAAAAAGAAAAAAGGAGAAAGTTTTGCCGATTACTGTCTTCATTCAACGCTGGAAAAAACGATAAAGAAAGAATTGTCGGGAAGACCACACCCCTCGGGGAAGGAAGCAGGGAGGGAGGAGGCAGTTAAAAGAATAAAGTGATCAGAAAAACATGAGGGAAGGACATTGGGAAAAAAAAAAGGAAGGGGGGGGGGAGTGGCATTGAAAAAACAAAAGAGACCTCGACTTCTGGCAAAGGCAGAAAAAAGCAAAAGGCAAAGGGGATGGGAAGTGGCAATGATGGAACCCAGCTGGAGGATGGCATGCGGTCATTAGAAAGTGGCGAAAAAAAGAAGGGATTGACTTAAAGGAAAGCTTGAAACATCAGCGATGGGGAAATATCTTCCGCTTGAACAACAAAGGAAACTGTACAATGCGGAAAAAGAAAAGTTCGAAGAAAAGGACGGCAAAACGGTGAAGGAAGCTTTACAAAGGAAGAACCGCAGAAAAAGGAAAAGGGGAAACCGTCCTCGACGGAGCGGAAAAACTTGGGTAAATTCCGAAGGGAAGGTTTTTCATGGAGGGAGGCTCTACTGGAAAAAGAAGGAAAAAAGGCGAAAAAAACCAACAGCAGAGAAAAAGAACGCTAGGTCTCTGGACAGAGGAAGTTTTGGAAGGGGAAAAAAGGTTAGTCTGGGGAAAGCGAGGAGGGCAATTAGGGAGGAGTAAAAAGCAATTTCAAAAAAGGAAAATTAAAGCGGACCTACGGAAGAGGGGTGTGGTAGCTGACAGGAGAAACAACAAAAATTAAAGAGAAAAGGGAACAAAAGTAATCTATACGTGTTGCAGCGGGGGAATTTCCGGAATGGGGGGGAAAAAAAAGGAGTACCAAAGAAAAGTTTCACAAAGGTCTATAAAAGTGTGAAAAAATGGGGGGGAAACGACCGTTCCCAAATGTCGAGGAAAATTTGAAAAAGGGGGAAGGAAAGGGTGCGAACAGGAAAGCTATGAAAAGGGACAGGAAGGGCACCGAAAAGCTAGAAAGGAAACGTTTGTGTCGCAGAGGGAAGTTTCCAAAGATCAAGCAGAAAAAAGCAGGGGGGGCCATACGAAAAAAACCTGGGGGGGACCCCCGCCAAAAAGATTGATCTGAACCACTTCCCATCAGAGCAAGGGAAAGGAAGAACCGCTATGTGAAAATGTACATGGCGGAAAGAAGAGGCAAAAGAGTGCAGGGGCCTTAAAATGGGGGAGAAAATCCCGCGACACCTCTTTGAGAAAAAAAACATGAATTTAAAAAAATTGGAAAAATTCAGGGGCTCAAAATCATCCAAGTCTGGGCTTCAACGACTCAAAGGGGGGGTCCCTAAGGGGGTAAGGTGAGTTCGTTTCAGGGAAAACGCCAACATAGGGGGGAAAAAATCTGGAGGGGAAGGGGAATTGGGAAAAAAAAATCTGGGGTCCTCTGATGTGGCTAAGGGGGGGGGGGGAAAAACTTGAAAACCTAGGGGAGCACTGTCTTGCGAAAAAAACTAAAAGGGAAAGGTGAGCATCAGGGAAAAAAACTCTGGGAAAGAAAGGGGGGAGCATTAAAAGTCGGAGCCCTGAGAAAGGAACACACAGAAAAAAATTTAGGGACAAGTAAGGAAGAACCGTAAAAACCGAAAAGACGCCAATAACAACTGCTCCTAAAGGCAGAGACACGCATAAGGCGGGGAGGTCAGGGGGGGCAAGCTTTGAGGGGTGGTCTCTGGAAGAAAAGGGCAAAACCTCATCCGCATCGAGAAGAGGGGACCGTGGACAATTTCAAGGGAATCACGTGAGAAAAAGAAAGGTCATGGAGGAAAAAAAAAGAGTTCCACGGGAGGAGCACTCTCATGTCTCGGTGGAAAAAAGAAGAAAAGCCTGAAGAAAAACTCCCGTAACGGAGGCTAAAAAAGCACCTGTTTTCAGTTGAGGGGGAGGAATTGTAATGAATGAAGCCGTAGGTTTCGTCGTCAATACAGAACTACAACTACGTACTGATTGACTTGGGGGGGGGGAAGACATAAGGAGGTTCTGGGCATGAATCCGAGAGACGAGAAAATAGAAAAGATAAAAAAAAAGACCGCTGCCTTCGCCAATCAGCCAGAAGGGGGAGAGCGAGATGAGTTGTGGAATTCAAAAGAACGTCGGGAAAAAAAAAAACGAAAGAAAAAAGGAACCCGATAGGGGAAGGGGCGCCTTCAACGATGTCGGGAGAAAAGACCACGCCCCGGGGGAAACCGCGCAAGAAGAGAAAAACC
>Ga0179593_1318070_pt1 | contig 27957 bp, 21 predicted proteins | sample CZODoug2_1_08_16_FD_185931 | JGI IMG/M metagenome (GOLD analysis project Ga0179593, IMG submission 185931) | Vadose zone soil fungal communities from Angelo Coast Range Reserve, California, USA - CZODoug2_1_08_16fungal (PacBio error correction) | ecosystem: Environmental > Terrestrial > Soil >...
ATCAAACTTGAAAATAAAACTTGCACCAAGAAGGTTTAATCTCAGCAGCAGAAGAGACGAACGGGCTCGAGGTACTTGTGAAAACTGCGAGGGGTGGACCGATGCCAGCGGCCGTAACTGACCAGGATGAACGGGCCGAGATGAAAGAAAAATATAGTCAGCCGAACGCGGTGGATTAATGCTCAGAACTAACAGCAAAAGGTGCTCAATCTGAAGGGGAAAAAATATTGACGTGTGGCGTCGTGAGGAGACCGGGACACACTCTAGAGAGAGGGGTCAAAGGCTGTACGTGATAGGGAACCGACTGGCGGAAAAGCCGCCGGGTCGGGCAGGGCGGTGCGAAACCCTGCCTTGGTGAAAGGGGAATTTCAGATCTTGAATCGCTGGTAGACCCGGTTCATAGGAAGGAGCCGGGGGCAGGACTGGCATGCCCAGGACCTTGAGCTTGTATTCTGGGAAGCGGAGAGAAAACTAGATCAGCAGCCGGCAGGGGGGACCCAATTTTAGGGTAGGAAAGTATGGACTCCGACAAGACATGGGCCGAGCCGAATCCTTGTGAGAGAACGCCGACGGAGGAGACATCCGTCAGGAGATGGGGGGGGAAAATTTCCAAGAGGTGGCCCTAAAACCAACTAGGGAAGGTAAATCTTTAAAGGCTTCGGATTATCTGACTCGCAAAATTTCTGCCCGGGAGGGAAGAAGTAATAAGATTCTTGGGGACGTAAGGATCAGCGTGCAGGAAAGACCCTTGGTAAGCCCACGGGAACGGAGTGTCTCAAGATTAAATTCTAGGAAACCAAGTCAATTGGACGGGAAAAAGTAGTTTTGGGAAAAAAGGTTCTAGAGGGACCAGGGATGACAGGCATCTTTCCCGGAGAATAGTGAAGCTCCACGAAGGGGAAAGAAGCTCAGGTCAGTGGAAATTCTTCCAAAGCGCTGGGTGTGCAAGAAACCTGGGCCCCTGGTAGGCTGTTGGCGCATACCCATTCCAGCATTCCAAGGGGCGCACGGAAGGGAGAAGGACCGACCTTATAGGACTTGGGAAGACGGGTCACCTGTCCCGTCCGAATGAAAAAAGGACCGAGAGGGGGGATGGTCTCCTCCGAGGGCCGAAACGAAACAGGGGCTTTCAGGGAGAAAGGGAAAAGTAGAGAGTTGAAAGACTTTTAGGGGGAAAACACGAAAGAGGAAAGGCTGGCCGCAAGCGGTCAGTATAGGTCATCTGCAAGGAGAGAATCGAAGGGGAAGGGGAAGGTAGCTCTTGGCATAAGGCCAGAGCGTAGGTTAAAGGACCGTCGATGGTGACACGAGAAGTATGGGGTCGGGGAATTTGAAAAAGGGAAGCAAATCCGGCCAAGGGGAAAAAGGAAATCCGTTCCTTATTCTGATGACCAGGTCATGGTAAAAATGCCAGGATCCGGGGAGTCGCTTATTGGACGAAATGAAAGAGATGGGGCGGACGTCCAGCTTAAGGACTCGAGACTGAAAGGCAAGAATCAACAGGGGTCGCCTTTGGGTTCTTACCAGATCCTCAAGCCAGGACGAGGGCTTGTGTCAGGCCGAGAAGATAATAAATAAAAGGGAACGAGTTGTCGCAATAATGTCAGAATAAGAGTCAAGGACCAAGGGTGACGGCCGGCGGGGACGGACAGGAGAGCCGACAGGGAGTGGGAAAGGAACCCAATGGAAAGATGTGATCTTAACCATTTAAGGAAAACAGGGGGTCGACAACAACAGGAGGAGAGACCGCAAAGGGACCGGCGTCGACCGTTTTGGTAAAAGGGGAAATATCTGATTCCGAGAATTTGAGAAAACGAACTATTGGAGTTAGGCCGCACACAGCCTCCGATGGAGAAGGGAAAAAAGGTGTGCACTCAGGAAGAGGGGAGAAAAAAAACGCCATTGGGGTTAGACCTGTGACCAGGCAGAGAGAGCCCAGGATCATGCCTAGCCTTTACGGAGAAGCGAAAAAAAGGATCCAGGACGAGGGAGAGATCCACGAAAAACAAAAAGACCAAACAGCAAGAGAAAAAATTAAAAGACCTTGGTTTAATGACGCCATAAGTCAGGGGGTGAAGAAGGTGAAGGAGAAACAGCCAGGCGCCGGGAGTGGGAACATAAACAAACCTCCAGTGAAAGAAACGAAAAACGTTTGTCTCACCGTTCCCAACTTTGAGGAGTGACGGCGCCGAGAAAAGGAGAAACTCAAAAAGTGATTTACCCAATGGTCTGTCCGACTGCGGGGCCATAGTATTTGAGAAAAGGGACCAGGGACGCCAGGGACGGGGATCGGGGAGGGGGAAAAAAGCTACCGAAAGAGTAAGAATGCGGGGGGTGCCAAGTTGACAAAACCCCCCAAAAAAAAAAAACGAGCCGGGGTCGGGAAATTGAGAAGGGGAGGAAGGAAAACCCCAACAAAAAGATAACCTAAAAAAGTACCGCCTAAGATCTAAAAAGGCGAGCTCTTTTAAGGGGGAAAAGACTTTGCTTTGGCCATTGGGTACAGGGGAATGGAAAATTGCAAGAACCACTGTCCTGCCATACATTCGACAGATAGAAGAGGAAGAAGGGGAATATAACAGCCGCGGGGCAAGCCAAAGCAAATTGCAAAGATCGGAATCCTGCAATCAAAAAAGATCGTGGGGCCTTTTTCGCCGTTGGAAGGAAGGGGGGAGGATCAGCGTTAAAGGGGCCCAGAAACGTTCCCAAAAAAGCAAAAAATGAAATGCTGAAGGGATGTGATTTTAAGGTGAAACTGTGAAGGAGGCAGTCGAAAGGGTCAAGTTGGGACGGTGGAGTGCAAGAGGGGAACCGAAAAGGAAAGGGTACAAAGTCGATAGAATAGGGTAATCTTTCCGAAAGGAAGTATGCTCTCTAAGGACGAAGAAAAGAAAAGCAAGACCGGCGGATATGTGAGTCTTATAACAGAACTTTTTTTACAAGGGGGGGGGGGGGGGGTCTATGCGGGGGATTAAGCAGAGGGACGTTGCCGATCTGTGGTCTTCCGAAGGGCTGCTCCTATGAGGGTCCTAGGAAAGGGGGTTACAAGGGGACGTGAACAGAGGACACGTCATCGGAACGCAAATCAGCAGAGCCCATTATGTCGGAAGGGAGGCGAAGGGGTCAGGTTTCTTATTTTTGGGGAGGGCAAGAAAGAGAGACGTAATAGATCAAACCAAAAAAGATGAGTACGAGGGCAGGCAATGACCCAGTAAAAGGAGGACAAAAGGGGGGGAAACGACGAATCTCTTTTGGGAAAGGAAAGATCGCGGGGAGAATGCTTCGGCCATGACGAAATGGGAAAAAGATAACGAAAGCGACAAGAACAAGGCAAGCAAGTCGAACATAGGGGGGAAGCCAAAGTCGGAAAGGGAACTCTGCCTGAAAAAACGCCTAGAAGGAGATTTACAAAGGGAGGACACGGGACGATAGGCAACGCTGCGCCGAGGAATCTTCGGGGATTTCTTTTAAAAGCCGAAGTCTCGAAATCAAGGTATAGGTAGATAAATGACTAACGGTGCTGCTGAAAACAGGACGGGGCCACCTATCGGAAACCGGCCAAAAGTGACCTTGACCATAAAACGTCAGAAGAAAATCCACTACACAACATTCAGACGGAATCATCGTCGCCCTGGGGAGAAGGGGCAGTGACGAAGAACTCGTCGGAAAGCGAGCGAGAATACAGGGCCCCACGCGTTAGAACGGCCGGCTGTAGATACGGGGAATGGAGTAAGGCATGGAGCCGAACGTGAATACGATGTCAGATCACGAGAAAAATGTATAAAGAAATGGGGGAAAATACAGGTGGGATTCAAAAAATTAGCACAGAGTGAAAAGAAATAATGGACAAGGCAAAAAACAGTGGACCATAACAACGCATACTTCAGCATCAGGAGGGGTCAGAGACCTGAGCTTCCACACCGGGGACTTGTGTTTGAGGGCTCAGACGGCAAAAAAAAGCAAAGGGGGATGAGAGAGGGGCTCTAAAAAACGCCGGAAAGGCAATTATGGAGGAACCTAGGACTCTGGGAGGCTAAAACCCTCTCAAAAAAAAAAATGAATCAAGGGGGCTTCTGCTGATAAGAAGTAAGAGGGGGGAGAGGGAAAACCCAACAAAAGAAAAAAGAAACCCAAAACTGTTTACCCTCACAGGCTCCTTGGCTGGGTTAAGAGGGGGGCTCCTAGGCGCGGCAATAAAGAACAGGACATCTTGTCACCACGACGGAAGTCATGAAAGAATAAAGTTCTTGGGAGCTTACCAATGCCGCTAAGGGACTGTTGAGCAACCGCACCAATTAACATCCTATGCGCGTCACCAAGTCAGGCCTGCAAGGAGGATTTTAATCTTTGATTGGGCATGAGACCCAGCTAGCACATAGGGTCAATGGCGTAAAAAAGGGAGAGACTCGATGGAGGATTCGGCCAGATCAAAAGTTGTCTCAAGCACTAACGGTAGGGGAACACTAACCCTCGCAGTATGGGCACAAAAAAAAGGGGGGGTAACGTGGAGACAAAGCTTCTGCCCGGGGGGGAGAAAAGAGTCTGAAGCCAACACATTGAATTAAAAGAAAAACCTCACTAAAAAGAACACATACACCAAGGCTAACTCATAAGAAGGGCGGCTAGGAAGGGCGGAAGCCAGTGCATAGGGAAGAACAGGCGCTAATCGCAAAGGCGTCATCGGTCGAAAAGAGGGAACAACTCAGATACCTTCTTATCGCTTTAAGAGCAACGGGGGGAGGACTTTCAGAACCTGTACGGAAAGCCTCATTGAAAAAGCGCAAGGGGACCACGATATTTTAAGTCAAGCATCGGCGGCAGCTGGGGAAAAAACTACCGAACCCGGGGAGGGACTTAGGGACCTCGCCGCGCGAAAAAAAACTAAAAAAAAAACACGGGGATAAAGCGGGGCGAAAAACAAAAAATTCGGCTCGGAGGAACACTTTCAAGTCCACAGCGACTCGTCAAGGGGTCGGCAGCTTCGGTGAAGATGGGGAAAAGAAAGACCGTGACTGAAAGGCAAGGAAAAACGAGGGGCCATCACAAGTTCGGGGAACCAGTTGACTCAGGCAAACCCACGCTCGGCTCCTTCACCTCACCGCACAGGGAGGCACTAAAAAGAAGGAAAACGGAAGGCTGACCCTAAGAAAGAAGCAAAGGGACGGCACGGAATCGAAACCGGCAAAACCTCAAAAAGAAAAATGGCTCAAAGGAAAGCAAAAGGCCTAAAAAAGGGTCTGACCAGAAAACTTCGAAAAAGTACTAAAGGCGGCAATGACCAAAACTGGCTGGAGAAATGCAGCGGGATCCCAAGCACGATCGGGGAAACGGCGCATATCCATCGAAAAAATAAAAACGAGTCAACTTCAAATAAAATTCAAGAAACCAGACCAATGTGCCTCCGGCCAAAATTAGAAGCCGTGGGGGAGCTGGGGCAAAGACAGAGGCCGCGGCAAAGAAGTAACGCCCGTCAAATCCAAACAAAAAAACGGAAGAAGACGGACATTACGCCTGACATTTATGGCGGGAGTGGAAGGAAACTCAATGGTCCATAGACAGGGAAGAATGAATCACACTCCGGCCAAACAAGGCGGAAAACCAATAAAAAAAAAAGTTCACAGAGACTCACAAAAAGCTCCTCAGAGAGAAAGCGTCGTTCGAAGGGGGCGGGCCGGCAAAGAAAAAGAACCCAACTAAAAGCCGAACCTAGAAGACGGGGGGTGATGTGTCGGACTTCCGATCATAAAAAAAAAGCCAGCCTCATCGGTACACGTGAAAAAATCCGGGAAAATCTCTACCATGGAAAGACGGCCAGGACAAAAGCCAATAGCGTCAGGCTTCGGACTAGAAAACGGCTGGAAAAGCATCGCAACAAAGAACGTGGGCGAAAGATTACAGCAAAAACAAGGGTCCACCAGCAGGGAGAGATGGAATCGACGACTGCAAGATAAAAGGAGAAAAAACGGGACACTTTTTTCCCTACCTCGGGAAGGCAATCTGGCCCTGTGCGAGGAAAAAAAAAATGTCTACAGCAGAGGCCAAAGCTAAAGAAAAACGAAGGGCCGCCAATAAAAGGACCTCGCCAACAACAAAAACCAACTCGGGCTCCGAACATCTTGACAAATTAAAAAAAGCCTGAACAACGAGAGAGCGAGGGGGACCGAAAATCAAACGAAAGCAAAACGAGAGAAAAAGGCGCTGAAAAAAAAAGGTGGGCTAGGCACAAAAAAAAGACGCTCTGAGAAAAGTAGCTAAATCTAGACTGACACCTGGAAAGCCCGGCAATTGCCATACGGCGCGGGGAAGAGCAAACCCAGACGCAGGGGAAAAAAGAAAAAAGCACCCGCAGGAAAGACGAAATCTGCTGACGTAATGCATAATAGGCGTAAATGGGGAAGGCATCTTACTAAACAAAAAATGGAGGCTAGATAGATCCGGGGGAAAAAGTCGACCAGTTGGACCACCTGGGAAATCTCCGGCAGAAACGACGAGGGAAGAGACCGAAACCGGCATCGGAAGAGCAAAAAAGGACGAGGAACCTGCGGGCTGAGGGTAAAAGAGCATCGCCACATGCGTCAACATCAAATGGAAGAATAAACCAATCAAAGCGAGAGACATAAGCATTGCATATCTTTAATTGGGGAGATGATGATAAGTGAAAGCCTAACTCGGCAGGAGAAATCGGTCGGGAAATAGGTCAACCGAGCTAAAAAACATCAGAACTTGGAAGGGATGTGAAAGGACGCAGAGGACCACGAGAACAACGGGCTCATAGACCATGACAGACCGTAGGCTGGCAAAAGGACCTGAGCGGGAAAGAGACGACAAACGAAAGAAAGAACCAGCTGGTGGACCCTGGGGAGTAATAGAGGAAGGGACCCGGTCGGGTCCTTATCCCCTAAACGGCCGGGAAAGCAAAAGCGCCGTAGCTAGGGGAAAAAGCTCCCGGATGCCCAAAACCAACGAACCATCGTGAACCCAGGGAGGTAAAGTTATCGGACCTACAAAAAACAACACAAAGTTATTGGGGACCGAGGGGGGAAGAAAGTCCGTGGCCGTCGAGTAAAGCGTACAAAAAAAAAAAGGTGGGAAAAAAAGAAAAAGAAGAGTGTGAAGAAACTCGGAAGCTGGGGAAACAGACACACATCAAAAAGAGGCGCCGAGCAGGAATCGTCCCCTCCGGGGAAGGGGGGCAGGCCTGGCCTGTTCCAGTGGAGAATAGAATAGAAAGAAGGGACCGTCAAAAAAAAAGAAATGAGCCCGAGAGAGCTGGAGGATCCAAGTGGAGGTCACAACTAAGGGGGCCGCCTGTATTCTTTTGCACGAAAAGCCCCCCCAAAAAGCAACCGGCCTTGGTCAAGGCCGGCAACGGAGAAAGGGCCGTGAAGAAGGCCGGGTCGCAGGAGAAACACGGAGCCATAAGGAAAAAACGCCCGGCGGTCTCTGATAAAATGGTGAAGTGAACGGCCAAGGTCGAATCAAAAGCCGGTGGGAAAAATAAATCCGTAGGACAGATTGAAAAAACCAAAGAAAACGAAAGTACAATTGAGGAAAAAGACAAACCGATCTAGTCGACGGCCGGCAGGTGGGGGTATCTGCTTGAGGGTAGAATTCATACAACGCTTGGCAAAAAGAGGAAGGGGACGGCGAGGAGGGAAAAAAAAAAATGGGATTACTGTCAAAACGGATGGGTCAGTCCATACCACATTGACACACCGGGGAAGAGAAAAAGAAAAAAAGGTCTGGCACGATGAAAAGAGAAAGATCGGAAGCTGCCGCATGGCATAGACGCTGTAGATCCAGACTGCCGCAAGTAAGAATTTCCGCCCGATCTCACCGTTGTTCGAATTTTTCTGCGCAGTAGGCTCAGCCCAGCAAGGGAGAAAGGATTGGGAAAGAAGCCGCTTGCGCCCGATAGCCAAACTCTGTGGGATCTCAGAGAAAAAAAAGGATCAAAAAAAGGGGACAAGGCCCAGTGAAGGACAGCGAGCCTACGGGGATGGGAAGATGGACCGTTCTAGTCGACGCTGAAGCCATTCAAAGTTTGTTAGAAAAGGGGGAGGCCCCAACCACTTCAGAAGTAAATATCCAGGAGAATTCCTGGGTCGACCGTTTTGGTCAAGGTTGTAAGAGGAAAGGCCTGAGCTAAGTGTGCCCGGCGAAAGACTTGGTCAATTCAGACACTACTAAGTCTTGGGGGGTGGGAGGACGGCGAAGCTCGGTTGCAACAGTCCACGGTGAGAAAATCGCCGAGGGGAAATGGGGAACGCCGGACAGGGGACGAGAAGAGCCACAAAGGCCTAAGAAAAGTCGAACGAGTCGTAAACTGCCGAAAAGTTAAAGAACGGCCGGGTCGCTCAGGGAAACAACCAACTACGCACGGGCGACTACACTACAGAAAGTGGTGAAGCCAAAAAGAGAACCTTGGGTCGAAAAAAAGAAACCTGAGAAGGGATGGGAAAAAAGAACTCCCCCGCGACTACGCGAAGACTTTTTAACGAAAATGAGACTTCAGTTCGAAGAGGGAAGCTACCAGGAGCCGGCGAGGGAAAACTGTATGTCCGGGGGGAAATTATTACGAAAAGTAAAGTGGAAAAGAACCGCCATGACGATAGCGAGGTGGTCAATAGGGCCAAGAGGAAGATCAGCCGGAAGATTGAGGTCGCTCGCAAACTTTGGTGAGGAGGCGGCAGGTGATGAGAACATAAACACCACCTAGGATATGGGAAGGCCAAAAAATCTTCCGCGCTGAGAGTTGAAGGGACACTGTGAGGTGAGGGCGGTTGATTGGGGAACCGACGGGTAACGTTCAACACCAAGTATCCGGGGATCCAAACTCCAAGAGAGGGGACCGGGGAAAAAGGGGGGTCGGAAAAAAAAAGAAAAAAAAAAGACCTCCCGACGAACCACTTCAACGATCCAGGGTGTGGGTTCCTGGTAGAAGGGGGCTGGGGGGCGATCGGTTCCTGGTACCGAAATGCCCATCCCGAAGGAAAACGCCCTAGGATTAAAAGTTTAGAAGGTCAGGGACATGGTCCACCGGGTTGAATAAAAATTAGACGAGGTCACGTGCCGTTGCGCCAGGGGGTAAGACAGACTTTCAGAAGGGGGAAACTATCTAGGATCAAAGCTACTGAAAGGTGCCTCTCTCTAACGGCCCCTCCCGCAACGGCTGCCTATGGTCGATCGGGAACTGCTTCAACAGTGGTGAAAAGGCCTTGTATCGCTAATTACTGACCGTTTCCTATCTTGGTCGGCCCATCGCCGGGGAGAAGGAAGGGGGGAGAAGTCGAAACGTAAAAAAGAGGGGAAAAGCGGCCGCCGCCGAAGACCAGAGTCTTGGGTCAGATCGACGGTCCCCATTTTCCCTGGGTGGTCGTAGACCAGGGGAAGCACGCAGAGAAAGATAACAAAAACAACGAAGGAGAGATTCGGAGAAACATGGTCTACGAGCCAACATAAAAAAAGTTTGGGCAGGAAATCCTCGTGGGGAACAGGAATCTCAGAGGTCTCTTCGGCGGGGTCAAATCGAGGAAATGGTCCTATTTCAACGGAGGAAAAACCTCATTAAATCAACTTCTAAACGAAAAACATCGTCAACCGGCAAAAGAAAAACCTCCTTCGATTCACCGTGCGGCAACACTTGAATCCGAAGGGGGGGGGGGGGGGGGGGGTGGGGGGGGGGGGGGGGGGGGGGGGGAAGAAAATTCATCTTCTGCTTCAGGAGGGGCCGAGAGTCATCGTCCAAATAGGAAGAGTTTAGGATATCAGGAAGGTTCTTCTGCCCAGCAGTAGGAACCCAAAAACTTAACCTCAAAAAACCGTGAACAATTGTAAAACAATCACAAGGGGACATTCCACTACCAACTACCGATGCATCATAGTCGAAAAAGTGATGACTGGGCAAGGTCCGTACCGATTGAGATAAAAAAAACTTCGAAAATGGGGAAACACCAGCGAGCTCCGGCGAGACTTATCTCTTGGCAAGCTGCATTGAATTCTCTAAAAAAAGATGAAAAAGGCGGCATCTTCGAGATGGAGGAAAAGAAAGTGGGGGGGAGGGACAATGCTGGAGAAGCTCGGCATGGAAAAGAAAACCATTTAACATGGGCACCTCACAAGGGAACAATCATCTACTTAACTGAGCAGAGGCGGGGCCGGACCTGATGAAGAGGGAGGGGGGTGAGGGAAAGAAAGGTCTCATAAGGCAAACAGGGCTAGAACACCGTGAAACTCCTTAGACTCGGCAAGATAACTACTTCTTAAGCCTGCCTCTACCCCCCTACTAATCGTACAATTTTCAGAGGGAGTGAGAAAGCCAAGGGATGATTAAAATCCTTTTTCCCTCGCCGGATAAGTAAGTCACCTCTTAAACGGCATCAATAAACCGGGGGACTCGTCGAAAAAAAAAGAAGTGACGCCGTCCGGAAAGGGGGGAGGGGGCTGCTGGAAAAAAAGAACGTCCCGTTCTTTTGGAATCAAAGAGGGAAAATTTTGCGGCGCACCAAGTGAGACTGGGGGGGACTCTAACTGCGAAGACGGCGGTTCCGGAGTCCCCAAAGAAGAGATCGTCCAGAGGCAGTGTTCGATGATCTGAGAAAAGAGGGGGGGGCCAGAGGGGGCTCTCGAAGGCCTTTAACTCCAGTTAAAAGAAAACACGATGGCCGAAATTTACTTCGAGTGCGAAAAAATAGTCGCCGCAAGAAGAAAGAGGGGGCGCATGGAAAAGAAAAGGAAGAACGGGAAAAAGAAGAAGAAAAAGGAAAACGAACAACCTGGTCACACAAAGTAAACACTCATCACCAGGATGCAGAAGACAGAGACGCCTGAGTCGGAAAACCGCGGATCATCGGAAATGGCGGCAGAGTTCGACAATAGAAAGGGGAACGGCCCAACAAAGCATCAGGGTCGAATTCAACCGGGACCTTGCACAACTGCGACGCCACAGAACCAGGGGGGGGGGCCAATCTGAGAAAACGATTTGGCCGGAAGCAATCGGGCATCACTGCCTAAAAACAAAAGCGCCTGGCTTCGAGACTCACCGGGCGCCAAAAGAAAAAAAAGGCAGAAACAAAAAGGATACTAGGGAACTGGAAAAATCTCCTTATAACAAAGAAAAACCGCCAATCCGCATCGTCAATTGTAGGAAGCGCGATATAGAATGGGGAAAGAAGTACCGTGGGGATAGGACTCGAAGAGGGCTTGGCCCAAAACCTTGGTCGATGCCGGCGCACATTTACGCAGGAAAACGAAACCACGAGAGCGCGGCACCAGAGCCGGACCAAAGAAGGAACACAAAAGGGGGGGGAAGACTTGAGGGCTTACACGAACCTGCGCCCACGCAACCGAAGCAAGTTAGAAGAACCGAATAGATTATCCCCATTCGCGCCCGAACAGAAGGAATCGGAAGAGGGGATTAACCAGAAAAGGACTTCAACTTCGAGAAGTGTCTAGATACCTTGGGCGGGAATCCTAAAGGGTCTAAAAGACTCTCTGCAAGTCTAATATTCAAGAAAAACAGGCCGGCAAAAAAGAGTAAAGGAAGAAGAAGGGGAAACAGCAGCCCGGTAAGCAAGTAAGTTCTGCATGGGAATCCAGTCGTATACCTCTTGTCACAAGACGTGACGCCGGCATCCTAAGAATCAAAGCTAAATTAAAGACCGGAGAACATGACGGGGGCAATGGCTGGAAAGAAGGGGAGAAAAAATCAGGCCAGAAAGTCAAGATCCGCAAAAACTTGTTAAAGAGAAAAGATAGGGATCACAAGCTACGGTGAGGAAGAAGCGACACAACCTCACAAAGTCTACAGAAAAAAATCAGGGGCTTTGAAAAATGGGAGGTTGGGAAGGATAAGAGAGAAAAAAAGACATACAGAAAACTCGGTCCAGGAGGTTGCTTTTGGAAATACGGAGGACCGGGGGAATCATCACCGAAGAAAGATCATCAGGCGGTTCACTGTGAAAGGAGTGCACGCTCGATAATGGATCTCGCGAGGCAAAATCGGGACGGCGGCGTGAACGAAAAACGGCGGAATCAAAGAAAAGAAGGGTCTGCGAGAGCCAAGGGTCAAAAAAAGCTGCTGCTCGGAGGGAAAAAATGAAGCCCCCCTCTCAAGTTCCTTGGCAAAAAAGGCCAAAACTCGGAAACCTTTGAAGAGGAAGGGGATACAGACGATGTCCAAGATAAAAAAGAAAGGAAGAAATCACCACCAACCCAAAAAACAAAAAGAACCCCCCACGCCCCAAAAAACAAGAGAAACCACAAAAAAAGAAAAAAAAAAAACAAAACCCCACTACGAAACCAAAAACCCTCCTGGGGAACCCCCACCCACCCCACCCCACCCCAACACAGAAAAAAATGATCCACAAAAAGAGTCACACCCCGTCTGTCTCAGAAGGGCAGAGGGGACCTATTGCACCAAAGGACCAGCGGCCCTAAGTCGCGTCCAAGGCATAATCAAAAAAAAAAAGGGAAACGATAGTTCAAGAGGGAAGAGAAAAGCCTTGGTATGGAGGCCGCAGAAATGAAAGGCGCGCAGACTGACGCATGGGAAACTAGCTGCATAAAAAGGGGGGGCGTCAAACGTCAGCCCTCAAAGCTCTTTCCTCGTCACCCCTAACGAAGTGTCGCCTTCAACGGAACAGCAAATCAAGAGAAAAGGGAGAAAAGGAAAGCGGAGGAAAAAGAGGGTGGAAGAATGGGAGGATGGCGCATCTCTCTCAACAACACCAACGAGGGTATTCAGATGCTTGAACCATCCGGGACGGAAAAAAAAAGAATTTGGAAATCAAATCAGATTCGGGAGTATCTTATCTAAAGGGACGGTAAAAAAGGAAAACGGGCGGGGTTGGAAGGCCAGAGACCGGCAAAATGGAGGGGCTGACGGTGCGAGAACAGGAAAAATGAAGAAAAAGCGCCCATATGCGGAACCGCAACTTTTTGAATTCACGCGGGAAAAGCTTGAAAGGGATCTCTCCGTTAAGATCAAAGTCGTTGGTCGGCGTGAGGGAAGGAAGCCGAGATAGAGGAAAGTACGTAGTCTGGGAAGGGCACTGGGAGGGCTAAATCCTCATGGGTAGGAGGTGAATTGGCGAAAATCGGTTATGGAAAACAATTATTTCTTAAGTTGACAGAGGCGGTAGACTCACAAGGATGAAGAAGGGGAAAGATTGCAAAAAGGAAAAAGGATGGCATTGCAAGACCCTTGAGATGGAAGAGCCGTCGGCGGGGAAGCTAATAAGATAAACCGGCTGTTTGCCATTTTCTTAATCGGGCCCCCACGGTCATGGGTGCAGAGAGGAAGGACGGGGGAGATCAACGCCGCAAAGAACTATGGGAGAAAACAAAAGAGTTTCCTGGCAGTTAAACCAAAACCCCGATCGTGACAGGCCGAGAGAGGGAAGGGGAGAGCAGGAAGAGCAGAGAAAAAAAACCGGTATTGGGACCAAACGGGATGCGGGATGGCTTTGGGTTATGATAATAAAACCTTCCCGCCCTTTTTTCAGAACCGCCTTTCCCTTATATTGAACGAGGAAAGAGGTGGTGATACTCATGAAGGAAACAGTCCAGGCAGGCAGGCGACGGGGAAGTGATCGAAACTGGGTTACGGATAGGGAGGATGGACAAAAGGTCTCAGGGGAATTTAGATCGAATCGCGACCTCCAGGGACCGAAGCCTTGCCGGTCAGTAAAAGCCAAGGCCGGTACTCGATGGATGATGCAGCTTTAACGAGGTGGGGGAAAAAGGTAGGAAGCTTTTTGATCAGCAAAAGAAGAGCAGTCAGAGAAGGACGGGTCAGGGAAAGGCAAAGGGGGTCCCCTTATAGTTGAAAAACGGAGGGGGAGTGCGGGGAAAGAATGGCGCGGGAGAAGAGGACGCTACTAAGAGGAATGTAGAGCAGAGTGAAGCTAATGCACCAGGGTCATGGGATTGCCGGCAAGGGAGAGGTGCCAGGAAGGGGGGATGGTCCATAAAGAATGGTAGATGAAGGAGGCCGGAAAAAAGGTGCGACGATAACTGGACAGCTTGAGGGGTCCATTTAGAGTTAATTTAATCTTCTGAAACGGGGGGGTGAGGTGACAGCATAAAGAAGAAACTTGGGCAGCCTCCTTTTGCACGGAGTGGTTCCGGATAAAAGGGTCTGGAACCAAAACCATAAAACATGGGGGAGGGAACAAGAAAGGTTTCCTGTAGAGAGAGTAAAAAAGTCTGTCCCGAGAAGGAGCGAAGAGAGAAGCTGGACGCAATTGGAAATAATCTTCTGTGGAGCGGAAACAGTCTGTCGGCGGAATACTGTCAAACGGGAACGCGCCGACAAAGGGTGAAATGTGTATGGGTCATGGAACGGGTGATCTCAGCACGCGGGGGTAAGTGGTCAGAAGTGAGATGAAGAGACGCAAGATGCTGAAGCAACTCGGGTCCGCGCTCTGGCCAAAGGCGAGCTGTCGTCCGCACCAGGGTGGAAAAGCCGCCGGTGCCAGGGGGGGAGAAAAAAAAACGAAAAGGGAGGGTCCGGAGCCGGGTATCCGAAATGAGAAGATGCCCCAGTAAAAGGGAGGAGTCGGCTTGCAACGAATTTACAGAGCCGCAACGGGGGACCGAAGTCAGAAAGGGGGTCAACGGTGAAGGACTGACTGGTCACCGGGGGGGGCTCATGGAAGCCTTCTCAGACGGGGGGGGCGGAAGAAAGGAAAACAGAAGGGATGGAGAACGGAGAATCTCCGTGGTAAAAAAAGGACTGGGTAACACACTGGAGGCACGCGCAGGTGACCGTTGGAATAAGGGAAAACGGAGAGGGAAGCAAAGAGAAGAGGCCGAAGCCGGGGGGGAGACGAAGAGAGGGGACGGGGACAGCCATTGACTGCTCGCGGCGTCATTGTTCTCAACATTCCCAAAGCTCAGGGTGCAGGGCCTCTAACCGGGGGGGGACCGACGCAATAGCAGTGTAAGGAAGGGGGGGAGGAGAAAAAACCGACTCAGTCATTTGGAAAAGCAGGAGCCGAAAAAACGTGGAACTTCTAATATGGGGAGCCGCGACACGAAGCCGGACACGTCGCCGAGCAAGGACTAACAAGACGGAGAAGGCGAGGGCACAAGTATGTTGCCAGGCAAGCAATGTGGCGGAAAACAAAAGGAGATTACTCGTTGGCAGGAGGACAATATGGAGCCGAGCCCTCAAAGAATCGTGAACCTGCGTTTGAATAGCGAAGAGAATTTTAGATTGGTCAAAAAGGCTAACGAAAAAAAGCCCAAGGGGGGAAGGCAGACTAAAGACTATGATTCTGGATTGCAGGAGATGGGATTGACCCGTTAGGGTTTCAAACGGGTCCTTTGTCTTTGCACCCAGAAGAGAAGGTGGCGAATGCAATACCAGGGGAGAAAAACAGATCTCCATATCAGGAGGAGAACCGAAAGGGGATCGAAGGGGTCCTAAGTCAAGAAAAAATGCCGCCGTTGCCCCCCGATCTCCAGACTCCGGCGCTCACGAAAAGGGGACGGTTTGCTTGAAACCGGGGTGAGGAACTTTCCGGCGAATTGGACCGGCCTAGTGACCACTTAGGAAGATGAACAGGCACAGGATAATTTAGGTAGGTGGGACTTGGGACAAGTTGAGCCTGAGGACAAATAAGTTCCTTTGTCGTGGCCGCATGGGGGCCGAAGAAGTGGTGCAGAAACGAACTATATGAGCTGCCCTCCATTTAGAAGGGCATCCAAACAAACCAATAGAATCTCTCTTCCAAGCACTCCCTTTCAAGTGCTGCAAAACCGGTGACAAGAAGGGGGGGGAAAAATAGGAATTCGGGGGATGAGACAGCGGTGGCCGTTGTGCCATCTTGGTCGCCCAAACGCGTAGTAAAAAGAGATTTCAGCTGGGTTAGGAAGGAGGTTAGGTCGGAAAGCATCCGACTGGCCGAAAAGGAGACCAAGGTGGCCTGGCCATGGAGGAGAAAAGGGTCCGAACATTGAGACTGCTGGGGGGGGCGAGACCCTGGGAAAAGCAAGCATCTCTCTCACAAAAACAAACAGATGGGGGCTAGATGGCGGGGGGCGAAAAAAAACTGTAACCCCAAAATCAGGCACCCTGGGGGACCAGGGGGAAGATCCTCGGGGGAAAATGCAGATCGCGGGGTTCAGCCTGCGCGGCCGAGTAGAGGTGGCCGAATGGAACGACGGAGAAAACCAAAATCGGCTAAATCCGGGGTGTCCTTACAAGGGAAAGGCACAACTTGATCTCACAGCCGGAGACTATGACACCGGAAAAAAGGGGGGAAAAGCTGCTCCAAGAGAAAGAGGGGGAGGTATTGCTGGGGGGAGGGTAAGGCAGACCGCCATCAAAGGGCGGCCTCGAGATCAGAAGAAGGAGAGACCATTCAAAGTCGCCTCAAAAAAGAGCAAAATCCAACTACACTCGTTGAAAGGGAGAAGGAAAGAAGCAAAAAGTTGACCATCCACTGAAAAAAGACCGAGGCCGAGCCAAGTGAAAAAGTCAAGGCTTCCTGGGGAAAGGTGTCTTTAACAGTAACGATAAAGAAAGCAAACGGAGACAAAGGATAACACTGCCCCAACGCGCGTGAGAAAAAAGTCTGATAGGCAAGGCACTGGTCCTCGACCCAACGAGAGGAGAGGCACCGCGGCATCTGAGGAGATGGAAATGGCGGCCGACAGTGGGGATTGTCAGTAAAGATGAAAATTCGTGCCCTAAACCTTGACCCTGGAACAAAGGAGAAGCCACAGAGCTCGGAGACCGTCATCATCGGGCTGGTGAAGGCGCCTTAAAAAGGCGGGCTGGGCTTGAGCCTAACCAAAGGGCATAAAAAAAAAAAGGAAAAAAAATACATCCAGGGCGAGAACTACCTGAAGAAGGGGGGGAACGCACTGAGGGAGGAAGCTGACAGGCGGCAGAGGGGCCTCGACCACAGACTCATAAAAAAGGCTGACTTCGGTCCTTAATTTCAAAGGGGAAATTTTGGCCTCAAGCCCTGTCTGGAACATGAGGCGAAGGGGGAGAAGAGCTAAAGGGAGAATAGAATGTGGGAAAAGGGCGGAGACCACAACTGAGTCCGAGGAACAGTCAAGGAGGTGGCTGGGAACAATACCTGACCGAATTGGGCCAAACCAGGCATTCAACAAGATAGGGCGGATAAACACGGTCTAGGCCGGCCGATGTCGGATGTAAAATCAAAAAAAAATGGACGAGAAAAAATCCGAACATACGAATCTTAAAAGGCGCGGGGAGATCTAGAGAACGGAGTCTGGCCTGAGGGGGCTCTCGAAACGGGAGCCGCGGAAAAGGTCACGACTCCGTGGGCCTCACCGTGGCCATGTCTAAAAAGGAAGGCGGGGAAGGGAGCAATCGGGACGGGGCGTGGGCTGAAGTAAACCAAGTCCGGCGCCGGCAAAAGGATCCTCAAAACGACCACAAACCTTTGAACCAAAAGGTAGAATCCTGGGCAAGAGGGCGGCTCGTCAGAGGGAGGCAAATGCTTCTACCACCGCGCTATCGCAAGGGGGAAAGCATCGCGAAAAAATCGAGGGACTTCGAGTCTCATGAGCGTAGGATCTCGGACAAAAAAAAGAGGCCGTGTACCCTGGGCGACGGCCAGCATAACTGTTGGAAGAAGCAACAGCGTGCAAATCATGAATCTTCAAAGTCGGCGGGAACTGACAAAGAACTGACGAAGGCTTAGGGAAATATCACACGGCTAAAGCAACTACACCCGCGAAACACGTTGAGCTCTTGAACCAGCTGAACAGCTTCTAAGGGTAAGGGGTCCTCAATCACTGGACTCCGGAAGACGCTCATAGTCCAAATTGAAGGCATCTGAGAATATCGTATAATGCAAACGGCCAGGACGTTGAGCTCTCTCCGCAAAGACAGGAAGTCACCTTGGGAGGAGGGGGACGCCGAAAGGGTAACAGTCCAAGAAAACCACTAAGTAGCCTAACCATTCCTTAAAAAAATCTTCCTTACAATGGAAAGATAATTCTTAACCCAAAACAGGGAGTCATCATCACCAAGGCGAGAGGAGGGAGAGAAAAAAAAGAAGGAAAAGGACTTCATCTCGGCTGCAGGCGGCAGAAAAAATGGAGCACCGGATTTATGGGACCAAGACCTCAAAACTTCTACTGGGGGCTTCATGAAAAGACACTTTTCTGATAAGAGGCAGCGGGAACGTAGAAATCAAGAAGAGAGGAGATCTCACAGTCGAGAAGAAGGCGCCACCGTCGTCAAAGGACAATATCAAAGAAAGAAGAAAGAAAAGCGAAAAAAAAGAACGGCAAAACGGTTTCTTCGAAACAGTACCGGGCAGGCACCAATCGGGAAGCCGGCATAGAAAAAGCAAGACGGAGGAAGCCTTTCCAAAAGACAGACGCCTTGGGTTTTGTGTGGTTTTTTTTTTTTGGTTTTTTTGTTGTGTGTTTGGTTTTTTGGGGGGGGGGGGGTGTGTTGAAAAAAAAAAAAAGAAACCCCCCACCAAGAAAACAAAAAAAAAAAAAAGCAAAAAAAACAACCAAAAACAAAACACCCAAAAAAACCACCCCCCCCACCACCCAACCCACCCCCCCCCCCAACACCACACGACCCCCAAAAAACCCAAACGAGACCCACCCCCCCCACACAAAAACCCCCCCCCACCCCCCCCCCCAACCACCCCCCCCCCCCCCCAAGAACTGTGTTTTTGTTTGGGTTTTGGTTTTTTGTGGTTTTTGTTTGTTTTTGTTGTGGGGGGGGGTTTTTTGTGTGTTTTTTTTTTTTTGGGTTTTTGTTTTTTTTTGTTTTTTTTTTTTGATTTTGTTCCACCACCCACCCAAAACCCCAACCCCCCCCACCCCCCCCCCTAACCAACCCAAACCCCACCCCCCACCCCAAAACCCCCCCCCCCCCCCACCCCCCCACCCCCCCCCCACACCCCCCGCCAAATTCACCCCCCCAACCCCAAACCACCCACCACCCCCCCCCCCCCCCCTCCCCCACAACCCCCCCCCACCCAACCCCAGCCCCCCACCCAACCCGCCCCCCAAAAACAAAAACCAAACACACCCACCAAACCCCCCCCCCCCACCCCAAACACCCACCCCCCCCCCCCAACCACCCTCCAACCCCCCCCCACCAAACCACAAAAAAAACCCCCCCATAAAAGACCCCCCCCAAAAAAAAACCCCCCCCCCCGCCCCCCCCCCCCCCCCCAACACCCAAAAAAAAAAAAACCCCCACCCCCCCCCCCGCCCCCCAACCCCCCCCCCCCCCCAAGAACCCCACCCCCCCCCAAACATAAAAACCCAAACGAACAAAAAAAAGGGGGGAGAAAACGAGAGATTTTTGGTGTGTTGTTTTTGGTTTTTTTGTTTTTTTTTTTTTTTTGCCCTCCTAACCCCCACCCCACCGCCCAACCCCCGAGAAAACCCCCCCCCTCCCCCCCCACCACGCGACCCACCCCACCACAAAACCCACCACGCCCCCCCCACCCCCACACCCTCCCCCCCCCCCTACCCCCCCCCCCCCCCAAGCAACACCCCAACCCTACCCACCACCCCCCCCCCCCCACACCCCCCCACCACCCCCCAAACCCCACCCCCCCCCCCCACCACCAAAATCCCCACCGACCCAAAAAACCCCCCACCCCCCACCCCCCCCCGACCCCCCCCCCACCCCCAACCCCCCTCCTCCCCCCCCGCACCCATACAAAACCCACCCCCGCCACCCCCCCCCCCCCCCCCCCATCCACCAAACGCCCAAAAACCCAACACACCCCCCCAACCCCACCCCCCCCCCAATCCCACACAAAAAAAAACCCCACCCCCAACCACCCCCCCCCCCCCTTTTTTTGTTTTTTTTTTTTTTTTTTTTTTTTTTTTTTTTTTTTTTTTTTTTTTTTTTTTGTGGGTTGGTTTTTTTGGTTTTTTTTTTTGGTTTTTTTTTGTTTGTTGGGTTGTTTTTGTTTTTTGCTGTGGTGGTTTTTTGTTTTTTGTTTGGTTGTTTTGGTTTTTTTTTTTTTTTTTTGTTTTTTTTGGTTTTTTTTTGTTTTTTTTTTGGGTTTTTGTTTGTTGGGTTTTTTTCGTTTTTTTTGGGTGGGGCGGGTTTTGGTTTTGGCTGTTGTTGTGTCGTGGGGGGGGGTGGCGATTTTTTTTCGGCGGTGTTATTCCTGTTTTTTTGTATCGTTTTTTTATTGTGGGGTGGTGGTTTTTTTGTGTTTTTGTTTTTTTTGTTGAGTGTCTTTTTGCTTTTTTCCCCCCCCCCCCCAACCCAAACCCACCCCCTCCCCCCCCCCGCCCCCCCCCCAGCAAATCCCCCCCCCCCCCGCCACCCCCCCCCCCGCCGCCCCCTCCGCCCCCCCCCCCCCCCCCCCCCCCCCCCCCCCCCGCCCCGCACCCCCCCCCCCCCCCCCCCCCTTGTTTGTTTTCTTTTTTTTAGTCGTGATTTTAGAGGTTTTATTTCAACACCACCAAGATCATCCTCCAAAAAAAAGCCCCTCAAGACTACTTAAAAGATAAAAGAATCACGCAGAGCAAACCTGCGCTTACGTGAGGAAAAACGAAAAAAGCGGCCAGACGGAGAAATATCCGGACCGGCGGGAGGAACCAATGCGGGCCGGACCAGCTATCCTCAGACGGCCATAACGAATTCGGCCGGCACAGGGAAGGAAGAACGGTGATTGGTGATTCTCGAAAGGGGCGAGCAAAAAAAAAACCCAGACTAACCAGAACTAAGCGTGCCGGGCACGAGGGGAAGAAACAAGAGACTAGGGGGACCAGGGAAAAAGAGGAGGAGATGGAAGACAAGAGCGCATGGATCGTGAGATAAACCCAGGTAAGACGAAAAGGAATTGCGGGCATTACAGCCAAGGGGACACCAGAAGAAAAAAAGCGAAGGATCTCCGCGTCAGAATAAAAAAAAAAGTGAACGGGGCAATGAAAGGACATCGCCGGCATCTGGCAAAGATATAAAACCAGGGGTCTAAGCTATGCAAGAGAGGAGACATCCGAAGGAGAATCAAAAGGGAAGGAGGAACAATGAAAAGGCCAAAAAAAGAGGTCTTGAATCCATGAAAACTAGGAAAAGAAAAGGTGCCAGCGAATCGAAAAAGCGGAGGCCCGGTCATAAGCACCCGACCAACAAACGATCGGGTCCACAAAAAAAATCCGCGGGGGGGGCTGCGTCTCAGCATTCCAAAAGAAATCTTCCTCAGGGGAAAAGAAAATCTCAAACGTAAAACCGAGGGAAAGTCGCGTGGAATAGAAACCACAGGGAAGAATGTCGAAGGAAAACGCCGAAAGATCAGCTCCCCGATCTGCTGCCGGAGAGTCACCCAGGGAAAGACTGATGGGGGAAGGCAATCTCCTCACCAAACAAAATTTATGAAGAGAATTGAACACCAATCAAAAGAAAATACGGGAACCACCAGAAATCTCCAGGAAAAGCAGAATACGGAAAATCTGAAGAGGGTGGCGTTTGAATTGTTTAAGGCACTCGTCTGGTGGCCGAGGACCAATCAGACCGTCTAAAGTTCAAAGTTCCGAGTTCAGCTCGCCCAGAGAACAAAGAGAATCTATTGTCAGGATGACCAACAGCAACTCTGCGTGCTGAAGACGAAGGGGGGAAAAAAGAGGGGACGGGGGCAGGAGTGATGAGAATTGCCGCCGATATCAGCGGCCGAGTGAAACGGAGTCAGGGGGTTCAAAAGGAAGTATGAAGAAAAACTTAAAACAGGGACGGGGTGGCGGGAAGGGTCCCTGTTAGGCGTAAGGGGGGGGGGGGGTCGTAGCTGGATCGACATGTATACCCCGTGCTAGGACCAGGTCCAGAATTAAAGAGATGCTGGCAGGCCCAGCTTGCTGGTCTAGTCCGGCCCGAGTCCTCACAACTTCTGGGGGCAAAGTGGCTGTATCGGGACGGGAAAAAGGTATGGGGCAGATGATAACGCCTGTTAGAAAAGCCGACGGCGCTAGGGGCGACAGAAGTCCTCCTATGGCCATTGCCCTAGGGATGGGACCAGACCCGATAGGGAAGGAAAAAGAGTGGAGGGTTCGTGATGAGAGGCATCGAAGATAGACAAGCACAACTTTATTTGAAAGAGGGGAAGGAAAAGAGGGGTTGTGACTGTCGAGGATCACGTGAAGACGGCCCCCGCCTTGGTCAAGAAAATCCCTATCTCCGAGGAAAAAAGGGGGGATTCTCGCCAGGAACCGAAGCGGGCCGGCGTCGAACTTGATCGGGGAAGGGGGAAAAGGGCGGTGGAGTTAAGGGAGACGGGAAATTGAAGGAGAGGGAAGCTCCCGCCATTGACGCGTCAGGGAGTACTGGAGGAAAGCGCCTCCGGCAAAAGCTGGAGGGCGAGGGAAAGATGGGGAAACAGTTGAATAGAGGGGGCAGAACTGGCAAGGAAGATAAGGACAGTAGAAGGAATTGGTCAGTAGGCCGGCACCGAAGATTGCCGGTGAAGAAGGAACCGTCCTTGGAGCGTAAGTCGCTGCAGGGAGAGGGGGGGTGCTAAGCAGCGGCCGCGGATCCCGAAAAGGTTCCTGGCAATTGACTCAAAGTCGACGTGGGCCCAGTTGATTGGTCGAACCAATAAAGCCGGTCAAGGGAAAGAGAATAAGGACTGCAAGACTGCAGCATGCCGCGTCGATCTCTTGAGACGGGTAGGAGGGCTGCTGACAGGTGTTAGGGCAAAGTCCGATGCGAGGGTGACAGGAAGCAGGGGACCGGCGTAGTTGTGCCGCGAAGCAGGAAGTACTGGGCCATGGGCAAGGGGTCGTCCATAGAAGCAAGGGAGGGGGACCACGAGTGGGAAGTAGAAGAACAAACGGGCTGGACGCTCAATTATAGGGGAAAGCTGAAGCATTGAAAACGATGGAGCGCGGTTGTCGGCGGGAACCAGGCCGCAACGGCGCACTGAATACTTTCCCAAAACGACTCACCGGGTTTTGCAGACGGGGGGTGACATGGAGTCCTGTGAGGAGCAACATCCCCGGAGTCCATTTGTGGTCGTGCCTGAATCGCCTTCCTCCGATGCTTCCGGAAAAAGCTCGGTCGCCGCTGGTCAAAACAAGGAAAAACGGAGGTAGGGTCACAATGGGGGTAGGCCAGGACTGTTGGGCCTTACAGCAGCGGAAGAAGGGATCCAGACCGGGATAGGAGAGTAAAAGTCCTCATTGAGAAGTATCTCTTTGGGGTGTAAAGAGGGGGACAGGAAGATGAAGACAGAAGAGGTCACGGAATTCGACCGTGGGGGTAAACTAGGTTATCTCTGTCAGTCCGTTAGCGAGTTAAACGGAGACGGACTTGGTGTCAGGAAGCCAAACGAAAAAGGGCCGAGGGGGAAAAAGGGGACGAAAAGAAAGGGCCGCCGCGCCAAGTGAGGCCCGCAACGGGGACTGTACCGAGAAGGTAACTCAGATATAAAGACAGAAGAAAAAAAGATCAAGGCTCGAGAATAGAAAAATGGCCCCTGTTCAGCAGTGACTGAGCGGGGCACTTTAGAAGTGAGTCAAAAAAAGACCCGACAAACAGAAGGAGGGGGTTTCATGAGAGACGTTTGGGGAAATCCTCCATAAATTTTTTAGTGAGAAATGGTGTGCTCAACATCGGAGTAAAAGGTGTCTTTTTCCAAGCCGAACACAGAAAGAGTGTCATGAAAAAGTTAAGACTAGTGGTCTAACAGCAGGGGAAAGGGAGTCTGAGGAATAGGGAGGACCGCGAACGAATGAGAAAACTTCTATTTGAAAAAACTGATGGCACGGTGCAGGCAGGAGAAAAGTACCATCATGCCAGTTGACATGATCGCGTGTCCGAGGCAAATCTCCCAGACTCAGAAGAAAGCTTTCAGAGGAGTTGACGGAGCCTAGCCGGTTTTATTGGCGCGTGGGAAGGAAGCAAAAAGGGCCAATCCTTAGGACATTAGAATGCACCGCCTATGAAGGCCAGGAGAAATGAAGAGATACGGGGACTGGTAACTGTGAAGGGTGAAAGGACGTTGATGGCAAAGGCCTGTGCCGTGGAAAGGAAAAAAGGTCTGTCCGGCAATTCGCCGATCTAAATCCTGACGGAGAAAACGAGGGTCAGAGGAAAGCAACCTGCAAGAAAAATTTCCCAGCTCCAGCCTTACGGCGCTCACGCTCGGGGGCAGGGGGTAGCCACGTTTGATCCGGTGAGAAACCAAAATATAAAGAATTGACCCCGGAGAACGTGCCGCAAGGGGGGGATGGACAAAAAGTTCGGTGTAGAAGGGTTTACTGTTGAGGGTCGGGAGAACGAGCCCAGTTAAAGGTCCTGGGGAGAAAAAAAACACACACTAGTAACACAAAACGGAAGGGTCGCCGCACTCTCATATCGTCATACCGAAGGAGATGGGAGAGCGAAGGTCAAAACCGATCCCTAAATAAGAAGGCATGAAGAGCGCACTTGAAAGATTCAAACCGTGGGTGCCGGGGGCCGGGTAGCGTCGAAGTTGTTAATTCTCAGCGTGCCTTTGCCGGGGGAATCGGGACAGGTCCCAAGGCGTTCTCAACTAGGCACTGAAGTGGTCCCGTAGTTCCAATCGGAAAAAAGTGGACTCGGGGGCCGAATAACTTCTCCCAAGATATTTGCCTGGTCCAAAGAGAAGGCGGCCTGGTGCCCCATTGGTAGAAATGTGTTTCGGCAAAAAAATAAACATCTCCATCCTCTCAAGAAACAAACGAGAGAAGAAAAAGGCTGCTGGTGTACAAGTCCGCTCCCACACAAATAAGGGGAACAATGGGGCACAGGCTACTTTCAGTTAAAACAGGCAGACGGAAGGTCTAAGGACTAGCAGAGTCGATGTGAAAGAGGGGGACGGGACGGCGACCTCAGCGGAGTCCTCGGGGGAAAAGCCTGGGGGCCTGACCAAAAAGCAGGCACGATTTAAGACTAACACCTCGAAAAACGGAAAAATTTCACCAAAGTGTGAAGTATTCACAAAGGCTTGAGGCAGAAAAAAAAAACGGGACTGGACTGGGCGGGGCCAAGGAGCCTAATCTGTCAATGGCAGACTTCGATATCGAAAGTGGGAGCGACAACAGGGAATCTGGGGAAAACACCAAAACCGAACAAGGCCCATTTACCCTGGCGAAGGGGAAAAAAGAACAGGAAAACAACACGAAAAAACCCCCGTCGCCCCGGGGAGCATCGGCGGCACGGGCGGCCGGGAAGAAAAAACGGAGTAAAGGAACCTGTCCTCGAAGCAAGGCTACAAAATGGTGTTGTTGGGCGCCCCACGCTCGTGAAAAGGGAAGGGCATGCTGGATCTGGGCAAGGAGGCAGGCTGCCTCGACCACCTAGAGTTCGATCAAAAGGCAAGAAGGAAGTATCTGAATTGCGGCCATAAGGTGGATTAGGGGCGTAAAGTCGTGCAGATCAAAAGACATCAACCGAACAGGGGGGGGAAAAAAAAAGGAGATCTCTGACAGGAACATCGGCAGGGGCAAGGGAGGCCGGGAAAAGAGGGCGTGGGGTTCAGCCTCACCAGCCAAAAAGAAAACCATGAAGCCGCAAACGCAGGCAGGAGGTCAATTGTAGCTACGCTTCATCGTGTTCACTCGGTAAAAAGAGCTAATCCGTCATGGCTGCGGTTTCGAGAATCGTAATGGGCGCCGAGAGACGGGGGGCTCAATAGCCGGGGCAGGGGCTTTCTCCTCTGAGACTTCAGACGAAATACCTTTTACATTCTTCCTGAAAAAAGCTAAAAGAAGGAAAATCAATGGCGGGTGAGGCTTGACCAATAAACTGCGCGTCTTGGAATCACAGCTTCAACAGCTATGAAGCGGCCAGAGTGTAAGGGCGGAGAGCGCTTAGATTTAGTAGAAAGGTGAATGAAAAAAGACTTCCGGAGAGCATCGGAAAGGCGGAATGTTTCGATCGGATACTGCTTTGAGGCCTATCGTGGGCTACCGATGACATGTGAAACCGCTTTACCTCACCCTCGGAAGGGGGGTCTAAGAACGTGGAGCCTCAGGATGTGCAGAAAAAGAGAAGAGACGTCTAAAGAGGGAGGAGTTGGCCGGGGTTAATTAAACAATTCCGTCTACGGGAAACTGTAGCCTCACCGGGGGAGAAAAAACAGCAACAAGGAACAAAAACGACTGCGCACGCTGCGACCTCAATGAGGAGCCTTTCTTCTAATCTACCGAGATAAAGCGGAATGGAGCAGCTTAGACATCGTAGAACGGGACAGCGGGCCAACAGCGCCCGAGAGTCAAAAAAGGGGGGGGAAAGGTGTCCAAAAGGTCTACTCCCAACTCACTGTAAAATAGGGAGGAAAAAAAAAGATTTGGCCTTCAAAAGAGGAGAAAAAGAGGATTAAGTGCCAAGACCAGGCGCAGTGCTCTTATTGCACTACACGAAACCAGCAACTACCAAAAACAAATGGAAGGGCATTTCCAGCTTGGACAATCGGGAACAATGCGGCAGCCAGGGGCGCCTCAGACAGGCTCTAATCGTCATGGCGGAAGCTTGAACGGGCGAGAAGGGTCAATCACAGAACCTTGGGAGAGAGAGATCTTCAAAGGTGAGGGAACGTAAACTTTGGCTAAGGGAAGGAATCACCGTGTAAAATTCCACGACACGAGCGGGCAGGCCATAGAAGGCCCAGGGAGAAAACTTAAAGACAGGGACCCTTCAGGACGGTAAATCCCCTTAAACATCGAAGCAAAGTCGGCACGGAGATCGAACTCCCGCAAGCTGCATCTCGGGAGACAGGCGGAAAATGCCTCGGTACCACGTGGATTACGCATCGAAAGGGGCGGACACCTTCGACATTTGGATCAATTAAAAGAACTCGGAAGGTAGACGCCGGCACAGCAGGAGGGAAATCACGGCTCGGCAGCGAGATCTCACCGTTGAGACCAGAAAGGCCACCGTAGACGGCAAGATGCTACGACAGTAAGCCTGACCCATTCAGGCGACAGGAACTGCTAGAACTTTTCGTCTCAATAAGAGAAAAAAGGAGCAAAAGAGGGGGGGCAAAAAAAGACGGATAAGAAAGGATCTAGACCGGCGAAGGTCAACTGGCCCCACGACCGGACACTCGTGAAAAAGCGTAATCAATTTCCAAGCAAAGAACAGGGACCGTCCTCCACAAAGAGCGGAAGGGAAGAAAAGGAGCGCCGGCACTAGGAAGGTTCGTGCAGAAGAAGAACCAAAACAGCACTTCATCGCGCAATCTCAAGGGGACCCGGCAGAGGAAAAGGGCGGTCCGGGACCAAGCTGAATACACGAAGGACCACTACTATACCGGGCACTACCGAGGTCAAAAGAAGGGGGACTGGAATCGAAAAAGGCAATCCAGTAGACAGAATCAGCGTCCGTAAAGGAAATAGTTCGTAGGGGCAACTCTATGGACATGGCACCATCGGCGGAGATGGCGCCAAAATGCGCCGTCGGATGTTCTCTACCCTCTGGAGGGGAAACACATTACCTTGTAGCAAAATACGCAAATTTTCCACCATCAGACGGAGGATAAGGTCTCTCCGGGCCGGCAGCCTACCAGCTCAAGTCCTGGGCAATGCCAGCCATAGCCGCATCTGGACATGGTAATAGAGCAACGGGTTCCTAAAGCGAGAAACGGACTCTCAAATTCCGGACCGCGAACATGTACCTTCTCCAAATGGAAAAGGAAAAAAACCCCGGCGGGCTTAATACATCGGGGAAATTTCCCCAAGAAGAAACTCGGCCTCGAAGCGGCGCCCGGGAGAAAGAAGAAGACCAACTAAGAAAAAAACTGCAAAGGACGGGGCGGGAGAAAAGAAAAGCTTTCAGGGCGAAGAGAAGTAAAGAACGCTTCTTGAACGAAAGGTAAAAAGGATCTTCTCGAGTGAAAGGAGAAAGAAAAAAGCAGACTAGAGGGCCTAGGACCCAGAAAATTTGCCTTGAACGGCACGCCGAGCAGCTCGCCGATCTGCTGAAGGAGATGGAAGTGGAAAAGGGGAAGGGGGAAAGGC
>Ga0179593_1666758_pt1 | contig 27957 bp, 28 predicted proteins | sample CZODoug2_1_08_16_FD_185931 | JGI IMG/M metagenome (GOLD analysis project Ga0179593, IMG submission 185931) | Vadose zone soil fungal communities from Angelo Coast Range Reserve, California, USA - CZODoug2_1_08_16fungal (PacBio error correction) | ecosystem: Environmental > Terrestrial > Soil >...
GAGGACTTCTTTTGGGAAGGGGGAGAAACCGGAAAAAAACAAACTCGATGGGAGGCTAGTGCTTACGCAAAGGCTAGGGGAGGAACCGTACGGAAACTCAGTGTGAGAAGGATCTTGGATGTTAGGGACAGGGGAAAAAGCTGCGCTATGAGCATCAAACTGAAAAAGGTAATCCCCTGAGGGCTCCAAAGAAAGAGGGAAAAAAAAAAGCTCATAGAAGGAGTTTTAAAAGGGTCCTCCGGGGAAATGGCCCACAAAAGGAAAAAAAGGAAAAAACATAACCCCTCCTGCTAAAGTAGAGCGCACGAAAAAAAAGGACTCGAAAGAGACCGATCGTGTGTTCTTGGGCGTCGCGGAAATTTCTCTTGGGCAGGCCTATTGGCAGACGGATCTCAATCCGGCAATTAAAGTCTACGATCAAGGCCTCTCAACGAGAAGGATGATCAAGAGTGGCGAATTATCTAACTCCGTTATCGGCACCAGGGCCCCCCAAGATCAGACAAGAGGGATAATCTCACGGCCGCTCGGAACAGGGGAGGGCGAGATAAAAAGTCGGGGACGTCCGGAGGATTCAAGAGCAGCACCCGCACGCGGGGATGCTCAGGGCCAGCAAAGTTTCTAGAGCGTCCATTCAATTGGGATGAGGGCGGCCCTTCCCCACTTCAAGACCTGTAGACGCGGACCGTTACGGGAATCTTTCACCGAGGTCCGAAAGAGAGGACAGCGGATCCACCCTTTGCCGTACCGTGAGGGCTTTTCAGCGGGGTCAGTTCTCAGGGGGAGTCTGGAGGCTCAGTAGCGTTGCTGGGGTTCAGGGGGAACATACTCTTGCATCTGAAAAAAAAAGCTAAAAGGAAAGAGAAAGGGTACGAGGCTAGGTCGAGGTTTCGGAAGACCAGGCGATTGGCGCTATCTCCTTCAGGGTTGGATCCTCGTGGACGCCGGCAGTTGAAAAAGCGTAACCGAAAACCGTGCCGTATGGCGGACACGAGGATGGATGATGGTGAAAGGGATCCTAGTCCTAAGAAAAGAGCGACGGGAAAAAGAAGCGGGCAGGGGGTTAAAAAAAAAATGGCAAGAAAGACAAGTGCATATCCTTTGGAAATGCCCCTCCAAAAACCCTCCATGAAACAGCAGAATGGACCGTCTCCTCGAAAAAAGCTAGGGCACGTTGGCGCAGGAATAGGGGGACTTCTTATGCGATCTCAGGGTGAACAGCAGAGGGGGGGGGGCAAAAACCTGCCCAAACCTTCGAGGGGGGGGAACGCGGAAGATTGAAAAACAGTCCAGAGGGCCGCCGTCCGAGAGATGCAAGACATAGAGAAAGACGGAGATCAGAATGGTTACCGAAAAGCAGTCGAAAAAAAAAAAGAACTGAAAGGGAGAAAGGGAGATACCCTTCCATAAAAACATCCCCGCCGGTCTTTTTGGGCCGCAAAGAGGGATAACGGAAAAGTTTCCAGAGGAATCTATCCTTGAGCGGAGGAAATCAAGAAGGTTATATTTTTGGAAAAAGAAATAGGGGGACGAAGGACCGCCAACTGGAAATCACCCGAACGCCACGTGACAGCGAAACCGGGGAAGGAAGAAAGGACCGAAACTCCCTTCAAGATCCTGCGCAAACTTCTCAAAAAACCTGGGGAAGTAACAAGAAAAGGGTCGCCGATGTGGCTGCAACGGAGGGGCTATGGCGCAAACATGGCAGAGCACGCGAAGAAAGTATCGCCACATAGACCCTTGGTGGGCAAAAAAAAAATCGAAAGCAAAGTGGCGCGGGGACCAACGTTGGAAGGAAAACCCTTATGACGATAAAAATCTATCAGTATCGGGCATTACTGATCAATCAAGCTGGGCAGGTAATCGTAAACAGAGTCGCCTCGCGAGGATCGTGGGGTGTCTCAATTTAAACCACAACCTTTTAAACCTCGGAATATCGCACAAAGGGGAGGGGTGTGGGGAGGGAAATAGGAGAGGATAGGAGGGGGAACCGAAAGACTTGATCAGTATCTTGTCGAAGAGGATAACTCACGACCACCGGGGATTTTGCTTCTGGGAGATGGGGAATGTAACAACGACTGATCAGCGCACCCGGACCCTCTTTGATCGAACCAGAAGAAGGGGGGCTCCGGCAGAAAAGTCAACATAAGTCGCACCCTGAGTACACGGGATGTCTGCTTCTCTTAAGCGACCATTGTGAATCTAACCCGGGGGAAAAGATTGGGTGGGGGGGTATATCGGCGTATCAAGGGGTCGTAGGGAGAAGAATAGATGGAGGGGGTGGCATTTTCGTGTCGCCCTCTAAAGTGGGTGGGACAGAAGGGGCGAATAAAACTCGCGCCTCTTGGTTGGAGAGGGGAATTTGGGGGGACGGGGTCCTGTGACGAAGCAGCCAGGCAACGTTTCCTTTAATTAAAAAAAAGCCAAGGATCTGGGAGGGCGAGGAGGATTGAAAAGGGAAGAAAATTATTCTGTGGATATCGTAACTCGGGCCGCAGAGGGGAAGGGGGGTTCAATAACAAGAGGAAAGCGCGGCTAGACTGGGTAGGGAAAAGCCTTCAGTGGGAAGGGTCTAGTTATTCCTCATGCCAAGATCGCCACAAGAGGGGGGGAGATGATTGGGGTGCGGGAAGCCGGCAAGGGCAGCTGTCTAGAAGGGGTTAAAGCCTTGAAGGTGAGTCAGAGCGAACTGGGAGTCAATTATTGGAAAAGAGAGGTTCCGCGCGGTCAGGGGCTAGCCATGGAAAATCATATACCGCCAAAGGCACCGGGGGAAAAGATATAGCCGGGTGAAGGAAGTTTGGATTAGAATAAAGGACCAAATACGAGTACTCTTCCCCCTTAAAAAACATCGGGAAGGGGGGGGAGGACTCGAGTATGACGGGAGGGAAGACATCACGACGGAATTGTGGAATTCCGTTGGCAAAAAAGGGATGCGAGAGGAGAATGGGGTCAAAAAACAAAAACTACACCGTTTTAGATTTCTATATTGGGTTTAGAAACGTCGCCAAAATAAAACTGGAGGTGACCAAATGGGGGGGAAAAAAACCCACAACCGAGGGGAAAAGAGTCCGGCGAAACACTGGAAAGTCTCGAGTCAAGCTTGGATTCAAAAAGGGACTGGTCTCGCACTGGGCTCAAAGGGAAAAAAAGGGAAGGGAACGAAAAATGGGGAGAGCTCCCCGGTAGACAAAGGGAAAAGGCGACGTACCTCCAAAAGGGGACCGAGCGCGAAGGGGCTGCGCAAGGGGGTTTAAAACGGGGGGAAAAGGAGAGATATGAAGAGGGGAGCGACAAAGGCGCTCTCTTCCGGAACGAGTTAACTTAGAAGAAAGGGGGGTAAAAAGTGCGGGGGGTGCACTCACCTTGCTGAGGCTGCGGGAAGAAGGTTTACCAAGAGATGGGGGGAAAGGGCGAAGATTCAAGGCCGTGGCAAAAAAAAGGCAGTGACTCAATGGAAAGATTCAGGTGGAGCCGAAATCGCCAAGGTCCGCATTAGTCCGTGTGAAAAACAACGATGCCTGTCGAGAAAAAAGAAAAAATCATCCAATCTAATAAGGTTGTAGCCCGAGGAAGGGGGGTTGGGGGGACCTTCACACAGGCTCCAGGGGCCTTCATTTGGGGGGGAAAAGGGGCCCGGATCGCGTGCGTGCCAAAGAGGGATAGCCCGCAAAGCGGACCTCACCCTGGGGGGGAAGATAGTAGGGGTCAGGGGTCCCATTTATTCTAATACCTAAAGGGCAAAGCGATATCCGGCGAGGTATATTAATTGCGGAAAGGGAGGAGCCCCCGGCGAAAACGTCCTTAGGTAAAACTCGGGGAAATCCAATGACTTGCCAGGAAGTTATCAGAAGATTTACGAAAAGGGGCGTGAAAGCCGTATTCTAGACTAACATAAGGTAGTTCCGGGCTCTGTTACAGCACCAAGCCAGAAGGTAAAGGGCAGAAAAGAGTGGAAGATCTCGGGGCAGCGTCAGACCTGAGGCACGGCAAGAGGAAAACGGGAGGAAAGACCAAAGAAAAATCGCCGCGGATGAAGGAAAATGGGGGGAGCCAACACAGGGGAAGAAGACAGGAGCGAGAGGCCACACCAACCTAACCAGGGAAAAATTCGAAGGCAAATCAAAACTGGCTGGAAAGCCATACGGCACTGACAAGAGAGCGGGAAAATAAAAATAAACCGCTTCAAAAAAGACACGCGAAAAAAAAGGAAGGGGGGGAGGTTCGTCGCAAGATGGGGTAGACTTATGATTTTTCAAAGAAAAGCTCAGAAAGAGGGCCAGGGCAACAATCTAACATCTATCTCTTGCGTACTATCACCATTTGATCCGAGAAGCCGGGCCGTGGAGGGACAAAAATGGGAAGAGGAAGGAAACGACCGGGGAATGTAAGGAATACGGGTTTTTCCTACTCTGCGTTGAAAAAAAAAAAAAAACACGAGAGCGTTCTAAGGGGAAGGAAAACCGTGTATGCGGGGTGCAGCTGAAGGGGGTAGTAGAAAAAGGGGGGAATTGAAGATCGGCCCCCTCCGCAAAAGACCGTGGGACTGTGATACCCCGATAATGAGCAAGGCTTATTCTTAAAACGCGAGGGGGTTGAATCTTCCGCGTGCCTTGACAAGGGTGCGGGACGTGCGCACATCCAAACGACGAGTCTCGCGGCCCGGTTGTAAGGTTTGGGGGAACTGAAGTAAGGGGGGGGTCGACCGCCAGCGGCTGGAAGCCGCGCTCCTGTCTCCGGTTGGCGTTCGCTAGGAGGGGGGGAGAGCCGAAAGGGGGTCATCCCCTTTTGCACTCGTTGGCCAACGGGGGGTGAATTAAACGCGGCCGGAGACGAGCTGGGTTGTGGACACCGTAAGCAAGGGGCGACTACTGAAAGAGCAGGGGGGGGGTGGCACCTTGTGAGTGCGCTTGCCTGGGGGAAGAATTGCAAGCCACAAAACGCGTGACTACCTCGGGGGGGAAAGGAGGGGGTGGGATGGACATAGTAGGGCAGTCCCAGGGTTGAGAAATGCGGCGCCGGAGCTTGGTTGAGGGGGGAGTGGAAATCCCCACCGGTACGCAAGGAGAAGGGGAGTTGGGGATTCCCTTTCAGGTGAGAAAAAGATTGACAAGACAGAGAGCGAGGAGTTGTACGCGGGAAAAAAGGCTAGGGAAGTTGGAGTTCTTTCACTCACGGAGAGGCGGGGGAGAAAGGGGTAATTGGGGAGCTGCAGAGGCCAAAAAAGAGCTGCTTGGGCATGGTCCTTAATTGCTCGGGAGTGCCAACACCCCTTTTTCAGTAGTAAGCCGAGGTCGCTGGATTAGGGGATGATAGGTCACGGTATATTTGTTGACAGGGGAATCGACGTCTTCCATAGTCAATCGTTGGAATATTCAAGAATTGACCTCAGGGGGACTGGGGCGATGAGGAGAACATATGCTGCGACAAGAAAAAGAGAACAGCAAATGGTTTCGTCTGCAAGCACGAAAAATGTGCCCTGAGTGGTCCGCGGCGCGGAGGGGGAATTGGGGGAGGTGGGCCAATGCGTGGGGTGCTGGGTTTTGCCCACGGAGAACGAATTATTCTTGGCACATGGCTTGCACGGGAAAATTGGCCCGCGGCTTAACGGTCGCTCGTTGAAGAGGCCGACGGGATCCACCTCCAGACCGATACATGTGGAACGGACGCCATAAGCTTAAATTTGGGGGTTTGCGGGGCGACTACTGATGGCAAACTTGTTGAGGAGAATGGGAAAGAAAAAATGTCCGGCGCTAAAAAGCGGACATCACGGAGACAAAAATACCTGCCGCGCTCGTAACGGGCCGGGGCTTTTGTGCCGGGGGGGAGCCCCTTGAGATTTTTCGATGAACAAGGTCCAGCAAAGAACACCGTATAATACTGGCCAAAAGACGTTGAAACTAGAACGTGAAAACCCAATCTCCTCAAAGAACGAGACGTAGAACGGCGGGGATGCCGAAAATTGTCGTCACTAGGTGGGGTCGTCTGTACAGCGAGAGAAGAAAAGGCGGCTGGAGGGTGGACCGCCACGCTGACTACATGGCGCTGGACTGCATCGCAGAACGAAAAAACGCGGAGATCCTGACCGGGGCGTGCTGGGGCTCTGTAACATGTAAGTAGGGCTCGAAACGCGGGCTGTTGGTTTAGCGCTTCGGTACCAAGCCGGCCCGGAGGTGAGAGCAAAGGGGGGCCGGGTGGTCTGTTAAAGACTGTGCCGTGCGCACATAACTGCGCCTCACCGATCAGGAGAAAAGGAAAGAGCGGCTTAAAGAAAGAGGGCGGATGAAGCATTAGATGTCTGGACACGCCAAAAAAAACAACTGCCAAGCTAAAGTGGTCCTCGAGCCAAAGGAACAACGGGTGGGAGGAAGGGGAGGAGCGAAATGAAAAGAGCGTCCGCCATAAAAATTGGGGCTGGTCATTTTTCACCCAGTCGGAAACGCAAAAGCTTGAAGATAAGCTATTGTTACGAATGACCTCTTATTGTAAATGGAGAAAAAGGTATTGGGGGCGCCTAGGGTTTGACTCCGAACAAAAGCGTTTCCGGGAAACCTAAAGGGAATCCATAGATGATGAAATAGTCGAAGGCCGAAAAAAACGCAGGAAGGAATTCAAAACCCCTGAGTCAAACGAGTGGACAGAAAGGAAGAGGTTTTGTCGGTCAAGTCTCTACATTGAAAAAATCGGGGAAAAGCTCATAACAAAAGAGGGGGGGGGGAGGAGGAAAAGAGGCGAGGAACGAGAGGGGGGAAGGGGAGGAAGCCGAAAGAAAAAAAAAAAAAAAAAAACCCTCGGCGATAGACGGATGACGGCAATGTCTTAAAGGACAGGGGGAAGCCGGAAAAAAAAAAACGGCGCTTGAAATACTATTTAAGAAATACTCGTTGGAGGAATTTCTTGACAGACGGGAAAAAAGTATAAAAGCGGAGCAAATATAAAATGCAGGGCTCCATCCTTTTCATAACCCTAGGCCTCGTGAGAGTTTCGGAGGGGAGGGTTAAAAAAGCGAAATTTGAAAAATGACCGAGCCCCAAAGAATGAGGAAATCGGCAAAAATCGCTAAAGGGTCGCCTACTACCAGGGAAGCGGGTTTTTTGTGAATTGGGAGGGAGCGGGCAAAGGAGGGGGGACAACTTGGCGAGGAGCCATCTAAAATTAGCAAGCCTATCTCAAAAAAAAAAAACACTTAAAACGATACTTCCTTGATCTCGACGCGGGGCCGAAGAGGGGGGGGAACGGGCTAAGGGAGAGAAAATTAAATCACAACACCAAGAGCAACATCGCAGCATCGAGAACTCACGGAACGGCTTGGACAAAGGACGAGAGGAGAAAAAACCTGAGGCTTTATAAAATGCAGAAACAAAACGAAGGGCGGGTAGCTCCTGTCCCCGCGCAACAAAAGTCTGAGTAAAAACAAGCACTCTGAAGGTTAGAAGTTAGGGCGAGGCCCTAATTACGAACGGCATCGAGCGCCTCATCGGGGCAAGGAGTCCCTTAACGTACGGAGATTGAAGCTATTGGGGGTTGTACATGTCCCGGGATAAATCAATTCGCATGTTCTGAGTAAACATTAGAGATTGTTTTTCTCCTATGGCGTGCATTTGAAAGAGGTCTTTCGTGTGGGCATCTGCATTCAGGTGGAAGTTGGCCTTTTGACATTTTGAAATCCATCATTTGTGGATCTCCAGAAGCTAAGGGGGTAAAGGGAGAAACCCACGACTATCCCGTACCTAATTGTAAGCTTTTAAGTTTAGAATCTCTGAGGGGGAAGAGAAAGCGCCACGTCTGGGAGAACTCGTGGGAAAGACTACGCCGAACGGGGGCCACATCATAGTAGGGAAAAAAGAACGGAAATATGGTCAGACAAGCTAACATGGGGGCATTAGTCCTAGCCTAGCCAAGAGAAGGGACGGACAGGGGGAGGGAAGTTGTGACCGTCCCCGAATGGCCAACGAAGGGAAGGGAGACACCCCCAAACCCGAGGGCAGAAACAACTCAAATCCTCAGGAAAAAAAGCTATGGCACCTGTGGAGTGACGCTGGCGAAAAAGACGGAAAGTTGCTATGCATTGTTGCGAATAGCCTGTGCAGAAAAAAGTAGAGTGACCCGAGTCAAGAGAAGTAAAGGGGACCCTATTTCCGCCGTAACAGTAATCAATTAAGGCTCAAATTCTACCGTCGGAAATAAATGGAAAATGCCAAAACGAGAGGCTACTGACGGGTGAAGTGGGGAACAAAAGCGAGCAATTCAGAACGATTACCCGCCGTCGTGGGGGGGACGAAGGCTCCCCAATAACCGCCCACGCAACCAGGCCGTGAGGAAAAAAAAAGTGAGGGGATAGGTTTACCGAACGGAAACTCCTTCACTAGGAGTACTCGCCTTAAAGTCGACCCAAAAAGACGCTGGCGGGCGACCGGTGGGGGACGGCACCCCTTCCCCACACCGCCCCACTCTCAGCCGTTCTCCAAAGAAAAAGGGAGAACGAGAGGGAACCAACTTGGGGTTAACGAACACGCAGGAAGCGTTGGGGGGAGGTCCAGATTCCATGGGGAGGCAACAGGAAAGATACAGAACAAAAAAGAAAGCAGAAGAGTAGCCACAGAATTCACCGGGGGCCAACACAAAGTCGACCGCCGAAATCACAATCAAATCGTTTTGGCCAAAGAAAAAAGCTGCCCCAGTTATTCCTATACACACGGCCGATCGAAAAGCGAGTCAGGAGGGTGGACCGCGCGGAGCAGAAAGGAATGAAGCCAAGAGAAAAGGGAAGACCTCGCCGAAGGAGGGGAGTTGATGCTCAAGGTAAAGAAAAGAACCCACAAGGGACCGCGGGGAGAACCAACAGTTCGTCCGAGAAAGGACAAAAAACTTGTCGCACCGAATAATAAACGACCCGTCAGGTGGCGCTGAAAGTAACGTCCACCAAAACGAGAAGCGCACCCGCAACGAGGGGAAAGATCCGTCCCGGTGAGCAACCGAAAGTTCCAACCTTATCAATACACCCGATTGACAAGGGTGACGGGGAAGAGATGTCAGCCAGTGTTGGAGACCGAATGGCGGCTGTGGGGAATATTGAATAAGAAATGGGGCGTCGATCCGAGAAGGGGGGCTGGACTATTTTTGCGATTGCGGGTATCCGTGGGCAGAATCATTGAGGCGACACCGAAATCGGAGTTCGAAACCAGAAGAGAGGGAAGCGCTTTTTTTTACGCGGGTATTGTGCCGCCAGATTCAATGAAGGGGAAGGGGGGGCTTCATCCATCCGGATCTAGGAATGGCGGGGACTGGGGGTAGACTTGGGCATCTGAACGCTTGGCGCAGCGGCGGTGGTGGGGGGAGGGAGAATCATCGGACCAAAGCGCGGCGATGGTCGTGGTCAACCAGGAGTGTTACCTCCTGCCCTGGGAATCAGTGATCCTGACGCAAGAGGGGCGGATTCCTGTAAATGGGAGGGGGCTCGGGGCTTAAGAAGAAGGAAACGAGGGGAATGGATAGAATCCGCTGGGAACCGCCTTTATCTAACATTTTAGTCGCGGAAGAAGGAGGAATGAAAGGGGGGACCCCCGGCGCTTCCGCGCCGGGGGTTACTGTTGTCGCGGGGGAAAAGAAGGCATACGCCTTAGCCCATCAGGGTGCCATCTATAATCGACGGGTCCCGGTCAGTGGCTGGGGGGTCAGTGGGGAGAAAAACCCGATCCCCAGCATCGAGATGGGGTATGTCAAAACGCGTGGAGGGAGGGAAAAAGAGGAAGCACGCGGATAAAACCTTCACTACTTGTTAATTTGAAATTCCGTTGGCCAAAAAGGGAAAAGGATCAAGGGGGTGGTGCAAAAACACTCGGGCGACGACACAGGTGGGGGGATAGGATGGGATGGAGTTTGGGGGGGAAAGGAAGACGATCTCTGACGACCGGAGAGTGTTGGCCCAAATGTGGCGACAACATAGGAGGGCGTGAAAAAATTTAATCCATTGAGTCAGCTTGGATGACAAAACGGGGGAATTGCGAAATTAAAAAAATGGAACACGACTCAGCAGGGGATGGGCCAAAACTCGGAGAAAAGCTTATCGAAAAGTTCAAAAAAACCTGGCGACGAAACAAAAAGGACGGCCGCTCGCCGAAGGGGTTGGTAAAACTCGATGAGACCTCAAAAAAGGGGTAGAGGGAGAGAGAGATCCTCGAGGACCCATTCTGGGGCGCGTGGAGGCCCGGAAACCGGAGGCGTCGCTAGGGGGAGGGGACCTGGAACTGTTTGGATCACCTTAGCTTATTCTGGAGTTGAAGGGAAGGGAAAGGTCTGAGAAATGGGACTCCTGCCGGGAATTCCAATCTTGGAACAAGTGGAGGGATTAAAGGGAAAATGGGAGCCGTTGGATGTTTGTCCGCGGTGGACAGCACAACTCAAGAAGGGGACGGAAATGGTTATAAAAAAGAAATCTATCAAAACGGGGAGGCCCGGGTGTTACAAACACTTAGAAAAAGAAGGGGAACAAAGTTTTTGGCCAAGGCAAAATGGCCCCGAATTGGTCGGACGCCGTGGAGGAAAGGGGGGATCACCGCACGCGGACCTCCCCTTCTCGGGATGCCTCCGGGAGAGGGGGGATCGTACGGGAAGAAAAAATGAGCTCAGCACTTGACGGGCGTCGATATCGCTGGCAAATGGGGCGAAGGGGGTAAGGACAATTTCGTAGCCAAGCGAAAACTTACCCTCGGGGGAAAGGAATTTGATCCGGAAGGGTCCACAGTCCGTTCTTAATCATCTAAGCAAATGTTCTCCAAAGGCTTAAAGAGGAAAAGAGAAATTCGTGCCGCGTGACAGCATGCAAGAACATAAAAGAAGGGAAAAATCGTGGCCGTCCCTCTGGTACGCTTCCATTATCCACAGGCCAGGCAGGGAGGAAAAGACCCGAAACAAAGACCATCGCCGCTAGGGGCATAAGTTAAAGCCAAGAACCACGGGGATGCCTTAAAGTTCGCGATGAAAAAACAGCCTAGAAAAAGGCGAAACCCCACGCAAGATCAATTGTGGGGGGGGGGAAGAGGAACGGACTGATACGGCTTTCTCACGCAGCCGATAAAAAATAAAGGGAGAGAGGTAGTCTCTCAGAGGAGGTGTCCTTCAGTGTCAGGGAAAAAAGACACAAACCTCACAATCGCCACAATCTAAAAGGATCTCGGAGCAAAATCACCAAGGGGAAAAGGATCAAATCAAACAATTCGGTTCATTCCACAAGGGAAGAGCAGGAAAAAAGAACACGGTCCGACTGATAAACGTGGGAAAAAGGAGGCCTGCAGAAATCAGGGGTGCGGGGGCTCTTGTCGAATAGTGTGGCGTGGTGTTCTCGGTGAGGGGGGGAGGGGGAGTCCCTCTGGCCCCAAACACCTAAAAAAGGGGTTAGGTCTCCCTCGGGCGACCCACTCAGGAAGGGGTCTAGACGAACTGTTTGTTCTATGAGGCCCCGGACGGGGGGGGATTGATTAGAGGACGTTAACCTGCGTCCAAAATATCCGAGGCGCGGGTCCTCATGCCCGGGGGACGGGGGAGTTACTGAGACCTCCGCGGAGCTCAGGCTGCCGCGCTCTGCCGAAAAGGGAAAAAAGGTCGCAGTGAGGAGACCTTCCAGGGGAAGGAAAAAAGACGCGGCCCAGTTTTGCTGTGGAATATCGGAGGCCTAAGGAGATTGGGGGGGGGAACCCGGAGGGCGCATTCTCTGCCGCCTTGTTGGGGTGCTGTTTCGGGGCGGTTCGGGGAAGGGCGCCATAAGCACCCGTTGGGCCAAACGAGATCGTTATCAATAATTTTGGGGTTCTAGAGCATAGGGGAATGGATGAAGGCGGCCGCAGCGTGGGCAGGGCTAGGGGAGGGGGCCACACCGTCGCCAAAGGCAAAAGATGGTCTTGTGGGTCGCTTTAAAAGGCGCCCCTATGTAGCGGAAGGGGAAGGGCGGGGGAAAGAAACTACTCTTGATTTAGTCCGCTCACGGAAAGCTGGAAAGGTAATGTTGGCTTCGTTAGCAAAAAAAAAGGAACGGAATAAAGGGGGAGAAGCAAAAGAGAGAGAGTGCCATCACCACGGAAGTAAAAAAAGCTCGTTTGCGACTGGAGGGGGGGGAGGGAACTAGCGGGAGAGTTGAGGGACTAATTTGGCAGACGGGAAGGGAAATTCGTGGGAGTAATTCATCTCGAAGAGCGGTGACAACGGAAGGGAAAAAGGGGGAAAAAAGCAGAGGCGACGCAAACAGCAACTCGCAGCACAGTCTTTTTTCAGGGAGCGGAGGCAAAAAAAGCATAAGGATTTTTGGGGCGGCAGGGGTATGCCATGGGGGGACGGAGGGCGGGTTTTGCGGTATTCGGGCCCACGGTCTGCCGGACTTGGAAGGGGGAAAAAAACATGGGGGGGGAAACGGAACAACTTTGTGCCGCTGAGGAGGAAACCAAGTCTCCTCGTTTTTATAGGACGCGGATGGACAAAAAAAAAACTACGAGACCGATCCCGTGAACGCGTGGAACAGAAGGATGGGGGCTACAGGTTTTTCGGTTAAAAAACGGCTGGAGGGGGGGGGGAAACAGGGGAGGGTCTGATTTTTACCTGAAAAACAGAACGTCCGGCTAAGCGGGCCACAATCAGGAGAAAAATCAAAACGACATTCGGAGGGTAGGCGGCTCTTTTGTACCTTTATACCTTGTCGATTGTGAGAGCCCGCATGGGCCCTCGAAGGGGGAGGGACGGAAGTATAATGGAGCGCAAAGGACTTGAAAACTGACTATAGGACGGCCAATAGAGGCGAGGGGGGAAAAAGGGCTTGAAACGGGGATCGCAGGGAAGGGGGAAAACTACTAATCGTGGCAAATCTCGGTAAACGAGAAAATGAAATGCCAGGGAGATCGTGAAGTCGATAGGAAGCCGGAAGAAGAACAAGGAAGTGCCTGCGACGATCGCAAAATGTTGCTCTCTTTGGAGCAAGACGGGAACCAAGAGGGAGGATCGACAAAGCTGTAAGTGGGGGGGGGGGTCGTCGCGGAGAAAAAAGGGGGGAAGAGGAGAGGAAAGGGAGCTTTGTCTTCTCAGGGGCGTGGGGGGGACTATTCTGGATGCGAACGGCAGCCCGACTTCGAATCAGAGGAGATCAAATCGGAAAAGAAGATTGGAAAAAATCTGTCGCTGAAAGGGAGCAGAGGTAGGAGGGGGATGATGGCCGCAATAATATGTCCTCTAAAAGCTAAAGTGAAAGGCTAAGAAAAAGAAAACAAGATCGGGGGGGGAGAAGGATGAAAGGGGGAGGGCGATTGCCGATTCTCCCATTCTTGTTTCCTGGGTCATGTTGGGTCTAGAAAGTAGGAAAAGCAAACGGTCTCCTGACTTAGAAACGAAGGGTACGAATGACCCGATAAATTTTCGCCCGGCATATTCATTTGCGAATAAGCTTGGGAGCAAATAAGGAGACTGGGGCTCCAATCCTCAGCCTCGAAAGTCAGCTGTCCCCATCTAGGCCATCTACGTGACAAAAGAAAGACAAAGGGAAGACCCGCAGTGGTACAAACTAAGAGAGGTGGGGGGGCGGGCGACAATTCCAACGAAGTCTTTGCGGCGAGAAAAAAAAAAAAACGTAGTAGGGAATGGAAAATAGATAGAGGCAAAAGGGGGGACTGATAGACTAAAATCAAAACCTATCTAGGGGGGGTTCTTCACTGATTCCTGGGGGAGGGGGACGGTCATTACCTGGGAGGGCTCATTCCTGGTCCATCGACGAAGAAAAAAAAAAAAGGGTGGTGAGCAGGAAAAACCTCTGCGCTACTTGAGTCCTCCGAGGGGCAAAGAAAAAACTTGAGACCAAAAGCAGAAGGGGAAAATTCAGGGACAATCAAGTGAGAAGTCGGGCGTGTCCTGTTCAATCGACTGGGCATAAAACAAGGGGGGGGCGCGGTCGGGGCAAGGTCCTCTCTTCGCCTACGAAAGGAGTGGGTTTCAAGGGCACGCGGCACTTTCTAATTTTGGGGGCCTGCTAGAGAGAAAATACCTTAAGGCGGAAACTATCCCAGAAGCCAATGCAGAGCAACGCTACGGAGAGACGGAGGGGGGGAGGCGAAAAAAAGTATAGAAAAAGGAAAAAAAGTTATCGCACATTTAAGAAAACCATCCATCATCCAGACAGCGCAGAATCCTCAAGTGAACAAGAGAGAAAAGAAAAACAAAAAGGGCAAAGCGGTCGAGCAAGTTCCTTTATACGAAAAGAGCGGGGGGCGGCTCTGGCCCCTGCGCAAATGTTCTGCTAGAGGGTGTCGCATGCATCTAAGGTTAGAGATCGAAAAGGGGCGGCGGCCCTAGAGAAACGGAAATCAGAAAACTGGCAAAGCGCGAATACCGGACGAAGTCCACCGATCTCTTTGGTACCTGACTTAACCGAAGAAAAGGGCGAAAAAGTGGCCGTCGGGTGAGGATCTTGGAAGCATCGTGGAGTTTCTCGTAACCTGGGTCTTGAGAAACTCAGGTTAGTGAAAGGGGCTTGAGGGACTAACGGAAATGATGGGCGTAGACAAGGGAGGCACAAAAGTATACGCCCCGTAACGAAGAGAGGGGACCGGGAGGGAGGGGGGAGAAGCCTGAGGTCAAATTGAAAGAAGTCGGATCCGCGTGACGCCTGCAGACCAACGTTTTGCCACGCAAGGAAAAGCCAAAACCAAATGGAAGAAGGGGAGGGCGGTCACACGACATTGATCGTAGAGGCTGCAAATATCCAGAGGCCTCAAAACACGAGTCTCACAACGCAGAAAATCAAAGTGAAGGGACAAAGGAAATGGCCTAAGCAATAATCATAGCCTTGGAGAAAAAAGAAAAGCAAACAAAAGGGCATTAAACAAGCCTCCCCAATTTCAAGAGGCGCGTCGCAAAAAGTCCGGTCACATGACAAAAAAGAAAAACGGAAGGACTGGCCGAGGGCAATCGGGGGGGGAAACCTAGATAATTCCTCTGAAAAAAAACCTGCCCGCTTCGAGGTTTCCAAGATCGTCCGAAGAGAATGAGAAAATTGACAGAAGGCAAGGAGGGAGCTCTGCAAGAATTATGCGACAAATCTACGGGGAAAGTACCAATCCAGACCAACACGAGGCGTTATAGGAACTTTGGTTCAACAACAGATCTCGAGCAGGGAAGAAAAGATCAAAAGGCAGGTGATTTGTTCCGGACCTCAAATAAAGAAAAAGAAGCACGCTCCCGCGATCAAGTCCCTAACTCAAGAGTCGTGATATGTTGTACCCGAGGAAACTCCGGAAAAGAAACGGGAGAAAGGGGGAAAGACTAAAAGGCCATCGTTAACAGGTATAAGAACGGTGGGCTTGGGAAAAAACTACCTGCCCAGAATCCGCGCCGCCTTTCGAAAAAAAGGGAATAAAAACAACTTATGGGGGGAGCACGGTTTTGGCTTGACTTTCTTCTCGCCAACCTTCCAGAACACAAAAGGGGGGGGGGGGGGGGGAAAAAAAACAAAAACAACACAGAGAACGGAGATGCAAAGGTCCACAACCCAAAGCGCCTCTGCGGCGATTCCACACGAGAGGGGGGGGGAAAAGTAGACACGTTAACAAGAGAAGAACCGGCCTAAAAAAACTCCACTCGGGCCTTGCGCTGCAGCTGAAAGGAGTATTGGAAGGGGGAAAGGAGGAAAAAAGCGGACTTAACATTGTCTACAGAGAAAGTTTTTTGTGTCTCACTGTAGAAAACAGACCAGAAACCGGAGGGGAAGATAAACAAACCGAAGCGAAGCAGGAGAGGGTCGCAAAGGAGAAAGAAAAAGTTAGGGTGAGGGGAGGGGGGGCGTGAAGTGGAAACCCAAACACCTTAAAAAAAACATACACGGGATCGTCAAAGAAAACGCTCCCCGTGTGACGCCCGAAGGTCAAAAGTAACAGAGGGAAACTCCGGTTCCGGAGGAAAAAAAACGGAAAATGGTGGAAAGCGAACGTTAATGGCGCGGCTTTGAAAATATTCAGGGAAAATGGATAGAAATAAAGAGGGGGGAGGGGGATATGTGGCCAGGTCGGAGGGGGGAATTGCAGGGGCAACATAAAAAAAAAAGTGTGACCTGCGACAAAAACTCCCTCGAATAAAAAAAGCCGAAGGCGTTGCGGGGTTGGGACGACGGAGAGGGGACGGGCGACATCCTATGCAGGGACGGTGAAGGGGGGGGCAAAGCCAGCCAGAACAGTGGGAGGATGGGGGCGTCTTGGCAGAAAAACGAAAATGCTGAGGACTTTTTTTCATAGGGGAACTGGGAAGTCAGAGGACCTTAAAAGAGAAAAGATAAGGGGCGAAGCGCAGGGCCGAAAGGTTCCTGGGAGTTTCAAAAAAAAAAAGAAAAAAAAGGGCCTCAGTGATCAACGTCGGCCAATATGGCGGCCAAAACGATTGAGACTGATTGAGGTCTGGAGGGGAGGTAAAACGCACGAAGGAGGCTGTGCTGGAGCCTTAGGGGCGAAAAATTATTAGAGTATACATGATGCAAGTAGGGGGGGGGGGGGAAACCGGAGAGGGAACGACGCCTATTTACGGTCGAGGTTTTCAATCCAAGGAATACCGAAGACAGCAGCACAGGTTCCATCGGATGAAGACTGTCGCCAGTCCCTTGGGGCGGGGGGGGGGGTCGAGGAGGGGGACCAAAAAACACTAGGGGGATCCCCCGAGTCGTTAGGGGGATTTCAGGGAGGGAGGGAAACGGTGGAAAAAGAAATCTTAATACAAAAAGGTTCCATTTGGCATGTAGTTGCCAAAAGGAGGAGATAGAAAAAAAGGGGGCAAACAAATCAGGGGCCGACACCGTGTTGGAGGATAATCTTTTTGATCCCCACTCCAGAGAGAGAAGCTGGGGAAAGGCGGACACCCATAAAAGAGGCGCTTAAAGACACCTGATCCAAGCAATTTGTAAAAAAGAAAACTGGGGGAGGGAAACAGTCGAATTTCTCAAGACACAAGGATTTTTCAAACTCAGAGGGAAAATAGGTGCAAACGAGGGGAAGATGCTCTCATGGCTCAAGGTCAAACTCCCCCTTTAGGCTACTTACATCCTGTCACAAAGAAATTGCTTTCGCGGGAAGCTCTCTAACCCACAAAAAGGGGAGAGGAAGGAAAGGGGGATAGATCACGGGAACAGCCCCCTTAGAAGAAGGGAAGACCGAGTATCGCCCTCCATTTGTTGTATTTGAAATTAGCATGGGAAAGCCGAGCGGTTTGAAATGCTAAGGTCAAGGAGACCTAGAAAAGTCGGAGGAAGGCAAGGAAGTTTTATCCAATCTTGCCACTAAGTGCGGATGGTTGCCCAGTCGGCAGGGGGAAATGTGGGACGAAAAAAGGGGGAGCACCTCAAGGGTCGTCAGAAGATGGAAAGGAAAATCTCTGGAGAAAAAAAGGTTGTTCGGAGAAGTGTCCGTTTTGCAAAACTTCAACCGGCTCAAGAGGCCTTGAAGGGAAAGAAAAAAGGGGCAAAAATCGGGATGTCTTCAGCGGGAGGTCCTAAGGCGGAAAAAAAACCTAACCCCCTTCTTCTCCTCCGGGGGATCGGGGAGCGTACGTCCAATTCGATAAAAAAAAAAAAAAAAAGAAAAAGGAAACGGGGAAACCGTCTATAGGGGGGCTAGGAGGGATGGAAGGGGGGTCTGATCCCCCTCGAACGTCACCGAAATTAGCGGAAACGAGGGGAACCGTGAGGGGGGGGGGAAGGATGTTAGGAATGAAGGAGGGGAGGTGTAAGGAATAGGGGTGGCGGTGCGGAGGAGAGTGTGCAAGGGGTTTGGGGATGGGGGAAAGGGGTGCGGGGGGGGTGGGGGGGAGGGAGAGGTGAAGAGGGGTATGGGTGTGGAGAAAAGAGAGGGGGGTGTAAGGCGGAGGACGTGAGAAGGAGAGGAGGGAGGAACAAAAAAGGGAAAGGGGGAGGGAGAGGGCGGACGAAGGGGAAGCAGAGAGCGGGGGCAAGAGGCGGAGGAGAATGGGGAAGGGGAAGGGGGTGGGGGCGGGGGGGGGAGGGGGGTGGAAAGAGAGGGAAGTTGAGAGGGTGGGGTGCGAGAGGGAGAGGCGGGGATGAATGGAAGAAGGGGAAAAGGGGAGGGATGGGGGGGGGAAGACGGGATTAAGCAGGCGGAAGGAGTGGGGGGAAGAAAGAAGAAAGTAAGATGGGAGGGGGACAGAGGGGGAGGGGAAAGGGAGAAGGGGGGACCTCCATTACTTGCCATCAGGAAGTTCGGGGGGGACAACCATGGGGAGAGAGGGAGGAAAAACAGGAAGGATGAGAAACACCAAAAAGAAGTCGTGCCGGGGGAAATCACGCACAGAATAAAGCAGCATCAAAATCTTTTTAGGATCTCTTGTCCAAGGAAAGATCAACTGAGGGAAGGGGCAGAAAAGGGGGACCGAAAAAATACCCTCCTCTCTGGCAAGGGGGGACAACAAAAAACCCTCTTCTTAGAGCTTGGAGAAAACCTCCTACGGAAAAAGGCCCGGAGGAACTCCATCAGGGTGAAGAGTTTAAATACTTCAAACTGGGATATCTTCTTTCTGAGTGACAAGGGACGTCAAAAAAAAAGGAAAAGAGGGGGAGGGACGTCTTTCGCTCATAAGGTCGTCAGGTAAAACTCAAAAAGGGGGGCAAAAAGCAAATTCTCGGACACCTCTATAGAAAGAGCCCATCGGATCGTCAAGGGGGGATGAAAAAAAAGATAAAGGAAAATATTCACAAAAGCCTCGGGCCATTCAGGTGAGGAAAAAAAAAGGTCCGGACCGCAAAATCACGGTAGGTTTCACTCAAAGAACTGAGGGGGGAGTAACTGAAGGGGGGGATGAACACGGAGCGTTAGCGCTGGGAAAGAATATTTTAAAGGCGGGTGAGAAATGTGGAGTTGGGGGGGGGGGTAAGTACGAAAGCCCCAGAAACTGAACGGTGGCTTTGCTAGGCTAGATTCGCAATCAGGATCAGAGGAGCTGCTCGAAAGGGTGAGATCTTCAAAAGAGGGTTCTTTGACCAGGGGGGGCTTTCTCCCTTTCGCCATACCAAAGACAGAGAGAAAGAAGGCCCGGTTGGTCCTGGTTTGCTCAAAACAGGCAAGGGGGGAATCCTCGGCTGCTCCTGCCGCGCGACTGATCCAGTTAGCGAAGGCAGACTCAATAGAAAACGGGTGGCCTGCCAGGCCGTCGTTGAGATGTGAACGGACCCGCGGGAGGACAGCCGCCTTTTGTTGACCCGGGCCTGAGGAGTGGGCTCACGGGGGGAGTGTTAGGGGGGTTGGCAAGAGGACTGGGACCGTAATCACCAGTTACAGCAAGGGATCAAGTTAACCAAAAAGGGGGTTGAAAGAAGAGGGAGAAAGGGGGGGTTGAGAAAGAGTCGAAAGGATCTGGGGGAGAAGGCGTGCCCCTGAAAAACTTCTCTATCACGATTGCTTGGGGGGAAAAAGGTGAGATTAACCTAGTAGGGGGTAAAAAAAAGCAGAGCGGGGGGGGGAAGGAAGGTTACCTGCAAGGAAACCTATCGAAAGGGATGACACTCAGGATTGCTCTCTGGACAGGTAATTGTTGGAGCTGCGGGAGGGAAACCAAAAAGACGGGGAGAAGTTAGGAAAGGGGAGGGCGGGGCAAAAAAACGTTCCTTCAACGCCTCTTGGGGGGGAGGACGAAAGGAGGAAAAGAGGGAGAGTTGATTGAATTTTTGTGTCAGAGCGAGAAACATAGTACAGAGGTTTGGGGAAGTCATCTCTGTGACGTCTTTGGACACCCTCGAGGGGGGACGAGAAAAAGGTATGGAGCAAACAAAAACTGGCGAAGGATCAGGCAGCAGGCTTTTTTTCGAGTTCGGCCACCCACGAATAAAGTGAAAATAAGATGGGGAAAGCGGAGCAGGGCCGGGGGGGGGGGGTCTTAGTTCTTCCAGTGCGGGGGGGGGTAATTTTCCCAAAAATTTCCGTACTGGGGCAAGTTCTTGGGGGCCACGGTCACAAAATGGGTGGGGCCAGACTGTGAGTAAGGCGGGTCCCTTTGCCTCTGTGGGGGGCTCGGAGAGTGCCTACAAACTTTACAAGCCATGTGCCAACGGCTAGTGGTTTTGGCTACTACTAAGGGGGGGAAGTGGGGGAAAAACACGTTTGAAACGTTGAAAAAAGTCCCCAAAGGAGCCCAGAGTAGTGGAAAGCAGGAAAAAGACTTTTACCGAACGGCACGGCGCGATCCCTGGCGGGTTGAAACGTGGGAGAAAAATTCGATTTTAAAAAGGCTCGGAAGGGGAAGGACCACTCCAGGACGTCAACCGTTATAATGTAGGACGGGAGGAAGGGAAGAAGCCCCAGATAATAACTTCAAGTGACTATAAGGTGCTGTGATGCCTTTCCGTGTATTACCCAATAAGAAAGGGGGTGGGAGGATTTGGACCTGGGTTAGATCAGGCCACTTCTCTTGAAGTGTGAGGTATATGGAAGGCCAATGGACCAAAGGAAACGGGGGCGACACCCGATCGCCGAAAAAACCTGGGTGAGTCCTAAGAGGGGGGAAGGACATCAAAGAAGGACTTCACTTCTCCGCTTGAGGGGGGGGGAGACGACGTGAAAAGGGGGTTAAAAACTTGAGATGAATGTCTGAATCGGGAGGGTGGCGATACCGGTGGATTCTAACTTCCCGTCATACTTCTTCGAGGGAGGGAAATCAAGGGAGGGGGAAAGGGCAGAGGGGTAGGGGTGCAATATTACTGTCGTATTAAGAGTCTGCGATAATTCCTGCCAATTTAAAATTTGCCTCGGGAAGACAACGGAAAAAAGGGGGGGTAGGAAGGGCGAGCGGTACAGGGCCGGCGCTTGCAGATAAGCTGGGTCGCCCATTCTGGGAGAGCAGAAGGGGAAAAAAAAGAAAAGCCGAGGACTTCTTCACAGGAAGGAGGGTATAATGACCCGTGAGTGGGAAAGGGGTAATTTGCGCAATAGGAGGGGTAGGAGAGTCAGGATAGTTTTCGGAAACGACAAATGGAAGTCTAACTAGGGGAAAGGCTTTCCCAGCCGGGGGAAAAGCTACGAAAAAATCGAAAGGAGTCCGACCAGAAGGAAAGGAAGAGGGTCGTGTGTTGTTGTAGGTCGGACAATTCAAAGGGAAGTTCGTGCAAGACTCAACAACAAACGGGGAGTCGATTACCAGGAGGGAGGAGAAGGGTGGAAGAAGGGGGAACTAAAAAAAAAAAAAAGAATGGGTTTGACTGGGGGGCGGAGGGGGGGGAGATGAGACAGGAATGACGCCTCTTTGTCCAGCGCTATTTCTAAGTCCCAGTCTCTTGGGATTTCGGGAAGGGAACTATTGGAAGAGGGCTAAAAGGGGGACCATGCCGCTCCACGCAGACGGTCATTACGGACGTGAAGGTCAGAGAGGGGCGGTTGCTTTTCCTCCCGACTGGATGAAAAATGAAAAAAAAAATGTGAAAATGGGGGAAACACGCTGCTGACGGGGCGAGTGTTGGGTTTGCGTCTGTCGGGAACAAAGGGATCTGGGCTTGAGAAAAGACAGAGAGGGGAGGTCAACTAATCATCCAGTCCCGAAAATCGTGACGCTTGACCAAAAGGAGGCTGTTTTAGGCATAGCGACGTGAGCGCCGTGGAGAATGGGGACCAAGCCAGCCCAAAGCAGCATCGATCTCGCGCTGGGAAAAAAAGCGCTATAATCACCAATGCATCTTTCGGCAGTACAGGGCAAGGGAAAACCGAGGGGAGAGTAAGGCAAGGGTTGACATGGTTCTTCGATCGGGGGGGAGGACGAAAGGTAGAAGAGGGTGGGAGAGGTTCCCTCCTCACTTCAGCAAACCGGGCCATCAGAGCCTCGCGTACAGGTACAGCTCAAACGGGGGAGTTCGTAGGGGGGGTCCACCCGGGGACCAACAATATCGCATATTTGCAGACGAGGTGGGGGAGGAGGGGGGGACGCAGCATTTAGGGTCAGTTCGAGGGTTAGATTACGGTTGCTTCATTGTGTCTTGGAGAAGGGGACGGGAACACGAAAAAAAAAATCGACAGGTGAGAGAAAAAAAGCCTCTCCTTCCCGGGTATCATTAAAGGGGGAGGGAAATCCAGGAGGGATTGTGGCCTCCGTATTATGATTTGAAGGCCATCATGTTAACTCGGCCAATAACCCTACTGTTGTCGATGAGTGGTTGACATCACCAGGCTTCAAGCGTTACAGGGGGTTCCTTTATAGGGAGTTTTAGGCAAAGTGAAGCCGGGAAAAGTCAAAAAGAGGGACCTCTCTACAATGCCCTAAAATGTGCAACGATCACTTCCTTCCGGCATATCAAGGTTTTCGAAAAGAAAAGAAAGCAAACCGAATGGCCAAATCAAGCCAAAGAGGAACTTCCTCCGCGAGAGCTAGGGCACCTTTTTTTATGGACGGAGGCGGAACTAAAAATAGGACTAGGGGGGTAAGAGCTGTGGCGGCTAGTAGCTGTTGGAAGGAGAAAACCTCTTCGATTTTTCCAACGGCATCAGAGAGGGAAGGAAAAAAACGATGGAGAGAGAAGTCGGAGAGACAAAAAGGAGTAAGTAAGTGCCCTACTCTACAGGGAAACCCAGAGAATCCTTCTCCACAAGCGGAGGCAGACGAAAGGGGGGGGGGGACTTCTGGGGAAACTGGCGACCGTGAGACCCCGCCGGGTTAGTTGGTTTAAGAAATCGCGGGCTCCTCAATCATTACCTTCCCCTCGAGGACCCGGGGATAAGAGGAAAAAAAAAAAAAGAGTACGTGAGAGGGGGGGGGGAAAAAGGAAAATACAGCTCTGTCGGTTAACGAAGGGAAGGAAAACGGAAAATAGGGCTTCGTGGGGGAGTTGCCTAACCTGAGAAAGTAAAAAGATCCAAGACACATGTCTCAAAAAAAAAGACGGAAATAGACCACGAAAGTGGTTACACTATCTCGTCCTCGTTGGGGGCGGCGGAGTTTAAACGGAAGGCAACTCAATGAACCCCAGCCGACGGAGAAGAGGTAAAGAAACGGGGGCCACAACCATAGAAAAGGCCTGCTCCGCGATTCACTCCCAATAGTGCGCGGCAAAAGGCGGAAAACACACACACACAAAAGGCCGAAAGGCTAGAGGAACGCAACTCTTGCAGTAGCGCGGAAAAAGTCGTAGGGAAGAACTCAAAACCTACAACCTTTCAGGCTTCCTCGCGAGTAGAGGGTTGGTATGGGGGAGGGGGAGGGGAGAATAGGAACACTTGTAGGAAATCTGGGGAGACACAAACCTTGATTTCCAGATCATGGGACGCAAAACAAGGGGATACTGCACTACCACGTCAGGGGGACTTCGGGGTCGAGAACCTTCAAAAAACTCAGAAGGGAAAAAAATAACTATGAATTCCACCGGGTGAGCACTCTATTGCTTATACATTCGGACACCGAAGGGAAATTAAGACTTTCGTTCGCTTCTACTTCCGCGCAAGTTTGTGGGGGGGGACTTATAAAAAGCGGGGCAGAGGAAAGGATAGAGTAAAATTGGAGTCTTCTAGCCTCATGGAGGGAGGGGGGGGGGGAGAGGGGGGCGCTCCTTTGTCTTGAAACATCATGAAGCCCAAAAGTAGCGAAAAACCGGTGGAATCTTGGGGAAAGCTGAATGAAATGGTCGCGACAGCATCGAGGTTGAAGTGATGGGGGGAGGAACCCAAAGCCGTCTGTTGTATTGGCGCTTTCGGAGAAGAGCGCTAAGGGAGGTTTTGGGCAAGGAGGAACTGGCCTCTGGCGTTGGGGGGTAAGACTCATAGACTTCACGCTCGTCGGGTCTTTTGCGGTCAAGCCTTCGAGGGGAACCTCAAAAACGAGGAAAAGAGAAAAAAAGGAAAAAGATTGGGCAGCGATTTAATGGTTCTTAGAAAAAAAAAGAACCTTTCAGGAAAGTAGGGGAGGGGAGAAAGGTTAAGGTATTGAAAGGGGGGGGCAGTGGACCCCCCTCTGGAGAACGTACGTAAAAATCCTTTTATTCAACGGGATCAAAAGAGGGGAGTTTTCGCGGCAAAAGGGCCTTGTCTATTATACCGAAGAACAAGCCAAGGGGGGGGGGACCCTCTATCTAGTCCCCGGTCCCGTGGCTGAGATTCAGGGGGGAAAAGAAAGAAGAATCAAACGGAGGATAAAAAAGAAAGGGAAGGAGGTTATGCCGGGTCCGGGGGAAATCAGAGTATACATCACTAAGGGGCCATTGGGCATTAGGGGGAAAAAATGCGGCAAGGGGGGCAAGTGTGGCAAACGGAAACTTTCCTACAACCTTTTTTTGAAGGGATAGAGGGGGTACCAGGAGAGACAGAAAGCGTATGAGAAAAACTCGTAGGGGAGTGACCAAGGGGGCTCCACCCCAACCCGAGGTCGCGAGGTGAAGCGAAAATTGGGTCATATAAAGAGTTGGGTCAAACGCGGTTCTCGAAGTTAGAGGAAACAAGAAAAAATTCGCAACTCATCTACGTCAAGCTCAAAAAAACCGCCTAGTCTCAGATGGGGGGGCCCGGTTAAAGAATAAACCCAATGTTCTTCTTCCTTAACGACCGGTAAAGGGGAGGCAGGGTCGGGAGAAGAAAGTTAGAGATACTCCAACACCAAACACGGGAGTAAAAAAGATAAAAGGATCTACACCATTCGGCTCTCTTCCGGTACCGGAGGGGGTAAAAAATAAACTGGGGGGGGGGTGGGCAACTGTATACCATGAAAATCTCGGGGGGGGTTAAACCTTATCTTTATCGCTGCGGGAATTGAGGGAGGAAAAAGTCATTTATAGAAGAACCTGCCCGTGTGAAATCCAATTGAATCGGGGTGTAGGAACCGACCTCTTTTGATTGGGGGAAGTCAATGGGGGGGACTAAAAAGGGAAAGGGAGGGCGAGAATGGGGAAAAATATCATCTACTGGGGGTAACGTCCTGTTTGGGGAAAAAACTTGGAAACTCAAATACGCGGAAAAGTGGGGGTGCACGCTGACAATTAAGGGAGGTCTACCGGCGATCAACGGGTGAGAGCCCAGACAGGCCTCCACCCTGGTGCCTTCCTGGGATCGGGAGTTCGACTCGGGAAAAGGGGGGGAACTCATAGTACCCGAGACGGAGGAGATAGGACTTGGGGGGGAACCGGTTCTTTTCAGGCGGTTCTATGAAGGGACTACAAGGGGAGGAACAAAGAAAAAAGACGATTAGCGACCCTCGACACGGGGTGCCAAGCGTTTCAGGGGGGAATCTTCCTTCCCCAGGTTCTCCTCAGACTGGAAGAGGGGGAAAGCCAGAGAGGGGGTCCTGGGCTCTTGGGGACGCGAAATTAAATAATCACAGAAGGGTGGGACGTGAGGGGAACCGAGGCAGAAAAATCACTTGCTGGAGGAATCTAATGAAAGGAAAAAAACCTCGTACCGCGCTGGAGGGCTGAAAAAAGAAACCAAGCTGCGCAACGTCTCGAGCAAAAAAACGGCAGAAAGGCTAAAGGGCCTGCCATCGAAACAATAGAAAAACTTGGAGGAAGAACAGACTTGATGCTGTGAACGCACGCATCCCGCTCTCAAAAAGACTCCTCTCCAAGACGGCGTCTGGGAAGAGATATAGAGGTGGGAAAAAAAGTCGCAAAACAAAGAGGGACTCTCAACAGCTCCAGCGGGATGGTTTGAAACGGGATAGGGAAGAAAAAATCCGTCTCCCTTAAAGTTTCGATTCAAAAATTGGGGGCAGAGAAAGAACCGAGAAAAGGACGTTAAAAAGGGGCCAAGGGGAGCGTGTTAAAGAGTGCTGCAGGCACGTTTCGGAGGGGGGGAGGATCAGATCGTGTATTCGTGCGCTTCTCAGGTGTTTAAAACTCAAAAAAAGCAAACTGACCGGGGTCGGGGTTCAAGGGGCAACCCCCTAGAAGCCTTTTCTGCTCGGAAAAATGTTCGGAAAAAAGAACAGTGTCTGGGGGCTCCGTTCCAGCGGCGCCGCAGGGGTCCGTTTTGCTCAGTCCGTTCGGAAAGGGCTCAGAAGGCCTCAAGACACGGTCCGAGTTAGTTCGGGGGAGGGTTGGGCGATCCTCTACCGTTTGGGGCCTGCCCCGTTGTAAGGGCGGGCAAAAGAGGAACTGACAGGGCGCGGACGGGACTCATTGTTGTGGACCCCGAGCAATTTCGGTCGCACGGGGCAGAAGGGTTCCGGGGGGTGCGCGTTTCCGTTCAGACCAAAACACTTGGGGGCAAAAAAACGCGGGCACTAGATAGTTGGGGATCATCTCGGACCAGGGTTGTGAGAAAGGGGAGGGAGGAGGGGAAGTGCGTGCTGGGGGGTGAAACAGGAGGGAGGGAAAGGGAAACGATGGCTGGCGGGTCAGAGTTCAAGGCGCGGAAACCGAAAAAAGGAGTTTTCCGGCGGGAACTATCACGTACTCTGAGGGGCACGGGGGGGCGCGCTGGGGGGGAAGTAATGTTGGCGATAGTATGTGGCGGCAAAAAAAACGGCGGGAGAGGGTCGACAAATCACCACGTCATAGAAGCCTCGGGGTGGACTTTCTGAGTATGATCTAGATCGAGATTTTGGTATTGCCTTGAATGGATTGAAAGGGGGAGAGGCGGAAAAATAGGTCAAAGGTGAGGGGGAAGTGGGGGGGGGGGGGAAAACTCGAATGGGCGGCTATCATGATAAAACCTCGGACTGTCGAAAAGAGGACGCAAAGAAGAATCAGAAAAGCTTTTTATTATCGTCGAAAACAGTGCCCGAGCTTTTGGGCGGAAGGAAGAAGGGTGGGGAGGTTTCTTCCGGGTCTTTTGCTTTATTGGTGCTTAATTCAACTGAATTTCGGGAGTTTGGCAATTGATGTAAGAAACTTTGGAAAATGTGCTTCCTTCTCTCGTGGAGTATCGTAAGGGGGGGACAGAACTACTATAACGAGCCATTTTACGGAGTTTACGCGGCTGGGGGGGTTTCGGGGGCGAAAAAGGATGGTAACACTCGGGTCTTCCTTCGGTTTCCACGCATCAGGAGAGAAAGGTCCACCAAGAGCTGAAGGCAAAAATAAAAGATCGGAACGGGCTTGGGGGGGGGGAAAAAGCAAAAAATTATCACCCAAGGGAATATTGGAGAAGGACGGGGGAAAGCTCAAAGCCAATGAACAAGACTATAATGGCAGGACTTGGACGATTCTGCCCCAATAGCCAACGGTCGACGCAAGGGGGGAAAGATCGAAGACCCCTTTTGTCCCAAGGGGAAATATAGTATAGCCCGGAGGAGGACTCACTGAGGAGCGTTCGATCGATGGAAAGGTTAAAAACCTGCCTAGGCAAGAGGTCCTATACAGGAAAAGGCATGGCAGGGGGGGGGGGGGGGGGGGGGTGGGCTTCTGGAACGTCGAGAACTGAAAGGGGGCAATGTCAGGTCCGGGTTCGCGAAAAAAAACGGCTGAAGTTGTTGACTCGAGAGCAGGGGGAAAAAAGAATAGAGGGCTGGCCAGTTGAACTGCTCTTAGGCGATGGGGACGGGGCTAACGTGATCCTTCGATACTTGAGCCTCAAGAGGAGGAGCAAGAGACCGGAAGGAAATGGGGGGTGATAGGGAGAACAAAGGGGTAGGGACCGCATTCCCGAAAGGCCACTTCCAAGCCTAAGGGGCTCAGGAAAAAACGAAACAAAAAATGGGTAAAAAGTCGGAGGACTGGACTTTGCCTATCCTACGGGTCGCCAGGGAGGGTCATGTTTTCAGGACGCAAAAAACATCGAAAATTACTTCTACCCGAAGGGATCGAGGGGTAAGAATTAAAAAAAAAAGGATTGGAAAAGAAAATGTATTCTTTGACGGCAATGGTTAGGTCCAATAGCGAGGGGTTTTGGAAGTCAAAAAAAACCGAAATAAAAAGACTGGGAGGACAAGAATATGCTCCCCAAGAAGGGAAGCGAGCTGACCGTCACAATCCCTTAGTCAAGCGGGAAACATCTCTAGGGTGTGAGGTGGCTTCATAAAAAACAAAAGTCGTTC
>Ga0179593_1536231_pt1 | contig 27954 bp, 42 predicted proteins | sample CZODoug2_1_08_16_FD_185931 | JGI IMG/M metagenome (GOLD analysis project Ga0179593, IMG submission 185931) | Vadose zone soil fungal communities from Angelo Coast Range Reserve, California, USA - CZODoug2_1_08_16fungal (PacBio error correction) | ecosystem: Environmental > Terrestrial > Soil >...
TTCGTAAAGGAGGGAAAACGACAAGCCGCGAATCTCAGAAAAAACGGGGGGGCAAAATCAGGGGGACAGAAAGAAAAATAACCAAGGAAAGGGGCACATCCTCCGGGGGGTTCTATTACTTGGGAGGGGGGGAGACGGCCCAGTTGGGGGAAAAAACAAGTAAGTCTGAGGGGAAAGTCCACTCTAATTAAAAGGCACATCTCTCGATGTCTTTCACACTGGAAGCTGGTTGCGGCAGAAAGGAGGGAGGGACAGGAACAAAAGGCACAAGTAAAAAAAAACGCTTTTTCACTTTTTGGGGGAACCTTCTATTTAAGGAAGTCCCCTTTTTTGAGAAAACCGGGGGAGGAGTTAACAAGGGAAGGATTACATCTTAAGGGGGGGGGGGTGGGTCAAAAAACTAAAAGGGAACTGTTGGACTTTAACATCGAAAACGCTCCCCTTAGAGAAGAAGAAGAAGGCCTGGGGAACCCAAAGAAGTAAGGGGAAAAGGGATCCAAGGGACGAAAACAGGACCCAAAAAAAACAACCCCTTTCCGGGAGGGAAGACTCCAAATCAGTTCCACATCCATGCGGTAGGAGGACCAGCGGCCGACAAAGAAACCGAAAGGGGGGTGGTGAAAAAGTTGGTCAAGCCAGACCAAGCAACGTTCTAAAGGGACCCCTCACCGAAGAGTACTCTGACCACTTCGGAAAGGTAAACCCGCTGCGGGAAAGAGTGCCCGGACTCGAGAAAAACGCGGCAGGTGCCATGAGCTGCCTTGCCCCAAAAAAAGGGGTTCGCCTGTCCCAGGTCATCCCAGGGGTTCCCCGATTGGAAAAAGAAAAAACCCATGAAGGGGGGTAAAGAGGGCCCAGAAAAAAAGAACGCTTGACCGAAAAAAAGGGTCTGGTGATCATATTGTGGGAGTGAGCAGGCGATCATCATGGATGATCACCGTCCAGGGATTCAGGAAAGGGGAAAAAAAAAATCTCTCCAAAAGTAGATGAAAAAGCGGGTCCCCGGAGGGATGTTATATCCCCTCCCTGGGAGCCCTGCTCACTAAAGCGGCCCCACCCAAACAATGCATGATCAAAAGACGCCTGAAAAAACCGGGAATGGATGGGACCAAGACCGAAGGAAAGCAAAATCCTGGACGACCCCCTTTGTGAACCGCCGGTGGAAAGGGTAAAAGGGAAAGGGTTGAAATAAGGAGGCAAAAGGGGGAAAGGGGGTTTCCCTGCTCGTCCGGTGACCAGGGGGAGATCCTCAGCTGGTCAGGGGGGGGAGAAGTGAAAAATAGAAGGGGACTTGCGGAAACCGTTTTCTCTGAAAAGAGGGTGATTCGAGCCTTGGAATAAAAAGGGTGGGCCCAATAAAAAGGCCAAAAAGAAGGGCCTGTCAAGTTGCGGGAAAAGCAAGGCATGTAAACCTTCAGGACATTCTTCGACCCGCGGGGAGGACAGGGGGAGGGCCGCCTGAGAGGAAAAAAAAAAAATTGAAACAAAACCCAGGCGAGTGTATACAGCTCGGAAGAGGAAAAAGTTTTCACCACTCCGACCGGCAAGGGGAAACAAAGCAGGGTGTGACAAAAAACCGGAGTGCTCGCCCGAAAGGGACTGTCAACAGCCGGCTAGGTTCCACTCCGCAAGGTCCCGGGAACCCCATTTACACGGACCGGGGTTAGGAGAGAAAAAAAAGTAGGCCTGACGGAGGAAAAGTGCCCATTCTTAAAAAAAGGGGTACCCGTCAAGAGACTTAGGCCAGCATAATAAAAATGTGCAACGCTCCTCCCTCGCTGGACAGTGCTTGGGAAACCCCAAAACCCACCAAGAAGCGCACACAGCGCCACGAAACTCCGGAAAGAAACCTTCCTGGAGGATGGGGTCCACTTCCTAAAGGACAGTGGCTGTAGGATACGTGGGTATAAATGCCAATCATCGAAAAAAATAGGGAGAAGTCCATTTACTCCTGAAATCTTCGATTCCAAAGGACGCCCTGCTGAGGGGGAACCCGAGACCCTATAGACTCGGGTTTTTTGAAACCTGAAAAATTACAAAGAGTGGGGGGGGTCTTCCAAAAGATGAACCTGGAATTCCCAAAAAAAAAAAAAAGACCTAGGAAAACCACAAAACCAACACCCCAAATGACTTCGTTCGCCCCCCCTAAAGTGAAGGGGGATCGTGACTGGAAAGGGGCCCCATTGGGCGGAGCCACTTTCCCGAACTACTTTGCTGAGGGGCCGCGCGAAAAAAAGAGGAGTGGAAAAAAAGGCTTATAGAGGTTTTCCCACCCGCCTCCCCCCCTGGGGTGCTGGAAAGGTTCAAAAAGAAAGGACGGGTAACTCTCGTAACAGGGCCGGAACTTAAAAGGGGCCAGGCGTGCAGGGCCTGCGAAAAAACAACTAAAATGGAGGCCAAGGAAACATCGTCTAATGTGCAAGGGAGGGGGATATGCCAAAAACTTACCGGCCCACCCCACATCAAAAAGGTCTGGCAAAAAGACAGTAACGTCCCCTTTGGGAAACCCCGTAATACCAAAAGAACCCGCCGTGGGGGGAAATCAGGGAAAGAAGAAGGGGGGAAGAAAAAGTAGGGGGACTGGGGAAGAACAGCCGAACCTTCCAAAAAAGGGAAAAATCGTGAAAAAAGAAATTACTTAAAACTTTTCGGGGGACGAATACATACAAGAGACCAGACCCTTGTTCCGGGAAAACCGCGGGTTCTCAAGGGGCGCCAAAATCAAAAAGAACGAGCAATGGTCTGAAAAAAAAGGACTTCTGGCATCTTTTCAGGGGGGCCCGTCCCCTCGAGGGACTGCTGCAAAAAAAGCAGGGAGGGACACAGGAGGAACTCAACACCCACACAAGACGGGACTGGTGCGCATCGAAACATTTGCTCCGTATGAGGCCAAGGGAAAGCCATCCGTGGGTACCCAGAGAGAAAACAAAAAAAAACGACGCACTCTCAAGGGAAAGAAACGTGAACAAGGAAGAAAGGATTCAGCACTACTGCCCCAAAAAACGCCTGCCCGAGGGAAAAGAACCAAAGAAGGTGTAAAACCGATTGGGAAACTAAAAAAAAAGTGAAATAGCAGCTGGGGGGGGGTCCCCCAAAAAAATGCAGCTACCAGGGGGAGGCTTGTGACAGAAGTGCTGAAGGGTCTTCCGAAAAACCAAAAACGTAGGAGAGGGGAGACCAGCCCATCCCCAAAGAAGTCCTACACCATAAAAAGCTCAAATGTCACTCCTGGGAATCCTGGGAAGGAAAGAATCGCAAAAAAAAAAGGCATGGTTGGGGAAAAGGACAGTCTGCAACTAAAGGCAAAAACGAGTAAAAAAACCCCGGCACCTTTGTAGAAGCTAGGGGCACAGCACAAAAGGGCCTTCCCTGTAAGGACGATTTCCCCGTTAGAGGGCAGAACTTGAGAGCCAAAAAAAGGAAGGACTTGGATTTTCAAAACGTAAGCTATGCTTGGGGAGAGGACTTCCCTGCCCAAAGAGACGGCAGAAGGACGTTAGAGGAAAGAAAAAAGAAGGGGAATCAAAATATCACAAAAAGTGGTTGGCCAGAAAAAGACACTTACCATCAGATCGGGATATAAAGTGGAGATGCAAAGGGGCCCAAGGGATAGTCTCAAAGACTGGGGTTGACAAAATAAAAAAGTTGCAAAACCGCAGTATCAGGACATTCGGGAGCTGGAAGAAAAGGAACACTGAAATTTTGGGAGTATGTGGTACTTTAAGAAAAATGGATCTGGTCACAGGCGTGAGGCAAAAAAAAAAAATCTAGAGGTTACTGGGGGAATGTCATACGTCCGAGAGGTGTCCCGGGGGGCAAATTGAAGGGAAAGTGGGTTTTGCCGGCCCGGACAGAGAAACGACAAACGCAGATGCAAGCCAAGGCCGGGCTAAGAGAGTAACCCCGGGAGTAAAGAGTTGACCCAAAACAATACAACCAAGGAAGGAAAGCGGCTAACAACTCCTAAAGGACCGGAATCCAAGGAAAGGGTCGTGCCATCAAAAGCCGCACAACCAATCTCACGGACCGCCACACAGAGTAACAAAAGGAGACTTCAGAGGTACAACCTGAGCCTCAAGAGGGGGGGAAGAAAAGTAAATCAAATAAGGTCCCAAAAATAGGGAGGGGAGGGCCGAAGACCTTGTTCCCTAAAGAGGGGAAAAAACAGCCAGTTGGGGACCGGAAAAAGGTATATTTTTTTCAGACGAAAAGAAGGTCGACCCTGACTCTGGGTCCAACTAAAAGGACTGAGGGAAGATAAGAAAGGAATTCCAAAACGCCAGAGGAACAGTAGAAAGAAAAAAAAAAAGAAAGGACTTTGAAAGTTACTTCGTATTACTTGGGAGGAGGTTATAAAATCAGGGCCTTTGGGGTGGGCAAAAAAAAAAAATACAGAAGATGAAACTGAAGCAAGAGTATTAAAAGCTCTACTCGGGATGCTTCTGAAAAAGGAAAAAAGAAATGGAGGGTCCCTAAGTGGAGAGGTCAGGGGAGCAAGGAAATCGGTCAAAAAAACTCAAAGAACCCGGGACGGGGTTCAACTGTGAGCGCTGGGACGGGGAAGGTAAGAGTGAAAGAAAAGGGGTACCGATTTAACCGAAGGGAAACGAAGCCGGTAATGCGTGAAAGAGAAGCCGAGGGGAGAAAAATGAGAGCAGGGAAGTTCATGAAGGGAAAGGGGGGGTCCACGGAGCCAAAAAAAAAAGGCCCCCGCGCCCAAGGGCGCAACCAGGGAAAGAAGAAGGGGGGGAGCGGAAAAAAAGCATTCGACCCGTTGTGGGAAGGGGGGCGGGGGGGCACCCAATGGGGAAAAAACCCGGTCCGGAACTCACCCGCACGAAGCACGAAAGAAAGTCGGAGGACCGAGAAAATGCGGAAAAATTGGGAAAAGGAATTCTCCGGTAAACTCGAGCACCGGAAAGGGGGGGAGCCCCAAAAAAAGGAAGGGGAATGAGCAAGGGGGGGAAAAAAACCTTGTAGGGTCCACCGAAGAGCTGGGTCACCCAAACAAAAAGGGACCAAAGTATCGCCTCCCGGAAACGCGGGCATGCAGTTCAAAAGAGGGGGGGCCCGAAAAAAAAGGAAGGCGAAAAGGGGGGGTTAGAAAGCATCAGGGAGGGAAGGGAGGAGCATTGAATTAATTGTGATAAGAAGGGGGAACAACACAACGGATAGGGGAGAAGATGCCCCGATGGCCTGAAAATTAAAAAAGGGGAAAAAATCCCAAGGAAAGGACTCCCCAAAAAAAGCCACACCCAATATGATAAACACCGTCTTCCTGCTTCCTGGGAGTGGAACCGGTCACAAGGAGAGGAAAGAGGAAGAACTGGAAAAACCACAACATATTATGAGGGGGGGACTGTAAGGGAGGCATCCTGAAAGCATGACTCAAGGGGGGAGGACCAGTTGAGACGATTGTCACGGAATCCTGAATAGGGACCTCCTGTGGGGGTGAAAAGGGCACGGAGAGGGAGAAACTTGCTGAAGTGTAAAGAAAAAGGAATAAAAAAGGGGGGGGAAAAAACTCTCAAAAGGTAAAAAAAAACTGAAACGTTCGAGGGACAAAAAAAAACAGAAAGGCAAGGTGGGAAGTGCAAACTCCCCCGGCCTAGGCAGTCGGGGGGGGACGAGAAAGAAGCCAGACCCTCCCATGCTTAAAGTCCGGTCCGAAAGGGGGGAAAAAAATCCTCATGGTATTCAGTAGTCCCCACTCAGGACCAGGAGGGCCTGGAAGTGAAATAAGGCCAGACTTAAACACTGTTTACCCCCAAGAGGAAGGGAAAACCGAAAAAATGCGGGTCAGAACAAAATCTCCCGGTGAAAAAGATGAAAGGGGGAGAACATGTCCTCGGGGGGGTTCCTGGGAAGAGGAACAGGGATCTCTTGTAACCCAAAAAGAGTACTTTTGGGAAAGGGGGTCATCAGAGGGGTAAATCTCTGAATTTCCTTGCTCTAAAAAGGGTCCCTGCGTCTTTATGAAAAAGCTAAGACCCTGAAAAGAAAAGGACCCCTCAGAAGAAAAAAATAAAAAAAAAAACTGGAGGCGGAAACCTTCTTCTGGACCGTCTAACGGGGGGGGAGGGGTAAGGAGGTCAAATTGGAAGCTAAGCAAGGAACTTGAGAATTTCATGTTGTACAGAAGTCCGGGTAGGGGGAAGGTCAAGACAAGGGGAGGGGGGGGGTTCGGGGGAGGCACCCAAATAAGGGGGGGGTTCCGAGGAAAGGTCAAGGGAGGGACCTGGGGGGACTAGGGGTCAAAGAGCCGCGGGCCTCGGGCGTAGGTGCGGGAGCGTCCCCAATAGTTCGAGAAAGGGCCCGAATGTAACAGAAGGGAGGGCGTACAATCTTGCAAAAAGGAAGGAAGTAGATAAAACCCGGAAGGAAATGGTCAATCATCTGGTAAAGACCAAATAAAGGGGTTCTTTAGGGGGGGGGAATTTCGAAAGGGGTGGTAAGTAAGGGTACGTTTAACTGTACTGGGAAGGGGAAATAGACAGTTGACCAGGCAAGTGGCGCGAGGCAAGGGTCCAGGGGGGTTAGACTAAAAAAAAGAAGGAGGGACCGACTGAAACCTGGCATCAGGGGGAACCGGGAGGGAAAACCTTGAGTGAAAGGAAAGCAAAAAGCTCCTGGGCCCACGAACACGGGGGGGGGGAAAAGTCTGGGGGGGTCATATCACAGAAAACCCTCAGAAAATGCCACTCCCCTCAACAGATGAAAGGGAAAATGTGGGAAAGGGAGTGGAAAGATGGGCAACAGGAGGAACGGTTTGGGAAAAGGAGACCCCCAAAGAAAGTTTGGAAAGGATCGAGTCACGGGGCTAAAGGGTTAATAAGGAAGCGTAGTTTAGCCGGAAATGCGAATCGGGTGAATGGGAAAAAAAAAAGATAAAAGACATTTCTGGAGGAGAGAGGTGCACGGGGAAGCTCACGAAAGTGCAAAGTCAGGACCAGAAAAAAACTTCTAAGGGCAGGAAAGAGTCAACCGAGATAGGAAAAAGCCAAAAAATCGATCTGTGGAGAAGGCAAGTAAGAATGAAGGGGTCCTTGCGGACTTTAAGAAGGGCCAACTGGGGAAAAAGGGTCCCAGGTGAGGGGGGTGGGGGCCTAATGACTTAACAAAAAAAAAAAAAACCAAAAGACCATGGCCGACGTGTAAAAAGAAATTGAGAATCAATGAACAAAAAACCGGAAAAGGAAACTTTCGAGGCAATAATCAAAGAAGGGTGTGGGTGCACGTTGCGGGAAATAAGGGTGTAAAGGGGGAAAAGGCCCTGGACTAAAGGAAGGAAGTGGGGGGGGAGCGGCAAGGAGGTCGGGGAAACTGGGACTCTCTCAACAAAAAAAAGATTAAAGGGAGATACCATCAATATGGGGGGCAACAAACCAGCCGCCAAGAAAAATAATTTCTCTGAAAAAAGGAGGGGAAGGGGAAACACGGAAAGAAAAAAACACTGGGGAAAAAAAAAAAAAAACCAAATGGGGGGTTTCATGCAAGGCGGCAAAAGCAGAGCCTGCCCTTAGACAAGGAAAGCTCAAAAGGGGAAGTCCAAAAGGGAAACTTGCGCAGGAACTGGGGGGGAGGGGGACCATCCAAAAATTAAAGGAACCTTAAGAAAGGGGCAGGACCACGTCAAGGGCGAAGTCTTGAAAGGAGATGGGGGGAAAAAAAGACATGAAAAAAAAAAAACCAGGGAAACTTCTCAAGAAAAAATGCGACTATACGAAAAATGTAGAGCCTCAGAAAAACTAGTGAAAAAAAGCTGTTAGAAAAAAGGGTCTAGGGCTACCAAAATCTAAACATGGTAAAAAAGGGGGAAGGTTAGCGGCCAAAAAAACAGGGCCACTTCCGAAAATCCCAGGGGAGGGGGTTGTGCAAAAAAAAAAGAGGTTGAGTCATGTGACAAGGGAGGTGAGTGAGTTAGGGGGGCGGGAAACATGGGGTCATAAAATGGAGGGGCTTGCACAACACAAGGCGGATCCTAATGTCCAGAAGCCGGAAAAAGGGGGTCAGCAAAGGGAAGAAGGCAAACTGATTCTCCTGGGAAACGGGGGAAAAGGGAAGCAGAGAAAACAACACCGGCACCGTCCAGATGCCGGGGGGGAAGGGAACAAAAGGGATACTGCCCCAAGGGCATCGGAAAAAAAAAAGGGCGTTGAAAGGGACTTCCGGGGAACCCTGGAAGCCGAGGAAAAGTAGAAAAAAAAGAAGTCCTGGGAATCCGAACACCGTTAGAAATAAAAAATGGAAAAAACTACCACTCTTCCAAGGGCCAGGCACTAAGGAGAAAAGGATTCCTGAAGGACTAACAAAAAAAAGGAAAGGGATAAAAATCAAAAGCGGGACTGTCCAAAGAATAAACCTGTTTAAACCCGGCCGAAACCGGGAAAGGAAGGCGAAAAAAAAAAAAAACGGCGTAATAGGGGGGGAAACATCGGGGGAGTACTCGAAAAAGAGCTGCCAATGAGAAAATCAAGCCGGAAACACCGCTTGAACCAGATCGGTGGTCTAAAGACGGAGAACACTAAAAATAGACACAGCAGCAAGGGGGGGAGTAGGAAACGGATCTATAAAAAGAGGGGTTGGGGTGAGAAAGCACGAATAGGAAGGGGAAGGCACGCAGAAAATGGGAACGCCAAACCTTCGGGAACGCAGAAGAGGAGGGGGTAAACGAGGGCCGGGTCTCTTAAAAGGAAATAAAAGAACCGAACAGGTCTCCCGGGGGACGGTGTGGGGTCAAAAAGAAGATTTAACTAAAACCCGGTAAGGGTAGGGGCCTGACATATCCCGGTGGGATTCCAGGAAGAATTCAAGGGGTGCTGATATCCGCTCCTCCCAAGGGGGTATACGATACTCAAGCGGGTGAAGGAGACCTCAGGGGTAATGCGTCACGGAAAACTGGGAGGGAAAAAAAACAACCATGAAACCCAGGGCTGAACAGAAAAAAATGTTCCATTAAAAGGAGGAAATATACAGGGGAGGAATACAAAAAAAGGGTGTAGGGAACATGTCCCTTCAAAGGGACTAAGCAAACGGTACTCCAAAGGAGGTTGGGATGAAAGACTACGTCGGCCCCTTTTGCTTGAGGAGGGAAAACCAAAAAGGAAAAGGTTGAGCAAAAAAGCATTAGAACCTCAACCGGATCAAAAACGACAAAAGGGTCCTCGCTTTTCCATGGGGAGCGATTGACTTGAAGGGGGGGGAAGTCAAAAAAGAATTCCAAGGAAAGGCCCTAGTTCCGAAGAAGGGGAAGATAGAAGCATTGCAGGAAGAAAGGGATTTCAGGGCCAGGCTGAAAAAATCAACACACCAAAGAGGGAAAAAAAAAGGAAAAGATAGAAAAAAAAGAAAAAAAAACTTGAAAAAAAGGGGGGGGAAAAAAGACATAAATCCCCCCACCCTTCCTTATCTCCCAGCCCACACAAACAAAGAGGCCAAAAAAGAGAAAATTCAAAGGGTTGGGGGGAAAACATCAAAGCAAGGCTTAAGGAGGACCAACTGGACCCAGGGGAGGTAAGAAAAGGGAATTATTGGAGGCTTGGACGCTCAATAGGAACCGGTTTAGAAAGGGTTACCCGCTCGAGGGACATGGAAATGGTAAGAAGTTTCAAGTGAGGGGGGGGGCAGACCGAAAAAGTCTGGGAACGACTTTACAGAGGGAAGGTAGGTGTAAAGGGACAAAACCGGGAAGACCAGGGGGGGGCCCTCGCCCCAAAAAAAAATGAGGAAAAAAAAAAAAAAACCTTAGGGTTTCCCTGGAAAAAAAAAGCGTACTGGGATGGAAAGCGCATTTACAATGGTCGTGCTAGGGGAAACCTAAAAAAAAGGGGGCTTGCAGGGGAGGGAAATTAAAGAAAAGACCGCAGGACAAGGTAGCGATTAACGTCTATCTTGATTGACCATCGAACGGATGGAGGGAAAGAAAGGCGGGTTGGGGGAAACCAGGTCCGGGGGGCAGGGCCTAACAGCAAAGACCGTCCTTCGGGGACCTCAAACCGGGTGGGAAAGGGAGGGAACCGGCCCCCCATTTGCCTTCAAAAGAAAAAACGGGGGCGGAGCTCGGGGGTATTCACAAAAACTTTAAAACAAAAAAAAAACATTCCACAAAAACGTAAAAAACCCTCACCAAAAAATCTCGAGAAAGGAATCCGAGAGATTAAAAAAAACCCGGGAGAGGGACCGAAGGGATCGTGCTGGACCCACAACCTTCAAAAGAGAAAAAAAAGACTGAAAAACGAAGGTGCGACAAACAAAAACAACCCGTCAACGTTCTTTGGAAGGACGAAGGGGCAAGGGCCAAAGGGCCACTGATCAGGGAGTTTGTCAGCGAGCCGGCGGAGGAACAAGGGGAAATGGGTAAAAAAAAAGCTAGGGGGAAGGGAGGTACCGGAAAGGACCCCCACCTGCTTGGTGGATGAAAAAAAGGGGGCAAAAACGACGGGTTGGGGGAGGAACTGAACCAAACGGGGGGGAGGGGGCGGCATGCAGGGGGACCGGTATTCAAGGACACACATTCATCAGAAAACTGGGGGTACCGAGAGGGCGAGAGGAAGAGGATGAAACCACACAATCGTGCTCAAAGAAGGGCCGGTCGGGGGATTCAAAACCGGGGGAAAAACGTACTGTTAAAACAGGAGCTCGGCATAATTGGGGGACGTAAAAAAAAGTCGCCGAAAAGGATCAACGAAGGGGGGAACCCAAACTGTGGCTCTTTTGAGGTCCCAGACAAGTTTTGAAAGGGACGAACTTCAGATCGACGAAAAACGGCAGGCGGGGCCCATTGGGTGGGAGATGGAGAGGAGAACGGAAAAAGGCGCTGTCCGTCGTGACAACACTGGACTGAAGGAGGGAAAAAAGAGGGGCACGACCTGGGGAGGGGCTACTAAACGTCCATCAGAAGGGGGGTTGGTGGACAAAAAAGGAAGGTCGTAAAAAGGGGCTAATCAACCAACGGAAGACCGGTAACACCAGACTAAAAGAGGAAAAAAAAAAGATGTGCCCGGCCAGACACCAAGCAGAAGTGCTCCCTCAAAGAGGGTCAAGGAAAAAAAGGTCCAAAAAGTCTCCACAAAACTGTCCGAAAGGGAGCGCCAGCGGTGGAAAAGGGCGGAAAAGTCACAGAGACTCAAAATCCTAGGAAAAAGTCTACTAATAAGGATCCCCCTAGAAGTCGATGTGAAGGGGGGGGGAAAGCCGGGAGAGTCGAAAATCGAGAGGCAAAAAAAGGAAATAAAGGGGGGATTCAAATAACACCCCTCCGGAGATGAAAGGGGAGGGACTCCCATGATCCTTTGGAAAAAAAAAAAACAAAAAAAGGGTATATTCCTGTGGCCTTCCCGGTGTGAGGTTAAGAAGGGTCCTAAAAAGAAGAATCTCCATGATCTGGGGAAAGTTAAACTCACTATCAGGAGGTGAATGACCGCCTTGAAAGCAGGGACAGCCCGTCTAAAAACCCGGTGGGCTTTGAAAACTCGGGGGGGGTGGACAAGAGGGGGGGCTCGGTCAGTTACATCTGATGGCCTTCTTTTTTGGAGGGCCATTAAGTAGGGGCCTGGTAGACGGGGAAAAAACCAAAGAGGGAAAAGGAGAAGCCCGCAAAAACTTAAACAAATCAAGTAAGCCGCGTCCATCAGACGGACCAAGAGCAAAGGGGTCCGTTTCGCTGAAAAAAAACAAGGGGGTTAGTAATCTGCTGCGCCGGCGCCTGAATAAAATGAAGCTCAAGAGAAATTGAAAAAGGGCTTCAAAAAAAAAGGGGGGGGGGTTAAAGATCACGGGGTGGAACGGCCCAGCACCTGGAAAAGGCCGTAGGAACGAGACTAGTTACCCAAAAAGAAAAGAAAAAAGCGCCTTAGGAGAAAAAGAGCGAATTGGGTGGGGGACGTTGATTAATATCAGGGTTGACTCCGTTCAAGAGGGACCTCGAAAAAAGCAAGAAGGGCCTAACAAGTATCGGAAAAGGGTCTAAAAGAAACATCGGATAAAAGCCTTCATTTCTGAAGGGCAGATACGCAAATGGCAGGTCTAAGAAAGGACATCGAGAAAAAGGGGGGGTGATATCAATGGGACAAAAAGAGGGCCCAAAAAACCCCCAACACAAAAAAAAGAGACCTCAAGGACATAGGGGAAAGGGTTGTCAAGGAACCTCAAGGAAATAAAACTGGGGGGAGCCACGATTCTGTCAACGTATTCTCAAGGAAAAGGGGGGAGGAGTACGGGGGAAGGAAAAAAAGGGAAAATTGGGGGGGGGGCACAAAGAAAAAAGGCCAGAAAAAACATTGGTGGGAGGCGAAGAGACTACGGGAATACTGTCGAAACGCCGGTCAGAAACCTGTGTGGAAAGAGGAAATGCAGGGAAAAAAAAAGAGTAGAAAAAGGAACTAGAAAGACCGAAGAGCCGACTGACGTCCCGGCTATGTCAGAGATTACAAAGGTCCGGAAAGGGGGGAAACAACAAAGGAATACAGAAACTCAGCGCCCCAGGGAGCGGGGGTTTTTGAAGAGGACCACAAGAGCCCTGCAAAGAAAGGAGGGAAAAGAGAAAGAAACTCTAAAAAAAAAAAAAAATCTCACCAGTCCCCTCCAGACACGAAGGTGGAGAAGGGGGGCCCAAGGGAAGGGGGCCCTCCAGGGGGAGAATTAAAAATCTTTGGCAAAAAAAAAAGTAATGCCCAAAAACGACCTCAGGGAGGGAGGGACAGGGCCTCCAAGAAAACCAGGACGAAACGGGAAAAAGGGGTCTGATGTCCAAAACAAAGAAGACTTATATTTGGCAGCGGGTTTACGGAAAAAAAGAAGTAATACCGGGGACTATAAGGAACATTAACTTGGGAGTCTAACCGCCAGAGCGGAGAGAGAAGGGAACACTGGGGGAAGCCTAAGAAAGGTCACAATAGCCAGTGGGCACAAACCACAGGACCTGTTTACGGGCAGTGTGAGGGGGATAAAAGAGGGCCCAGGGGGGGGGGTTCGCAAGTCAAACGAAAAACTAGGTTCACGGAAAGGGCTAACTTGAATCATCGTAAATTGTCTGGAAAGACCAATTCTGGTGGCCTAAAGTTCCCAAAAAGTACAACAGGCCTACCCAAGTCGGGGGGAAAACCACTCCCATAAAAAAGAAAATGGAAAAAAAGGGGGGGGGACCTTTGGGACCGAAGAAGAAGAAGGTAACCGGTGTGGGGTCCTTCTATTGAAGCCACCGACTGGAAAAGGTACAGAAAGGGGAACTAAGGGGGGGTGGGGAATCTCAGAAACACGTTATTAAGGAATCCTCAATTCCGGGGCCAGACGGAACTTGGGGAAGGCTCAAGGAAATCTGGGGAAACGACCCTTACATGAGGGCAAGCCCTCAAGGTCCTGCCCGAAAAAGGGGGGAGGGGAATAAAGAAGGAAGATGAAAGGGGAAAAGTCACAAAAAAAGGCCTGATAGAAAAAAAAAATTGTCTTAGGAGACAAAACCGAACCATCAAAAAAAAGAGAAAAAAAAAGACTCAAAGGACTTACCAAAGGGGGGCAAAACCACAGGGGGAGGAATGGACAAGTTCCACAGGAGAGGGAGGAACTGAAAGGGCTCACAAAAAAAGATTAGAGAGGGCCAAGGAACCGGGTGTCCAAAAGGGGGGGGGTCCCCCGCCAGGGACAGGTAGTAAGAAACAAGGGGGCGGGAGGGGAGGGTAAAAAAAACGGCCGAGGTTAAACAGTACTGGAGGGGAGAAGATTGGTGCCGAGGGAAGAAAGAGAAAGCATCAAAGGCCGGGAAGGGAATCTCATAAAAAAAAAAACAACCACGGAGAGGAAAAGGAGAAGTCTGCGGGGGGGAAGGGTCCAAGAAAAAGAAAAGGGAAAAGAATCAACAAAAGCAAAATGGGGAAGTCGGGGGGAAGAAACTATCGAAAAGTTCTCAAACTACCTAAGGGCCGCGTGCGGGGGAGTTGTCCAGGAAAAGGGAATCCATAAAAAAAGACGGTACAGAAAGTCCAAAGGGACAAAAACAACTAACGTTCGGAACAGACTGAATACAAAAAAAGGGGGGGTGAGGGGAAAAGAGTTTAGGGAAGGTGAAAGGAACGGGTCCTCAAGGAAGCTGGAAGACTAGAGTTTCGTGAGGCGGGAAAAAAAGATCTAGGTAATACTGCAACCACTGGTGACCACATAACAGGGAACCCTAGGGCAACAAACAGAACTGGGTCCTTTCCTGAGGGGGGAAGGGGGGGAGAGAAAAAAGGGGGAAAAGTCAAAGGGGGGAAAACGTCCTTGGGGACCGGGTTGGCGAGTGACACTACGAAGTGAAGCGAAAACGCAAAAAAAAAATTCCCCGCCAGGAACATGGGAAAGAGAACGCAGCCGACACGTGGAGTAAAAAAAGGGGGGGACCACCCGTACAGCTTTTTTGGACATCTGAAAAAGGCCGAAGAAAAAGAAAAGGGATGTACTTTAATGCAAAGAGCCTGAGGAAAAAACGGAGCCTGAAGCCTGCCACCTTCCCCCTCATTTACAAAAAAAAAATGGAAAAAAAGGGGTCTGGGGACTCGAAAAAGGGTCCTGGGACAGAAGTCCATTCCCTGAAGAATCAACCTGTTACAAAAGACAAAGATCTCGGAGAAAAAAAAAAAGCAAACAAGGGGGGTCATCGAAATGGGCAATGGCCAAGGTTGCCCGAATACGCCTGGAGGATGGAAAAAAAACCGAAAAATAGCTAACAAAACACATAAAGAGGGGAAAAAAGATGGGCTTTGTCCCACTAAATTGGGATGGGGGACAAGAGGGAAGCCAAAGGGCTTGGAAAGGGGGGGAAGGAACGGGTCGGCTCGCAAGTAATTTGACGAACTGAACGGATTAAAAAGGGAAAAGAACCTCAAACTGTTTGAAACCGATGAAACGCTCAAACCAGGAGAGAGCTGGGGGGCTCAATAAAAAGGGGAAAGGTCCAAAATGGGGAAACGTGGGGTGGGACAAAAACCAGGGGATTCCCGGCAACCGACCCGTCAACTGGGGGAGGGGGCCAAGCTTGAAAAAAAGGGGGAAAAGTCAAAAATTCTGGAGGAATCTACAGGTCGACCTTTGAAGGGGGGTTCCACTTACGGGGGGGCGTTACGGTGTGCCATGAGGTCAAGGAGAAAATTTTGCCACAAGGTTTCAGGTAAGTCCTCAAAGGTGTAAAGCTACCCTCCAAAGGGGAAAGAGTTGTGGAGGATAAGTTTTTGGTCTCGTCAAAATGAAGGGTTACTCTCAAGTCAGAACACATGGGAAAAAGTCAAGGGGGCTTGACTAGTACCGGGCAAGAGAAGGCCCCTCTGCCAACTAAAAGATCCCAACCTTTGGACAGAGGAAGGAAAAAATTGGAGGGTGAGGCCAAAAAGAGGGGGAGAACGGGGGGGAAAAACCTCAAACAAAAAACCCGGGGAGGGATATCCAGGGAAGGGGGGGCAAAAACACCGTATAACAGACCAGAACGAGGAACACAATTGGAAAGGTCGGAACAAAAAGGGGATCAGGGGGAAAAAAGGGTGAAAAACAAGGAAAAAGGTTGGGGAATGACCTATAAGGTTGAAGGGGAAACAAGGTACAAAAGCTAAAAAACATCAGAACAAAAAAAAGATCAAGGGGGGAGAGCTCCAGGAAGGGGGACCAACGACCTATTATAGAGAACGCCCTGCCATGCCGAACGCTGTCTCTTCAAAAACTCTCCATCTCTGGTGCAGGCCGAGAAAAAAAACTGCAATTGGGGGAAGACGAAAAAGAAAGTGAAAAAAAAAGGAAAAAGTCAGAAGGGGTACAGGTTGGAATCCTGGCAAATCACGGAAAACACTGATAAGACCGAACACAAAAAACCTTTTGGGGAAGGGCACTGTGAAAAGGGGGGGCCTGTTCCCCGAACACGGCTTAAGGGGGACCGAAAAAAAAAAAAAAAACCAGGGGAAACAAGAGGGGGGGCCTATGGGGAGGAGATCATTAGAGAGCCCCGGAGGGGAAAACTGGGGGAAAAAAGCCGAAAGGGGGTCACAGAAAACCAATGTAGGTACAGAAGGGGTCTGGGGAAAAGGAAAAAAACTCTCAATGGGGGGGACGGCTTCCAGAGAAAAATTTGAGGAGTCATTGTGTATTACCAGTACTGGAAAGGGGAAGGGGATCGAATCGCAGAAAAAAAAGGATTATATGAAAAGAAGGGATACCAGGCAGAACTTGCCTTCAGAAAAAAAAACTAAAAAAAAAAAAAAGTGTCCAGGGGAGGTGTCTTGACAAGAAAAACGAATCGACTGGAAAGTGTTCTCTTCCAACAAATTGCAATGGAACTCGGGAGGGGAGGAGCAGGGAAAGGTAATGCTGAAGCAAGCAAAGTCCATGTGGAGCCATTCTCGGAGTGTTAGCAGGGTTCAGCAGGGGGGAAAGACACCTGGGGAGCCCCTAAGAAAAGGGTAACCCTTTAAGGAACCCTTCTGAGCGACCTTGCGCAAAAAAGAGGTTGGGGATGAAGATCAGAAAAGAAGGGGGGAACGGGGCAAGGACTCAGGATTTGAGAAAAATTAACGACCAAAACGGAGCCCTCCTAGGCAACTCTGTCACGAAGAAAGTGGGAAAGGTGCAAAAAAGACTCGGGAAAAAAAGGGGAGGGGATCCAAGACTTAGACTAAAGGGGGAGGCCCGCCAGTTGATTGGGAGGAACAGAAAAGGTGAGGGGGGGAGAAACCACGCAATGGAAGAAAAGGGAAAGAGGGCCAGGGAAGACCCGTCTTCCTCTGTGGGGGGAGTGTAATCGGCTGGAAGAAAGGGGGAGAAAAAAAAAAAAAATCATCCGGTTCAAGGGGGGGGGACCCCCAGCGAGGAACAAGTGTTACATCGTCTCGGGGGAACAGAAAGACAGAAAAAAAAGGAAGTTTACCAAGAGGGGAAATTTCCAGGGGGAGAGGAATCGCCCCTAAACGCCTTCCCTTTTCACGGAACAGGTCAACAAGGGAAGAGACAAGGGGGAAGGGGAAACTGGCCAAGAGATTGCCAGCAACTCTACCAACATAGTGCCGGGCTTGACAGGATGAGGCCTAAAATCCTGAGGGAGACCACAGTAAGAGCTCTCTCCATTCACTCCGAAAAGGGAAAACCAGGACTCGGGAGTTCTAGGGGGAAAGAAGCGGACAAGTAGAGCAACTATGAGTAGCGGGGCACTAAAAAATTCCCATCCTGAAATTTCTGGAGAGAACTTGAGAAAGGGAAGCCCCCGGCCCTCCTGTGGGTACCTGAAACCCCCTAGTGGGGGCAGAGGGTAAAGAAAAAAGTTCAGGGTAAACCGAAATTCCGTCCTCAAGAAGGTCGGATAAAAAAGGGGGAGAAGATGTCCCCCGGCCAGCTGCGTGGGGGACAAGAGACTGCCCCGTAAGGCCGTTAGGGGGGGAAAAATAAAAAAGAGTTGTCGAGGAGGGGAGGGAGGGTTGGAGCGAAAGGCCTTGTTGGGAAGAGCCCTAAAAAAAAAAAACAAGAAAAAAAAAAAAAGAGGAGAAGGGGAAAAGAAAAATCAGGTCTTCACGACTGAAGGCAGGGCCATCAGACCTGTCCCTCCATATAGGTGGGCGGGGGACGAACTCCGGGAACCGGGGGAGAGTAAGAAAAAAATACTGTCTGAAGGACCTAGAAAAGTTCGAAGGGGGTTAGTTTACCGAACTACAGACAGGGGGTTTCAATGTAAAACAAGAATTGTAAACCTTACAATACCTTGATTAGGGGAAAGGGTCAAAAAAAACCTTTCGGGGGGGGAACTCCGAGAGATCCGCGGAGCGGGTTCCGACCAGTACGGGTTTCAGAGAAGGGGGGAAGAAAAAAAAAAAGTCAAGAAAAAAAAGAACTTAAAAAAAAGCCTCAAACCCGCGGGACCACAGGACACCATTCGAAACAAAGGCGTCTGAAAGAAACTTTGAGGGGAAATCCCAAAGGGGGGGGGGGGGGCCTATAAGAACCGTACTGTTGGACCCAAGCACCTACCAAGAACGATGAAACGAAAAAGTGAAGAAAGAAATTTATAAAAAACTGACTGGAAAGAAAATCCGACACGTGTGCGGGGCCTCGATCAGGAAAAAAACCCGTCTCCAAAGCGTGCAAAAGAGGATTCAAAAAAAAAAAAAAGGGGGATCCCTGGAAAAATTTTCAAAGAAAACAGGTTCAAGGAAAGCTTTCCCTCTGAAAAGAGGTAACAAAAAAAAAAAAAACTCTTGAAAAAAAAACTTCTTAGGGTGGAAAAAAAAAAAAAATTGGGAGATAGAGGGTTGTTATACAAAATGTCCAAAGGGGGCAGTGCCTGTCATATGGGTAGGAAAAAAACAACAACGGGGGGGGGGGGTAGATAAACTGGCAAAGGAACGTTAATCAAAAATTCCTGCCCTTCCGACCAAAAAAAAAAGAGTGCACCGAAAAGTCCGGTGCGGGGAAAAGCCACCTGGGGGGGGGGGGAATTCAAAAAAAAGGGAACCCGGAGGGGGGAATCGAATCCTTTTAAAACAGCGTTTACCATAGGAATGAAACTAAGGGAGGGGTTCGGAGAAAAGACCTCTGGTCCACGGGGTTTGAAACTGAGGTCCTGTACCTGGTATAGAAAAGAACAATAGGGCAAAGAAAAAAGGGGGGGTTCAAAAATGGAGAGAGGGGGAAGCCGGACTCGGAATTGGGGATGACTCTCAACGTGTTTTTCCAGGGAACCCACCCAGGGGGAAAAATCGGAAAACTGGGAAAAGTTCTCAAAAAAGGGATATATTAAGAATTCATGTAATTAGGTTTGGGGCCGCCCAAAGGAAAGGTTGCTTTCACGAAAATGTTGGGGGAAAGAGTACTGGTACACCGTCCAAGACCTTCCGAGGATCCTGAGGAAGGAAATTGGGGGGGGGTGGGACGAAGGGCTTTTGAGGGGGTCAAACCAGCCGGAAGAAGGTGAAAGTCCCTTGAGGGAGTGGCTCCCAAAAAGGATCAGGACAATGTCACACGGAAAATTCTGGGAAGGTTCAAAAAGTCCCGCACCAACCAGTTAAAAAAAATTTCTCCAGATGGAAAGGTCAAGAGGCATGAAAAGAACGGAGAACCCACCTTCCATAATTGAGGAACTAAAAACTCGAAAAACTCTGAGACTCCAACGAAAACTGGGAACATGGACGCTCTTTGAAGGTACCGAGTAAAAAGGGAGGAGGGAGATTATAACCAAAGCCCCTAGGGGGGCCTCCCCCCTCTAAAAAAAACGAACACGAATCCGAGGAAAAACCTTAAGAGAGTGTGAAGCTAGAAAAAGGGTGTTCTGAAAGAGAAGAGCCAAAATGTCAAGGGAAGCAGGTATCTCTTAGAACGTAATGGAAAAAACAAAACTGAAATTAAGTCAAAAAAAAAAAAAAAAAAATATTAAGTTAGAAGGTAAGAAATTCAGGGGGCGTGGGGGGCACGAAACTTACAACAAATAGAAGGGGGTTGCTCAAGCCGTCGAAAAAAAGGAAAAAAGGGACTTGAAAAGGAAGGATTCCAGAAAGAAACGAGGTTTAGAGGGGCGAGGGAGGAGGGTGAAAAAGTGAGGGAGTGCTCAAGGACTGAAGCCCCCATCCTTGGGGAGAAGTAAAAAGGATAGGGGGGGGGTTCGATGGGGGAACTCGCGTATCACGTGGGCCGCCCCAGCAAGGGAGAGGACATGTGGGGTAAAAAAGTGTTGTAAAAAACGCACCCAGGCCCATCAAGGGAAAAAAATTTGGGGGGCCAAAAATGGAGCACATTTGAAAAAGGGGGGAACTGGTGGGGAGCTACAGATGACACGGTTGTCCCCGGCAGGATGTTTGTGCCTTTGTCAAGGAGGAGGGTTTAAGGGGAGAAATTGAAAAGACTAATTACAAAATTGAACAGAATCGAAGGGCTTGCCAAAAAAGGCCCGATTCAAGGGGGAAGCTCTGAGAGCCAGAAAACGAAAAAAAACGAGGAAGAATGACAATAAAAGCCAAACAATTATATCAAAACCCACGGAGACTTAAGGAACCGCTTGGGAAAAGAAACTCGGTGGGAAAAAAACAAACCGAAATTGAAGACGTGGCTCAAGGGGGAACTTGGCAAGAAGGGGGAGAAGAGTTTACCGGAAAAATCTAACTGGGTCGCTGGAGGGGTTAAAACGACAACGGAAAAAAACGCCAAAACTGATAAGCAAAAGAAGCTCCCCTGTCTACGAAAAGGCCCCGGCGAAGGGAAAAATGCCTAAAAGAAGGGGGAATTCAAAGAACGCTGAAAAGAACCCGGGAGAACCCCAATACTCGCATAAAACTAAACAGGGATAGGAAAGGGTGCGAAGAGACAAAAGTTACTAGGGGGGGGAATCGTCAAGGACTGGGAAGGAAGTGACTTGAAAAAAAAAAAAGGAAGAAAACTCAAAAAAACAAAAAAAAAGAGCATAAGACGTAGGAGACTTGAAAAGGAATCTGAAGAAAAGACTGAAAGACACCTGAGCGTCCCAACACGCTTTGAAAAACCGAAAAAAGGGGGTGATGGTTACAGGTTTCGGGAGAATAAATCCGAAACAAGGACGACAATGGATTAAGATGGGTTTAGGGGAAAAGTTAAAAACCCTGGAAACTCAAAAAAAATGAGGGTACCATGGAAAGAAAAAAGGCCTACAAGACTACCAGACCCTAAGGTCTGCGCAGCAAGAGGAAAAAGAAAAAGCAAACACGGATCGGGGGGAAAAAAATCCCTGGAAAGAAAGGATGAAAAAAAAGGGGGAACGCTCAAAGAAGGCTTTCACGGCAGGGCGGATAATGAGAACGGGTGCACTTGAAAAAATGAGCGGAGAGGTGTGGGAGACTTTCCAGCCACAAAGGGAAAAAACCGTGAAAAAATCTAACGAGTTCACCAACCTTGACTTCCCCAAAGGAAAGGAAAAAAGGAAGGGAGAAAGGCATCAAAGGAGGGGGGTGGGGTGGACTTGGTCTCAAGGGTGCCGCCGAAAACCGAATGAAAAAACAGTTGACGAACCTAAAAAAAAAGGAGAACTTAAACCAACATTCTGATCGCGGCGGGGGGTCTCATCAAAAGATTTGGGGGGAAAAAAGAAAGAACTGAAAAAAAGAGGTATAATGCAGGTGCTAGGGCCATTCCAGAACGGGACTCCGGGAAAAAGGCAAAAAAGTTCTCAAAAACCCAGCACCGAAAGGTTCAAGGGAAAAAAAAGGGTCAAGGACAGAAAAAACCGTCTGGGGGGAGGGAGGTATGGGTGAGGGGAAAAAGGGGGGGGTTCGGGGGAAAAAAAAAAACAAAAAAAGAAAAAAAACCGGAAAAAGGCGTTGGAGGGACTCGCGAGGCAAGGGCCACTGGTGAAACCGTCCTTTCCAAAAACGGTGAAAGAACGAGGAAAAATCAAGGAGGAGGGCCTTAAAAAAGCCCCTAAGGACCAACGCAAAATACCCTGGGAACCGGGGGACACGAAGGGGGGGCCGGGATTTAAGAGGAAACCTTTCTCTGAAAAAAAATGCAAATTTAAAAAAGAAAAAACGCTCAAAGGATTCCTGGGGACTCTGACCTAATCTATCCCTTGAACGGGGAAACCGGAGAAATGAAAATGATTCCTAAAGGAATACTCCACAGGAGCATAAGGCCTCTACCCGGGATCATTAGGAAAGGCACAGAGAGGGGGGAACACATCCGATTTCGAGGTCCTCTAGCCGTAGGTAAAAAACATGGCTTCGGGGGATGTCCGGGGGGGAATCGTAGGTTACGGGGATAAACCCCCTCTTCTGGGGTTCATCGGGGGGAAAAAAGAATCAGGGGAAAAACAAACAAAAGGCCCGAAAAGTAAAAAAGAGGCCGACCAAAAAGTCGGGGGGAAATGACCACGGATCTCGGAGAGGAGGGGGGAAGAAAACATGGAAAGAGAGCAGAAAGAAAAGTACTTCAGAATTGGCATCAACGCAGAAATTCTAGGAAAAAGGCGTAACTGAGTTGTTGAGCTGGGTAGAAGAAGAGCGAAGGAAAATGTGGTAAGGCAGAGTGCGGCAAGATGCTGGGCACAAAAGAAAAGACTTAAAAATCATCACGAGGAAAATTCCAGAAGCGCAATGGTGTTATGCCGGAACTCACATTGACGGGTAGACTTAAGGGGAACAAAAGCCAAGGGAAGGGGACAGAAAAACACTTCAAGAAGACGGTCACTGGGGGGCCTGAGAGAGGGGTAACGAAAAAAGGGGGGGGACAAGGGAATATTGAATCCTTTAAAACCAACGTAAAGGAAAGGAAATTTGGAGAGAAAGAGTAGGGCCAGATGAAAAAAAGGAGACTTTTGGGGGAGAAAGGAAAGTCAAGGAAAGGCTTTGACGAAAAAAAGTACAGTAAAAAACGGGCCTCCTCCTGCAAAAAAAAGAAAAAGGGGGGGCCGGAAAAGGGATCGCCAGCGGAGAAAAACTACTGCGACGACTGTACAACTAAGGGGTTGTGGGAGAGGTTTCAAAAAAAAAGGGAGATAGACTGAGAAATTCACGAAGAACGGTGAAAGGCAAAAACATGGACCTACAAAGCTGAGGGGCGGGCAAGGGGTGGAAACCAAATTTCAGAGAAGGCATTAGGGAGCCTGAAAAAAAAAAAAAAAACGGGAGAAGGCTTCAAGGCCTGCTTCCAGCACCAAGCCCCTGGAAAGAGAAAAGAAAATTTTTAAAAAAAAGAAATTTAGGATCGCGAACTTGTCCTCGGAAGAGGGTAAAAGAGAGCGGGAAAAAAAACGAAAACCGGGGCCGGGGAGGGCCTTGGAAACTGTATCTGAAAGCAAAAAAATTAAAAAGCTGGAACTTCCGGCAGTTCCAGTAAAAAGCCACGGGACGGGAAAACAACAAAAGGGAAAATTAAGGAGAAAAATGGCAAGGCACCGAACTGACGGTGGATAAAGAAAACGCAATGGCTGAGAAAAAAAAAGGGGGGCCTAGAAAAGGAGAAATAAGCTTACCAGGGGACTTTCCCACCAAAACGTGCGGGGAGAACGAAAGAATAAGACGCGACCTTTACAAGGAAAAAAGAAGAGGGAGAATAAAAGCGACTGATCAAGCCGCTGGGTTACAAAATTTCCAGGGGTTTTGTGCTCTACGTTTTAAATTTCCTCCCCCTCTGGGGAGGGAAAGTTGATAAGGGGGGGTTTCAGGACATCTAACGTGGCGGGGTCGCCCTATTAGGAGTGATTACAGAAATGGCCCATAGGGTGAATGTGCCCAAAAATGAGGGGGGAAGTATCCTCAGTGCCGGGCACAGACATTACAAAATGCATGCTGCGGAGAACCCTTGAGGGAAAAACATGGGGGAGGGTTGAAGAGTGAAGCGAAAGTAGTAACAAAATAACATTGCAGACGCCGGACTTGCAATTAGGAAAAAAAGGGAATATTGAAAAAAAAAAAAACCGTGAATTTTAAAAAGCGGAATCTGGTAAAAGAAAAGCTTCCGGGGGATCGCCGGCAAGAAGAAGGACCGGCTTCGTGTCATCAAGGCCAAAACGAAACCACAAAGACAAAGCCCCGGGGCTGAGTCCTCGTCTTATGGGGAAAAAGAAGAGGAAAACCGCAACACCAGGCTTGCAAAAGGGAAACAACAAAAAAAAAAAAAGCAACATAGCAGGCCGTCGGGGGCAGAAAGGCATCAAGGGGGGGGGGGACGCCGACTGTGGAAATTGAAAAGTAAACGTATCCGGAAGGCTGGACCCCCACCACAAAAAGGAAAAACGGACGGACCGGAGAGCCCGTGAAAAAAAAAAAAACTGACAACAAAGTAAAAGTAGGTCGCTTCCCTTTTCCGGCCGCGAAGGGGACGGATGAAAAAGGGAGAAGGTTCGGACCGTAGTGTCAGATTTTTCAGACATCAATCAGTGCGGGTCTTGTTCAATCCTTCACGCGCGTCAAAGAGGGTGCGGGGGAGAGCGACCTTTTCCTAAGAGAAAGTAAGGGTTCTGTGGGGATCCCCTAATTCAACAAGTAAGGGGGGGTGTCAAAACGGAAGTAAATAGCATTTCCAAGATTTCAGGGTGCTTAAACCGGGGAAAGTAACCTGGCCAGAAGAAAATGGAGAAGCTTTGTCGGAAGGGGATCTGTTACAAAAAAGGGGTGCATCGCCAAACTAGGAAACCGCGTGAAAAGGGGGAAGAACGGAAACGGCTGTTCGCCGAAGTGAGCAAAACTCACGCTGATGGAGTTTCTCTTGGAAAGAATCCGTGATACAGACAGAAAATGCAAAAAATTCATTTTCAGGGGTGCGAAAGGCACTGGGTGTGAGACAGCGGGGCTTAAAAAGGTGCCGGGAGGGGAAAAAACCTGTGACTTTAACCACAGGGAAGGGGGAACGTTCTTGAGGGGGTGAATTCGGAAAGAAGGGTCTACTAAGGGGATCTTGGAATTTTGACCAGAAAACAAAACGGGGAAACTTAACGTGACGATAAAAGGGGAAAAAAATTTAAAAAATTGAGGTCTCAGTTACGACGCAATCCAAGAAGTGTAGGGGGGGACATAAGAAAAACCTAGGAAAAGAAGAACCCTCAAACGAAACTTATCAAGAGAAAACTCTGGGGAAGAATGTCAAGGTGAAGGCTGTGGAGAAATACCGGGAAGATTTCTCCAGGAGATTGATGGTCTGAAAAGGAGAGAAAAAAAAAGGGGAAAGAAGGCATAAAAGGGAACTAGGGGGGGACGTCGGGGATTTTTGGGGAAGCCAAGAAAAGGACATAGCCTCAAAAAGATTTGCACTCAGAAGGGGAAAGCCGGAAGGATCCTCTAGCCTCCACGAACGTCCTGACCCCGAAAGGGCAAACGGCAACAATTCATCAAGGAAAAAACAAAAAAAAGGAAAGTCGCCTGGGAACATCAAAAAGGGCCCAGTGGAAAAAAATGTCAGTATTGGTGCTAGAAGAAGGGGGAAGGAAAAAGAAAAGGCCGAAAACCTGAAAGGGGTTCCAGGGCCCAGACTGGATATCATGAATATCCACGGGTCAGGGAAGAGGTCGGGAGGTCCAAAAGTCAAAAGGGGGGGGAAGGTTGGCTAAAAAACAAAAAGCACTAAGGATGTTTCATCAAAACCACAACACCGTACAAGAAGAAGGGCTGGTAAAGAACTTGGGGTAAATTAGGGAAAAAATGGGGCAAACGTAATAGAACAAAAAAAACTTAGGGAGGGGGAGGAAGAACACTATACAAGCAAACCATAGGGGACGTCCAAAACATCCATAAAAAAGGGGAAAATGTGAGGGGGGGCAACCATAACACAAAGTCTTGCACAAGCGTCCACCAGGTAAAAATGAAAGCAACAAATGCTTGTGGGGGGACTGGAGAGGCAAAAGTTAGGTTCCCATCAAAAATGAATCACTCAGGGGGTGGGGCACGTCTGGAAGGCGGGGCTGTGGGGGGAAAATTCTGAGAAATGAAATTCCTCGACGTTCAACCTTGAAGGACCAAAAAAAAAAAAAAAAAAGGGCGAGGGGGGGAGCGACGTTCGAGGTTCAGGGGAGACCAGAATTTCCGTCCGGGAAAGAGCGGCATCGAGGAATTGTCACCGAGAAGAAAAGGGAACGGACGGAAAAGGAGAATAAAAAGAAGGGGGGGGGCTCTTCCCGAGGAAGGGGCTATCGACGAACCAACTTTCACTAAAAAAACCAAGATGAATCGGGATAGAGGGTAATAAAAAAAATTTCCAAAAAAAAAAGCCGGGAAATGGCGGTAGGTTTGAAAGACACCAATTAAAACAGAAAGGGCACCTTGGTGTTTTTCAAAACCAAGTCTGTGAAAGCAATTCCCGGGGGGTACGGGTTGGGGGGACATGAAAATTCACGACACCACTTCACCTGGGGGCGTAACCGCCCAGACTAAGGAAAAAAATCAGGATATGACATGTGAAGAAGTTCAGAAACGATAAATGGACAAGATTAAAAGGAATGGGAGGGGACGCCGACGAAACAAAAAAGGGTCCTTTTCCAAAAAACGGTGAACACAGGGGGAAAGAAACTTCAACCCGACTTTCCTAAAAACACGTGAAAAACAGAAAGCGCCCCAGCGGGGGGGGGGTAGGGGGATGGGAAGAAAAAGCCAGAGAAGAAGAAAAAAATTTCCAAAGGAACACCGTCATCTGGGGGGTGTGCAAATTGACAATACTAAGGGGACTCGAAAGGGTCCAGGGCCTAGGGGGTGGGGGACGGGTCGGGGACAATATAAAGGGCATGGGGGGAATCAAGCCCCCACACCACAATAAAAAAGGAGGCTTAAGGGAAAGCAACGGGAGGAAGTCAAAACTGGGGAGTCGAAACTCCTTAAAATGTTTGTGAGGGAACGAAACAAGAAAAGGGGGGAGGGGGAAAAGGAGAAAGCTATGGAAGTCGGACTTGCAAACACAAAACGCGAAAAAAAAGCGAGATTACGAGAAAAATTGGAGAAGCCCCCAGATATGAAGTGGCACATGAAGAAGGGAATGTTTGAGAAGTTGAGGGGGGGGATATAGAATGCAAAAAATTTTTGGTTTGGTCGCACATCCAAAGAATACGCAAACTCCATAAGAGAAAGCAAGAACTGATGCTTTCTTAAAAGGAAAGAAATAGGGGGGGGTGTTAAAGGAGAAGGTTTTACTTTAATGAACTCTAAAGGGAAGACAAGGGGGAAAAAGTTTATCCTTGCAGTATGTAACTAAAGGCCGGTGAAGAGGGTTAAAGAGTACCGGTTCACCGGGATAGGAAGAAGAATGTAAGGGGGGAACAGGGGGGAAACGAGCCGGGGGGGTAACGAAAATAGTGCCCGTGGTCACTGAAAAACAACTTGTCAGAAAGGCACGGAAAAAAAAAACACCCTCTCAACGTTACACCGAAAGAAAAATGGCAGTTTTTAGAAGCGCCAAAAAATTGTCAAAAAATGCCGTGAACAGGGAAGGGGATCTCAAAGAAAGAAAACCCGGCACCAGGGTTGCCCTCTCAGGTCTATGGCACAAAAACTGGTTGTCGCCCAAAGAGGGAAAAAAAGAACTACCAGGCCAAAAAAAAAAAAAATTCCAAAAAAAATAAGACGAACGGGAAAACGGTTGTTAATGAAAAGAAACACCGGCAAAGGCCCACGTCCCGAATTAGAGAAAAAAAGGGTCAAAAGATCCTGAAAAAGAAAGGAAAGATGAGAAAAGAGGGAAGGCCACTCCAACCCGAAAAGTTTTTATCAAAAAAAAAAGCGGGGGAAAAAACGCAGGGGGGAGGTTTTCCAAGGAGCGAAAAGGGAAAAATTGTTCCGCAAAGGGAGGGCAAGGAAGAAAGAAAAGGACCGAAAAGACTGTCTAGATGGTGCCGCAAGGTTAAAGTAAAAAAGTCGGGGATGAGCCTTACAGTTTACCAGAAAAAACAAGGCAAGAGGAAAACAGGAGCCTAAAAGTGCCGGCACAAAATCACCTGAAGGGGGGGGGGTCATAAAAAAACCGGAAAGAAGTAAAAAAAAACGGAAAATATTCCCACATTGAGACCCGAAGAAGAATGGGCAAAAAAAGGATTTCAAGACACCTTACCCAGATGAAAGCTGGAAAGGTTAACATATGGTAAGTCCTTGACCGTCAACTAAATGAGAAAGTGTTAATCAAGGGGTTTGGAAAAAGGCTAGAAAAACCCAGGACACAGGGGGTTCAGCAAAGGTGGGTCAGAATCAGGCGCTGCGGTGGAAAGGGAACCGGGAAGAGGGACTGTGTTAGGGGGGGCCGGGAGAAAGGGAAAAAGAAAAAACAGTTGCTCGAGAGAGGGGGGACAAAAAGCGGTCCGGAAGGCCTCAGATCTAAACGCAATCAAAAAAAACACTGAGGAAGGGGAGGAGCAAAATGGGACATTTGCAGGCCTTTAGCGAAAAACGTAAAATGGAAACCGTCAAGAGAAGGTGGACAGAGGATTAACCATGAGTGACAGTTGGACCGGAAAGAAGTTCACAGAAACGGGGGAGGCAAGGAATGACCTGAGAAATAGCTGACCGTTTGTAAAAGAAAACT